>Ga0265314_10000940_pt1 | contig 34250 bp, 24 predicted proteins | sample 4126metaG_FD_203106 | JGI IMG/M metagenome (GOLD analysis project Ga0265314, IMG submission 203106) | Rhizosphere microbial communities from Carex aquatilis grown in University of Washington, Seatle, WA, United States - 4-1-26 metaG | ecosystem: Host-associated > Plants > Roots > Rhizosphere >...
TACACGTCGGGCGCGGTGCCGGCGATGGCGGCGTTGACGTGTTCGACATCGGGCTCGAGCCGGTCGAGGTCATCGGTGAAGCGGCCGTCGGCGCTCGAGCCGAAGACCATCGAGTCGCCCAGGTGCAGGACGTGCGCTGTGGTGTCGGCGCGCGGTTGCCAGCGGCTCGGGAAGGTGGTCGGAGGCGTCGCGTTGCGGCCGCTGGGCTCGCCGTAGATCTCGTCGCAGGTTGTGATCCCCGCCTGCGTCGGCGCGTAACCGGTACGCTCAGCCGCGCGCATGGCGTCGGACAGAAACAGCGCCGGTCCTTCGGACGAGGGGAAGGCCGGAGGCGGCGGCAAGACCAACCGACAGGCAAGCTCCAGCAACGTCAGGCTCGCGGCCGTGGAGGCGCACAGCAATGCCACGTTCCGCCAATCGGCGCAGCCGCGGTGCGCGGCGAGCAATACGCCGGCACCGAACATCGCGCCGACGAGCAGGGCGTCCCAGGCGCCAATCAGGGTCAGCTGCATGTCGACCCACAGGCTTGCGGCGGCCGGTGCCGCGACGACGGCAAACGCCAAGATGATTCCGCCGAAGCGCCCGCCCGCCCGCGTGCGCGCGATGCGCCCGAGGGTCCAGCCGAGCGCCAGGGGAATGCCGGATAGCAGCGCCGCAGTAGCCAACCCACGCGCCTGCACGGCGGGGCTCGGCCCGACGGAGTCGCCCGACGGTGACGGCGCCGCGGCAGGGGCTACGGTTGTCCAGAGGCCATCGGGCGGCGTGCTCTGCAGGACCGCCGTCAGCGCCGTGCGTGCGGCCTGCGACGGCGGTGGATCGATGAAGGTCGTGCAGAACGGTCCCCAGCGCGTTTGGGCGCATTCGACAGCCGGCGATTCGAGTCGGACGCGGAAACACGCCGTCTCGCCGTCCGGCCCGCTGCACAGCCGCAGCTCGATGCGATCGTGATCGATCGAGACGTCGTCGCAGTGCACGGACGGCTTGAGGCGCTCGCACAGTTGGGCCAGCACCGGCATCGCCTGCGGCGGCAAAACGAAGGGGGTCGGCTCCGCCGCCGCGGCGCAGCCGGCCAACGCGATCCACAGCAGCAGCGTGGCGCGCAGCAGGGCGCGGCGCCGCCTCACGAGGCGTGTCCCGCCGCGTCGCCCTGAGCGCGCAGCAGCGGCGCCAAGCGCGCGGCAATGGCCTCGCCGACCAAGCGGTTGCCCTCCGGTCCGAAGTGGCCGCCATCGCTGGTCGTGGCATCGGCCGCGAGATCGGGGATGACGTCGCCGGCATCGATCCACGGCACACCCAAGGCGGCGACCACGTCGCGCGTCGCGCGGAAGCGCTGCAGCTCGCCGCGCCCGTCATCGGCCTGGAGGCCGCGCTGGACGGCCTGGACCAGCTTCGTCGGCACGATCAAGATGACGATCGGTAGCTGATGCGCGCGCGCCGTCGCGACGATCTCGCTGAGCAGCGCACGCTCGAGCGATTGCGCCTCCGGCGTATCGTAGGGGGCTGCGGCGTCGCCGGTCAGCATGCTGTTGTTGGCGGCGCGGGCGATCGCGAGGTCGTGTAGCCACGTGCGCCCAACGAGATTCGAGATGCGGGCGCGCCAGGGCGGGCGCGGCGGGTCGTAGGCGATCAAACGGTCGCCATCGAGCCCGAAGCCGCCGTAGGCGAGATTGTCGCTCAGGTCGTTCATCGGAAAGACCTGCAGCACGATGGCGTCGAGCGGCTCGCGCGCGGCTACGTCGCGCAACACGGTGAGCTCCTGCGCGCCGCCAAAGCCGCGTTGCCCGGCGTTGAGAGCGCGAACCTGTAGACCGTCGTCGCGCAACGCGCGTTCCGCGGCGCGTGCGAAGGTGTCCGCGTCGCCGACACCGCGCCCCTCGGTGAACGAATCGCCGATGAACAGCACGCTGCGCTCATACGGCAGGCCGCTGCCGATGCGAAAGCCGCGATCGTCGTACGTGAAGGTACCCCACGCCTCGCGGTACGACTGGCGCGCCCGTTGGCTGATCGCTTCGACCGGAGTCCACGTCTGGCTGATCAGCGGCGCGCCGTTGGGCGCGACCATGCGGAAGGCAAGCTCGGCGAGCCCTGCCGCCGCGACGAGCCCCGCGGCGGCGAGCAGGAGCCGGGCGATCCAGCGGCGCGCCGTCGTCACTGCGGCACCGGTTCGGCCGCGCGCTCGAGCCGTTGGTGCAGCCAGTCGGCCATCAGCGCGTGCCCGCGCGCGTTGAAATGTGTCTGGTCGTCCTGCACCGGGTGCTCGCCGCGCGCCAGCGCATCGCGGATCAGCGGCGTCGCGTCGAGCGTGGGGATGCCCAGGCGGGTGGTGATCGCCTCTACGGCGGCCGCGAAGTCGAGGCCCCCGCCCGGGTGCTGCAACGTGCCGGCGGCCGGCAACACGACGACGACGAACCGCACGTGGTGGGCGCGGGTCGCCTCGCGGGCGGCGCGCAAAATCGCCTCGAGCCGCTGCAGTTGCACGTCCGGCGGCTCGCCCGAGCTGCTTTGGTGCGTCAGGCTTGCCAGACCGCTGGCGGCGAAGGCGGCGGCGCTCGAGCCGGCGGCGAGCATGACGCGGCCGAGATACGGAAACGGGCTATTGGTCAGCAGCCACTGGACGCCGATCTCGCCGCTGTTCTGCGCCGGCGCCGCAAAGCGCAGGCGCGCGCTACCGTCCTCGTACGTCAGGAGGGATTGCCAGTCGCTGCATGGATGCGGCGCGCCGATGCCGGACAGATCGTTGCCGGCAAACAGGTACATGACGGCGACATCGAGCGCCTGGCGCGCGAGCCACCCGTTCAACACGACGAGGTAGTCGTCCGGTGCCATGCCCGAGATGCCGCCGTTGATATGCTCGACGGTCGGCTCGAGCGTCTGCAGCAGCGCGGGGAAGGCGGCCTCGCGCGGGACATTGGCGCCGAAGACCATGGAGTCGCCGATGTGCAGCACGCGCCGCGCCGCGTCGCGCCGCGGCGTAAAGCGATCGGGAAACTCGAGGCGCGGCGCGCGATTGATGTCGAGCACACCGTGGTAAGCCGCGCCGTAGGCGATGTCGCAGACGAGCTCCGACGTCAGCAGCGCGGCCGGCGGTCGCTCGCTGGGCGGCGTCAGTTCGGCCGGTCGCGCCAAATCGCCTTGCAGCGCGCGGCGCGCCAGGAGATCCGGGATGCCGGCCATGCGGAACGCGCGCGCATCGGGCGGCGTGGTGCGCAGCGCGTCCGCCAGCCAGAAGTGCGGTCCGTCGCCGACCGCAAACGCCGGTGGCGTGCTCAGCGCGGCGCGCGTAGCCACTTCGACGCCGAGCAGGCTGACGATGACCGATCCGATCGTCAGACCAATCGACCACGGCGCGGCGTACAGGTTATGCGCCGTGAACAACACGCCGGCCCCGCACAGCAGGCCTTCGGTCGCGGCGTCCCATACGCCGATCACTGGAAAGCAGACCGTCAGGAACGTGGTCGCCACCGCCGGCAGCAGCAGACATGCGGCGGCGGCGGCCCGGCCCGAGAGACGATTGCCCAGCCGGCGGCGGATCGCCATGCCGAGCAGCGTCCCGATGAGGAGCGGCGCGAGCAGCGCCGCCGCGGCGTCCAAGACCAGCATCAGATTATCCCCAGACGCGTTCTGGCCGTCGGAGTGCCGGTCGCCGTAAGGTATTGCCTATGCGAGCCCATGCCTCTGCCGAGCCTGTGGTCGTCGTCATCGCCGCCGTTACCGTGGTGCTGGCGTGGCTCGATCTCGCCGTCTGGATCACCACGCCGGCGACGGCGCTGGCCGCGCTGACGGTTCCGATCGCGTTCGGCGTGCTGCTCGGTGCGGGCCTTCGTCGCGCCATCGGACGCCGCTGCGGCGCGCCGGCTGCGCTCGCACTGTTCGTTCTGCCGATCGTCGCGCTCACCCTGCTGATGCTGCGCTTCCCGCTGATCGGCCTGTGGGACGCACCGCTCGAGGGCATGCTGATCAGCGCTGGGCTGCTGTGGACCGCGCACGCGGCGTTTGTCGATCGCTCGGGGGTGGCGCTGGCGCTCGGCTCGCTGCTCGTCAGCGTCGTGCTCCTCGAGATCGCCTGTCGCATCGCGCTACCCGATGCCCCGGCGTTTCCCAGCCAGAACGGGGCACACTTCTGGCTCGCAGACGCGATGCGCGCCGGACAGGAAAACCACTCGTGGGATCTGCGCAGCAAGGAAATCGTCTGCAACGTGATCTACGAGGATGCGTACAAAGGCATTCTCGACGTCGCCGCCGAGCGCGACGTGCACCTGCCGCGCAGCTTCGCGGCGCCTACCGCCGCGGCGCGGCGCATCCTGCATGTCGGTGATTCGATGACGTTCGGCTTCGGTGTGGGGCGCGACGAGACGTTCACCGCCGATTTGCAACGGCTCGAGCCGGACGTCCAGCAGATCAACGGCGCCATTCCCGGCATCGCGCCGGACGCCTACTACCTGGTGATCCGCCAGTGGTTGGCGCATCAAAAGGTCGACCTGTCGGTGATGTACGTCTTCGAAGGCAACGACCTCGACGGGCTCGACGATCACTATCCGTGTTGTCACTGGCAATCGCTGTTGACCTATGACTCCGAGGTCGCGCTGCGCTGCCCGAACGCGCCCACGCTCGATCTCGGGCAAGCGGGGACGACGTGGCTGCGCTACAACAGTCCGCCGCCATATCTGGTGCGCGTGCTGATTCCGTACTCGTCCGCCGCCGCGCATCTGGGCGCCGCGATCATCGGCGCCATGCCCAACCAACCGCTCGCCGTTCGACAGCCGCGTGAGCTCCAATTCGCCCACTTGGCGGCAATCCTGCGCGCCGCGCGCGACGCGGCGCAGGCGGCGCACGTGCAATTCGCCGTCGTCGTCCTGCCGACGCGCGAGTGGGTCGAGAATCCCGCCTCGGACCGCCATCTCGCACCGGAGATCGTCGCCGTGGCGCGGCGGCTCGGAATTCCGGTGTTCGATGCATCCGACGCGGTCGCCGCCGCCGCCGCGCGCGGCGAGTCGCTGTTCCTCTCGCAGCAGGATCCGCACTTCAGCGTCGCCGGTCATACGGTCATTGCGCAGTGGCTGCACCAGCAGCTGGCACCGCTCGTAGATCGTGCCCCAACAGATAAGTCGCCAACCCCTGGCCGATGAGGCGATGGCCCTCGGCATTGAAATGACAGCCGTCGAGGGCGATCTGTTTGCTGTCGACCGCCGGCAGCCATTCCGCCAAGTCGATGACTTCGTCGCCATGCGCGGCGGCGAACTGGCGCAGCATCGGCAGATCGTTGTTGGGGGCGATACCGGAGGGATTCAACTCCGGTGAAGCGAGAATCACCAGGCGTGCACCGCTGCGGCGCACGCGCTCGTCGATGGCGGCAAGCGGCGCCAAGACGCGTTGTGGATCGGCGGCGGTGGCGCCGTGCCGGCTCGCCACCGCGCGGGTCAGCAACCCATACAGACGCGAGTGGACGAGCAGGAAATCGCTCAACGACGGCGGCAACGGCAGCGCCCGCACCACCACGCGTCCCTGGTCGACCGTGATGTCGTCGGTATCGACGACGTGGCCCGCGATGACGCCGTACTGCCGCGCATCGTCCTCCCAGTAGTGCAGCACGACGAGATCGGGGCGGATGCGACCGGCGACCTCACCGTAGGCGGCGTTCTCTTGCGCGGTGTTGTAGCCGGGCACCGCGAGGTTGAGCACCGTGATGGGCTGGTTGCGCAGCGCCAGCGCGCGGCGGGCTTGCTCCAGGTAGGTCGCATCTTTCGGCAACGTCACGCCGTACATGATGGAATCGCCCAGCCCGACGATCGTAAACGGCATCGGATCGGCGGCCCGCTGAATGTCCATCGCGTCGGCGCGCGGCTGCGCGTGGTCCCACAGCAGCACGCCGTCGACGACGCGCGTCGGCGTGTCGGCGGTCGAAAAGCGCACGAACCCCGGCTCCAGGCCGATCAACCAGGCCAGCACTTCGGCCAGACCCAGCGCCAGCACTCCCGCGGTGGCGGCCAACGCCAGTCGCGTGAAGGTCGTCGCCCCGGCGCGGCGCGCGGCGCTCACGGCGCGACGGCGCTCGCGTCGTCGCCGGCGCCCAGCGCGCGCAGCTCGCCGGTGCCGTACAGCTCCGCGTACCCACGCCGCACGCCGTAGCACCGGTAGCCTTCCGCGCAGCGCGCGCAGGCGTCGCCCTTGACGAACTCGCCCTTGCCGCCGTCGGCCGTCACTGCGAGGGGCGAGAAGTCGCCGCGCTCGTCGGGCGGCACCAGGCACAACGGCATGCCGCACATCGAATCGAAGCCGCACACTTCCAGGCCCGCCGCGCGCGCGCGCGCCAGGCCGCGCAAGAGTGACGGCATGATGTCGCTGAAGCGCGGAATGAGCGAGGTCGTGCGCGGCACGACGTCGGTGTGCGAGCCGACGAACGAGAAGACGATCGCGGCGCGCGGCCAGCGCCCCGCCACGTATTCAACGAAGCGCGGGAAGTCGCTGCGATTGGCTTGGCAGAAGACGAAGTTCAGGCGCACGCGCACGCCCGCGGCGACGAACTCGTCGATGCCGCGCACGGTCGCCTCGAACGTTCCGGGCGCGCCGGTGACCGTATCGGAGAGCGCTGCGGTGGAACCGTGCAACGAGATCATCGCTTGGTCGAGCCCGGCATCGGCCAGCGGTTGGGCGAGTCGGCGGTCGGCGACCTTGGTGGCGTTGGTCTGCAGCTCGACGGCGCGCACGCCGCGCTGCTTGGCCAGCTGCACATACTCCAGCAAGCGCGGATTGAGCGTCGGCTCGCCGCCCGACAACACCAGCACGGCGTGCTCGCGGCCGGCTTGCTCGATCGCGCTGCGCACGGCGGCCTCGGCGGGCGGCGGCAGATGCGTCGAGACGAAGCAGAATTCGCACGATTGGTTGCATTGAAAGTTGATGCGCACGGTGTACTCGGCCACGGCGCCGTACGCGCTGTTGCGCAGCTCGTCGCGTCCGACGAACTCGCGTTCGATCTGTTCGGCGATGGTCGACACGACCGTCATGCGCCGGCGGATGCGGTGATCGAGAATCGGCTGCAGCGGCGGCAACGGCCGCGCCGCACGCGCGGCCTCGGGCATACCCGGACAGCGATCATTGACCAGACAGGTGGCGCAGGCGTCGATGCGCGCAAACTCCGCGCGGGTGCCGTGGCCGCGGTTGAGCGCATAGAGGTGTGTGATGCGCTCCGGCTGCGCGAAGATGCACGGCGGCACGAACGTCGCCGGATCGAGGCGCACCGCCAGGCCGGCGCGCCGCGCCGCGTCGGCGACGGCGACGACTGCGGTGGCGACCGCGTCGAGCGGCGCGCATTCGCTGACATCCGGCGCGTGGGTCGGAATGACGATGATCAGCGCCGCGACGGGCAGGTGCGCGGCGGCGATCTCACGCGGCAGCGCGGCGACCGCGTCGAGATTGCGGCGCACGATCGGCACGGTCACCTCGACCGCGATGCCGGCGCCGGCGAGCGCGCGAATGCCCTCGATGGCGCGCGCGAAGCCGCCGGGATCGCGCGTCATCTCGTCGGCGGTCTCCCCCCAGCCCGTCAGCTGCACGCGCGCCAGCGTCAAGCCGGCGGCGGCGAGCGCCTCGGCGCGCGCCGCGGTGACGAGCGCCGCGTTGGTCTCCAGCACGACGTGTACACCGCCGCTGGCGGCGCGCCGGACGAGATCCACGAGATCGCGGCGCAGCGTCGGCTCGCCGCCGGTGAGCACGATCTCGCGCGTGCCGTCGGTCAACGCCGCGGCGATGCGTTCCTGCACGGCGCCGCGCGCGACGAACTCCGGCCGCTCCGCCGGCCGCCGCGCGTTGCAGTACCAGCAGTTCTGGTTGCAGGTCTCGTTGGTGACGACGCGTTGAACGCGCATGGCGGGACGGCGGGCGGCTCAGCGAGCGGTGCCGCTAGAGCTCATCGATCTCTTCGTCGCTGCACAGCTGCACGCGCACGTCGGAGAGCGGTTTCGCCTGACAGAGCAGCACGAAGCCGCGCGCGATCTGCTCCTCGGAGAGGAAGATCTGGGTGCTCTGGTCGACCGCGCCCGAGAGCAGCTTGGCCGAACACATGCCGCACGAGCCCATGCGACAGCCGAACTTCAGGTCGACGCCCTTGTCCAATCCAATGTCGAGGATCGGGACGCTGCCGTCGGAGGCGTACGCGGCGTATTCGTAGCCGCTGGCGCGCACGATCTCGACCCAGTGCCGGCCGTCGGTCGGGCGGGCCTCGAGGCTGGTGATGGGCGGTCCCTCTTGGCGCTCGCGCCCGCGCCCGTACATGTTCTTGACGCGGTTCTGCTCGACCTCGATGTGTGCGCCGGCGAACAGCTTGGCGCGCGAGAAGCCGTACGGCTTCACCACGGCGCCGAGTCCCTCGGTGTGGCGCAGCAGCTCGTTGAGGTGTGGCAGGATCTCTTCCTCGGAGATCTCCAGCTTGCGTTGGAGCTCGGGAGCCAGCCCCAGGGAGCGCACCGGCTGCAGGATGAAATGGCGCACGCCGCGATCGAACGTGGCGCGGAAGATCGACTCGAGCTGCGTCACGTTGAGCCGCGAGACGACGATCTTGTGCGTGATGCTGATGCGCGTGCCGAGCGCCTCGGCCAAGCGTTGCAGGTTGGCGAGGCCTTGCAGCGCCTCGTACAGCGACTGTCCGTCGTCCTCGATCGGGTTGACATCGAGCTGCCCGGTGAGATCGGCGGCGTGCAGCGCGATGTCGAAGTACTCGAAGCCGGCCTGCAGGGTCTTCAGCGCAAAGTGCGGATCGGCGAAGGTGCGGAAGTGCGACGACATACCGAAGCAGGTGAAGCCGACCTCTTTGGCGAGGTCGACGTATTGGAATAGCTTCGGATGGATGGTCGGCTCGCCGCTGGCGAAGAAGAGCATGTCGAAGCGACCGGCGGAGTCGACGATCATCTGGCGCGTCGCATCCGCGCTGGGCATCGGCCGGTGCGTCGGGTTGAACTTCTCGATGCAGAAGACGCACTCGCTGTTGCAGGCACCGGTGCCGCGGATGTTGAGCACGCGCAGGTTCTCGTGGCCCGGGCCGCGGTCCGGGATGAAGCCGAGACCGACCGTGGTGGGGTCCGCGGCAGCCAGCTGCGCGACCAGCGCGTCGAGATTGATCGTCGGACGCCCCAAGGTCGGCAGGCCGCTGTTCGTGTCGCCGGCGTGGCGTGCGCCGCCGCCCGATTTGCGCAGGGCGTGATTGAGCGCGCGCGTCACCTCGGCAGCCAGCGCGCGCAGCGCGTCGGGCGTCACCTCGCCGCGCGGCCGAATGTGCATGGCGATCCGCGTCGGCTGCGGGCGGGTCAGGAACACGTAGCAGCGGTCGGCGAACCCGAGCACGGCGTCGTACAGCGCGAGGCGACTGACCCCCGCTTCGTCGATTTCGAAGGCGATGCTGCGCTGCTCGATGTCGACCGCCGGCGTCAAGCGCTTCGTCACCTGCGGCGCGGTTCCCGCCGCCGCCTCGGCGGTCTGGCGCTCGGCGTGCGGTTGCAGCGCGGTGAGCAATTCGACCGGGATCTCGACGGCGTTGGCGCGCAGCGCCGCGGCGAGCGCCCCGAGCACGCGGCTGAGCGAGCCGTCGGTGTGCGACGTGCCGCTGCCGCCGTTCATCAGCAGGAAATCGAGCTGGTCGGTATGCGCGATGCCCAGCGGCGCGCCACTGTTGCGGCGGATCGCGACGCGCGCGGTGCCGCCGTCCGTATGTTGAATCAGCAACGTCGCGGCGCCGCCGCGTATGGGGCCGACCGAGTCCAGCGACCAGCCCAAGCCCAGCTCGGTGCCGGCGTCGAACGGCGCCAGCAACGCCCAGGGCGGTGCATCGCCGAGCGGTGCGCCGTCGCCGGCCGCGCCGCCGCTGCCGTCGCGCAGCTTGCGCGCCGTCGCCGAGAAGGCCTCGTTGCAGAACTCGTCGCGCATGGCGTCGGCGCCGCTGCGCGCCAAGGGCTCGACGTGGGCGATGACGTGCGTCCCGGCGTCGGATAGCTCGACGCGCGCGCGCACGCGATACTGCTCGGCGATCGCCTCCAGGGCGTCGCGCCGATACAGATCGGTGTGAAAGTGGATCGGCTCGGTCATACGAACGGCGTCAGCTCCTCGACACCCCATCGTTGGGCATAGCGCAACGACACGCCGGCGCAGCGCCGCACGGCGCTGCAAGTGCGGCACGCGTCGCCGTAGGCGGACAACTCGGCTTCGATGTGCCGCATGGCATACACGCGATCGCCGCTGGCGTCATCCAGGTAGTGCGTCTCGCCAAACCCCGATCGTCCGACATTCTTCGCCTCGGCGTCGCCGAGCACGCAGCTCGGAAAGGATTCGAAGAACACGCGCAACGCACGGGCCGCCGCCAGCGCGCGCAGGCGGCGCACGGTCTGGCGCACGTCGTCGTAGCGCAGCGTGTCGATGCCGGACCAGCCGCCGCCGACGCCGATGGTCGAGGGGAAGACGAATTTGAAGCCGACCGTGCGTCCGAAGCGCGCCGCGCCATCGAGCAGATACTCTTCCAGATGGGCGAGGTTGAGGCGGGTGAAGACGCAGTTGATCATCACCAGCGCGCCGGCGGCGACCAGCTTTTCGATGCCGGCGACGGTTTCGTAGTGCGCCGCTTCGTTGACGCCGAAGATCGCCGCGCTGGTCGGCGCGTGGTGCGAATGGAGCGAGACGATGGCGCGCTTCAGACCCGTATCCATGGCGCGGCGGGCGAAGCCGGGGCGCGCGAAGCTGCGCCCGTGCGTGTTGATGTCCCAGATCATGCCGCTGTCGGCCAGGCGTTCGGTAACCTGCCAGAAGCCCGGATGAATCGTGGCTTCGCCGCCGGTGACGACGGCGCGACGGAAGCCGGCGGCGCGCAGGAACGCGGCCCGGCGCAGCAGCTCGTCGGTGGGCCGAAAGAACACCGCCGAGGATCCGGTGTTGCTGCACATTGGGCAGTTGTTGTTGCACTGCTCGCCGAAGCGAAACAGCGCCACGCTCTTACGCGTGACCGGAGCTTCCTCCGCGATGCACTTCTTGAGCAACGGTGCCGCGACGGGCGGTGGCGCGGTCGCGCGCAAGGCGGTTTCAACGGCGGGCATGGTAGGGAGGGGGCGACGCGGCCGCAGTGAGCCGCGCTGGCGTCGTCGGCGTCTACTCCGGGCTCGGCTTGTCTTCGGTCGTCGCGAGCGGCGGACGCCCGAGGCGACGGTCGAGCTCTTCGGCGACGATTTCGCGCACGTGCTCCGCCACCAGGCCGACGATCAGATCGACGATGCGCTTCTCGCCACCCTCCTCGTGCTGGTGCTCGTGATGCGCCTCCAGTAGGTGCCCGACGCGCTCTTCGACCAAATCGACGATGGTGTCGATGACGCGCTTCTCGTCGAAATCGCCGTCGCGTCGGCGCTCGCCGTCGCGCCCGCGTTGCTCACCGCAGTGATGATGACCGTGCCGCTGTTCGTGTTGGTGATGACGGCCGTGGCCGGCATCGTGGCCATGGCGGCCGCGCTCAAGCGCTTCGAGACGCTCGTAGATCTCACGTCGATCGTCGTGCCCCATCGAACCCTCCCCGGCTCGCGACTGCCTCGGCAGCGCCTCTACCGAAGCGCCAAATGCCCCGCTGCCACACGGCTGTTCGCAGACCCTCACTCTCGGGTGCAGCGGGTCAAAACGCAAGGGAAAACGCGGCTCTAATCGCGTCCGCCGCCGCCGCGGACATAGATGCGCGCGGTCTCGCCGGGGGCGAGCGACAGGCGGGTGAAGCCGGCCCGTTCGGGCTGGGTCTGGATGACCACCCAGAGCGGGTCGCGCAGATAGAAGCTGTCGTGGCCAGCCTCCAGGGTGACGATGGCATCGATGCGCTGCTGGACCAGGAAGTCTTGTAGCGGTTGCCGCGGGTCCTTTTGCCAGGCCTTCACCTCCTCGAAGCCCGGGCCGAGCAGTTCGCCGATGCCGTCGGTCAGCGTCAGCACCCGCATCGGCCTCGGCAGGTCCAAGCCGCGCAGCGCAGCCACGGCGTCGGCGATCGGCCGCGTTACGACCAGGCCGCCTGTGAACGCCGCCCCCGGCACGGCATAGGCGTTGGCCGGCACGAAGGGGCGCGGCACCGCGGCCAGGCAGGCGACGGCTGCGCTGACCCGCCAGCGCAGCGGCAGCGCCGGTGCCGGCAGCAGAATCGACAGGCAAACGGCGCCGGCAACCATCAGCAAGACCGCCGCCGGCAGCAGATAGTGCGCGATCGGGTAGATGAGTATGGCGCCGGCCAGCGAGGCGGCCGCGAGCGCTGCCCACGGCCATGCGACATGGCGGTAGGGCGCCAGCTGGCGCCGCAAATCCGGGCGCGACAGCACCAGCAGCAGGCTGCCCAGCGCGATGACCGCCAGCCCTGCCGACTCGCCGGCCACCAGCCGCGGTTGGGTGGCCGGGGCGAGCAGGGGGTAGTGGTCGAAACTGCGCGTGGCGAGAAAGCGCCCGGCCCCGACGAGGTTGTCGAGGCAGTGATGCAGGACGGCGGCCGGGTTGCGGCTCCACGCAGCGCTGAAGCTTGGCGCGTCGCCAAAGGCGGCGTGCCATGTCTCGCTCAGCCCTTGCGAGTCGCCGTGCCAGCGGTTCCAGTTCCAGGCGAAATGCTCGCGGAAGGCGACCAGCAGACGACTGTCGTCGTGCGCCGCGCTGAGGCCCGGCGCGCCGATCAACCCCACGCCGGCGCCGAGCACCGTCCAGGCGGCGGCGGCCCACAAAGCGGCGCGCCAATCGCCCTGTCGCAGCGCGCCAGCGGATTGCCACGTCGCCAGCAGGCACAGCCCCGCGCCGGCGCTGTACAGTTCCGGCCGGGCATAGGAGGCCAGCAGCACGGCGGCGGCGACGATCGCCGTGCGCCGCGCCTCAGTTGCGGCCAACTCGCCGAGCGCCAGCCCGCCGAGCAGCGGCAGCAGCGCAAAAATCCCGACTTTGTCGGGCAGCGGCACGTTGAGATCGGAGATCAGAAAGAGCAGCGCCGCGCCGATCGCGACGCAGCTGCGCCGCGTCAGCAACAGGACATAGGCGTACAACGCGACGCTCGCCGCCAGCGACAGCGCACAGACATTGGCCGTATAGAGCGCCAGCGGATCGGCAAACCACGCGGTGAACGCCTTGAGCCACAAGGCGTACAGCGGGCCCCACGCCGGGTCCATTCTCCACAGCTCGGGCAGCCGGGCTTGCGCCATGTGGATGTAGAAGCCGTCGGTCGACGGCATCGGGTCGAGGATCGCCGGCAGGCCGCTCAAATAAATGGCGTTGGCGGCGAGGACGACCAGCACGCCGAGACACGCGGCGGACGGGGCGACGGCGGGTCGCGTCGGGCCGGGCACCGGACTCGCCATCGCCACAGCGCGACGTGCGGGACGACGCGCCGCCAGCGCTAGTAGCTGGCGACGGAGTCGGAGTGCGGCTGCGCGGCGGATTGGTTACCGCGCAGCAGGCCGACCAGCGTGTCGACGACGGCCTTGGTGCGCGGGTCTTCCGACCCGTCGCCGAGCGCGAAGTCGACGCCGACCTGCGAGCGGTTGCCGCGCGCGCCGAGCGCAAAGCGGACATCGATGCGCGTGCCGCCGGGCCCGGTGGCGGTCAATTCGCCGGTGCGGTCGTCGGGCCAGCGCAAAGCGTCGAGGCGCCAGCCCGGCACCGCGAAGCGGCTGTGCAAGCGACCGGCGAGCGCGGCAACGCGTTGGCGCCCTCGCGTCAGTGTCGAGCCGCTCAGCGCGCGGTCGACTGCATCGCCGGCGAGCCGCGGTGCGGCATCGGGCGCCTCGGCGAGACGCGCCTGCAGCCAGTCGAGCAGGGCGGCGACGGCGTCGGCCGCCAGGGCCGCATCGGCGTCGACGTCGACGGCGTATGCGGCCGCCGTGATGACCGCATTGCGCGCCGCGCCGAGCGCGCAGAACGTGGCGCGCAGCACGCCGCCGCTCTGGTGCGCGAACACCAGCTCGACGCGGCGGCGCCTGTCTTCAGTGACTTCGTGTTGAATGCGCCAGCCAGCGGGCAACGCACCGGCTCCCAGCGCGGCGCGCAGCGGTGCCAGGTGCGGCTCGGCGAGAATCACGAAGCTGCGCTGCTGCGGATCGATCTCAGCCAAACGGGCGCGACTGATCGGCTGGAACTCGTCCGGACCATGCAGCTCGAGATAGCCGCGAAAGATGCCGGTGCAGCGCGAACGGAAGACGCACTGCTCGCACGTCGGCAAATGCGTGCGCAGCGAGGTCTGCCACTCGTACTTGTTCATCTCGTCCTCGAGACCTTCGCCGTCGGAGGACTTGGTGACCGTTTGCTGGCCGCCGTGATGCACGCGCGATGCCCAGGCGGGCAGAATACAATACGGCAGGTTGCCGACGTTGATGTCGAAATCCGGGTTCCAGCGCTCGAATCCCTCCAGCATGTCGGCGTAGTACGGCGCCATGTCGGAGTAGCGCGGCATGATGTCGCGCAGATACGCCTCGTCGCGCTCGCCGGTGCTTTCCGGCCGCACGATGTCGACGTGCAGCTGGCGCACGCCGTAGCGTTCGAGCAGCTCAGGATAGTGAGGCAGCGAGCGGTAGCTGCGCTCGTTGACGCACATGTTCGTGGTCACCATCTGCCCGCGCCGCTGCAACTCGCCCAAGCCGTGCACGATGCGCTTGAACGAATCGGCGCGGCCGGTGACTGCGACGTGCGCTTCGTCGGTGGCGCCCTGGATCGAGATACGCCATTCGAATTTGCCGAGCGCCGTGACCGAGTCGATGAAGCCCGGATGCGGGAACATGACGCCGTTGGTGAAGATGACGATGTGCGCGAAGCCGAGCTCGACGGCTTTGCTCAGCGCGTCGAGGAAGCGCTTGTGAATCGTCGGCTCGCCGCCCAGGAAGGTGAGGTGCGTGGCCCCGGCGGCGCGCGCGTGCTCGAGCGCTTCGACGATCGGCTCGAGCGGCACCGGCCGCGCGATTTTCATCGCCGTGAGCTGCCCGCTGGAGCAGAAGACGCAGCGGTTGTTGCAAAGATGGCCGAGCTGGATCTCGAAGCGATGCCCCGAGCCAGAGGTAGTCACGGCCGCAGCTGCGAGCCGATCCTCTTCCTTTATATGGGCCCCCATCCCGTCGGCGACAGTAGACCAGCGGCGTTTCGTGTCGCAAGGCAATTCAGGAGTTGGAACAGCCACGCATGAATGCCGCAGCGGCTGGTGGGCGGTCCGAGGCGCCGAGCGGTTTCGAGCCCGGATAGAAGATGCTAAGGCGACGCGCACCCCTGGCAGATCGTGTGGAAGCTCCGGCTAGGCGGGAGGGGCAATGACAGAACGCTGGTTCGGCAAGGCGGCAAAGTGGGCAATCGCGCTGGCGATCGCGCTCTTCGTCCTAACGATGGTCGGTACGCCGCGTCAGGCGGCCGCCGGCACCTGTTGCTCCTGTCCCGCGTGCGGGACGAACCCCCTGTGCGGCGTGCCCGAATGCGACAACAACAATCCCGGCGGCAACACCGACAGCGCGTGCGCCAGCTTCTGCGCTCAAGGTGGAGCGTGCTTGGCGTGCGGGCACGTCTTCGCGGCCTCCGGCAGCTGCACATCGTCGACGGGGGTCTGCGTGGCCGATACGCCGACGTCGACACCGACCATCACGGCGACGGAAACGGTGACCTCCACCCCAACCGAGACTGGGACCGCAACCGCGACCGACACCGCCACTGCAACTAGCACCGCAACGGCGACCCGCACTGCCACCGCGACCGCGACCGCAACCGGCACCGCAACCGTCACGTCGACTCAGACTGAAACCGCCGTGGCCAGTCCGACGCCTATGGACCAGGCGCTCGGCGCCGCTTGTAGCGACCCGACGCAATGTGCCTCCGGGTTTTGTGCCGACTCGGTGTGCTGCGATCAGGTCTGCGACCGACCGGGCCAGGCGTGTGACCGGCCCAGCGATCCGGGCATCTGCCTGAGCGCGACCGCGGCGCCGGCCGTCTCGCAGCCGATGCTGCCGGTCATCGCCGCGCTGTTGGGCGTTATCGGCGTGCTGTTCCTCGCCCGTCTGCGCGGCACGCTGAAGCGCGGGTGACGTAGCCGGCTCAGCGCATGCGCTTCGCCTGTCGCGCGGTGTGGCTGTGGCCGGACAGATGAATCGCATGCGGCTCGGCCAGAGCCCGGTCGAGGTCGTTCCACTCGGCGTCGGCTGCTGGGCGTGGGGCGACAAGCGCTATTGGCGCTACGAGCGGGATCTCGGACCGAACGACGTCGTCGAGGCGTTCAGCGCCGCGCTCGATGCCGGGCTCGATTTTTTCGACACCGCCGAAGCCTACGGCGCCGGCAAGAGCGAGCAGCTGCTCGGCTACCTGGCGCGGCGCAGCGGCCAGCCGTTGGTGCTCGCGACCAAGTATGCGCCGCTGCGCCAGCGCGGGGGTCCGCCGGCGATCGCCAAAGGGCTGGCGGCGAGTCTCAAGCGCATGGGCTTGCCGCATGTCGACCTCTACCAACTGCACTGGGCGGATCGCGACGAGGCGCCGATCGATGCGACCATGGCCGCCTTCGCTGCCGCCGTGCACGCCGGCCACGCGCGCGCCGTCGGCGTCAGCAACTTCAGCGCCTCCGAGCTGCGCGCCGCGCACGCCGCGCTGGCGCGGCATGGCGTGCCGCTGGCGACCAATCAAGTGCGCTACTCGCTGCTCGACCGCAGCCGCGAAGTCGACGGCGTGCTCGACGCTTGCCGCGAGCTCGGCGTCACCCTGCTGGCGTACAGCCCGCTGGAGCAAGGGCTGCTGACCGGCAAGTACACGCTGGACAACCCGCCACCCGGCCCGCGCGCCGAGGCCGCCCAGTTCACCCGCGACAACGTCGTCGCCGCCCAACCGGTGCTGCGGCTGCTGCGCGAGATCGCGACTGCGCACCGCGTCGAGCCTGCCGCGATTGCGCTGGCCTGGCTACTCGCCAAGCCGAATGTGATCCCGCTCGCCGGCGCCACCCGCGGCGCGCAGGTGACCGCCAACGCGCACGCGCTCGCAGCAGTGCTCAGCGCCGCCGAAATCGCTGCGCTCGATTCCGCCACCGAGCCGTGGCGCGTCGCGCGCTAGTCGCACCGTCGGCAGACCTTCTGCCCGTCACGACGCTGTAGGAGATTGGCTTTTACCGTAGCGTCCGATGCTTCGAGGGTTGGAGTGCGGCAAGGAGAGCAGCTTCGCACAGCAGAGCAGCCGCGCTGCGCCGTGCGTGCGCGCGGGACACCCGCCGCCACGGGGGGATGTAGCGGCAGCTGTCGGATGGCGATGCCGACCTACTCGGGATGGGCGTCGGTCGGGGTGTTGTCGAGGCCGCGCGCCGAGCGGTCGGCGAGATGGGCGCGCTCCAGCGCTTCGAGGTCGTCGAACACGGCGCGGCCGGCGGGGGTGAGATCGGCGTGGGCGCGTAGCATGTCCATGCCCTCGTGATTCTTGAGATCGATCTCGTTCATGCGGCGCGCGAAGTCGGGCCGTTCGGCGAAGGGGTGGCCGGCGTCGCGCATGCGGCGATAGAGCTCGGCGACCGGTAAGAAGGCGTGCACGGCCAACAAAATGCCCCACAGCGGGCGCGGATCGGGGCGAATCGGGCTTTTGTACAGCGGATGAAACGCGTTGTGCAGAAACTGGGCGTCGTGCGCCGCGACGTTGAGCTTGTTGTGCTGGAACTCGTGGATCAACGCCTCGGTCATGGTCATCAGGTTCGGGTGCAGCGTCAGGTACACGGTGCCGACGGCCTCGCGGTACGACGCCGATAGGTGCCGCACTTCGTCGTAGCCGACGGGGATGATCTCCTGCAGCAGCGTGGCCATCTCGGCGAGCTCGCCGGGCAGGAAGCGTTCGACCAGTCCGAACGATTCATCCAACATCGCGACCCATTCGGTCTCGCTGTGCGCGCCGAGGTCGACGCAGTTGCCGGCTTTGTCCGGATGCGCCTCGAAGGCGGCGATCGGATTGTGGTCGATGGTGGCGAACAGCGTCGCGCCAGCGCTCCAGCAGCGTTGCTCGAAGCGAAAGCCGCAGCGGTCTTCGCCCAGTGCTTGCGACATCGCGTCGCGCTGCACCGGCAGGCGCTCGAGTTCGGCAGCGCCGGCGATCGCCGCCAGGTGGCTCGTCGAGAAGCGCCAGCCGCTGGCGCCGGCCGGCGGCTGCAGCTCGCCGCCGAGCGCCGACGAGTACAATGCCGCAGCGCCGTGCGGCCAGACGATCGAGGTGCCGTCGGCGAGCAAGCCGTGCAGCTGCAGCTCGAAGAGCAGGTGCGGCAGCATCGCCGCAGCCGCTGCGTCGATGCGCAACTGGAATGCCGGCAGGTCGTCGCGCAGCGCCAGGCATTGCAGCGCGGTGCCGACCGCCGGTGCGGCGAAGCAGCTGAGGACTTTGCCCGGCTCGTCGCGATCCAGCGCGTCGCGCACGATCGCGGCGATCGCGGCGTGCTCGGGGCGCAACGCCGCTGGCAACAGCGTAGCGGCGGAGAGGAACTGCCGGCAGCAACTCGCCAGGTAGCGCGCGTAGGCGCGGGCGACGACACGCGACTCGTCGCCCGTGTCGCGCGGCAAGACGAGGCCGTACCCGCTGGGGCCGCCGGCGGTGCTCATGCGCGAACGATTACTGGACGATGAAGTGATCCAGCGTGCGGTTCGTCGTCCAGAGCCGGAACATCTCCATGTCGCGCTCGTCCGCCGATTCGAGCTTGTGCATCAAGTAATCGAAGATCGACTTGTGCTTCTTGCACCACATCGAGTCGCGCATGTGGCCGTGCAAGCTGCCCTGCGTCTTGTAATTGTACTCCACCTGTTGGCCGCACCACGGCTTGTACGTGCAGCTGACGCAATCCGGCTGGCCGTCGTTGAGTCCGGCCATGACCAATGCACGCGTCGCGGCGTTGGTCATCAGTTTCGTGTAGTCGTCGTTCACCGTGCCGATCTTGAACATGTCGTCGCCCATCGAGGCGACGAAGCGGCCTTCATCGGATGAATAGATCGAGCCGTCCGGCGCATAGCCGATCTGCCCGATACAGGCGCCGCCCGGAGTGCGCAGATCGAGGTAGTTGGGCTCCTCGTCGGCGAGGATCTTGTTGAGCATGATCGCCGCGTGGCGCTCCATCACCTGCACGCCCTGGCGGTTGAGCTGGATGATGTAATCGACGGCGTTGGCGTAGAACTCGAGGAACTCGTCCATCGAATAGCCGAGCGTCTTGGCGCTGCGCGCCGCGAAACCGAACGGGTCGAGCTTGCGCAGGAAAATGGCGCGGCACCCGGCGTCGACGAACTGATCGACGATGTCTTTCCAGCGCGACAAGCTCGGGCGCGTGATCGTCGGCAGCGCTTCGACACGGTACTGATTGGTGTCGAGCCCCATGTCTTTGTAGCGTTGGTTGATCTTCTGCATCCAGCCGAGCAGCAGCTCGTGGCTGTTGCCGCCTTTGAAGATGCGGATCTTGTTGTGCAGGTCGGCCGGGCCGTCGAGGCTGGTGCAGAGCTGCACGTGCTGGTCGAGCAGGAAGTCGAGCTTCTCGTCGTCCATCAGCGACAGATTGGTGACCAGCGCGAACGACAACACCTTGCGCGCCGTGACGTTCTTCTGCCGCGCGTACTGCACGATGTGCTTCAGCGTCTCCCAGTTGGCCGTCGGCTCGCCGCCCTGGAACTCGATGGTCATCGCCCACGCCGTGGTTTGGAAGGCGAGGTCTACGGCGCGCTCGGCGGTTTCCAAGGACATGTCGGTGTCCATGCGGTCCATGCCGACGATCGAGCTATGGCAGTACTGGCAGCCGTGGTTGCAGCGGTGCGTCAGCACGAAGGCGTGCAAGGTCGGGCCGTAGTACAGGTACTGCTTCTTGCTGCGCCACCGCGCGGCTTGCGCCGCATAGTCGATCTCGCGCGCGACGAAGTTGGCGCGCTTGAGCCGCTCGTACAGGGACTCGCCCGGTTGCGGCCGGCCTTCGACGAAATCGCGGAACTCGTCCGACGTCAGCAGCAGCCAATCGCCGAGATCGTTGCTGATGAGAATGCGCTCGCCGATGACGCGTTGGTTGAACGGCACCGCGAACGACGGCTGCCAGCGGCTCGGATCCGAGATGCGCGACAGATCGACCTGCCGCCCGCGCGGCAAGCGGCGCGCCGCCGCGGCGTTGGGGGTGGCTTCGAGCGGGGTGCCGATCTCAAGCATCGTCGCGCTTCCTGCGAATCGCCGAGTTGGCGAGGGCAAAGTTCAAGAATTCCGCCACCACATCGCCGTCGACGTCGCGCGTGATGTCGCGGATGTCGACGACGTAGTGGTCGCCGTCCGGGCGCACGGCAAACGACGCGAAATCGGCGAAGGTCGCCGCCGCCTGCGTGATGGCGTCGTGCGCGTAGAGGCCGCGGTGCAGCTTGACCGTGGCGGTGGGGACCGGCGCAGCGGCGCTCACGACTCGGCGTCCTTCTTTTTGGCTTCCCACGGCACGGCGATGCCGAGCGGATCGTCGAGGAACCCATCGTCCGCAGGATCGTCGAGATCGATCAGCGGCGGCTCGTCGCCGTGTGCTTGCGAGGCGGCGCTGCCGGCAGCGCCGGTGATGGCCAGCGCGGTGATGTCCTCGATGATGCGCTGATTCACCTTCACCACCTGATGGCGCAGCGCCTGCGCGAGCAGCTCATTGGCGAACTCGCCGGCCATGGCGCGCAGGGTCGGCTCGTCGATGCGGTTCTTGCCGCGCAGATGCACGAGGAAGCGCGTTCCGTCGCGATCGAGCAGCACGTAGGCGCGGTCGAGAAACACATACGCCGCGGCATACAAGACGTCGCGCGGATAGAGGCCCGCGTCGAGCGACAAGGTGAGTGTCGACGTCGCGGCGTCGAGCGATTCGATCTGCGGTTGGCTCATGGTCATCTCACTTCGTGTAGACGTGCCGCCGGCAAATTGAAACGGCGGATTTGTGCCGGCCGCTCAAGCGGCCGTTGGAGTCGCGTGCGACACCGGCTCGGCGAGGGCCGGGCGCAGCTCGGCATCGCCGTAGCGGTCCAGGTAGTCCTGGCGCAGACCGAGACAAATACCGTGCTGATACCGGCATCCGCTGCATTTCTCGGTGTAAGCGCTGGGCGAGATCTTCGATTCCCACAGTGCGAAGGTGGCGCGCGGACTGACGACCAGCACGCGGTCTTCGCGCAGATCGGCCATATGCGATTCGTGGCCCGGCAAGAGGCAGATCGGAATGTGGCGCGAGCGCACGGTGACGCCGAGCTGGGTGCCGCGCTCGAAGGCGGCAAAGATGCCGTCGCGCATGCTGGTGACCGGCAGCAGCGAGTCGAGGTTGTCCTTGTTGCGGTCGGACAGCGACACCAACCACAGGTTGAAGGTGTCGATGCCTTCGCCGGCCCAGTGCTCGACGATGTCGGCGAGGTGCATCCAGGTGTCGCTCTTGATGATCAGGTCGCCGACCGGCTTGCGCTTCAGCGCTTTGAGATTGCGCACCCCTTGCGTCACCAGCGCGAAGGCGTCGGCCTTGCCCATGATGCGCGCGTAGAGCTCGGGCGTGTGCGCCATGAAGGAGATGTTGAAGTCGGTAATGCCGGCGTCGACCGCTTCTTCGGCGTAGTTGCGATAGGAGTACATCAGGCCGTTCGACGGGATCTTGATCGAACGGTAGCCGCGGTCGCGGCACCAGCGGACCAATGGCAACAAACTGCGGCGGATGGTCGGCTCGCCGCCGCCGAACGCCACCTTGGTGGCGCCGCGCGCGCGCGCGGCGATCAGCATGTCCATCACTGCCGCAGTGGCCATGTTCTCATGCCGCATCTCGTCGGTGATCGAGCAGTAGTCGCATTGCACGTTGCAGGCGTAGCCGATCATGACGTCGACCAGCACGTCGGCGTAATCGAACCACTGCTCACCCAGCTTGACGGTACTCATCGATCAACCGCTGAAGAGATTCACCACAGAGGCACAGAGTCACGGAGACGGAGACCGGAGAGAACCACTTCCTGGCGAGACTCGTGCTGTGGCACTTGAATTCGCTCTTCCTGTTTCCAGATTTCTTCGACTCTGTGCGCTCTGTGTCTCTGTGGTGAAATTCCTCGCCTCACGCCACCGCGACCACGGGCCGGGCGCGCTCGACGCGCATATCGGGCTTGTCCTGCACGAACACCTGGAAGCCTTCGCAGGCCGTGGTCCACGGGCAGGTCGTGCAGACCTCGCGCTTCTCACGCTTGGCGCCCAGCCATTGATAGAGATTCACCTGCTCGGGGAAGCGCGGATCGGCGGCAAATACCATCGTGCGGCCGAGCTTCTGCAAGTCGCCGCCGACGTACTGCTCGTAGCCGGGGAAGGCGCAGAACTGCGCGTTGATGACGTGGATGGCGATCTGCTCGGCGTAGCGGTCGATGACCCGCATCACCGCCTGCGCCGCGTCGTCGAGCGGCGGCACGACGTCTTCATAGGCGCGGCCGAACGGCGTGGTGAACTGGAAGTTGATCTTGGCGAAGCCCTTGGCGACGGCCAGCCCGGTCAGCTCCAGCAAGTGGTCGACGTTGGCGCGGACGATGGTCACGTTCAGGCCGGTGTCGACGTGCGGCGGGCGCAGCGCCATGACGTGATCGATGCCGGCGACGGTCTGCTCGAAGCTGCCCGGCACGTCGGTGGCCGCGTCGTGTACGGCCGCGGTGCCGCCGTGCAGCGAGATGAGCAGATGCGTGATGCCGCTGTGCAACAGCCGTTCGGCAAGGTCGCGGTCGCGCAGCAGGCGACCGTTGGTGGTGACGTTGATGGAACGGTAGCCGAGCTCGCGCGCCAACCCGATGGCGTCGAGCAAGCGCGGGTGCGTGGTCGGCTCGCCGCCGTCGATGTCGAGCTGATTGGTGCCCTCGGCGGCATGCTGGCGCAGGATCTCGTCGATCTTGTCCCAGCCGAGCGCCGCCGAGATGCGGTCGCCGGTGGCGCAGAAGACGCACCGGTTGGCGCATTTGTAGGTGATGTTCATGATCAGCTTGCGCGCGTGCGTGGCATTGATCTTCATGTCGAACGCCGCGCGCGCCTTGGCGACGAAGCCGGGCGGGCAGTTGGGCGGATCGAAGCACGGCTTGTGCTGGAACAGCGCGCCGTCTTTCAGGTCGATGCCCTCGGGCGGGATGAGATGCATGTCGACCAGTTGCTCGTGCAGCGCCGTGCCCTTGATCGGCGTGGCGAACTGCATCGACGGCCAGGCGCCGTGCTGATCGTAGAGTTGCCAGGCCATCTCGAGTGTCGCGTTGACGTGCGCCGGCGTCTCCCACGGAAAGCCGATGATGTAGTGGATCATCAGCGGCACGGCCAGCTCGGCGCACCAGGCGGCGACGCGATGGATGGCGTCGAGCTGCTGTCCTTTGCCGATGGCGCCGTCCAGATCGCTCTGCTCGGCGCTCTCGGCGGAGATGCTGAGCATGCTGACCCGGCCCTGCATCAGCTCCAGCGCGCGGCGGCTGAGATGATCGGCGCGCATGCCGTTGGGGAAGTCGTAGGTGAAGCCGAGCTGGTTGAGCATGGCGATCATCGCCTCGAAGTCGGGGCGGACGTTCACCATCTCATCGAGCACGATCAGCTTGTCGGCGGCGAAGACGCTGCGCAGCAGATAGGCCCAGTCCTTCAAGCGCTTGAGCGGGATCGGCTGGTACAGCTTGCGGCCGCTGCGGCGCCAACCGGGATTGCTCGTACAGAAGATGCACTTGTGCGGGCAGCCCATGCTGGTGACGAAGGATCGCGTGCCGCGATTGATGCCGAAGGTGTTCTGCCACGAGCCGTCGCCGAAGCAGTGGTCGAGGAAGTCGTCGAAGCGGCTCATGCTGATGCCGTCGAGCAGATAGAACGGCTCGAGCGGATCGCCGCCGCGTGTGCCGGCGTCGGTCAGCACGCGGCGCGCGTCACGCAGCGTGGTGAGGTGCTCGGGATCGGCGAAGAAGCGTTCGCCGGGATACTTCAAGATCGCGTCGAGCTCCGGATAGCGCGCCAGCACGCGCGCGCCGTCATAGTCCATATAGTGCTGGCCGCCGATGTAGCCGTCGCACAGCAGCAGCACCGAGGCGGGATAGCGCTCGCGCAGCGCCGCGATCAGCTCGTCGGTCTCGGCGTGCGCCGATTCGATGCGCAGGAAGACCGACGCGCCGAGCACCACGACGTCGTAGTTGCGATCGGGCAAGCCGGCGATGAACGCGTCGTGATCGACGCCGAGAACGTAGCCGCCGGCGGCGCGGCGATGGCGGCCCGAGCCGGGGCGCGCGAACGCGTCGTACACCTCGACCTGCGCGCCGGATTTCGTCGCCAATGCGGCGCAGGCCAACAGCCCGTGGTTGGCGAAATACGGGTAGTCGATGAAGTCCTCATCGAGCACCAGCGGCGGGTTGACGAACAAGAACTGCGACATAACTACAGCGCGCGCTGTAGCGCCTCCTGCCGCTTCTCGGCCGACGGCTGCTCGGTGCGCGAGCGCCGCCCGCGCCGATTCTGCAAGCGCTCCAGCAACTCGGGCGATGGGGCGCGCCCCAGCACTTCCACGATCACCGCGGTGGGATCCTCGAAGATCGGCGACAGCTCGCGCTCATCGTACGTCTTCGCCATCGAGAACATGCCGGAGCAGATCGTGTCCCAACGGCATACGTCGCAGGCGCTGCCCTTGCCGTGCAGAAATTCCTTCTGATGGATGAAGCCTTTGTAGTCGAGGAACTTGATGCAGCGCTCCTCTTCCTTGATCGTCTTGCGCGCTTCGGTGGACGCCCAGGCGAACTTGCGCATGTAGCAGAGCGGCACGCGCTCGGCGCGGAAGCTGCGTCCGGTGCTGACCAGGTACTCCATCGCTTTCTCCAGCGACACCTGGAACTCGTAGTGTTTCGGGATGCAGTCCGGGAACTCCTCGGCGCGATTGCCGTCGGGATCCATGTTGTTCCACACGAAGTGGCGGATGAACGGGAAGTTCTCGCTGATCCACTGCACGTTCTCGTGCAGGTGGTCGCAGTTGTAGACGTTGATCACCGTGTTGATGTCGCAGGTGATGCCCATCTCGGGCACGTGCTGCAGGCATTGGATCAGCACGTCCCAGGCGCCCTTGTACTGCGTGATGTAGTCGTGCACCTCGCGTCGATAGCTGTGCAGCGACACGTGGATGTGCGTCAGCCCGGCGTCGACGCAGCGGCGGAAGAAGTCCTTGTCCGCCAGCTTTTGGCCGTTGGTGATCATGCGGCTGTAGAGCTTCTTCTCGCGCGCATAGGCGAGGGCGGGGAACAGCAGCTCGGAGATGCTCGGCTCGCCGCCGGTCAGGATGACGCCGTCGTAGCCCATCTCGACCAGGCGATCGATATTGGCGCGCATGGCGATCTCATCGAGATGCACGCCGGACGGCGGATTACTGCAGAATTGGCACTTCTGGTAGCAATTCCGCGTCAGCTGCAGGTAGCCGAGATTCGCCATGGCTCGATGTCGCGTCGCCGTCAGGCGGGCGGCGCGCTCTCCTTCTGCTGCGCCGCCAAGCGGCGCGCCTCGCGCGCCTCTTTGGCGCGCTGCGCGATGAGCATCAGCGGCTCGATCGCCGCCGGCTCGGGCGGCGCGAAGCCGGGCAGGCTCGGGGCGACGGGCTCGAGCGGCTTGCCGTCGCGCAGGCGCTTCGGCAGCTCGGGGTGCAGCCGCTCCATCTGCTCGGCCGCCTCCGCCGCCCAAGCGCTGTCGCGCAACGGTTGGAGCTTGTTGAAGCCCTGGTCGCGCAGGAAATTGATGTGGGCGCCTTCGCACCGCGCCGTGACGGCGCAGTCGCGGCAGCGCACCGACTTGCCCCAGTAGCCGTTGACGACGTGCTCGCGCGCCAGGTCGCGAATGGCAAGACGGCCGGTCTGCTCGTCGAACAGCGACTTGGCGAGCACCGCGGGGGCCTCGGCCAACTGGACGTTCTGCGCGATGCACGCCGGCAACCCGCTGACGCGCACCGGCAATGCCAGCGCGCTGAAGAACGCCGCCGGATCGCGCACGTCGTTGTCGATCGCGTCCTTGAGGAACTCGTGGTTCGGTTGATGCAGGCGCAGCGAGCCGAGATGGAGCCGCACGATGTCGCGGTGCGCCAGCAGCCAGGGCGCGGTGCGCTGGTTGATCTCGACGGCGAGCGCGACGCCGCCCGGCATGGCCGCCTCGGTCAGCAGGACGTCGAGCTGCTCCGGCTCGCGCACATTGATCAGCAGCGGATTGCCGACGACGCGGCGATCGACCTGACGCGATACCTGGCGCGGCGTCGCGTAGATCCCCAGCTCGGGGCGCACCGGCAGCTGCTCGAGGTCGGTCAGATCGTCGATCTCGATACCGAGCGACTGACAGCCGTACGGCATCTGCGCGCGGGTGAGACTGGCGTAGCGCGCCCAGTCGTCTCTGTTGGCTGCGCCGATCGACCAGACCTCCCAGCGCGACTCGTTCTGCCGCCCGATGACGCGATCGGCGGTGTTGCAGAAGGGTTCGATGAAGCAGTACTGGCAGCGCTCTTTGTCGCGGCACTCCAGCGGCACCCCTTCGTCGAGGTATTTGCGCACCTGGAAGCGGCGGCCGTTCACCTCGTCGAGCATCTTGTGCGGATCTTGGATGAGGTCTTCGAGGTCCTCGAGAAATTCGACCGGGAAGCGATTGGTCCAGATCACCACGCCGGGATGCCGATTGAGGCTGAAGACTTTCTTGAGACGCGGCAGGTGGTCGACCGGGTCGTAGAACAGGTCTTTGCGATTCTCGAAGGCGACGCCCTGCGGAATGACGTGCAGCAGGTCGAACTCGCGCACGCCGGCCTGCAGGCACAGGTCGACGATCTGATCGATGTACGGCACGTTTTGTTTGTTGATGCAGACATCGACGTTGACGATGATGCGCCCTTCGCGAATGGCGCGCATCATGCCCTTCATCAGCTTGTTGAAGGCGCCGGGCGTCGCGGTGAGGCGGTCGTGCAACTCAGCCGTGTGGCCGTGCAGGCTATAGGTGATCTCGCCCAAGCCCGCTTCGACCGCGCGGTTGTAGAAGTCGCGCTTCGATAGCATCACGCCGTTGGTCACAGTCTGTACGCGGCTGTAGCCGATGTCTTTGGCGTAGCGAATGATCTCGATGAACTTGGGATGAATCGAGCCCTCGCCGCCGGACACGATCACCTTGTCGGCGTGCAGTTGCTCGCGGCCGCGATCGAGCTCGCGGCGGATCTCGTCCTCGGGAATGTACACGCCGCGCGGCGTGTCGGTGTCGAGACAGAAGACGCAGCGACTATTGCACGCCGTCACCAGGCGGACCCAGTGTTTCTTGACGTTGGCGACGCGCTCACGCGCCAACATCCTGCGCTTTAGGTATTCACCGTCCATCGCGTTGCCCTCGCTGTATTGTGCCATCCGACCGCCGTCCCCGGACACCCGGCGGCGCCACACGTTCCCGCCTCGTCTGTGCAGGCTACAAAATTTCCGAGTGGATCGGCCGCGCCGGCGTGATGCGCGACGCGGCGGCCCCAGCGCACGGCGCGCGCCGCGTCGGCGCCGCCGGCGGCCTGGTCATCGTCGTCGTCCAGTCCAGCTGCCGAGGCGACGCAGCGCGGCAGCACGCGCCGCAGCGCGGCGCGCGCCGCGCCGACCGGCAGCGCCCGCGCCGCATCGGCCAGCTCGTCCAACGACGCGCCGCGCTCTGAGAGACGGAAATACGGCTCGCCGGGTAGCTCGCCGCGCCGCCACGCCTCCGCGAACGCCGCCACCTGCGTCGCATCGTGCAGCACCGCGTAGGCGCCGACGGCAATCGGCGTGCGCGTGCGCAAGCGCGTCACGGCGCGCTGCATGGCCGCAAAGGCGCCATCGATGCCACTGTGCGCATCGTGGGTCGCGGCGTCGGCGCCGTAGAGCGCCACGTCGAAGCGGGTCAGGTCTTTGATGCGGCGCAGATCCAAATCCGACCAGCTCGCCACCGGGCTCGCCTCACCGGCCACCGCGACGCGCGGAAACAGGCGCACCGCATCATAGAGCAGCGCGGCGGCCTGCGGATGCGCGAGCAGCTCGGCGCCGACCAGGCGCAACACCGAAGGGCGGAGCCGCGCCGCCTGCACCAGCTGCGCGCGGATGGCGCGCGTCGATTCCACTTCTTCCGCTGCATCCGCGCACGCCGGGCACTGCAGGCGGGCCGGTCCGCTCCAGCTGAAGGTCAACGGTTCCGAGGCGCGACCGGCCTGCTGATCGACAACCGCCTCGCGCAAGCGATCGACCGTGCTGCTGGCGTCGACGAGCTCCTCCCAGCCGAAGCGCGCGACATAGTCGGCCGGCACGCCGGCGCAGCGCGGCGCGCCGGGGCAGGTCTGGCAGCCGGCGCCGGCGACGGGCGTCGCCCGCGCGCCGTGCGCGTCGATCCAGAGCTCACTGTGCGGCGCGGCGAACAATGGCCGCAGGCGTGGTGCCACGCACAGCGGCAGGTCGAGCAAGCGCAGCCGCACGCGCCCCTCCAACGCGACGGCCGCCGCCTCTTCGAGCGGTGTTTCGAGCAGGGCGAGGCGCGGCGACAGCGGTACGAAGCGCGTCGCGTCGGTTGCCGACGCGGTGAGACGCCGCACGGTGACCGAGCGCACGCCGATGCGCGCCAACACGGTGATCGTCTCGGCGAGGTGCGGCGCCGTCGGACGCGTCAGCGCGATGTCCGCCGTAACCGGCAGGCCGGCCTCGACGCCGATGCGCAGGGCGCGCACGGCGATCTTCAGCGCGCCCGGCCGCTCGACCAACCAATCGTGCGCATCTTGCCGCGCACAGTGGAACGGGACGCTCAGCCGCTCGACGCCGGCGCCGCGCAACCGCTCGACCAGCGCCGGCGTCATGCCGTAGCCCGACGTATAGATTCCCAGGCCGGCGCTGCGCAGGCGGCGCAATCCGGCGAGCACTTCCCACACGTCGCCGCGCGCCAACGGCTCGCCGCCGCCGATCAGGAACGCGCCGGCCTGTGCCGCCGCCAGACCAGCCAGTCGCAACACCTCTGCCGCAGGCAGCAGCTCGGAGTCGTGTCCGTCATGCGCCAGCCGGAGACCCGACGGTACCAGCGGCAGCCGCAGATCAACCGGCCGCTTGTGCAGCTGCGTCACGGCGCGCCGCGCGTGTTCGTCGTTCGACCCCATCTGTATTAAGCGTTGCGTCGCGGGCGACTCTTCAGACACCTCGGCCCAGCTGTGTCGACTCCGTGTTCAACTGTGCTCCTCGTCGTCGCGACCTGAGAAACACGTACCCGCAGCGCGTCGCAGCGGCCGTGTCTAGTGCCTGTCTCAAGCGCCCCCCTGACCGTCACGGTTACCACAAGGTCAACGAAATACACCACAATTTTTCAGAGGATATGCGCGGCATCGAGCATTTGCCGCGCGCTCTCGTCGCCGCGCGATGCGCGGCCCGCGGAGCAGCCGCTGAGTGACGGCACGCCACGCACAAACATTCGCACCCGCCGCACCGATTTAGTCTTTACTCTCGCAAACGGCTCATGATAGCGCCCGAACGGGGACCAAAGCGCTTCAACAAGGGGGGACGTCTGTGCAACCAAAGGACACACCGGAAGAGTCTGCGCTGTCGCGGCGCGCGTTCGTAAGTAAGCTTGCGGTCGGGGCTGCTGGAGCGGCCGTTGTCACCGCAGTAACAGCCGGCACGGCGGCGGCGTTGTCGAAAACGACTGACGCCAGCGAGTCTCTACGGCCGACTGATACAGCCGCGCCGGCGCTTGCGAGCGCGGCTGAGGGGCGGCCCGAGCCCGTGGCGAGCACACCGGCGCCGTGGGGGCTGCTGCATCCGATGGCGCTCGGCGCCGAAGCCGCCAACGGCTGGCGCGTCGCCGGCTTGACCGACATCGTCGACGGCTCGTGCGTGCTGACGTTAGAGAACGCGCGCGGGCGCACGCAGCGCGTGCATATCTGCCGCAACGACGGCACGCCGCGCGGGTTGGTCTACACCAAGCAGATCGATTTGGTCGTCATGAACGGCGGCCAGGGCGACTTGCCGACCGAAGAGAGCATGGGACAAGCGGTTGCCGCCATCGCCCATGCCGTCGCCGACAACGAAGGCTCGGCACGGCAGGCAGCGGTGCTTGCGGCTATGTTGCCCCATTCGGAGCGCGTCGAGCGCTTTGCCTCCGCCGCCAAGTTGCGGTGACCAAGCTGACGGCGACGGCGCCGGAATGCGAGTGACGAGACCATGAGCGACAACAAGAAGACTGAACTGCCCTCATTGCGGAAGACACCGCTGGATTTCCTCAGCCGCGACGAAGCGCGCCAAGCGGTGAAACCCGTTGCGGCGCTGGATGCCTCCGAAGCGGCAGACGCTCTGCGCACTGAGCCGAACAGCGAGAAGATGTTGCTCGCGCAACACATGTCGCACGCGTCGCATGGCTCGCACGGCAGCCACGGCTCGCACGGCAGCCACGGCTCGCACGGCAGCCACGGCTCGCACGGCAGCCACGGCTCGCACGGCAGCCACGGCTCGCACGGCAGTCACGGCTCGCACGGCAGCCACGGCTCGCATGGCAGTCACGGCTCGCATGGCTCGTGGTGAACACGTGAGTGCGGCGCGCGCGGCAACGCAAAACGGAGGCCTCATCATGGTGTTAACTCCGCCAGATACCGGACAGTCCGCGGTCAGCGGCGTGCAGATGTCCGCGACGCGGGGCTGGCGCGGTGCGCTGCGATGGACGCTCGGAGTCGCAGCACTGACGCTCATCTCTGCCTCGAGCGCCTCGGCGCTGATCATCACCGGCGGACCCACCTACACGCTGCCCGGCGGTGGCAGCTGCGCGATCAGCGGCACCGCCTCGGCTGCCGGTGGAGCGACCATCACCTGCACCGGGGTGGCGACCGGCAGCCACACCAAGGTGTACTTCGGCATTCGCAACATCTCGAACGTCAACGGCAACACGATGGACGGCATCCCGCCGTCCAACGCCTCCGGCGCAGTGTTCCGCTACGTCAGCAACACCAGCACAGCGGTGACCTACAGCAGCTCGACGACTGTCAACGACGTGCTCAGCGGTGCGCAGAGCGTCAACAATCGCTTGGTCTTGACGCGTACGAGCGGCACTGCGTCGCTCGTCTCGACGTTGGGGACGCCGGCGAACAACGGCAACGGCGATATCGGCGCGCTCTATCAAATCGGCTCGTCGAGCTTTGCGATCCGCGCCGATGTGCAGGCCTTCGACAGTACCTTCCCGTCGACGGGCATCAACGCCATTCCGAACGTTTACGATCCCACCAAGACAGCGCCCGGGGCTGGCGCGCAGGAGATCAGCAAGGTCGACGTCGCCTTCTACTATTCAGATTGCGGCGACGGCGTGCTCGACAGCCCGGAGCAATGCGATCAAGGCGGCGCCAATGGTACGCCGAGCTCGTGCTGCACGACCACGTGCACATTCCGCTCCGCCGCCGAGGTCTGTCGTCCCGGCGCTGGGGCGCCGTGCGACGCGAGCGAGACCTGCTCCGGCTCGAACGCCGTCTGTCCGTCGGATGATGCGCCGATCAACCTGGGTATCGTGTGCCGAGGCGGTTCGGGCGACGTTTGCGATCAGAACGAGACCTGCACCGGTGTGCCGGGCCAGGGCTGTCCGGCGGATGACGCGCCGACCAATGCGGGCATCGTGTGCCGCGTCGGCTCGGTCGGCGATATCTGCGATCAGAACGAGGTCTGCACGGGCGCGCCCGGCGCGACCTGCCCTCCGGATGATGCACCGACCAAGATCAACGTCATCTGCCGCGCTGGCTCGGGTGATATTTGTGATCCGGACGAGCGTTGCACCGGCGTCGCCGGCCAGGGCTGCCCGCCTGACGTCGTCGCCAATCCGACCACGGTATGCCGCGTCGGCTCGGGCGACATGTGCGATCCGAGCGAGACCTGCACGGCGATCCCTGGGCAGGCGTGTCCGGCGAACGTCATCGCCCCGAACACCACCGTCTGCCGCGCCTCCTCGGGCACGTGTGACGTCGCCGAGAAGTGCACCGGCACGGCGGGTCAAACCTGCCCGAGCAACGGCTTCGCCAGCGCCGGAACGACCTGCGACGCCGATTCGAACACCTGTACCAACGACGCTTGCGACGGCAGCAACCACTGCGTCTTCAGCAGCAACAAAGACTGCGAAGATGGAAACGCCTGCACGCAGGACGCGTGCGATCCGATCAACGGCTGCTACAGCGTCGGGCAACCCTCCAATGCGTGCACGACGGCGTCGAGCGCCTTGCTCAAGATCAAGAACTCCACCCCGGATTCACGCGACAGCGTGAAGTTCCTGTGGAAGGGCGGCCCGGCGCTGATCAGCGACATGGGCGATCCGACGCAGACGACGCGTTATGAGCTCTGCGTGTACGACAGCCGCGGCGTGCAGATGGCGATGGGCGTCGATCCGGGCACCGGTTGGACGACCGTTGGACCGCCGAGCTCGCCGACTGGCTACAAGTTCAAGGACATCGCCGCTCAGAGCGACGGCATCAAGCAGATCAAGACCAAGGCCAGCAATCTCGACAAGGCCAAGTTCAACTTCCTCGGCAAGGGGCTGCAACTGCCTGATGCCGAAGCGTTGCCGCTGCAGTACCCGATCACCGCACAGCTGTTTGCCAGTGACGGCAAGTGCTGGGAAGCGCAATTCGGCGGTGCCGACACGCGCAAGAACGACGCGGGACAGTACAGCGCCAAGAAGTAACTCGCGGCGCTAGTCGCGACGCCTCACCGGGCCCGCCCACTCAATCTTGAGTGCGGCGGGCCCGTCGCATTTGTGGACACGATGGGGCGGTGTCACGCCCGGTGGCAACCCTGCGTGTGCGGAGCAGCAGGCCTCGTGGCTGCGCAGGCGTGCTCGGCGGCCGATCGCCAGGTTCGTTAGGCAAACCGCCCCGCGTCTGGTGAGGTCGGGCCTGGTGCGCAGGAGGTGGCATGAGCGAGTCCCGTTCCCGATTGAGCGCCGGTTGGCATCCGGCAGGTGTCGGCCTCCTGGCGCTGCTGCTGAGTTGCGGCCATGACGCGCCACCGCCGCCGGCGAGCGGTGGAATCGACGCGCAAGGCCACACGGCTCCGACCGCCGAGACGGCGGCTGCCAACGCCGCGGTCGCGGCGGCCCTGCCGCTGGCCGACCCGCAGGACTTCGAGGACGCACAGCGCGGGTTGCTCGGCGGCAACGGCGACGTCGTGGTGCAGGATGGCGACGGCAAGACCGTCTGGGACACGCGCGACTACGCCTTCGTCGCCGGCGACGCACCGCCGAGCGTCAATCCAAGCTTGTGGCGGCAGGCCAAGCTCAACGGCATCCACGGGCTTTTCAAGGTGGCGGACGGCGTCTACCAGGTGCGCGGCTACGATCTTTCGAACATGACGTTGATCCGCGGCCGGACGGGTTGGATCGTCGTCGACCCGCTGACCGCCAAGGAGACGGCCGCGGCGGCGTTGGCGATGGCGCGCCGCTATCTCGACGATGCGCCGATCGTCGCGCTCATTCTCACGCACAGCCACATCGATCACTTCGGCGGCGTGGGCGCCGCGCTGCCCGACGATCCGGCCGCGCGAGCCAAACTCCGCATCGTCGCGCCACGCGGCTTCGTCGAAGAAGCGACGAGCGAGAACATCCTCGCCGGCACCGCCATGGGCCGGCGCGCCGCGTATATGTATGGCCAGCCACTGGCGCGCAGCCCGCGCGGCCACGTCGACACCGGTCTCGGCAAAGCCCCGGCGCGCGGTGCGCTGGGCTTCGTCGAGCCCACCGAGATCGTCGACCACACGCCGCAGGCGTTGGAGATCGACGGCGTGCCATTCATCTTTCATTACGTGCCGGACTCCGAAGCGCCGGCGGAGCTCACCTTCTACCTGCCCAATGTGCACGCCTTCTGCGCCGCCGAGATCGTCACCCACACGCTGCACAACCTGTACACGCTGCGCGGCGCCAAAGTGCGCGACGCGCTGCGCTGGAGCGACTACATCGACGAAGCGCGTCGCAGCTTTCCGGAGGCGGACGTCGTCTTCGCCAGCCATCACTGGCCGGTGTGGGGTCGCGAGCGCGTCCAGGCGCTGTTGACCGCGCAGCGCGACGCGTATCGCTACATTCACGATCAAACCCTGCGCCTGGCCAACGAAGGGGAGACGCCGCAGGAGATCGCCGAGCACCTCGACTTGCCGCCGTCGCTGCGCAGCCAGTTCGCCGACCGCGACTACTACGGAACCGTGCGGCACAACGCCAAAGCCGTCTACCAGAACTATTTCGGCTGGTACGACGGCAACCCCGCACACCTCGACCCGCTGCCGCCGCAGGATGAGGCAACGCGCTATGTCGCGGCGATGGGCGGCGCCGTGGCGGTGCGCCAGCGCGCC
>Ga0265314_10000941_pt1 | contig 34248 bp, 35 predicted proteins | sample 4126metaG_FD_203106 | JGI IMG/M metagenome (GOLD analysis project Ga0265314, IMG submission 203106) | Rhizosphere microbial communities from Carex aquatilis grown in University of Washington, Seatle, WA, United States - 4-1-26 metaG | ecosystem: Host-associated > Plants > Roots > Rhizosphere >...
GGCGTTCATCGCACTAACCCAGGCGACCGCCGCCGTGTAGCGCATTGAGCCACTGGCGTTCACACACGTCTGCGAACCCGAACCGCTGCATAGCGGAAGGCCGAATGTGTTGGAGGCGCCTAAATTTGCATTGGCCAGCCAACCGATGTTGTTGACAGTGTCATAAACCACCGTCCCATCCTCGCTGGGGATCAACGCCGCCACCGCCTGCGATCCCGCAGCCACTACAGCGATGACAAAAAAAAATCGGGCCGGCAGCCCTCGGCTTTGCGACATAAGGGTCGCTTCCGATTGTACTGCCCGCCCGATGGAGCGCGCAGCGGGGCGTCCTCGGCCCCGCTCGCACGCTTAGTGCTTGTTTTTAGTGCGCCGCGCTGGTGTCGCCAGTCGACGTCGAACTGAAGATGAGCTTCGTATCCGTGCCGGCCAACCGGATCTCACGGATCTTCGAATCGGCTGACTGCACTTCCGTCGACTGCACCTTGTGGTCGCTCTTCTCCACGCTCACCGCAGCTTCAACCACCGTTTTGCCGGAGGTAAATACCGCGTTGCTACCCGAAACCGCCAGCTTGTAAACACCCGGCTTCAGTTGCGTTGCTCCAGCCCAAGTGGGCGAAGTAATGGTCACTTCGTAGCTCGAGGCAGCGCTCGCTACACCCAATGCCACGATTCCTAGACCGAACATCAATCGCTTCAAATTCATGTGCTTACTCCGTATAATTTTTGTATGGATTGCAGGACCGCGGCGTCATAGACGCTTCCTACAATTCAATGGTCGCATGACGGCAATGCCCACACTCACTGCCGAATAGTACCCGAAAACCACGCCATTTGGCGTGGAAAATGTTTGAACGCCAAGGTATAATATATTGCTGCAAGTGACTCTCTTTGGCACGCTGCACTGTTCCATCCTCTTAGCCATTGCCATCGCAGCCGCCGCCTTCGCCTGGCTGGGACGCCGCGGCATCTTCCCGGTTGATCGAATGACGTGGACCCTCGGCGCCGCCTTAGCCTTGAACGAACTCGTGTGGTGGTTCTACCGCTATTCGAAAGAAGGCGTCCACGTAGCCAACCTCCCCTTGCAGCTCTGCGACGCCGCCGTCTGGCTGTCCATCCTCGCTTGCCTAACCGGCGCGTCCCTCATCGTCGAATTCGCCTACTTCGCCGGACTCGCCGGCGCCGGCATGGCCCTGCTCACCCCCAACCTGCTTTCCCCTTGGCCCACCTATCCCGCCATTTACTTTTTCCTCGCGCACGGCGGCATCGTGGTTTCGATGGCCGCGCTAGTCTACGGCGGCGCCCGCAAATTTTCGCACATCTCAGTCTGGCGAGCCTTCGCCTTGCTCCTCGCATACGCAGCCCTGGTTGGAATGATCGATCGCCTCTCCGGCGCCAATTTCATGTTCCTGCTGCGCAAACCCGACGCCGCCTCGCCGCTCGATCAAATGGGCGCCTGGCCCTGGTATCTTTTTGCAGGAGCAGCCGCCGGTTTAGCACTCTTCTGGTTGTTATGGCTGCCCGTGCGCCTACTGCCAGCCCCCGCCGAGCGCCCGATAGAGCTGCACCACTGACAACACTTCCTGCTCCCGTAATTGCGCCAGCGCCAGCTCCCCCTGGAAGCGGTTGCGCTCCGCATCCAACACCTGCAGATAGCTGTCGAGCCCACCCTGATAACGCAGCGTCGACAGCCGCGATGTCTCCCGCAGCGCCTTCAACAGTAGCTCTTCCTGCGCCCGCTGCTCGCCGGTCTTGCGATACCCCACCAGCGAATCCGATACCTCGCGGAAAGCGGTCTCGACCGTCTTCTGATAGGTAGCCAGCGCCTCGCGCTGCTGCGCCTCAGTCAGCCGCACATTGGACCGCACCCGCCCCGCATTGAACACCGGCAAATCGAAAGCCGGAGTCGCCGCATTCCACAGCCGCCCCGGCCCCGTAAACAAATTCTCCAGCGCCCGGCTCTGCCCGCCCATAAATCCCGTCAAAGTGATTTGCGGAAAATACTGCGCCTTCGCCACGCCAATCTGCGCGTTCGCCGCGATCAATTCCTGCTCCGCTTGCCGGATATCCGGTCGCCGCTCCAGCAGCGCCGAAGGCAGCCCCGCCGGAACCTCCGGAGGAGCCGTCAATTCCACCAGCGTCTTGCCCCGCGGAATGTCCCCCGGATTCTGTCCCAGCAGCAAGCTAAGCGCATTCTCCGTCTGCGCGATCTCGCGCTCCAAAGCAGCAATCTCCGCCGTAGCCGTGTACAGCAACTGCTCCGCCTGATGCACGTCCAGCCCCGTAGCCGCCCCGCGAGTCTTCCGCAAGGTAGTCAGCCGCAGATTATCCTCGCCGACTTTGCGATTCTGCTGCGCAATATCCAGTTCCAGATCCAACTCCCGCAACTGGAAATATTGCGTAGTCACATCCGCGATCAACGTCGTCACCACGCCGCGCCGTCCCTCTTCGCTCGCCAGATACTGTGCCCGCGCCGCCTCGTTCAGCCGCCGCACCCGCCCCCACACGTCCAGTTCCCACCCCAGCGAAAACCCCGCCTGCGTGTAACTCGCATCCAAACTCGAATTCGCAGGAACAATGCGGTTCGCCCCGATGCGCGAGCTGCGGCTCAGATTGAACCCGCCCGTAGCATCGATATTCGGCAGCCGCGCCGCTTGAATCACGCCCAACTGCGCCCGCGCTTCGAGAACCCGCTCCGCCGCAATCTGTAAATCGAAATTCTGCTTCAGCGCCGTGTCCACCAACTGCTTCAAGATGTCATCGTGAAACAGATCGAACCACTTGGTATCGGCCAGCGACTTCGCATCCGCCGTCCCCTGGTCCCCGCGAAACTGCGGAGGCGAAGGCACCGCCGGACGCGAATAATTCGGACCCACCGCGCACCCCGCCAGCAACAGCGCGGGCACCACCGCCAGCGCTCGTCTCAATGCCCGCCCCCCGCCGTGACCGGAGTCGGTTCCTCCACCCGCGGCTTGCCCGATTTGCGATGCGCGGTCTGCTCCACCACCACAAACAACACCGGCACAAAGAAAATAGCCAGCAGCGTAGCAGCAATCATGCCTCCGAATACCGTAGTCCCCAGCGCCCGCCGCGAAGCACCGCCCGCGCCGACAGCCGCCAGAAGCGGCGTGACTCCCAGGATGAACGCGAAGGACGTCATCAGAATCGGCCGCAGTCGCAAATGCGCCGCCTCCACCGCCGCGTCCATGATCGTCATCCCCTCCGCGCGCCGCAGCCGTGCATATTCCACAATCAAAATCGCGTTCTTCGCCGCCAGCCCGATCAGCGTAACGATGCCGATCTGCGTATAGATGTCGTAATCGTAATCCCGCAAGTAAACCGCCAGCAGCGCGCCGAACAACCCCAGCGGCACCGCCAGCACGACAGCGAATGGAATCGACCAGCTTTCATACAGCGCCGCCAGGAACAAAAACACCATCACGCCCGCGAAGCCGAACAAGTATCCTTCTTTTCCTTCAGAGAGCTTCTGCTGGAAAACCGTTCCCGTCCACTCGTAAGCAAACCCCGTCGGCAAATTCCGCTCCCCGATCTGATCCATCGCCGTCGCCGATTGCCCCGAGCTATACCCGATCGCATTCTGCCCCACGATCTTCGCCGTGCGGAAACGGTTGTAGCGGTAAATAACCTCCGGCCCCGTCATCCGCTGCACCTTCACCAGCGTGCTGAGCGGCACCATGTCGCCGCTTCCCGTGCGCACATAGAAGCGGCTGATGTCGTCCGGATTATCGCGATATTCCTGCTCCGCCTGCAGCGTCACCCGCCACGTCCGGCTGAAACGGTTGAAATCGTTTACGTATAAACCACCCAAAAAAGTCTGCAAGGCGTTGTATACATCCGTCACAGGAATCCCCAGCGTCTGCGCCTTTTCCGTGTCCAGATCCACCTTATATTGCGGAACGTTATTGCGAAAGCTGCTAGTCAAGTTAGTCAGCTCTGGCCGTTGCGCAGCGTTATCCAGAACGATCTGCGCCGCGTCCGAAAGTTGCTGCGTGTCCCCGCCCGTGCGGTCCTCCAGCATGAATTCAAACCCGCCCGCGTTGCTCAACCCTTGAATAGGAGGCATGCCGAACGCAAATACCACGCCATCCTTCACCCCGCGAAACTTTTGCCGAGCCTGCGAAATGATCCCCGCCAGTTGCTCCGATTTCTTCTTCCGGTCTTCCCACGGCGCCAGCGTAGCGAAAATCGTCGCGACGTTCGAATTCACAGTCCCCGTAGTGATGTCCGTTCCGCCCAGTACCGTAGCGTCCGTCACTCCCGGTATCGAACGGAAAATCGCATCCACCTGCTCCGTAACTCTGCGCGTCCGCTCCACCGACGCTCCATCCGGCAGCCGTATCGAGCACAAAACCACTCCCTGATCTTCGTCCGGCAAAAATCCCGAGGGCAGCTTCTTAAACAATGCGCCCGCGCATAAGAAAAACGCACCCAACGCCACCACCGTCAATAAAGGTTTGCGCAGCAGCCAGCCCACGCCGCCCAGATAACGATGCGTCGTCCAATTGAACCCCCGGTTGAATCCCGCGAACACTCGCGATTGCAAACTCGATTCTTTTTTCGGCCGCAAAATCATCGCGCACAACGCCGGACTCAACGACAGCGCACTGAACGCCGAGATCAGCACCGAGGCCGCGATAGTCAGCGCAAACTGCCTGTAAATCAACCCCGCGATGCCGCCCAGAAACGCCACCGGAATAAACACCGCGCCCAAAATGCAAGCAATGGCCACCACCGGCCCGGACACTTCCGCCATCGCGTGCATCGTCGCCTCGCGCGGCAGCATCCCGCGATCGATATTGAGCTGCGTCGCCTCCACCACGACAATGGCATCGTCGACGACAATGCCAATCGCCAGCACCAGCCCGAACATGCTGGTCATGTTGATGGTGAATCCCAGGGCAGGGAATAGAGCCATCGCCCCTAAAATCGAAACCGGCACCGTCACCAGCGGAATCAGCGTCGCCCGCCAGTCCTGCAGGAACACGAACACCACGAGGATCACCAGCCCGACAGCTTCAAATAGCGTCAACGCCACATCTTTAATCGAAGCCCGCACGAACTGCGTAGCGTCGTAAGCGATCTTGTATTGAATCCCCGCCGGAAAAGTCTTTCGCGATTCCTCTAGAAACGCCTTCACGCGATTTTCCGTATCGACGGCGTTCGCTCCCGGACTCAAGTTCACAATCAACACCGCCGCCGGCTCGCCGTTCTCCGCGCTATAAGTGGTGTAATCTTCCGCGCCCAAATCCACGCGCCCGATATCGCGCACCCGCAGCAATGAACCATCCGGCAGCGCCCTGACAACGATATCCGCAAACTGCTGCGGATCGAGCAGCCGCCCCGTAGCATTTACCGGATACTGGAAATCCGCACCCGTGTTGACCGGCGGCTGCCCAATCGATCCCGCTGGATTCTGCCGGTTCTGCTCCTGAATCGCGTTATTGACATCGGTGGCCGTAAGCTTCAGCTTGGCCATCTTGTCCGGATTCACCCACACCCGCATCCCGTAAGTCTGCTGCGCCGCCAGTCGCGCATCGCCCACGCCCGTGATGCTGCCGATCTTATCCACCAGATTGATCGCCGCGTAATTATTAAGGAACAGCGAATCGTAGCGCCCATCCGGCGACGTCAGCGAAATCGCCGCAATCAACGCCGTCGAAACTTTCTTGACCGTGACCCCAACCCGCTGCACTTCCGGAGGCAGTTGCGGCAGCGCCAGACTCACCTTGTTCTGCGTCTTGACCGTAGCCAAGTCCGGATCAGTCCCCAACTCGTAAGTAACGTCAATGGTCAGCGTGCCGTTGTTCGAGCTCCGCGACAGAAAGTACAACATCCCGTCGAGCCCGATAAGCTGCTGCTCAATCGGCTGCGCGACCGTCTTCTCCAGATCCAGCGCATTCCCGCCGCGATAATTCGCTACGATCTGCACAACCGGCGGCACCACTTGCGGGTACGAAGCCACCGGCAAATTCGGAATGCTCACCGCGCCCAGCAGCACAATCACAATCGCAATCACGATTGCGAACACCGGACGGTCGATGAAAAACTTAGCCATCTATTTCTTCACCGCCGCAGGTCGATAAATATCGGCACTCACCGTCACCCCAGGCCGCACCTTCTGCACGCCCTCGACAATCACCCGATCTCCCGGCTTCAACCCTTGCAAGATAATCGCGCGCTCACCAAGACGTTCCCCCACCACCACGTTATGCACCGCAACCTTGTTGCTCGCATCCACGCCGTAAACCGACTGCGATCCCTGTAAATCCAGCAACGCCCTCTGTGGTACCAGCAGCACGCCCTTGCGCTCATTGGTCTTCAGCCGCACCCGTCCAAACTGCCCCGGCAAAATGTTGTGCTGCGGATTTGGAAAAGTTGCCTGCAATTCGAGCGTCCCCGTCTTCGGGTCCACCTGATTCACCGTGTTCTGGAAGTGCCCCGGATAAGGATGCACGTTCCCATCCGCCAGCACCAGCTCAATCGGCCTCTGTAGCACCCGAGCCTGATCGCCCGCCCGCTGCATCCCGAGATATTCCGCCTCGCTCACCTTGAACCGCAGCCAAATCGGATCCAGCGGCACAATCGTCGTCAACGGCGTTGGGAAAGTTTTGTTTACCAGCCCGCCCACTTGAATCAAGCTATCGCCGATGCGCCCGCTGATCGGAGCCCGAATCGTCGCATACTCCAAATTCAGTTGCGCCGCCGCCAGTTGCGCCTTAGTCGAATCGATCTGCGCCGCAGTCGTGTCGATCTGCGCCTGTGTCGAAAGTTTCATCTGCTGGACATTCGCCTTGCGCGAATTGACGTTCGCCTCATTCGCCTGCAGCGCCGCCACGGCATTGTCCAGATCCTGCTGCGACGCCGCTTCTTCTTTCACTAAAGGCTGCAGCCGGTCCACATCCTGTTTGGCCTTGAGCAAATTCGCTTCAGCCTGCTTCAAGTCCGCCTCCGCCTGCAGCAGCGCCACTTGGTGCTGAGCGAACTCATGGCTCGCTTGGTTTTGCCCCAGATCCCCTTGCGCCTTCGCCACGTCGGCCTGATAAGGACGCCGGTCAAGTGTATACAAAACCTGCCCGGCCTTTACGTCCGCGCCCGTCTGAAACAATCTCTGCTCGATATAGCCGTCCACGCGCCCGCGGACTTCCACCATATCCCGCGCGTAAGTCTCAGCCGTATATTCACTGTAAATCGCGACGTCCTCCGGCTTCAGTGTGACCACTGAAACCAGTGGCGCAGGCGGCGGCCCCGCGGCGTTGGCAGTCCCACTAGTCCGCTGGCAGCCCGCTGCCGCCAGGCAAAGAATCACAGCTACGCCCAACACAGTTCTACGTGGAGCTGCGCACGCAGTCAAAAAGGTACGCATTCACTCCATGATATCGCGCCGGGCTCAGCCCTTTCTCCAGTGCGCCCGCTATGCCGAATGGCGGAACTAACGGCCCTTCATCACTACGTCAAAACTGTCTTTTAGTTCCACCGTCAGCTTCTCCGCCTCCGGATTCGCCACCCGGTACATAGCCCCATGCAGCCGGTCTTTTTCGATCGTCAGCTTTACATAGTGATAATTAGGGAAAAGAATGCTCCGGTACAGATCCTCAGGAGTGCGCTCCACAAAGTAAGGTGGCGCCCCGCCCCCGCCCGCAACCAAGTACGTCACGCCTGCCACCACATTGCGCTCGTAATTGTGAATGTGCCCCGCACTCACCAGAAACGCCGCGTGCGACGTCCGCGCCGCCTTCGACAAATAATCCCGCAGCGCAATCTCATTCGGACGCGGGTTGTGATCCACCTCGATATGCGTCTGCACATCCGCCACCGGAGGATGATGCAGAGACACGATCACGAAATCGACAGACGGCGGCAGCTCCTCAATTTGTTTTTCAATCCACCCCGCCTGTTCACTCCCCGGCAGCAGCGACGTATCGCTGTCCAGCGCCAGCAAGTAAACCCGCGACCCCAACTGCGCCGAATACCAGCGCCGCCCCCGCATCTCCGGAAACGCCGTCCACCAATTCTCCAAATCCAACCCCGGCTCGCCCACGAACTCATGATTCCCCAGCGCCGGATAAACGTGCAGACCCAAATCGCGCCAGACTTTTGTCTCCGCTCGAAACACCGCGTAGTCGTTAGCGACTTCACCCGCCAGCGGTACATCGCCATTCATAATGACCGCGTCCGGACGTCCCTTCGCAATCTGCCCCACCAGCCATTGCCGGATGCGCGGATTCGTCCGCAGCGTGTTAGCCGGATCGGTGAACCGCTGATCCCCATAAGCAATCAGCGTCAGCGGACGGCGCAAGTCTTTGTCCTCGATCCGGAACGTCGGCTGCGCGAGCAGCGCCGCAGCAGTAGCAATGAACACCAGCACCAGTCGCATGCTCCAACATCGCATAAGAATATGAATATTGAAAAACGAAAGCCGGCCGCCTAAGCGACCGGCTTTCTCCCGTTACAACAGCAGCGCTACGTTAACGCCCGCGGAAGTCGCGATCGTGCCCGCGACCTCGGTCGTCCCGCCCACGGAAGTGGTTATCGAACCGCGGAGCAAATCCAAAGCCCGCCCTCACCGCCGGAGCGTGCCAATACCCGTTCAGCCATACATACCCCGGCCCCGGACAAGGCGGAATGTTAGAAACGTAAACCGGAGCCGGTTGACCGAACCCGATGCCCACCGAGATCCGCGGTTGCGCAAACACCGCCCCACCCGCCAACAACATCATCGCCAGCACTTTCGTTTTCATAATCTGTCCTGCCTTTCTGCCCGTGATAATGCATTGCAAATGCCAAACTCTAAGTGCCATGAAACTCTCGCATTAGCGGTTTTACAGGCCTTTTCGTGCGGTTCCGCCCCACCACCCTGGCTCTTTTAAGCCGTTGCGAAATGACAAAATATTAACGCCGAACAACACCCGAGCCGTTGTTATAATGGTTCGTAATTTTCATGCGAGTCGTCGGATTCTTCTTGCAGTTCGCCGGTTGGATCATCGTCCTAGCGGCGATCGCGCTCCTCGCAGCCGCCCCCCAAACCGCCTTCGCCCTAGCCGGATTTTGCGTCCAGTTGCTAGGCCTGGCGTTAGCCGTCCGCTCCCACCGCATCCCCCACGGTGAACCAGAGTGACGCCAGAAGTCTCCGCGCTCTGCCTGGTATTCATCCTCCTGGTGCCTCTCGCCGGCGCCGGCCTCGCCGTCATCAACTCCGGACTTGGCCGCTCCCGCAACGCCGCCCACATGATGCTCAGTTCCCTGTGCGTCTTCGCCCTCGCCGCCGTAGTCTTCTTCGTGATCGGATTCGCGTTCGCAGGCTACCCCGGCGGCCCCGCCTACGAATTCTTCATCCGCGCGAAACCCTGGAACTGGATCGCCGCCGAACACTTCTTCCTGCGCGGCCTCCCGCTGGACGGATCGCCAGCCTCGCTAGTCGCCCTGCTAGGAATGATGAGCGTAGGCGTAGCCGCCATCATCCCCCTAGGCAGCGGAGCCGACCGCTGGCGCTTAGGCGCCGCCTGCCTCTCCACCACCGTCTTCGCCGCCTGGACCTACCCGCTCTTCGCCCACTGGGTCTGGAGCGGATGGCTAGCTCAACAAGGTTTCATCGACGCCGGCGGCGCCGCCCCCATCCAAGCCGCAGGCGGAATCACAGCTTTAGTAGTCACCTGGACCCTGGGCCCCCGCCGCGGCAAATATACGTCGGATCGCATGCCCATGGCCATCCCCGGCCACAACGCCGTGCTAGTGATCTTAGGATGTTTTCTGACTTGGCTAGGCTGGATCGGCCTCGATTGCGCCGGCGCCATACTCTACGCCCACGCCGAGCCCACCCGCTCCGTATTAGTAGTAGCGAACGCCACCCTAGCCGCCGCGTCAGCGCTCCTAGCAGTAGCCGCCATCACCCGCATCCGCTTCGGAAAACCCGACGCCTCCCTCTGCGCCAACGGCTGGGTCAGCGGCCTGGTAGCCAGCAGCGCCGGAGGCGCCGTAATGCCCCCCGCCGCCGCCATGATCGTCGGTCTGGTAGCCGGAGCCCTGGTAACCTACACCGTCGAACTCCTCGAATTGCACTTAACCATAGACGACCCAGGCGGCTCCATCTCCGTCCACCTCATCGGAGGCATCTGGGGCATTCTGTCAGTAGCCCTGTTAGCCAAGTCCGCCCAATGGCTCCCCCAGCTAGCCGGAATATCAACGCTACTAGGCCTAGTCCTCCCCCTGACTTACCTAATAACCTTCCTACAAAACCGCATGTCCCCGATGCGCACCGCCCCCGAAGGAGAACGCCAAGGCCTAGACCTCCACGAACTAGGCGCCGGCGCCTACCCCGACTTTATGACCCACAACGACTAAACTTCTTCTGGGAAAGCACCATAGTCCCCGTAATGCCGCTCCAAGGGAAAACGTAATTCCCTGCGATGTTTTTCGCGGAGAGTTGGGTCTGCAACCAGCTTTTCCATAAATCCTTTTGCACGACCAAAACCTTGGCCCGATTCTGGCAGGAACAGGACGACCCCGCAATTCGATTTGTCGTCATTCCAGAAAAACAATCGATGAGCCATGACTAGCTTATCTTTGTTCCATAAAAAGCTAGACCAACTGCGGAAATTCCAACGGCTTCCGCTACGGTCCTTCTGTGGCTGCAAGTCTCTCCACATGCAAAGTCAAGTGTGTTTCGCCACCAACAACAACAACCCAAAAATCACAATCGGAATCAACGCCATCGCCGCGTAAAACAACACATTCCCCATCAGCGTTGTCTTCCGCTTCTTCCACTCCCGCATCTCCGGCCGATCCGCCGCCTCCACCTGATCCAAATGCTCCAAATCCCAAGCAAACTCATTCGCCGTCGAATACCTATTCGATGGCTCCCGCTCCAACGCCCGATACAAAACCTCCTGCAGCGCCGGTGAAATCTCCGGATTCACCTCCCGCGGAGGCACCGGATTATTCAACACCCGGTCATTCATAATCGCAAACGGATTCGGCCCCGAAAACGGCGTCTCCCCCGTCAGCATCTCGTACAAAATCACCCCCATCGCATACAAATCGGTGCGCCCATCCCCGCGCTTCCCCTTCACCTGCTCAGGAGAAATGTAGTCCGGAGACCCCATCACCTGCGACAATTTCGCGAACGTCAACCGCCGCGCCCCCGACTTCCCCGCGATCCCAAAATCGATCAGCTTAATATGGTCGTCGGTATTCACCATAATGTTTTCCGGCTTCAGATCGCGATGCACCACTCCGTTGCGATGTATGTAATCCAGCGCATCCAGAATCTCCACCGTCAGCTTGATCGCTCGCTCCGGCGGCAGCTTCTTCTCTTCATGCATGATGTAGCGCAGCAGCCGCCCCTCAACCCACTCCAGCACCATGTAGACTTGCCCGCGCGTGTTGTAAGCCAGCACCTTCATCACGCCCGGATGATCCAGCATCTGCCCGATCTCGGCTTCACGTTGGAAGCGCTCGAACAATACCGGATCGCCTTCCATCTCCGGATGCGGAATTTTGATCGCCACAAACTGCCCGCTCTGCATGTCCGTCGCCTTGTAAATCGACGCCATGCCGCTGCGCGCCACCAGGTTTTCAATCCGGTATTGGTTGAGGAGATCGCCGGGATGGATGGGTTTCATGATCAGGGGCCGTGGCCGCCGTCAGCGCAGCTTATAAGGCCGCCCGCGGTACATGCCAACCCGCTCCACGTCCCGAATTCGAATGAGCGAAACACTTATATTATCGTTACCGTCCCGATCGTTGGCAACCTCGATCAGCCTCTGCGCCGCTCTCCCGAGATCGGCTCCGCGACTCGTCAGGGCCGCTATTTCGGACCCCTCCACCGAATTATGCAGCCCGTCCGAACACAGCGCCAACACATCTCCCGCCAGTACCTGCGGCTCCGCCAAATCCACGTTCACAAACAGATCATTGCCGAGTGAGCGCACCAGCGTATGCCGGTTCGGCGAGTTGGCAAATTCCTTCGCCGACAAAATCCCCAATTTCAATTGTTCATTGGCGACAGTATGATCCCGCGTCACTAGCGTTGCACACCCCTCGCGAATTAAATAACACCGCGAGTCCCCCGCATGCGCGATCGCCGCGCGATCGTAGCGCAGCGCGCACGCCACCATCGTCGTCGCCATATTTGTGCCGCCCACGCTCGCCCGCTTGCCCTTTTCGTAGACGCACAAGTTGGCAGCCTTCACCAGTCGCGTCAGCAGTGTCCCCAGCGCCTCGTCTTTAGGAGCATCGCGAAAACCGTTGACCATGTGCTCCACAGCAGCCTGCGAAGCCACCTCGCCGTCGTCGTGCCCACCCACGCCGTCTGCCAGTGCAAACAGCCACCCATGCGTCCGCGCCCGCTCCTCCGACTCGGGCGCCCAGTAGCCCTGGAAGTCCTCGTTGTGATCGCGAGAGTTTCCGAAATCTGAAAGTTGCGCAAACTCTACGTCAAGCATGGTCGTAAATCAAATAACGGTGTCCTATCAAAAAAACGGGCGGGCATTGTGCGCCCGCCCAATTTCTCGAAACCTACCTGCGAAGCGTTACGAGGTTGCCCCCATTCCACGCTCGCCCACCAGCGTCGTTCGTCCCTTCGATTTGCTGGAGCGCAAGAAGTAAATGCCGCCATAGATAGCCCAGACTAGCGCAATTCCCAGCGCCAGCAGCGGCTCCTTCGCCGTGCCGAATCCCATGAACGGCCCGATGAGGTAGAACGCCATGCAGACGATATTGGCCACCAACCCGAATAACGGGATCAGCAGATGCCGCACGAAGCTGTAGTTCGGATGGTTGTGATACGCCACGATGCAGATAAAGCAGCTCAGCATATACAACAGGAATGTGCCGAAGTTGGACGCGAGCGTCACCATCAGCAAAGTATTCGGCAGCGCCGCCATCGAATCGTGCGACATATAGCCCACGCTCGAGAACAGCCCTTGCGGCAGCGCCTTAATGGCCGTGTCCGCCAGCGCGCCGGCATCGCCGAACGGCACCAGCACCGCCACCACGCCCACCACCGCCGAAATTGCCGCCAGAGTCCAGATCGCCCGGTGAGGCGTCAGGGACTCCGAATGCAGCAGCCCGAAATGCTCCGGCACTTCCTCGTCCTTGCCCATCGCGTAAGTCACGCGCGCCGCCGTGTTCATGCACGAAAGCGTCGTGCCGATGATCGCCAGGAACACCGTAAATGCCTCGATCAGCATAAAGGTGCGCCCGTTGCCCGGTCCCAGAACCGCGTTGCCGACGATCACCATCATGTCGCCAATCGGTGCCGCCGACCCCGTCGCGCTCGTCATCGGATACCCGCTGTTTAAGAAGTAATTCGCCGCGAAGTACTCAAACAGGTAACAGAATAGCCCCTGCACAAGTAACGACGTAATCACTGCGATCGGTACGTTGCGCTTCGGGTTCTTAGCCTCGCCTCCCATAGCCGTCACCGATTCAAACCCGACCAGAATCAGAATCGCGACCGTCGCCTGTACAAACACCCAGCCGAAGTTATGAATTGAGATCACCGATCCCGCGTTCGGGTGGCTCAAGAACACGCCCTTGTCATCCTTTTCCGGATAAGCAATGCGGAACGGAACATTCTTGCCCGCCGCATCCAGCTTGGGTTTGGGATTGCCCTTGTCGTCGCGCACGATGACATCTGTCGCCGTACCGTTGACCGTCTGCGACATGGTCAGGAACTCGTAATCGTAAGCATCGCCCGACGCCGAATCAAACTGATAAGCCACGCTTCCCGGCGGATGGTTCGCGCGGAAGCCCAAAGCCATTACCGAGAACACCACCAGGGCCGTAATCTGAATCACGTTGATCGCAATGTTCACCGCCGTCGAACCGTTTACGCCGCGGCTGGCAATCCACGCAATCGCGAAGGAGAACACCACCGCTACCGTCGCCATAAAAACGGGCCCGGGGTTTGAGGCACTCATAAAGTTCGGCCAGATCGTGCCCACCAGATAGCCGACCAAGACGCCCATCACCGCCACCATCACTCCTGGATAAATCCAGTAGTACAGGTGCGAGCCCCACCCTACGATGAACTTCGACAACCGCGCATAGCGCCACATTTTGTCGTGATTCAGAAAAGCCTGTTCCGCAAAGTAATACGAACTGCCCGTGCCCGGATACAGTTTGGCCATCTCCGCGTAGCACACCGCGGTCGCCAGACACAGCAGCAAGGCGAGTACGATTCCTGCCCACATTGCAGGACCGGTCGCGCCCGTGTTCGCCTGGATCGCAAAAGTCAGCCACAGAAAGGCGCCCGGAGCGATCAGCGCCATCGCATTCATGGTTAGGCCTGTTAGGCCTAACGTCGCTTGCATTTGAGGTTCTTTTTCCGCCATTGGTTCTCCTTTTTTAATTGAAGAAGTTCGATCGACTTCTTTAGCAGTGCTATAGAGTCATGCATGGCAAGCGACGGAGCTTGAATGCGACTGTAACATCATGCGTAATTCTATACCTGGAAAAAGGAAAGGACCAATCAATAATTTCGATGAGTACACGTAGTCCGTCTCAATGAAAACCCCGCATTGAAAGGCTTTTATGAAATCTTTATGGTTTCTTTATACGGCGGGTTTTAGCGTCTGCGTCCCGAAAGGCGCAGCAAGCTCAGGAACAGGTTAATAAAGTCCAGATACAACGTCAGCGCGCCGAAAATGGCCGACTTGCGCGCGCCATCGGTTCCTTCGCTGCCGGGAATGTTCATGGCTTTGATGCGCTGCGTGTCATAAGCCGTGAGTCCCGCGAAAACAATGATGCCGACAATCGAAAACACAAAGCTCCCGCCCGCCCCCATCAGCGATGGCAGGAACATCGACAGCACCGCGTAGCCGATCAGTCCAAACAACCCCATCATGCAGAACGAGCCCACCGGTCCCAGATCCCGCTTCGTCACCAGCCCAAAGCCGCTCAACCCCGCGAACCCGAACGCCGTGACCCCAAAAACTTCCGCGATGCTAGAACCCGTGTACAGCAGAAAAATGCTGGACAGCGTTAGCCCCGTCAACGCCGCATACAAAATGTAGATCACCGTAGCCATCGCGCCGCTGATTTTATTGATCAGGAACGACAGCGCCGCCACAGCTCCCAGTTGCGCGATAATCAAAGCCCAGAACAACAGCCGATTGCCGAAGATGGTTTGCACCAATGCCGGATCGCCCGCCACGTTCCACGCCACCAGCCCCGTAACGCACAGGCCGCCCGTCATCCAGCCATAAACCCGGCTCATGAAGCGCGAGTTCTCGATCGCAATCGCGGACTGTCCGAAGGCCAGTTGTTGTTCCATGCCCCAACTCTAGCCCTCCGCGAAAGCGAGTGTCAATCCGCCCGCACCTCGATCTCGCCCCGCTTCAGTCACTTCGAGCTTTGCCTTTATCCCCACCGGCGCCCCTCCCATGCATACTGATCTCGCAGTACAGCCTGCGCAGGCTAATCGTCGTAGTTAAGTTGGTATCCGCGCCCGTCGCGAAAGCGACGGGCTAGCCGTCCTGGAAACATTGTGGAGAGGGCGGGACAGGAGAGAATCGATTCTCTGGTGATCGTTAAAAGTTGCCGCGGGAGGAAATGGGAGAGAGCAGAAAACTGGTTCATTCAGTCACTTTTCAGAGACCAGCAAGCCGTCCATGACCTCTACCACTCCGGTGGGGTTGCCCTAAAAAAGCACCCCACCGCGAGACGATTAGAATTTCAAGCCAAGCACAGCCGAAGTGTGTATACTGTCCGGAGATCGAAACCAAATGCGATTCTCCCTAATCCTGCTCACCCTTTCTTCCGCCCTAGCCCAAGACGCCGGAGCCACTCACGCCGATTGGCCGCACTACGGCGGCACGCAATTCTCCTGGCGCTATAGCGCGCTCGATCAAATCAACACCGCCAACGTCAAATCGCTAACGCCCGCCTGGATATTCCAAACCGGCGACTACGCCGAAAACCTGCAAGCCACGCCCATCGTCGTCGACGGCGTGATGTACCTGATCACCGCCCGCGCCCGCGTCTTCGCCCTCGACGCCGCCACCGGCGGCGAGATCTGGCGCTACAACTATCCCGAAGTGCCGCGCAACATCCCTGGTTTCATCGGCAGCCGCGGCCTCGCCGTGGGCGACGGCAAAGTCTTCTTCGGAACCAAAGACAATTACATGGTTGCCCTGGATCAAAAATCCGGCCGCCAGTTATGGAAAGTAAATATCGACGACGCCCGCCAGTGCGGCTGCAACATCACCGCCGCTCCGCTGGTCGTCAAAGATAAAGTGATCGTCGGCGGCACCGGCGGCGACGGCGCCCATCGCGGTTACATCACAGCTTTCTCCACCAAGACCGGACGCTTGGCCTGGCGCTGGTACGTCATTCCCGGCCCCGGCGAAAAAGGCCACGAAACCTGGAAAGGCGACAGTTGGAAATTCGGCGGCGGCGCGCCTTGGCTCACCGGCTCCTACGACCCATCGCTGAATCTCCTCTATTGGGGCACCGGCAACGCCGCCGCCGATTTTTACGACGCCGAGCGCGTCCCCGCCGGGGCCGACAAAAGTAAGGACGTAAATCTCTACACCGCCAGCGTCGTCGCGCTCGATCCCGAGACCGGCAAACTCCGCTGGCATCATCAAGAAGTCCCCGACGATCAGTGGGATTACGACTCCGCCTACGAAGTCCTCCTCATGGACCGCGAGATCCGCGGCCGCCTGCGACAAGTTCTCGTGCACATGAATAAAAGCGGTCTGACCTCCGTTCTCGACCGCGTCACCGGCGAGTTCTTAGGCGCTTTCTCCGTGCCCGAACTCCGCACCTGGATCGCCGGGATCACCGAAGACGGCAAACTCGTCGGACGCAACGAGCCGCAGCTCGGAAAAACCACCACCATCTGCCCCAGCGCCGCTGGCGCCAAAAGCTGGAACTCCATGGCGTATTCCCCGCGTACAGGTTTTCTGTACGTGCCCATCAACGAACTTTGCAACGACATCACGCCCAATAATCGCGTGGCCGAAGAAGGCAAGAATTATATGAACGGCGAATTCCCCGTGAAGCTGCCAGCGGGCCGCGCCACTTACAGCCACGTCGATGCCTGGGATCCAGTCACCGGCAAACGCGCCTGGACGCTTCCTTATAAATACGTCCTGCTCGCCTCGATGCTCGCCACCGCTGGCGACTTGGTCTTCACCGGAAATCCCGAAGGCGAATTTTTCGCGATGGACGCCAAAACCGGCAACCGCCTGTGGAGCTATCAAACCGGAGCCGGCCACCGCGGAGCCGCCGTCTCCTACGCCGTAAACGGCCGCCAGTTTATCGCCACCGCAACCGGCTGGCACAGCTCCGTCGTAGGAGCCGCCGCAGCCGCCTTGTTCCCCGATCAAGATTGGCGCCTGGGCTCAACTCTAGTTGTCTTCGCCCTGCCCGAGGCCTCACGATGAAAAGCGTTCTTGCAATATTGGCTCTCGCCGCGCCCTGCGGCGCGCAAAACGTAGCCGACGTCGTCAAGCAAGGCGAGCAAGTCTTCGCAAAGACCTGCGCCACCGGATATTGCCACGGCGTCAAAGGCACATCAAGCGGCGCGCCGCGTTTAGCTGGCCGTGGTTTCGATCAAGCTTACATCGCGACCGTCGTCAGGAGCGGAGTGCCCGACACCGGCATGGCGTCCTTCGCCACCCGCCTCTCGCGCCCTGAATTGATAGCGGTGGTGGCGTACGTGGCAACCTTGAACGGCATCACCAATCCCACTCTTGGCGCACTCGAAGCGGAGCCAACCGCGCGCGCGCTCACCGGCGAAGCAGCCCGCGGCGCGGACTTATTTAAAGAAGCCGTGCGCGGCTTCGGACGCTGCTCGACCTGCCACGAAGTAGCCGGCTTCGGAATCCCCGTCGCCGCTCCTATCGCGAAAATCCCCGCATCCGTCGCCGCACTAAAAGCGCAAATGACACCCAACGTCAAAACCGCCGCAATGGACGGCGAATCCATGCCCGCATTGGTCCTGAGCGAAAGCAAGCAAGGCCCCGTGTTCTACGATCTGACCTCCGCCCCGCCCGTGCAGCGAAACGCACTCCCCGGAGCCGCCAAGTTCACCAACGGCAGCGAGTGGCGCCACGCGTCTGCCATCGCCGCCTACAACGATGCCGAACTGTCGGCGATTCTCGCCTACCTGCGCGCCGTGATCAAGCCCTAAGCCTCGCGCGCCACGCGCCGCTCCGCCACCACCGTCACCTGCCGGTCTTTGGCGAGACGCACCACGTCCATCACGAAATTCCGTTTGCCCAAAATCGGGATCGCAGGCTTCGCCGGCTTCGCCAGAAAGATCTGCGTCACGCCGTTACGGCGCGTGAAATCCACCAGCGTTTCCGCCGCGTTGTCGCCTTCGAGAATGCGCGTCTCAATATGCAAGCGCCGTGCGAATTCCAAATGCCGCTCAATCGCTTCCCTAGAATCCTTGGGCAAAGCCGCCATCGCCGCCGGAGGCAGCACGCAAACCGCGAAGCAATCCGCCTTCAAATAATCCGCGACGCGTCGTCCCCTGCGAATCAGCGCGGCCGTCGCCGGAGATTCCGTAATGTGGATCAAAATACGATCGCTCGATTCGTCCGCATCGTCCACCTGCCGAACATCCACTTCATGCGCCGTCTGCCGCAACGCCATTTCGCGCAGCGCCCCCAGCGTCGATTCCTTGAAGAAATTATTCAGCGCCTGCTGCGCTTTATCCGTCCCGTAAATCACGCCGCGCTGCAGCCGGTTCAGCAGCGCCTGCGGAGGCACGTCCACCAGCACCACTTCATCGGCCTGCTTCACCACCCAGTCAGGAATGGTTTCGCGCACTTGTATGTTGGCGATCTCACGCACCTGATCGTTCAGACTTTCCAAGTGCTGAATGTTCATCGTCGTCAGTATGCCGATACCGGCTTCGAGCAGCAGCATGACATCTTCCCACCGCTTGTTGCGCGGAGATCCCGGCACATTAGTATGCGGAAACTCGTCCACCGCGCACATTTCTGGCTTGCGCGCAAGAATCGCCGCCGTGTCCATTTCTTCGAATTCCGCCCCGCGATAAGTAACGCGGCGCCGCGGAATCAGTTCCAGCCCGTCGATTTTCGCGATCGTGTCCTGGCGCCCGTGCGGCTCGAAATAGCCCACGACAATATCGTGCCCCTCGCGCTTGAGGCGCTGCGTTTCCTCGAGCATCTTATAAGTCTTGCCGACGCCCGCCGCGTAGCCCAGAAAAATCGTGAGTCGCCCCCTCACGCTACTGCGGCCTCGGTCGGAAAGATGCGCACGTCGATGCCTTCCGATTCCATGATCAGGCGCTCGACCGGATTCACCTTCCAGCGGCTCAGCCACCCACGGTTATCCTGCTGGCTGTGCCCCACGAAAATCTGCGTGATGCCGTTGCGGTAAGCGTATTGCAGAATGCTTTCGATGGGATCCTCGCCATGCAGAATCTCGACATGCGCCGCGGCCTCGTTCGCCGTAGCCAGATTCTGTTCGATCATCGACTGATCGGGAACGGTCAAAACTCCCTGCTGCACGTAAACCGTGTACAGATCGCCATGAAACAAATCAGCCAGTTGCCGCCCGCGGCGAATCATCGCCGACGCATTCGAACGCGGCGTGATGCACACCAAAATGCGCTCCTGCGTGCCGTAAAGCTGCTCGATCCCTTGCCGCCGCAAGTAAGTTTCAAGCTGATGATCCACCACGTCAGCCGCCAGCACCAGCGCAATTTCGCGGAGCTGCGAAAGTTCCCGCTGCTGTGCGACGTTGCCCGGACCGCAATATTCCGGTGGGACGTCCACCAGTTCGATTTCATCGGCGGCGCGGATGAACGCCTCCGGCACCGAATCTTGCACCTTCTTGCCGCGGATCGCCTCCACTTGCCGCTGCCGTTCTTTCACGTATTGCAGATTGATCGAAGTCACCACCGAAATGCCGGAGGTCAGCAGATCTTCCACGTCCTGCCAGCGCTCGGCGTGCCGGCTGCCAGGCGGATTGCGGTAAGCCAAGCCGTCGATCAAGCAAACTTGTGGATGCCGTCGCAGCACGGCGTCGACATCGATGGCGTAAATTCCATCCACGATGCGCGGTGGGATTACCTCCAGGCCGTTGAGCAACTGTTCCACGACCGCGGGTTCCGTCGACTGCGTCGCCGCCACCGCGACATCCTCGCCGCGCGATTTGCGCCGGCGTCCTTCGTCGAACATGCGGAATGATTTGCCGACACCGCCCGCATAACCCAGGAAGATCTTCAAACGCCCCTGCGAGGCCCGTCGCTGCTCTGCTTCCACTTGCTGCAAAAGCTGTTCTGGGCTGGGCCTGCGGTGCTCAGTATCTGGCATGAGGGTGCTGAAACTAATTATCCTCCCTACTTCATTGGATAGTTTTGGTCCAGCGCCAAGTTCAGCCGCAGCACGTTCACGCGCGGCTCGCCGAGGAAGCCCCAGTCGCGCCCTTCCGTGTACTGCGCGACGAGTTGTTCGAGAGCGATCGCATCGACTCCGCGCGCCTTGGCGACGCGTTCCTCTTGCCCTTTCGCGAAGCCCGGACTGATATGCGGATCGAGTCCGCTAGCCGACGCCGTGACCGCGTCCGCGGGGATCGGAGCCTTGGGCGTGAAGACCAATGGCGCTTTATCGTCATTGAAAGCCTTGATCAACTTTACGTCGTCGAGGCCGCCGCTGGCGTCCTTAAATTGCTCGAGCGGCACGGACGATTCGTACGGAATGTTGTTGTCCACAGCGTAATGCACAATCCGCAAATTGATGCCGTCGTAGTCGACGACTTCAATTTTCTTGTCGTCCATTTTGGTGGTGCCGTGGATCAGCTTGGCGCTGGTCGGCCCCAGGTTGGAGCCGCCGCTGGAGGTCGCGTCGTAGCCGCTGCCCGCCGCCGACACGCGCGGCTGAAAGTATTCGGGCCGCGAGAAGTTCTGCCCGATCAACTCCGAACCAATCACTTTTCCGTTCTTCACGATCAGGCTGCCGTTGGCCTGTTTCGGAAACACGACCTGCGTGATCGCGGTAACCACGCCGGGGTAAAACAAGCCGGTGAGCACCGTCAAAACCAAAGTCATACGCAACGCGGGAAGCAATTGTCGCCACATAAAATCTCCTTACGCCAGCCCCAATGAGTGCACGATTTGATCGATGATCCAGATGCCGGGGAAGGGCACCAGAATGCCGCCCAGCCCGTAAACTAAAAGGTTGCGGCGCAACAAAGAAGCCGCGCTTTCGGGCCGGTAGCGCACGCCGCGCAGCGCCAAAGGCACCAGCGCAATAATAATCAGCGCGTTAAAAATCACTGCCGACAAGACCGCGCTTTGCGAGTTGTGCAGGCCCATAATATTGAGCTTGCCCAGCACCGGATACGTCGCCATGAACATCGCGGGAATGATCGCGAAATATTTCGCGACGTCGTTGGCGATCGAAAACGTGGTCAGCGCGCCGCGCGTGATCAGCAGTTGCTTGCCGATCGCCACCACTTCGATGAGCTTGGTGGGATTCGAATCGAGGTCCACCATATTACCGGCCTCTTTGGCAGCCATGGTTCCGGTATTCATTGCCAGCCCCACGTCGGCTTGTGCCAGCGCCGGCGCGTCGTTTGTGCCATCGCCGGTCATCGCCACCAGTCGCCCTTCGGCCTGCTCTTTTTTGATGTAGGCGAGTTTGTCCGAAGGCGATGCCTGCGCCAGAAAATCGTCGACGCCGGCTTCGGCTGCGATGGCGGCGGCGGTCAGCGGGTTATCGCCGGTGATCATGACCGTGCGAATTCCCATCTGGCGAAGCTGCCCCAGCCGTTCCTTCATGCCACCCTTAACGACGTCCTTCAGATGAATCACGCCCAGCACCTGCGCGCCGTCAGCCACCGCCAGCGGCGTGCCGCCCTGGCGCGAAATGCGCTCCGTAATTTCCATCAGGTCTTTCGGAACCACACCGCCGCGTTCCTGCACGAATTGCGCGATGGCTTGCGTGGCGCCCTTGCGCAGATGACGTCCGTCGAGATCCACGCCGCTCATGCGCGTGTAAGCCGAGAACGGAATGAAAGTGGCCTCGTGATGCGCCACCTCGCGTCCGCGCAGCCCGTATTTCGTCTTCGCCAGCACCACCACCGAGCGCCCTTCCGGAGTTTCGTCGGCCAAGCTTGAGAGCTGCGCCGCGTCGGCCAGGTCGATTTCCGTCACGCCTTCCACCGCCAGAAATTCCACGGCCTGGCGATTGCCGATGGTGATCGTTCCGGTCTTGTCGAGCAGCAATGTATTGACGTCGCCCGATGCCTCGACTGCTTTGCCGCTCATGGCGAGAACATTGTGCTGCATCACGCGATCCATGCCCGCAATGCCGATGGCGGACAGCAATCCGCCGATCGTCGTCGGGATCAAGCACACCAGCAGCGAAACCAATACGGCAACGGTCGGAACCGCGCCCGAGCCTGCCGCCGCGACGCTGTATTTCGCAAACGGTTGCAGCGTCACCACGGCCATCAGGAAGATCAGCGTCAAGCCCGCGATCAAAATATTGAGCGCGATTTCGTTGGGAGTCTTCTGGCGCTCGGCGCCTTCCACCAGGGCGATCATGCGGTCCAGAAACGTCTCGCCGGGATTGGACGTGATGCGAATCTTGATTTCGTCGGAAAGCACTTTGGTGCCTCCGGTAACGGCGCTGCGGTCGCCGCCGGATTCGCGAATCACCGGAGCGCTTTCACCGGTGATGACGGATTCATCGACGGTCGCAATGCCGTCGATGACTTCGCCATCGCCGGAAATGAGCTCTCCAGCCGCGACTACAATGATGTCGCCGGAGCGCAGCTGCGATGCCGGAACCTGCTCGGTGCGACTGCCCACGATACGGCGCGCCATCGAGTCGGTTTTCGTTTTACGCAAAGCATCGGCCTGCGCTTTGCCGCGCGCTTCCGCCATGGCTTCGGCGAAGTTTGCGAATAACACCGTGAACCACAGCCACAGGGCGATCTGAATGCCGAAACCGACGCCCGCGGCGCCAATGGCGATGTCGCGGAAAAGCAGAATTGTGGTGACGGCCGCTCCTACTTCCACCACGAACATCACCGGATTCTTGATGACGGCCATGGGATTCAGCTTGACGAAAGATTCCAGAATCGCGCGCCGTAAAATCGCCGGATCGAACAAGGGCCGCGCATGCGCCAGCTTTTTCGGAATCAGCTCGGTGGGGTCCTCGTTTTTGGAGGGCGCAGGAACTGGGGTATTTTCAAGTACTTCGGGCATGGCTAAAAGACCCTCCCTTGTTGCATCAGGAAATGTTCGACGATGGGGCTGAGTGAGAGCGCGGGGAAAAATGTCAGCGCGCCCACAATAACAATGGTCCCCACCAGCAGGCCCACGAACAACGGGCCGTGCGTAGGCAGCGTTCCGCTAGTTACCGGAATTTGTTTCTTCGCGGCCAGGCTTCCAGCCGCGGCCAGCAAGGGAATGATCATCAGGAAACGCCCCACCAGCATGGTGATTCCCATGGTCAGGTTGTACCAGGGCGTGTTGGTCGTGATGCCGGCAAAGGCGCTGCCGTTGTTCGCGGCAGCACTCGAGAACGCGTAAAGAATTTCGCTGAAGCCGTGCGGCCCGCCGTTATTCAGGTTGGCGATAGCCGCCCCGTTGGCGCCGTTCCAGTAGGAGCCCTTAGCGAACTCGATCACGGAGCTCGATGCGCTGAATAGCAGAATGACGAAGGAAGTTGCGATCAGCGCCAGCATCGCCATCTTCACTTCTTTGCCTTCGATCTTTTTTCCTAAATATTCCGGGGTGCGGCCGACCATCAGCCCGGCGATGAAGACCGCGAGGATGGCGAACATCAGCATGCCGTAAAGTCCCGCGCCCACGCCGCCGAAAATCACCTCGCCCAGGTGCAAATTAAACAGCGGAACCAGGCCGCCCAGGGGCGTCAGGCTATCGTGCATAGCGTTGACGGCTCCGCAACTGGCGTCGGTAGTGACGGTGGCAAACAGAGCCGTAGCTGCGATGCCGAAGCGCACCTCTTTGCCTTCCATGTTGCCGCCGGCGCTCTGCAGACCCAGCTTAGTGAGGATCGGGTTTCCGGCCTGCTCAAAGTGATACACCACGAAAGCGCCCACCAGAAACAGCACGCTCATCGCCGCGAAGAGTGCCCAGCCCTGGCGCTGATCCTTGACCATCCTGCCGAACACGTAAGTAAATCCGGCGGGGATCAGAAAGATGGAAATCATCTGGAAAAAGTTGGTAAGCGGACTCGGATTCTCGAAAGGATGCGCTGAGTTCGCGTTGAAGAATCCGCCGCCGTTGGTGCCAAGCATCTTGATCGCTTCTTGCGATGCCACGGGGCCTTGCGCGATGGTCTGCGTTTTGCCTTCTACGGTGGTGACGGTCGTATAAGGCTTCAGATTTTGAATCACGCCCTGGGAAGTCAAGAAGAGCGCGAACACCAACGCTATCGGTAACAGAACATAAACCGTAGCGCGAGTGATATCCGCCCAGAAATTGCCCAGCGCGTTGGCTTGATGGCGCGAGAAGCCGCGGATCATAGCCACGGCGATGGCCATGCCGACCGCCGCTGAGGTGAAGTTGTGCATGGTCAAACCCAGCATCTGTACCAAATAACTCAGCGTGGCTTCGCCGCCGTAGCTCTGCCAGTTGGTGTTAGTGGTGAAGCTGACGGCGGTGTTGAAAGCCAGGTCCGGAGTCATCGCCGTGGCGCTGGCGGGCGCGTGCGCAGTGCTGAACCCCGCCGGGTTCAGCGGCAAAAATCCCTGCAGCCGTTGCAGCGCATAAAGAAATACAGCGCTGAAAACGCTGAAAGCCAGCATACTGCCGGCGTATTGCGTCCAGCGTTGCTCAACGTCTTCTTTGACGCCGCAAAGCTTGTAGCACAGCCGTTCGAGCGGCCGCAGCACGGGATGAAGGAACGTGCGCTCACCCGCGAACACGCGCGTCATGAACACGCCCATGGGCTTGGCCACCGCCGCGATGACCAGAAAGTAAATAACGATTTGCAGAATGCCATTGGTCGTCATTAGAATTTCTCCGGTTTCAGCAGCGCGTAAATCAAGTAGCCGAACAGAAAGATCGAAGTGACGCCTGCAATGATGTAATCCATAAAAATGTCCTCGCTTCCGCCTAGAGCTTGTCGCACGCTTTGGTGAAGTACCAGCCCACAACGAAGAACGCCACTGTTACAGCAATGTAAAAAAGATCCAGCATTTTGCTCCTCAATTCGTAAACACAACCTGATGTCCCAAGCGTCCTAAACGTCGTGCCAGGCGCATAGTCGCCGTGGGCCACCACCGTCGGCGCCCGCCCAACACTACCACAGAGTGGGGACCCAATCCGGCTTCGATCACGTCTCCCGCGTCACGGCCGAGACGAATATCAACGGATGCGTTGACCGCCGCTTGGGAGACGAGCCCCGCGTAATGGCTCTCCAGAAACTGAGCCGATATCGGGGGCGCGTACAAATCCAGTGGATACGGGACCACCTGGGCGGCCAACAAGCGCACGGGCGCCAGCCCGGAAGCGAGTTCCGCCGCCATTTTCAAAGCGCTGAGCGTTTCACTGGGCTTTGTATGAATCACAACGATCTCCAGACTCGCGTTGGAGGCCTGGTCGGGAACTCCCGTGGGCCCAACCGTTTGTAATATGGGCGCCTTGTCGTAAGTGAGTACCGCAGGCATCTTGCTTTCGCCGCGCGTCTCCTTGAGCTGCGTATCAAGCACGGCGGCATCCAAACTTGATTGGGAAACTGGCGCCATTGTGAGCAGCGGATGATTTTTGAGGGCTTCCATAACCTATCTCCAGCTACACGTTATCCGGAAAGCCGTAAGGAAGGCATAAGCCGGTTATGAAAATTATGTAAAGAGTTTAGGCGGTGGTTTCAGGCAGGGCAAAACGGTAGCCAACCCACGGTTCCGTAAGGATATAGCGAGGATGGGCCGGGTCAGGCTCGATCTTTTTTCGTAACTGATTGATGAATACTCGTAGGTATTCCACTTGATCCCCGTAATCTGGTCCCCACACGGCTTGTAACAGGCGCCCGTGAGGGATGGGCACGTTAGGATTCGACAGCAAATAGCGCAGCAAGTCGAATTCCTTGGGGGTCAAGCGGACCTCGCCGGTGTGTGAAATGACGCGTCGCGTCGCCAGGTTAACTTCAATCTCACCCAGGTGAACGGATTCCGCGCCGGACTCGGCGGCGACGGGAAGGCGCCGCAAGGCGGCGCGAATGCGGGCCGAGAGCTCCGGCATGCCGAAGGGTTTGGTGACGTAATCGTCGGCGCCGGCGTCGAGAGCGGCCACTTTATCGGGCTCGGAATCGCGCACCGTCAGCATAATGATGGCGACTTCGGAGCTGGCGCGGATCTGGCGGCAGGTTTCGAGGCCGCCCAGGCCTGGCATATTCATGTCGAGAAGGATGAGATCGAAGCGCTGTTCGCGCACGGCCGTTAACGCTTCTTCGCCGGTGCGGGCTTCGTGAATTTCGTAACCCTGCGTGCTGAGCGACGCGCGCAAGACGCGGCGGATCTGCGGTTCGTCGTCCACTACCAGGATGCGTCCAGTGTTCATGAGTGCATTGGAATGGTAATACAGAATGCGGAGCCGGGTCCGGGAGGGATAGCGACGTCGCCGCCGTGCGCGCGCAGGATCTCGCGCGCGATGTGCAATCCCAAGCCGGTGCCGGGTACGCGTTCCTTGACCGCCTGGCGGCGATAGAATTTTTCGAAAACGCGCTCGCGTTCGTTCTCCGGAATGCCCGGGCCGCGATCGGCGATGCGGATTTCGAGATTGCCATTCGCCCGCGAGGCGCTGATGTCGACAGGCGATCCGGGCGGCGAATACTTCAGCGCGTTGTCGATCAGTTGGCGCACCGCCAGCGAAATCAACGCCGGATCGACGGTGAGCTCGGGTAAACTCGGAGCCGCGGAATAATGCAGCGGACGGCCATCGCTGCGGGCTTGGAACTGCGTGAGGATGGCGGGCAGCAATAGATCCAGCGATACGCGCTGGCGGTCCAGGCGCACCTTGCCGGCTTCGATCTGCGACATGCGGACCGCTTCGGTGACCAGTGACGTCAGGCGGTCAGCTTCTTCATCGATGATGGTGGCGAGTTCGTGCGTTTGCGGCGAGAGCGGCGGCGCCTCGGAAAGCATGGTGGTCGAGGCCGCTTTGATGGAGGTGAGCGGCGTCTTGAATTCGTGGGCGATGGCGTCGAGCAGCGTGGATTTGAACTCTTCGCTTTGGCGGGCGGCGTCGGCGCGGTTGGCGGCTTCCTCGGTGCGCACGCGCTCCCAAGCGATGGCGACTAGGTTCAAGAGCGCCTGAAGCGCGCCATCGGAAAATTCGACGCCGGCGAGCGCCAGCGCGCCGATGGCGTGGCCTCCGAGAACGATGGGCGCGAACATAACATGGGCGGCGTCGTCGCGCGAGTTGGCGCCCAGAATTACAACCTGCTTGAGTTTTTCCTCGACGCCGGGCAAGTCTTCCACACCGCCGCGAAAAATCTCTGCGGACTTCGCGTCGTAGAGCGCCACGGAGCGGCAATCGAAGATCTCGGCGATGTGCTGGGCGACGTGGAACCCCACCGATCCCGAGAGCTCCATCAGCAGGATCGCACGGCTTAGGGCGTATAACTGTTCGGTTTCCTGCTGGCGGCTCTTGGCCTCGATCGCCTGTTTTTTGGCGCGGTCGGAGAGGTGGCTGGCGACCAGCGCGGTGGTGAGAAAGGAAAACAGCGCCACCCAATTTTGCGGATCGGCAATGGTGAAATTACCCAGCGGCGGGAGGAAAAAAAAGTTGAACGCCAACATCGCAGCGACGGAGGCGACGATGGATTCGACCATACCCCAGGCGGTGGCGATGCCCAGCACGCACAGTAGGTAGGCGAATCCGGCGGTGGTCGGGTTCACGCGAATCACGCGGTAGCAGATGAAGGTGGCGGCGGCGATGAACACCAATGTGAGCGACAGGTGAAACAAGCGGGTGCTGAGGCGCGAGGTCAATTGAAGCCTATTTTAGCGTGATTCGAGGCGCCAGCCCCGTGGTCTTTATGATTTCCTTATGAGTTCTTTACAGTTTCTTTATAGTGTAGATCCCAAAGCACTTAATCCAAATTTTTAATTGGACACTGGCACAGTTTACGGCTACACTCAATCGCTAGGTTCCCTGTTGCCGGAGCGTATGAAGAAAATTGAAGCCATCATCCAGCCCTTCAAAGTGGATGACGTAAAAGCCGCGTTGACCGCGATTGGCGCGGAGGGCATTACCATCTCCGAGGTGCGCGGCCACGGCCGCCAAAAGGGCCACACCGAGGTCTACCGCGGCGCCGAATACAAGGTGGACCTGATCCCGAAACTGAAGCTGGAAATTGTCGCGCCCGACGCGCGTGCGGCGCAGATCGTGGATGCGATCGCGGCGGCCGCGCGCTCCGGCAAAATCGGCGACGGTAAGATTTTTGTTTCCTCGATTGAGGACGCGGTACGCATTCGCAACGGCGATCGGGGAGAAAGTGCGCTGTAGTTTTTTAGTGGAGCTATCAACGTATGCTGGATTTACAACAAATTGAATCGTTTCGCATGGTCGCGCTGACGCATAATTTTACGCAGGCTGCGGCCCGGCTGGGGTATTCGCAATCGAGCGTGACCTTGCACGTCAAGGCGCTGGAGCGGGAGTTGGGCGCGCCGCTCTTAACGCGGCACCGCTTTTCGAAATCGGTGCAGCTCACGGAAGCGGGCAAGCGGACGCTGGATTACGCCGAGCGCCTATTGGCTTTGGCGGATGAGACGAAAGCCGCGGCCACCGCACAAAAATAAAGGCACGGCCCAGCGTTCCCCTGACCGCGCGGGCGATTACGCCTTGTGCATGTACTTGATGTTCGACTTGAACACCAGTAGATTGGGCGCGCCTTCGCGATTCACTTTCAGGCAATCCTTGTCGTACCACTCGATCACGCCCTTCAGCACTTCGCCATCGCGAAGCACTAAAGACATGGGAGTTTTGGACTGCATCTGCTTGAGATAGTAAAAATTCTCGGCATTGGTTTGTTCCGGCGGCGAGGTTCGCTTGGGGCCGGCGGCGCCGCGGGATGGCGGCCGTGCACCCTTCGCTTCGGCTTTGGCTTCGGTAAAAGAAGGACGGATCAGTTTGCGATTCGCGGGCTCCATGGGAGCACTCCTAGGGATTCGACGGGGATTGAGACTTCTTAGTTACTGTCATAGCACAGCAAAGGGGAAACTTCCACCGCCGAACTACGCATCGCCGCGCAATTCGGCGGCAAAAGCGTCGAGCGCGATAGATTTCTGAATGTTGCGGCGCACCAGGAGAACCAGTTGATCGACGCGGGCGACGGCGGCGCGCAGCCAGTCGAAAGAAACGCGCTGGGCTAGCGGTTCCAATTGGTTGCGGACATCTTCGTTGCGCAGCGGCGTGATGCCGTTCGACAGGCGCAGGACGTCTTCGAGCAAAACGTAGAGGACGTCGAGATACGAATCCAGTTTTTCGTTGCGGCGCGCGGAGATGGAATCGGAATGTTTCAGCCAGGTCCCGAAGGGATCGAGGCCGCTGGCGACGCGCAAAAGTGCCAGCATGGCGTCGCGGCGGCGATCGTAGGTTTCGAGATCGAGCGAAACTGCTATGCCAGGTGAACCTTCCGCCAGGCGCAGGCGGCGCTCGGCGTGGTCGAGGCGGCGGGCGGCGGCGAAGGCGCGCATTTCCTCGTCAGTCAGGCGCGATAGGGCGAAGGGGACGGCGCGCGAGCGGATGGTTGCCAGCAGATCGTAGGGATTGCGGGCGGTCATGATCAGAATCAGGTGCGAGGGGGGCTCTTCCAAAGTCTTCAGAAGGGAGTTGGCGGCTTGCTCGTTGGCGCGGTCGATGTCGTCGATCAGAAATACGCGCCAGGCGCCTTTGAGCGGCTTGAGGGAGGCGCGGTCTTTGAGCAAGCGCATTTGCTGGATGGTGATCTGGCGCAGGGGGCCGTCTGGAGCGAAAGTCAATACATCAGGATGGGAGGCGAAGAAGAGCGGGTCTTCGTTGCGCTTGTCGGAGGGCCACTTTTCGCGGTCGGCGATGATTTCTAGGTTGGCTTCGAGGCTTAGGTCGTCGGACTCGATTTTGGCGGTATCGCCCACCAATAGCGCGGCGAAACGGCGCGCGAGCGTGGCTTTGCCGACGCCTTCGGGGCCGGAGAGGAGCAAGGTTTGCGGAATCCGGCCGCTCGCCGCCATTTCGGTGAGGGCGGCTACGACTGCGGAGTTGCCGAAGAAGTTGTCCAACACTAAAAAGTACCACGCGACCATGAGCGAAAATCTACATATGGGCCACCGAACAAGAATCATGTACATCGAACGCAAAGCCGGAAATCTCACCGGCCCGGCCAGGATCGGACGCGTGACATATTCGAAAACGGGCGCGACGATCTATTATCAAGGCAAGGAATTTAGGAGCCTGAAAGGCAGCGGATTCAAGGCCAATTATTATGACGTGGAGAACGGGGACGAGTACTGGATCTCGGGTCCGCATAAAGATGGTGGAGACGCACTCTACGCTACAAACATCGGCACCGAGATTGACGCTGATGTTAGTGATGAATACTGGACTACCATACGAAAGCGGAAATAGCCCCACGCGGCGTCAAGTTGTTCTATCTTTATTAGTAGTCATGCGCTGGTTTTTGGCCATCCTTTGCGTGCCCGTCCTGCTGCTAGGGGGCTCGGTTCCTAAGACCGGGCCGACGGCGATTCAGGGGGCGATTCCGCAGGCGGGGCGGGTGCCGGTGTTGGTGGAACTGTTCACTTCAGATGCTTGCGCTATTTGTCCGGCGGCGGGAGACGTGGTGCGGACGCTGGAGCAGAAGCAGCCGATTGCGGGCGTCGAAGTCATCGGCATTGAGATGCGCATGGACGCTTGGGGCGCGCAGGGTTATCGCGACCCGTTTGCGCTGCGGCAGATGACCAACCGGCAGAACGAGTATTTGCGGTTGTTCAAGCTGGACAATTTATTCACTCCGCAGATTGTGATCGGCGGGCAAACGCAGTTGGAAACTCCGGACGTGCAGCAGGCGAAGGACGAGATCGCGCGCGCGGCTAAGAGCCAAAGGGCTACGGTGGAGGTTTCCTTTCAGTCAGCATCGCTGGCGACGGTGAAGGTGGATAAGCTGCCGTCTTCGGCGGGCGAAAGCGAAATCTGGATGGCGGTTACGGAGAGTCCGGCGGATGGCGGCGACAAGTCGGGGCCGCTGGAGCGCACGGGCGTGGTGCGCAGCCTGGTGATGCTGGGGATCGCGGAGCCGGGGGAGCTTACCACTTATTCCATGCACCTGCGTTTCAATCCTCGCTGGCGGCGCGAAGATTTGAAATACGTGGTGTTCGTGCAGGAGCGCATCAGCCGTAAGATCTGGGGCGCTACGGCGGTCGTACCTTAAACTTGCTGGCTTCGTCCAAAATCGTTGCTTTCGTGGCTACCCGCGATGCCGCGCGGGCCAAGGCATTCTACGGCGGCGTGTTGGGGCTGCGCCTGATTTCAGAAGACGGATTTGCGGTGGTGTTCGACGCTTTCGGCACGACGCTGCGGGTGGGGATCGTGCCCGAATTGGTGCTGGCTCCTTACACGGTTTTGGGTTGGGACGTGAAGGACATCACGGCGAAGGTGCGCGGGTTGACGGCGGCGGGTGTGCAGTTCGAACGCTATGCCTGGATGGAGCAGGATGAGCTTGGGATCTGGAGCGCTCCCGGCGGGGCGAAGGTGGCATGGTTCAAAGACCCGGATGGGAATGTGGTGAGCTTGAGCCAGCACTGACGGAACGTGATGTGTAGAACGACATTCTTAACGGCGGCTCTGGTTTGCTTCGCGGGCATGGCTTCCGCGCAGGTGATCGTCGAATTATTCACGTCGGAAGGTTGTTCGAGTTGCCCTCCGGCGGATGCGGTGCTGGAACGCCTGGAGGCCGGCGGTGCGATTGTGCTCGGTGAGCACGTCACCTATTGGGACCATGACGGCTGGAAGGATCGTTTTTCCGCCGAGGCGTTCACGATGCGGCAGGAAGAATACGTGCGGCGCTTCCACATCGACAGCGCGTACACGCCGCAGATGGTGGTGAACGGGGAGGCGGAATTTGTCGGCTCCGATGAAGGGCGCGCGCGGCGGGAGATTTCGAAAGCAGCTCGTGAGCCGGAAGCGAAGGTGGAGTTGTCGCGCGGGGATGGAGAGGTTGCGATCAAAGTAGCGCAACTTCCGGCGGCGGCGAAGGGCGCGGACGTGATTCTGGCGGTGACGGAAACGCACCTCGATACCGATGTTCGCAGCGGCGAAAACGGCGGCCATAAATTGCGCCACACGGGAGTGGTGCGGAGCATGACGACGGTCGGCCGCATTGACGGGAAGGCGGGCGATTACTCGGCGCGGGCGCGTTATCGCTTGGATCCGTCGTGGAAACGCGAGAACTTGAAGGTTGTCGTGTTCCTGCAGGACCGCACCACCAAGAAAGTCTGGGGCGCGGCGGCTACTTCTCTTTCCTCTCTTACTTCACGGTAAGGTGCTGCACGTCTTTTTCGTTCTCCATGCAGATGAGGTCGATCAATTCGGTATCGAACACTGCGGTCTGATGGATGGTTGCGGTCCAGGGACGCGTGTAGGCTTTGGGATCGTTGATGGTGACTTCAATTTCGAGGTTGCCGAAGTTGGGGCGGCGGAAGCGCTCAGTGACTTTACCGGCTTCGGTGAGCGGACTGCCGCGCGCGTCGAGCCACTGATCGTCGCGGTAGCCGATGCTGTCGACCACTAGCGTGTCGCCTTCCCAACGGCCGGTGGAATAACCGTTCCAGGTGGGCTGCGGGTCGACGGGGAGCGGGCGGCCGTCGGTGAAGATCTGGCGGAAGCTGGCGTTGTATTCGTCTAGGATGACGATCAGGGTGGGCGTCTGCACCAGCTTCTTCATGGTGGGCAGCAGGTGCATGCGCGGGCCGCCGCGGGCGAGGCAATTGGTGTAGGGATCGTCGGTGAGTCCTTTGTTCTTGGTTTTCGCGAGGGCCCAGGGTTGATAGGGGACGCCGTCTTTGAGGCCGACGCCGAGGTTGCCGAACTGGACGCTGATGGCGAGATCTCCGCAGACGCGATTGACGCCATCGCAAGGTAAGGGATCGGCCTCGCGCCACATTCCAGAGAAGTCGGGCTTGCCTTGGGCGGTGCGCGGGGCGGGCGCGGTGAGGTTGGGTTGGCCGTCCGCAGTTCGCGGGATTCCGGCAGTGGGATAGTTGATCCACTGCGCGGGGGCGCACATGGAAAATGCGAAAACGGCTGCTGCCAAACGCATGGGGCGATTATAGCGGATCTAGATCACGTACAGATTTCCTGTACACTTGGGATGTGGAAACGACATACACGCAGCTTCGCGGGAAACTGGCGGCGGTGCTGGATCGCGTCGTTGAGGAGCAGGAAGTGGTGATCGTCCGCCGCAAGCGGGGAGGGGACGTGGCGCTGGTTCCGGCCGGTGAACTGGCGTCGATTATGGAGACCGCGCATTTACTCCGGTCGCCTAAGAACGCGAGCCGTCTGCTGCGGGCGCTGCGGAGGGCAGAGAAGGGGTCGGGCAAGCCGGAGCCGCTGGCGAAGCTGCGCCGCGAGATGAAACTTGAGCCGGGGCGTTGAGCGCGAGGCGGTGTTCCATCCAGAATTCAGGGCTGACCTGCGGTATTGGGTGGAGACGGATCGCGCGGTGGCGCTGCGGATTTTTCAATTGATGGAAGCGGTGCTGCGGGAGCCGTTTACGGGCATCGGCAAGCCGGAGCCGTTGAAGTACCGGTTGGCGGGGGCTTGGTCGCGGCGGATCACGCAGGAGCACCGGCTGGTTTATCGGGTGAGTGGGAAGCGGGTGGATTTTTTACAGGCGCGGTATCACTACTAGGAGGTCTTTATGAGGCGGGCTCGCAGTTCGCTCCAGGGAACGAGTTGCACCAAACCCTCATCGATCTCGCGAGCGCGGCGGAGGATTTCGATTTGCCACTCTTGTTCGACATCGGCGTCCGGCGGTTCTTCTTCATGAAATCGGTTATTGAAAATCATCGTCCTTTATTGTGTAGCTGAAAACACGCCGTCCGGTGCGGTCGATGTAGGCAAAGGTGCCCAAGTAGAGCGCCTCGTCGGCCGAAACCGATTTCAGTCTCACATGAGCTAGGCCTTTGAAGAATCCGCTGGCAATCTGGAACTTACCCGGGATTGCTTGCTTGCCGGTGTGGTCGATGTACCAAACGCCGGAGTTCCGAGATCCCACTACGGCAAGACCATCT
>Ga0265314_10000943_pt1 | contig 34205 bp, 39 predicted proteins | sample 4126metaG_FD_203106 | JGI IMG/M metagenome (GOLD analysis project Ga0265314, IMG submission 203106) | Rhizosphere microbial communities from Carex aquatilis grown in University of Washington, Seatle, WA, United States - 4-1-26 metaG | ecosystem: Host-associated > Plants > Roots > Rhizosphere >...
GCGTCACGCCGTTTAGGAGCATGATCAAGCACTTGACCGATGCCGACGACCGCCGTTCCGTCGTCATGCTTTACGCCAATAAAACCCCGAAAGACATCGCTTACGCCGATACGTTCGAAGAGGCTCGCAAAAAAATTCAAGCAAAAACGGTCTATGTCATTACCGACCCCAACGCGCCGCCGCCCGGCCGTTACGGGCGCGCGGGTGCGATCAACGGACAAATGATCCGCGAGGAGATACCCGACTATCTGGAGCGAAAATTCTATCTGTCGGGCCCCCATGGCATGGTGGTCGCCTATGACCGAACGCTGCGACGGATGGGGATCCCTTCATCGCGAATTAAAAAAGATTATTTCCCCGGCTTCGCCTAAACTTAAAAACCGTCCCGAGTTTACCGAGGGACGGTTTTTGTTAAATTCATTACAGCTGTTATTTCAACCGGAACGACGCTTTGACCGTGACCATCACGTCTTTTTCAATGCTCGAAGTGTCATAGCTGCCGTAGTCGGAAACATCAACGGAGTTGGGCGACATCACCTGCACCACGCCGATCGAGGCATTCTCAACGCTGCCGACGCTTCGACCGGTTCCTTGTGCGATCTTCTCCGCCCTGGCTTTCGCGTCTTCAACCGCTTGCGTCAAAAGGGAAATGCGCAGGTCGGGCAATTTTGAATAATAATATTCCAGCGAGGAAACGGACGCAACCACGCCTTGCGCCGCGAGTGACGGGACCTGTTTCGAAATCTCGGTGACCTTGTTCACGTCATCCGATTGCAGGGTCAGGGTTTGCCCCAGCTCGTAGCGAAGCGCGCTCGGATTGTTCTGGTCGTAATAATCGGCGTTCATTGAAACCGGACCCTCAACGATGTCGGAGGCGGCAATGCCGTCATTCTTCAGCAAGTCCTCGGCCAATGACAGGTCGTGCGCCATGCCGGTATAGCCGGCGGACAGCGCGTCGCCCGGCGCGGTTCGCGAAAGCGCGATGACCAATTTAGCTTGATCGGAGGCCACCTGCGTCTTCGCCGAACCGGTGACCGCGAGCGCATCCTTGTTCGCCGACGACTGGGCGTAATAGTAAAAGCTTCCGAAAACCGTGGCGGCAACCACGAGCGCGATGCCGGTGACGATCGCTGATGATATTTTTCCTTCAGGCATAAATTCTTTGTTATTGAGTAGCGACTTGATCATGGTTCATTGCCGGCTATTTGGACGAGACGTTTTTTCCTTTCGTCTGGCTCCTGAACCCGATCCAGATCCCGTTCGGGTCTTTAACGAACCCCATAGCAAACTCCCCGTCGTCGGTCTTTCTTTCCCTTAACTCCCAAGCGACCGGCGCACCATTTTTTACGAACTCTTCAAAAGTTTTTTTGGCGTCATCGACAACGAACATTAGGTGATCCAGCTCAACGCCGTCGAGCTTGTATGGCGTATACAGCTGGCAATCTTCGGCGTAATACATGAGGTTGAGGCGCTGTCCCGTTGCCTCGTCAAGCAAGCTCACGACCTGCTCGCCAGGCATGTAGCTGTGTTTTTCAACAATCTTCAGGCCCAGATCCTCAGTGTAGAATTTCAGCGACCGATCCATGTCGATCACTCTTATCGCAACATAGCTAAGTCCCATAATGTTTCAATTAATTATGTCTAAAGTTTAATTCTTTTGAACGCCCAGGTTCCGGCCAGCACCATGGCGACCGTAAAAACGATAAGCACCGTAAAATCCAACGCCAGGCCGTAGCTTGAGATCCCCAAAATGACCGTGCGCAAGGCGTCAACGGCGTAAGAAACGGGATTTATGGTCACGATCACTTTTAACCAGGTTGGCAATTTGGTGACCGGAAACAAAGCGCCGCTCAAGAAAAAGAGCGGGAAAATGACAAAGCTCGAAATTAATCCGAAGCCTTCCGGACTTTCCATGACCGAACCAATTGCCAAACCCAAACTGGTGACGGCGATGAGCAGTAACGTGACGATCACGAACGTCAGGATAAGCGACAGCAAGCTAAAATGAACGCCGAAGAAGATCGCGCCCAGGATCATTAAAATAATGAGCTGCAATAAACCGTCAGTCGAGCCGCCAAGCGCTTTGCCGAAGAACATCGTGCTTTTGTTAAGCGGCGCGACTAAAACTTCCTTTAAAAAATCGATGCGCTTATCGAGAATGATGTACAGGCCGAAAAACAACGACCCGAACAGCACGGTCATCACCAGGATCCCGGGAAACAAAAATTGCTGATAATTGGCGCCGGAGACCGCGCCGGGCTCGATGATCGACCCCAAGCCGGTCCCAAAAATCACCAGCCACAACAGCGGCTGAATGATCGCGCCGACAAGCCGGGATGGCTCGCGCATGAAAACCAACAGTTCGCGATACCAAATGGCGTATAATCCTTTTAGCTCAGAACCGATTTTAAACTTGGGCATACTTGCTAAGGATAGATTATCGATTTTCCGCATGCATCGACCGCGTCATCCAACCGCCCTCGCCTTCGTCCGAGCCTTCGCGTATTTGTTTGCCGGTCAATTTTAAGAATACATCGTTTAGCGTCGGCGAATGCAGCTCGACATCCTCCGCGACGCCGACTTTTTCCAAGATCTTCTGCAAATGCAAGCTGGCATCGTTGACCGTGAGATTCAACCAGCCGTCCTTGTATTGCACATGCTTAACAAAGTCCATTTTCTCCAACTCGGATAATTCGGGGTTTTTCGTTTTAACGGTCACAAGGTCGCCGCCCAGGCTTTTTTTAAAATTAAGCGGCGTATCGAGCGCGACCACCTTGCCATGGTCAATGATCGCGACCCGGTCGCAGAGCATGTCCGCCTCTTCCATGTAATGGGTAGTCAAGATGATCGTGATCTTATTCTCGGTTGATAATTTCTTGATATAAGCCCAAAGATTTTCCCGGGTTTGCGGATCCAATCCCAGGGTCGGCTCGTCGAGGAACAATATTTTCGGGCTATGCAGAAAGCCGCGCGCCAGCTCGAGCCGACGGCGCATGCCGCCCGAATATTTCCTCATTCGTAAATTTTGTTTGTCAACCAAATCGACCAATTTCAAACCTTCATCGATCTTTTTGTCGATCTCGCTGTCTTTGACGCCATACATCAGAGCATGCAAATAAAGATTTTCCCGCCCCGTCAAAAGATCGTCCGAGCTGGGGTCTTGAAAAACAAATCCGATGCTGCGCCGCACCATGGTCGGATGTTTGGCGACATCGTACCCGTTGATCACGGCGTTGCCGCTCGTGGGCGGCAACAGCGTGGCAAGGATCGAAAGCGTCGTTGTTTTTCCCGCGCCGTTCGGCCCCAACAGCCCGAAGATCTCACCTTCATTTATCTCCAAAGAGACGTTGTCGACAGCCGTGAAATCTTCGAATTTTTTGGTCAAATTCTTTATTTCTATCAGGGGCATAGCATTGATATCTTAGTTGTTTATTCTATCAAAGATACCGCGATAAACAAAGGCGGTCATGAGGCGGCCGACAGAACCGGAGCAAAATTTGCAAAGCGTGTTGTTTGTGATATGATCGCGATATGACGAATTCAAACAGCCACGCGAACGCGTCCTGGCGCCCCGCTCAAACGAGTGGGTAAATTTTCCGTATTCGCGAGTAATTCCAAGATACTGAAAAGCCGTCACCCACTCTCAAGTGGGCTTTTTTATATATTCTCTGCATTATGAAAAAATTCATTTTCGACCAGCGAGGAACCGAATTCTGGCGACGCCGCAGCACGTTCGGAATTATTATTTTATTCGAAGTGTCAATATGAAAAACCATGCCAAATCGCTGAAGGATCTCCCGGATGAAAATGGAAATTATGGCCCGTTCGGCGGACAATACGTCCCGCCGCAATTGGAAACGCCGCTTAAAGAGATCGAAACGGCCTATCTTGAAGCGAAGAACGATCCGGCTTTCCAAAAAGAATACGCCGATCTGCTCAAGAATTACGTCGGACGCCCCTCGCCGCTGTACTTTGCCAAGAACCTCACCGGCAAGCTCGGCGGCGCCAAAATATATTTGAAGCGCGAAGACTTGAACCACACCGGCGCGCATAAGATAAACCACTGCCTTGGCGAAGCGTTGCTCGCCAAGCGGATGGGCAAGAAAAAGCTGTTGGCCGAAACCGGAGCCGGCCAGCACGGTGTTGCCCTCGCGACCGCCGCCGCCTTGCTCGGACTGGAGTGCGAAATTCACATGGGTTCGATCGACATCGCCAAACAGCACCCCAATGTCATTCGGATGAAGCTCTTGGGCGCGAAGGTCGTTGAAGTGTCGTCCGGCGGCAAGTGCCTCAAAGACGCGGTCGACAGCGCCTTCATGACGTTCATGAACGAGTACCAAACAACCTTCTTCGCCATCGGGTCGGTGGTCGGACCGCACCCGTATCCGATGATCGTCAGGGATTTCCAATCGATCGTCGGCAAAGAAGCCAAAGAGCAGATCATGGCGGCCGAGGGCCGCTTGCCCGACTATGTCATCGGCTGCGTCGGCGGCGGATCAAATGCGATCGGCTTGTTCAACGAATTTCTCGACGACCAAGTCGAACTGATCGGCGTGGAGCCGGCCGGCAAAGGAACCGGCGTCGGCCAGCATGCCGCCACGATCAGTTACGGGTCGGCCGGGGTGATCCACGGCATGAAGACGCTGGTCTTGCAAAACGAAAAAGGTGAACCCGACCCGGTTCATTCGATCGCGTCGGGGCTGGATTATCCCGGCGTCGGCCCGATCCACGCTTATCTCAACAGCATTGGGCGCGTGACATACGTGACCGCGAATGACCGCGAAACCATTGGCGCGTTTTTGGAATTATCAAAGGTCGAAGGAATAATTCCCGCCTTGGAAAGCGCTCATGCGATCGCCGAAGGAATAAAATTGGCGCCCAAGCTCGGCCAAGATAAGATCATTGTCATCAACGTGTCCGGCCGCGGCGACAAAGACATCGACTATGTCGCGGAAATGTTAAAAATGTAAAACTAAAAACCGCCCCGATGGCCATCGGGGCGGTTTTAAATTTTTATCGCCGATCGCTAACGATCGATTACAGCCCGCTCGGTTGCAGCGGCTGCGGCAAGGTATTGCTGCCGTCCGGAACCACGATATCGCTGTTGGTTGTCGAAGTAGTTGCGGCGCACGCCTTGGCGGCGGCGGTGAAAGCCGTCCAAGCGTCTTTTTGCGCTTTGGCGAACGTTTGCTGGCCCTGGCCGCCCGCCGTCACAAAGGCCTTGTTGCACAGTTCGATCGCCGAACCCTGATTGTCAGTGCCGCCCAGAGCCGTTGCCTGGCAATCGGTCCGCATCGAAACGGCGGCGGTGAAGGCCGCTGTTTCCGCCGTCTTGGCGTCGATGATCGATTGGTCTTTGGCCTTGATCGCCGTAATCACGCACGCCGATTCATCGGCCGTGACAACCCGATATGCCTTAGCGCCGCCCTTCCTAACGCCGAAAAGCGACGTCCCAACTTTCTTGATCGACGTGAACAGCTTGATCATGTCAGGAGTAAGGATCTTCTCAAGCTGCTGCGGCGCTGATTGATCACCGCCGCCGGTCACCGTCCCGGTCTTCGGCGCGATCGATGAATTATCACTGCCCGGCATTGTGCCCGCAGCTCCGCCCGCGCTATTTTTCAAAATCCCAAACAAAGAATCGCCGACCTTCTTGATATCCTGAAAGAACTTAATGAGGTCAGGATGCTGGATCTTGACGCGCTTGCCGGCGGCGGGAGGAACATTGCCGTTCGTACCGGTAGTCGTCGGCGGCGCAACGGTCGTCGGCGGATTAGCCGGAGGATTGATCTGATCCGGCGGCGTCATGTCGTCCGTCGGATTGTTCTGCGGCGGCGCCTGATCGGGCGCATTAACATTAAGATCGCTGTACAACATCGGCGTCGGCGGAACATTGGAATTATCATTAACGACGGCATTAATGTTTGCATTGTCATTGGTCGCGACGGTATCGTCAGCCGCATGGACACTGATGACCGCCGCAAGCGAGATCGCTGCCGCGACCGCCAAATAACCTCCTATAATTCGTTTGTTCATAAATGATCATTAGTTAATAGTCATAAAGTATAACATAAATAAAAACGAAGAGCACGGCAGCTCTTCGTCAGTTTGCGAACCGATCGATCTTCGACAATATGCCGTTTTCAATCCCTCAATTATGTAAAACAGCAGCAGCTGCAACTGCAGTGATCGGCGCAGCAACCGCAACATGGGCAATGGTCGTGCGGAGCGTCTTGAACGCTGCCGCACTTATCACACTTTTCCTTGTTCTCTTGAACATGCCTGCACTTGACGCAGCGAAACTTTCCATCCTCTATTGGGACGAAAGCGAGGCTGGCACAAAGGTGCTCATGCGTTGTTATAGGGACGTTTGAACCTATGTCTTTCTTGCAGTGCCAACAAATTGACATGTCTCAATCTTCCTTTCTTCTTCGCATACTTTCAAAGGACCTTGGTCACGGCTTGCGGTCACATTCCGACCCAAGGCAGGTGGTCTTGGAGACGACGTCCCGCTCCGGGTCGTCTTTGTCCAGAATAACGATTCCGGTCGTTCTTTGCCCGTCGATCAAACAGACCGACCGATCGACCACTTTCCGCTTCCCTCCCGTCACGTTTTCTGTGACCAAAAACTTGCCGCATTCGTTGCCATGATCACGAACCCGTTCATACCTGATCTTGACGACGCCGGTCGAAACCGCCGCTGACAGGTTCAGAACATACGTTTGCAAGCACTCCAGCTTTGGCGATTTGTCATCCCAAATGCAGATGTATCCCGTGGCGGAATTTGCGACGGTCACGGTCTTGGCGTTCACGCGAAGATGAGCGTCCGTCTTTTTCGCCAACTGCTTCATTCGCACAACCTCTTTATTGAACGCCTTATTAGGAAAATCAGCAGATGAAACACCGGTCGACAAAATAACCGCGAGAACGATATGCAACATGTAAAGACCTCCTTTGGTGGCGCATCACAAGACCATCGGCCTAAACATATGCAAAATTTCGGCGGCTGTCAATCCGCCGAAAAATTTTTGCAATAACCTTTATGCCACTTATGCGTACCTGCGCATAAGTGGCACGGGCAAGGACTTGACCGTCGATCAGCTTGGCAAAGCGGCCAGCGCGGTCGCCCAAACCTTTTCCATGTCTTTTGTTTCCCGCCAAGCGGCGGAAATTATCTTCCTTAGCGCTTGATGTTGCGGATAGCCATGATCGATCTCGCCGTCCAGCAGGTCCAGGCATTCGATGTTCAGGAGTACTGACAACGATTCTTTGATGTCGTTGAATTTTGCCGAACCGATCGCTTCCATCGAAGCGCCGAATTTACGGTAAGTGTAAAAATGCCACAGTTCATGCATCGCGACCGGATTGGCGCTGGGCCTCTGCAGAGAAACGAAAAAGAATTTATGTTCGATGCTGTACGGATAACGCCCGGCGATCGTCAGAAAGGCGGTTATCTCATCGCTCATGCTCAAGCCGAAGGCTTTTTCCGCCCGCTTTTCAAACTCCCCGCCGATCGGATCCCAATGCTTTTGAAGCGCGGCGGCCTTTGCTTCGGGGTTGAGTTGCTCATCTTTTATATGCTTGCGAACAAACTCACGGACAATTTCCCGATCATTGACCTTGTCCGTGTACGACAGCAATTGCTCGTACGTCTTCGTCTTTTGCCCCGGCGCGTTCGTCGAACCGCCGCCTTTTGTTATGAGGCAGTCAACGTCGCGGTCTTCGTTGTAAGCGAATTTAACGATCATATTCGACAGAACAATAACACCGTTGTAAATCACAGTATATCACAGGAACGGTATCTATATTGTCCCGTTGATGCTATGCTCACCTATTGATATGAATAAGCCAAATAAAACAATAATCATCGTTTGCGCGATCGTTATCGCCGTCGTCATAACAATAATCATCATTGAAGCCTATGGGCGGCGGCCGGCGAGCAAAACGATCAATGTCCCGTATACTTCCCAAGCGCCGGCCGGCAACTGGTCGGAGCCGTGGGGCAATGCCTGCGAAGAAACGTCGATCTACATGGTGAGCAGTTTTTATGCCAACGACCCGATCAAGCGCGACGCGGCGATCAAAAATATTAAAAATATTTTAGCCGTCAAGAACAAAGATTTTAAGGTCAGCAAAGACGAATCGCTCCAGGAAATTTCCGACCTGATCAAAGCTCTCGGTTTCCCCTGGACGACCAAAATAGTCGAGAACCCGACCGAGGAACAATTGAAACAAGAGCTCTCCGCCAACCGCCCGATCATCGTCCCCGTTTACGCCCCGACCTTAACGACCAACGACGGGCAAGATTATCATGTCATGGTGCTCATCGGTTATGACGATGCGACCAAAACGTTCATCGTGAACGATCCCGGCGTCGCGAACGGCCAAAGCCGGCATTTTCCGTACGATAAATTCATGCAGGCCATTCACGACCTCAACCAAAAAAATTATCAAGCCGGCCAGCCGGCCGTGCTCTTCACCCAGCAGTCCGACTGGGCCGGCTGGTTCGCGGGATTTAACGGAACGCCGTAAAAACGGCAAAAATTCCGAACCGTTACAAAAACAAAGGGACATATCCCTTTAATTTTTGAGACCTGAAGAATAACCTGCCGAGACCGGTTAAAAAAGCCGTCTCCGAGGCGGAGACGGCGAAGGCCGGTGTTTTGACGCAGAGGTGCGAGATGTTCAGGTTCTATGTTTTAAACGATTCGTCGCCAAGCCAATGATCAGCCAAATCAGCATAGCGGCCAAGAGGCTGGCGGCGAACCAGATGAAGGTATAGATGATCGCGTTAAACATCATCGCATGCATGTTATCGACCAAGACCTTGTCATTTGAGAAAAGTACAGCAAGTTCGTTTTTGGCAAGAGGCCTGCCGACAATCCACGGCATGTAACCGGAGAGCAGCCCGCCCAGCGAAAAAATAGCTGCAGCCGTCATGCCCGTCCAGAATCGATAATCCGTAAAAACAGAATCTTCAACAATGAACGCTTTGAGCAGCGTGAAAACATAGAGCAGATCGACCCCCAAGCAAAAAGAGAAAATAATGCGCTTTGTCCTCAATAGCTGCTCCGGATTCGATGCCTCCCCGAAATGCAGAAAAAAGAGCGAGATCATGAGAACGAAACCGATCGCGATCATGACCAATTCGAGACGAGACTCTGCTTTGCCCATGTTCATGTCCTTTCCATTCGAGCAGGTTCCAATCGCACCATAAACCATACGACAAAGCCGGTCTCTCGGCAAGCTTGAAACAAATAACCGACGTGCTCTTTACCACAGAGTCCGACTGGACCGCCTGGTTCGCAATTTTTAACGGAACAAAATAAGAACGACAACGATACCGAACCGGGACAAAAATAATGGATCGCGCACCCTTCGTTCATCAAAAAAAATGAGGCAAGAATATTCTCTTGCCCCGGAGGACCGCGCTTAGCGACGAATTATCCCGCCACTCCCATTTCTGCAAAAATACGTTGCACGGCGGATGCGGATACGAACCAACCGTACTCGTTTTCGTACTTTTCCGCTGACGACAAACGCTCTAAAACAGCCGCCCTTAATCGTCGATGTTTTTTGGCCATCAGGCTTGAGCGCTCTCGGTAGGTTGCTTGCGCCGCGACGTCAATTGATTGTCGACGGTAAACATAGACTGCTTGGATGTGGGCAAAACCAAGCAGCGGACGATGAACCACCGTTATTGGACAGATAATCCGGTAACAGTCTCTCGCCTTGTCATGCGACACGATCGGCAACGATTTGGTTCCATTGGCGCTCAAATCATCCATCCGCTGCATGAGGATCATGTTCTGACGCAAAGCAATTTTAATGATCACAAACCTTTTATCGGCATACTCGGTCACTGCACCCGTCATAAGTCTCTGTTCGCGCACTGCCGCGGCGACCGCGGCATCGCACTTAAGCTGCCTTGACGGCTGATCGCGAATTACGACGATGTGGCGATCTTCAGCCCCGTATGATTTTTCTTGTTTGTTTATATTTTCAAGTCCCGTTCGTATTTTCAAGGTGCCTCCTTCATTTGAAGAATTGCATCAAGCACGGCATGAATATAGACGCGCCAACATTATATTTCATTCAACTCAAAAAGCGCCTATGGCTAAATTTGTTTTAAATAATGACATCTTTATATAAATTCACCGCAACCCATAACCGCGCGGAAAAAGGGGGGCGGTGCCGTCGGCGCCTTTTCCATCAAAACTGAACGGCAATTGTTTGATCGACCGCGGCCAAGGCAAGGGCAGAGTGCCGGTAAATTCAGCCGCGCCGAAAAGGGCATCGCTAACGCCCTCGCCCTCGCTCCCGGGAAGCCACGCTACGATGGCCGCGTCCCATTTTGGCAGTTCGTTCGCAATGATCAGCGGCCGGCCGGTGACCAGAACCACCACAACTTGCTTGCAGGTTTTCTTAAGATTAGCGATCGCCGAGAGATCAGCGTTATCAAGACGAGGTTCGGCATTATCGCCCCACCCTTCGGCGTAGGGCTTTTCGCCGACCACGGCGATGCCGATATCGGCCGGATCGCTTTTTGGAAAATTACCGTTACGGTCGTATTCCACCCGCGTATCTTTGCCGACCGCGCGGCGGATGCCGGAGAGAACGGAGGTCGTGCCGGGGATCCAATTGCCGTCGATCCCCTGCCACTCGACCGTCCAGCCGCCGGCTTGGCGGCCGAAATTGTCCGCCGCGCTTCCGGCGACGCGGATATGCCCCACGTTGGCCGGGATCGGCAAAATATTACCGGCATTTTTAAGCAGCACCAGCGACTCCTGAACCGCCTGTCTCGCCAACGCGCGATGCGCCGCCGAACCGACCGTTTCAAGGCCCGGCGCCGATCCTTGCGGCTCGTCAAAAAGACCAAGCGCGAATTTCGCCCTAAGAATTCTTCGCACCGCATCGTCGATCCGTGCTTCTTTAACGTCGCCGCTCGCGACCGCGCTCCGCATTTGCGCGACGAATGATTTGTAATCATACGGCAGCATGACCATATCCATGCCGGCGTTGACCGAGGCAACAAGCGCTCCGTAATTATCCGCAGAAAATTCATAGACCCCGTACCAATCGGAAACAACAAATCCGTTAAAGCCAAGTTCGTTTTTAAGAACATCGGTCAGCAAATATTTATCGGCGGAAATATTAACGCCGCCCCAATAACCCAGCCCGGCCATGACCGACAAGGCGCCGGCGTTGACCGCGGCGCGGAAAGGGCCCAAGTATTCATTGCGCAAAGCTTGCTCGCTCCCGGGAACGACACCCTGATCAAGATGAAAATCTTTATTCATCGATGTGCCCCAAGTCATGCTGCCAACGCCGATGAAATGCTTGGCCGTGGCGAGAACGTCAATTCGTCCGCCCGGAACCGGCTGATCCTGCAGGCCGGAAATATAAGCGGTGCCCAATGAACCGGCGCGCTGGGAATCGTCGGAAAATTCTTCGTAAACGCGGCCCCAGCGAATGTCGGCGGGCAAGTCCAGGGCCGGTGAAAAATTCCAGCGAATGCCCAGGGCGGCTGATTCTTCGGCGGTCGCCCGAGCAACTTGTTCGGTTAGCGCCGGATCATTGGCCGCGCCAAGACCGATCGCGTGCGGAAAGATCGTTGCTCCCGGCACATTGCCGTTCCCATGGTTGGCATCGGCGCCGTAAAGAATGGGTATGCCCAGCCTTGACCCCAGCGCCGCGTCAGAATAATTCGCGACCATTTGTTTCCAACCCTGCGGCGTGTTGTCGTTTGGTTTTCCTCCCGCCCCGCTCAAAACCGCCCCAATGCCATAGGCCGAAATGTCAGCGATATTTTTTATGCTGTTTTTTTCCACTAACGCCATTTGCCCGATCTTTTCATCAAGCGTCATGCGCCCCATGAGGTCGTCAATTCGCTTCTCGGCCGGCAAAGAAGAATTGCGGTATGGCGCATTGCCGGACGGCGGAGGCAAAACCCGCATCGGGCGTTCAAGCGACAACGTTCGTATTAAAAGGACGAGCCCGATGATAAGCATGGCCGCCAAAGTCGAAAATACGATCTTCATCCCCCGCACCCCCGATCTTCGACGATTTCGTCCGAACGCCGGCTTAAAATGAAACATGAATACAGTATACCAAGAAGTTGCGCCATTCTATACCATCGATGTTGCATACCTGCTTTTAAGAGTATACTTAAAGCAGGTTAATTCTCGCTAAGATCTATAAAGCATATGGATTCTTCTAATTCACCAAGCACCAAGCCCCTCTACCGCGGCACGCAAATTGTCTGGTATGTCCTTGGCATCCTTGAGGTGTTGCTGGCATTCCGCTTCGTCTTAAAAATACTGGGCGCCAACCCCGCCGCCGGCTTTACCGCTTTTATTTACGGGGCGACCTATATTTTCGCCGCGCCCTTCACCTACGTCTTCCGCGTTTCACAGGTGGAAGGCAGCATCTTTGAATGGACAACGCTCTTGGCCATGTTCGTCTATTGGGCGCTGGCCGTCGGCATCATTAAATTGCTCTTGATCGGCAAAACCGTTTCCACGCCCGAAGCGGCGGTTAAATTGAACGATCAGGATAAAAAGTAAATAACCATATGGGAATACTTATTTGGATCATCTTCGGCGCTTTGGTCGGCTGGGTGGCGTCGATGATCATGAAGGGCGGCGGCGGTTTGGTTTGGGATATCATTGTCGGGATCGTGGGCGCCGTGATCGGCGGACTCGTCATGAGCCTGCTCGGATCAAGCGGAGTTAGCGGTTTCAACCTTTACAGCTTTCTCGTCGCCCTCCTTGGCGCGTGCATCCTGATCGCCATCGTGAGGGCGATCAAACGATAGTTAAATCGATCTTGAAGCATTAAGACTTTCTAGATCTCTCGGCAAGCTTAAGACAAAAAATCCAACCTATCAAGGTTGGATTTTTTGGCGGGGCACGTCAGCGCGCGAGCGACGCGCCGGGGCATCTGACCCGCCTACCGGCTTGTCCGCCGTTAGTCGGGCAGGCAGGGAGGTGATTGAACCTCGACCGCGTCATGTTGCGAATTTACAATTGAGGTGTTTGGGGTGGCGCGGAGCCGGACAACGGGAAGCGGCCAATGATCCGCATTTTGATTGTCTTTTTGAAAATACCTAATAATATGAAAATAATGCCAAAAACAGAGAATAGGGTCGGAAACACTAACAAATTAATAAATGGTTTTAGTATGGCTTCTTGCGGATCGGCCTTGTTATAAATGACAGCCATTATTTGACCATCCCTCGGCTTAGTATTGGTGACAATTGAACCCGTAAAAGAATGATCTTTTCCATCGACCGCGGTAAATGCCACAGCAAGCGAATAAGCGGCGCTTGACCCGCTCTTGTCGTAAGAGTCGCTGCTATTTTTCGATACAGTGATTATAGACCCCTGTGCGGTCGCGCCGTTTGTGATAAATACGTAATACCGAGCTACAAAAGAGATGCTGGTGATCAATGCAATAATACCGACCGCGATAATCAAGATACGATAACCCCTACCTAATGGTCTAACCACGGTCACGGACTCTTTTTGCAATATTGGAATACTCATAGATAATATGCGAACCAATAAAATCGACACGGCCAATTGAGTTTACAAAGATTATAGCACTTTTTGACCGACTGTCATCGAAAAACTCTATGATTAGTACGAATTGCCTCTCGGCAAGCTCCTCTCGGTAAACTCGAGATCTACGACGACACAAAAAATTCCACCCTTTGGGGTGGAATTTTTTGGCGGGGCGCGTCAGCGCACGAGCGACGTGCCGGGGCATCTGGCTTGCCTGCCAACTTACCCGCGTTAGGCGGGTAGGCAGGGAGGCGGTTAAAACCGTTTGCGCCCAATGACGTTGCAGATCCGAACAAACTTTTCTAGTTGATACTATATGTCTTGTATTCCCCGGTCGCGGTTTTCGTTACTAACGTATTTTCATCGATCCATCCGTAAATACCTTCGTCAATACCGATCTTCAAGATCTCCCCGGCGTTCACGAGCTTTTTGGCGACAAGATCATAAACGGCGTTATGCCCGACAAGATCGGTCGAGTGCAAAGCCATGCGTTGAACATAAGAAAAAAATAATTTTGTTCCGTTCGGCGAAAACGCCGCCTTGGTGACGATCATTGTTTCGCCGTCACCATCATCCAATTTTGGAACCGTGATGACTTGTTCAATATCAGATCCCTTGTAACCGGTTATCGCCAATCCGGTCGCGTGATCGGTCCCGGTTACTAAGGCGATTTTCTTTACGATATCGTTCACATCAAGCCCATAGGCCAGCGGGTAAAAATTTTGCTCCAATTGCTTGCCGGTGGTCGCGTCCAAGCGATATAAAATACTATAATCTTTTCCGCCGCAAAAATTGTAATACAGCACGGATTTACCGTCCTGTCCGAACCAAACGCTGTTATCTATGTCACTATCGCAAAACTTTGGAACCGGAAAAGAAGATATCGTTTGAAAACCGGATTTGATATAGATATTCGAATTACTGTATACCACCTGCATTTTTCCATCCGGACTATAAGTATTATCAAGAACCTTTGGCGCTTCGGTTATGGCTTTGGAAGGCTCGTTTGTGTTCGACAATGGCAATTTTGTTGCCGCGTGCGGCGTGAACCGCATATAAATATATACCCCGCCCCCTACCACTAATGCGGTGATTATCACGGCAATAAAAATCTTGCTTTTTGAAGACATAGATAATTACACGGAATTAAGACTCAAAATTAAACCTAGCAAAAATAAGCATTTTATTCAATACCCCTTATGTTTTCTTCGGAACCAAAAAGCCAGCCGTGAGGCTGACTTTCTAGAGCGGTCAATCTGGCCTGCCTGCCGGCTTGTCCGCCGTTAGGCGGGTAGGCAGGGAGGCGGTTAGAACCGTTTGCGCCAGGTAACACATGGCCGGGTTTGGTTTTTAATACAGGGTCATGTCCCCGTATTCATTATAGAACCTTGAATAAAGGGGCCTAACCCTTCGTTTTCCAATTTAATTGTAATATAATCATTATGGAATTGAATTAATGTTAATATGCCGATACAAAAGAAGTTTTTATTGCTAACAATCCTTTTTTTAATCATAAATTTGATCCCGGCAAAAGCCGGGGCTGTAACTTTGGCCGAACGTTTAAACGGCTATATCCTTTTACAGGCCGATTCGCACGGCGAGGCCTGGTATGTTTATCCGAATGATTTAAAAAGATATTATCTCGGCCGCCCGGATGACGCTTTTCAGATCATGGGGAAATTGGGAATGGGAACAACCCACTCTTTTATTACCGGCTACACGATTTTTCCCGCCTCGGTCAGCGGTAAAATATTATTGGACGTCCAATCGCACGGCGAGGCCTATTATATTTACCCGCAAGACAGGAAAAAATATTATCTCGGCCGCCCGGATGACGCTTTTTCCATTATGCGGCGGCTGTCCCTGGGCATTACGACGGCTGATCTGTCGGCGATTCCGATCGGCAGTCTGCCGCCTCCAAACGGCGTTACCACCGACAGTTCCGCCAGCTACGAAGAGAAGCAGTTAATGGTCAGCGGGGAAGTTTTTCCTACCAAGATCGTGACCATTGATCTGTCTGCGCCCGGGTTGGACATAATCACCGATACGGCCAATGACAATGATTGCGACACCGATTGTCCGGTCAAGCCGCTCGCCGATTACGTGAGCGCGGCGAGCGGCTTTGCCGCTATAAACGGAAGTTATTTCTGCGCGCCTGAATACAGTTCTTGCGCTGCTGCCAAAAATTACTTTTTTTATCCGGTGTATAATTCCCGGCTGGGAAAAATGATCAACAACGATCAGCTCAAGTGGCCGACCACCGGACCAATTCTGGTTTTTGGCGCCAATAACCATCCTTACTTTTTTACCAGCACGCAAACGTTTAAAGATGTCGCTACCTTTGAGAATACCTTTAGCACAAAAATTAGCGCGGCCATCGGCAACAAGCCCGCGTTAATTCATAACGGCGAAAAAATTATTGTTGCCGGGGATTTGGACGACAATCAAAAAACCGTCAAAACCAATCGCAATGGCATTGGCGTCAAAAACAATAAGGTTTATCTGGTTGCGGCCGGTAGCGCCACGGTCATGGATTTGGCGAATATCATGGAGTCCTTGGGAATGGAACAAGCTATGAACCTGGATGGCGGCGGTTCGACCGCCCTTTATTATAAGGGCTCTTATAAAGCCGGCCCGGGCCGCAATCTGCCTAACGCGATTATTTTCAAAAAATAAGAGGACCCGTTTTCATGATACATCGCAATCAAAGTCCGCCATCAAAATACCGGCCGTTTCATCGGTCGGTATTTTGATGGCGGGGCATCTGGGAGGCGGTTAGAAGTAGTTTAACCTTGTGGATGCCGATTTATATTAAAAAGCCGGGTACCTGTGCGGGCCCCGACTCTGAATGCGTCTCCGTTGATTATTCGACAGGCGGCGTCCAACCCCGAAGATCCATCCCGTGGGAAAGCCCTTGGCTTGCCAACAATTCATAAATCTCTTTCATCGTCCTGCGCCCCAACCCCCTGATGTGGCGTAAATCCCTCTCAGGTTTCTGAACGAGTTCGCCCAGAAATCTTATATTCGCACTATCTAGGCGCACATATAAGCGCGTCGACATTTCGAATTCGTTGATAGGGAGATTGAGTTTCGCCCACAGCTTCTTAGTTTCTTCATCTTGTGGCGGCACGATCCGCGTAGCGATGTCGCCGCTGACCGGATGAATAATCACCTCCACAACCTGTTCGGGCTTGAGATTTTTTACGATCTCTTCCAGTATGTCACGTAAACCGTTGATTTCCCTACCCTTGAAGAAGAATCTTCCGTCCATGGTTTCCTCCAAAATGTACTATTAACCAAATACACTGGAAACCTAGTTCTGTCAACGTATTATGACAAATCCCGCGTTCTATACTCAACGCACCACAAAAATCAAAAAGCCAGCCGTGAGGCTGACTTTCTAAGCGGGGCATCTGGGAGGCGGTTAGAACTTATTGTGCAGTCTAGTACATGGCCGGATTTGGTTGAAAAAGAAAAACGAAGGGTCGTGTCCCCTTCGTGTTGCGATTTATGGCAGGAGGTTCAAACAGCTTCGCGTTGAGCTACTTCATGTTCCGCACATTCTTGGCGATGGGGCCAAGTTTATTCCATAGGTCACGGTGGGTTGTTGGCACAGGTAGCAGCGACAAATCAACGCCATCGATTGCAGCATCAACAAGTCGACTTCCTGCGCGCTGGTCTGACCCTTCTTGATAGTCGTGTTCTGCCACCCAAAACCCGGAACGTATGTTCAACGAGAGACAGAGATCGGCTACGTTCCCCTTCTCGTCTTCCAAGACGAAAATGGCGCGACTCTTGATGTCGGAAACTTTTCCCTGCTTTTCGGAAAAGGCGAGCTCGATTGTAAGTCCATTCTGTCCGAGCTTGTATATCTCTGACATTGTGCTTACCTTGCCGCCGTCGAAATCGCAGGCAACGAATTCTTCCGGTGTGACCCCCGCCGCCCTCCTCATAGCCATAACGTTTACGAGTCCTTCAGAAATCGTTTCGAGCCCAAATGTTTTCATCGCCACTCTCCTTTGAATTGTAAACTGTTACAAAATGTCAACTGGTATCTAGATACTCTAAAATTACAAGAAAGTCAAGGGGCTCACTACCATCATCGCGCTAGACGCTCAATATACGAAGAGAAATCAAAAAGCCAGCCGTGCGGCTGACTTTCTAAGCGGGGCATCTGGGAGGCGGTTAGAACTGTTTGCGCAAAATGACGCGCGAGCGGATTTGGTTAGAAAAAGAAAATGGGATCCGAGGAAATTACTCCCCCGGATCCCAAGCGGATACCGATGTTGCTCCCTATGCGGAACGACCATGCCCATCAGGGCGCGGTCTGATACCGCCCTTGGCATCCCAGTGGCGCCAACCTTCGTCTCCGAAGAGCGTGCGAACACACTCGATTGAGCAGAAGACGCCGCCATCGTCGACGGGCGGGCCGTAGCCAGCATCCATCGCGAGAAACGGCGCGGCGTAAACCGGGAAACGTTGCGCGAGCAACGTGAAGGACTTTTGCTCCAGCTGTTCGGCTTCGTTTTGCAGCCGCTTACGCTCCGGGTCATCAAAACCCAGATACATGGAACGACCGACCATCTCTGCCGATGATTCGCGGATGCTATGAACTTCAGCATCCTCTTCCCCCCACCGAAGATCGGCGTTCTTACCGCAACCCATGCAGCCTTCCGAGACGTACTTGGAATGCCGACCGGCTTCGATGAACGGCTGCCACAGAATTTCGGATACTCGCTCGCTGTCAAGGAAAGCGAGTATGCAGGCCGAGCTGCAGAAAGTAACCGTGCCGTTCTTGACGGCCAAGTCAACGAAACTCTCGTCGCAATCATTGCGATTGACGACTCCGCACTGCGTGCAGCGAGTTCGTTCCTGACTGGTCCAGAACCCCTTGCAATCGAAGTCTGGCATCGTGGTAAGAACATATCGTTCCGCACACAACGTACTGCAAACCTTGACCCCTAGGAATTCCGCGATGCGGTCATACCGCTTTTCGGCTGCTTCGTATACGTGTCTGCCTGCCCAGAAGTCGCCCTTGTTAGGTTGTTCAGCCTCTTTGACTTCACGACCAAGCGCTTCGAGGTCGCAGCAGACGCCGCACACACGCAACTCGCCATCGCTGCGAGCCATACGTCGCGCTAGCGAATTCATGCTATCGGATTCGAAGACTAAGAAGTCCATCGCATTGGGCTTGGCCGCCGCCGCCCGCAGACACGCAAGGCAACAGTAGACCTCGTTGCCGAACACGATGAAAAGAATGTCGTTGACGGAGTTGTACTCGGCCTTGCAGTGACCGCAGTGCATCTGATGCTCTGCTCCTACGCGCATGGAATTTACGAGCGACTCATTGATGACATTTGGTACGGTTTGACACATGGTACATTCCTCCAAATTTGAAAGTAAAAAGACCAGTTATCAGATAACCCGTTAGGATCATCAGAAATTATTACGGATTTCTCCGAATAACGGCATATTATTGCATATTTTAATTAAAATGTCAACCCTAATTGTAGGTGCCCGCGTTCTATACTCAACGCACCACAAAAAACCAAAAAGCCAGCCATGAGGCTGACTTTCTATCTCTCGGCAAGCTCGAGACAGAAAAAGACCTCACAATTACGAGGTCTTTTCATGGCGGGGCATCTGGGAGGCGGTTAGAACTACTTGCGCCTAGGCCGCCATTTCTTCTACCGTTTTTCCGCCTAATTTTTTGATATTGGCCTTTATCTCCTCAATCTCGCGATTATATCTTTCAATAATTTCATCATAACCGGATAGTTTGGGGTCTTCCACAGGATTCTCCCTAATCCATCTTTCCCTATCGACCTTGAAGAAATCAATACTCTTTCTGAGTTCTACTTCCGTATTCTCTAAATTCCGCAAGGCGCAATCACTATCCCCTTTCTTTATAGACCTTATAGAATCCATCACTACCTCCATATGTCCTAAGGCCTCCTTGCGTTCGGCCTTATCTTTTGAATTGCGTACAGTCTCTGCTAATCCGTGCACTCCGTCTACGAGATAATTAATAGTAAATCCCATAGCATCAACCTTCTCCACCTCGCGCTGGATTTCGGCTGACTGTTCAGGATTCGTTATCATCATCCGATCCATAAATATAAGATTCAAATATTAGTGGTTTAAGGTTAGCAAATAGCTTATTAACTTGCAACCAAAAAGACAGCCCGTACCTTGCATGGTACAGGCGCAGCCGTAAGGCTGCTTTTTTAGATTTCTCGGCACTTCGACAAGCTCAGGACACCGCAAGCTTGATACAAAAAATCCTACTCTAGTGAGTAGGATTTTTTGGCGGGGCATCTGGGAGGCGGTTAGAACTAGTTGTGCGAAATGATATAACGATTTTCTTAAAAAACACGCCTCAAGGTAAAATCCCTAAAGGCGTGATATCGCGAACAGATTACCGAGTGTCGATGTGTTCAAACACGGCTGTGACTGTAAACGAGCAAGCCAACCCGCCGTTCTAAGACTTCGATGCTTTCCGGACCGTCTTGGAAAACGGCGTCATCGAACCGTAGTCCGTCAAGATTGCGACTTTCGCAGAAAAGCATGATGCGAGTCGAGGGCGACGCTTTCTTCGTCAGAAAGACGAACTGCTTGAAGTCAATTGCCAGCCCTCCAAAGTGAGTGATAACAATATCGAAGCGCTGCTTCTGGGTCGCACTCCTAATCATCGTGAGGGACGAATCATGACTCAAAGAGCTAAACACCTCGTAACGGTCCATTCGCCTGAAGTGTGTTACGAGCGAACGATTCAGACGAGCATTGGGGTGAATGATCAAAATTTTTGGTTTTATCAATGCCTACTCCTTTCATCGACTAATGATAATCACATATTTCTTAATTAATGTCAACCCATAACCCAAAATCAAAAAGCCAGCCGTGAGGCTGACTTTCTAAGCGGGACATCTGGGAGGCGGCCGGCTAAGCCGGCTCAAGTTAGAACCGGTTGCGTTGAATTACACGGTCGAGGTTATTTTTTAAATGCTTCGTCAAGCAAATCCTTATAGCCTAATTTTTCTGCCCAAATATTTAAATATTCTCGATCAAGGCCCTCACCCGATATTGAAATAATCGAGATGATATCTTCCTTATGTCGCGACGACCCGGTGTCGCGCCACCAGCGAAGCTTGCTCAAGATAAGATCTTCGGGCGTAGAAAAATACACATCATATCCGATGATCTTTTGCGCGACACGGCGTTTTAAACGAGAACGATCGAAAACGTCGCCTGTCGAAATCCAAAAATCAACCTTCATCCCGGTTTTGCCATCAATGAAATTAAACTCTCCGCTCTGCGCCAGGGCCTCGCGCATGACACCAATATCAACATACCCGGCCTCATCAAGCGACTTAAGCGCCTTTTCCAAGACATCAAGTTTATCGATCGAAAGTTCAACGACAAGATCAATGTCTGCCGTAAAACGCGGGCGACCCCAAACAAATACCGCCATGCCGCCGGTTATAAGATACGGTATCTTGTTTTTATCGAGAATGCCCGCTATCTCGACCAACAATTTTCGCGGATCGATGCTTTCCATGAATGATATTATTATTTATTTCTTGACCCAAACGCCACAAACCTGCGGCCAAACCCAATTTTTGGTCCGCGGTCATTTTACGAAAGATCCCGTCCTGTATGTCTTGAGCCGTTATTTTGGCTGTCTTGCTAACCATGTCTTCAATTTAACATCATTACCTAGCACAGACAACCCTTAACAAACAACAAAAAATTCCACCTTTTGGGTGGAATTTTTTGGCGGGCGCGATGGGATTTGAACCCACGATGTGCTCCGTGACAGGGAGCCGAGGACTCCGGGCTCCTCTACGCGCCCATATTCATCTCTTCTAGCGCCTCTTTAAAATACACGAACTTCCTATTTAAGTAAAGAGGGACATCGGACTTTAGTATTAATTAAGGAAACATAACCCTCCCTACCCTCCCTTACCTTAAGGGAGGGGGTGGAAAACTAAAGACCGCCCTAATATAAAGGCGGTCTTTAAAAAATCTAGTTGAAGTCGTTATTTCTTGGCCTTGATCTCGCCCATGATCTTGGCGAAGACGGTCGGGTGTTCCAAGGCGATGGCGGCCAATACCTTGCGGTCCAATTCGATGTTCGCTTTCTTTAAAGCGTCGATGAATTTGGAATAGCTCATGCCGTGTTCGCGGGCGGCGGCGTTCAAGCGGACGGTCCACAGCGAACGGAAGTCGCGCTTCTTTTGCTTGCGGCCCTTGTAGGCGTTGACGCCGGCCTTAAGCACGGCGGTGCGCGCCAGCTTGATCTTTGATTTGCGGCCCCACTTGTAACCTTTGGTTTTGGCCAACAGGTTGCGGCGGCGCTTCGCGTGCATTACTCCTCGTTTGACTCGGGACATAGTGTTTAGTTAGGCAGAAGATCGATAAGCGCGCGATGATTGGTTTGGGTCATCGCTTTGGGCGTGCGCTTCATGCGGGTAACCTTACCCGGTTCGCGCGAGTTATAGTGGTCTTGTCCGGCAACGCGCTTCATGAACTTGCCCGTGCGGGTCTTCTTGAAGCGTTTGGCCGAAGCCTTGTGGGTCTTAAGTTTAGCCATATTTTAGGTTAAAGGTGTTAGGTTAAAGGTGTTAGGTTTTTGATTAAAAAATAGGCATGCGCCCGTTTTTTAATCCCTTTAACCTTGAACCTTTTACCTAATAACTAGCTTATATTACTTCTTTGCGACCACAACTGTCAAGCGCCCCCCTTGGCGGGCAAAAGGCTGGTCAATTTTGACCCCGACGGCGGTGTTCAAATCAGCCACAAAACGGTCAATTCCCTGGCGGGCCAGGTCGATGAATTGGCGCTCACGGCCGCGCAAAATGATCTCAACCTGGACCCGGTCCCCCTCTTCGAGGAACTCCTTGGCTTTTTCAAGCCGCACGCCGCGGTCATGTTCGCCAATGCGAATTGAGAGGCGGATGCCTTTAACCTCGACCTTATGCGCATGAGCCTTCTGTTTCCGGGCTTCTTTTTCCTTTTCGTACTTGAATTGGCCGTAATCAAGGAATTTGGCGATCGGCGGCGCCGCGTTCGGCATGACTTCAACCAGATCAAAGCCGCGCTCTTTGGCCAACGCCAAAGCCTCGGCCGTCGGCAAAACACCGACGTTTTTGGCGTTCTCATCAATGACCCGCAATTCGGGCGCCTTAATTTGTTCGTTGGCTTTATAAAGCGGCTCAACCGGTTTAGCGAAGCGGCGGTATCGGGAAATGCGCATTCTAGGTTTTAGATATTAGGTATTAGGTTTTAGGTTAAACCCTCGCGGGAAACCAGTAGAAAGATATTCTCTCAAGAAATAGCAATAAATGCAAGGCTTGGCGGTTTTAAAGAAAAAGGCCCACATTGGGGCCTTGTAAAAACTGACTGAATTATCTGATGATGCGAGAAAGACCCGTGACATTGGATCGATATTTTTTGTTTCTCTCCCGCGCCCTGGCGATCAAACGCCGATGGATCCCCGCTTCGTCTTCGGCGAGCCGTTTCCGCGCTTCGGGCGTACGCAAGAAGGCCAAAAGATCGGGCTGGGACGTTTCGGTTTCTTTTTCCGTCCGGTTCTTCATTTTTCATCCTCCATTCCGGTTTGCACCTTCGGTTCGCGCAAGTCGATGCACTCGGCCTTTTCGACAAATTGCGAATGAGTCTTCATTCCCCCCTCAAGCCTTTCCAGGAAAGGACCAAACTCATCGTAACGGCAACGTCGCGGCCGCTCCCCAAGCGCCACCCAAACCGTTTCGCTCTTCGGTCGAACTTTGGACGCATTCTTAATGCTGCGAACTGCTGATTCCAAGCTTCACCTCGTAATAATGACAAAGGACTGACCGGTCCTCTACTCCCGATATTACGCGCCCGACCGCGGCTGTCAAACGCAAGAATTAAAAAATTCCCCAACCGGCAAGGCAGTTAGGGAATCAATGACGAGAAGACGAATGAATGATCACTCGGTACGGATGGTGGCGGCCTTGAACGGCCAGCCGACGCAGACGATCTGCGAGACCGTCTTGCCGGCCGAGTTGGTCGAGACTACAGGGAAGAGCGCCGCATCGGTCGCATCGCAGCCGCGCAACCCGACCGCGAACCATTTGTGGCCCAGAACCTTGACGTTCGTGTGACCGTTGTACTCCATGGCGCGAATCGCGACACCTTCGTCAGCGCACGTGCCGCGGAAGAACATGAGAACCATGATCGCCGTATAGAAACCGTAATACAATGTTTTGAGCATGTCGTTCTCCTTTTTTCAGTTTGCGATGAACTGCGTGTGTTATACCTCAAAAATCGCCTTTTGTCAATGGGGCCATGGCGGTCCATCTCACGTAGTGTTAGGGATAACTCGGTCTGGGATACTTATTCAGTAGCCTAAAATTAGTTGTCCAGAGCGTCATCGAAAATCGTCATTGCGAGGAGGCCGAAGCCGACGCGGCAATCTCCTCCTCAGCGACCACCATGGCGAAATTACGGCGAGATTGCCGCGTCGTTCGCCCCGGCTCACTCCTCGCAATGACGATGATAAATTAACTAGATGAGACGGTGCCTGGTGCCATTGTCGCAGAGCGCAATTTGATTAACGCAATTTTTTTAATAGAAAAGGGGTTCCGAAGAACCCCTTCCGTTGAAATATGCCTCCCGGACAAATCCCTATTTGGGAAACACAAGCTTCCTTCGCGCCGAATACCGACCCAAGAGCGCATCTTGCACATGGTCATGGATATTCGGAACCGGAACCAGGTCGCGCCTTTTGACAGACGCATCCTCGGCCATTTCGCGATCGGTCCGCGATTTGCGCAGAAGAGCGTCCTGAACAACATGCTTTCCCGTTTTTATTCCTCTGCCTCGTATTTCTGACACGTTGCTCTCCTTTGTTATAAATACCCGATCAGCCGCCGAACATTCGCTCCGACCCTACTTGGCACTCTTTATAGAAAAAGATGCCGAGGCCGATCACGACATAAAGCGGCCAAAAGAACTTGACCCTCCCCCAAATATCCTCCCGCCTTCGCTTGGCGAGAAGTTGACTGGCGTGTTTCACCAATAAGGCGCCTTCGCCGCTCATGGACGACCGCCGAAACAGCGAACGGTGTTTTACGATCACCGCTGCCGTGTCGTCGCCAAGATAACCATTGGCTGGAACCAGCCGAACCAGGTTTTCCGCCCAAATCATGCCCTCTTGCGAACCGCGCCGGCCAACCGGAAGTCCCCGAAGCGCCTTTTCCGACGAATACCGCAAATTGCTTCTCGCCGAATCGGCCGCCAAAGAAACAAAGACGCGACTGCGGTCTTTGGCCAAACCGTCAAGCTGATCAATTTGATCGGCCGTCAGCTCCAATGAAACCTTCAGCTTCTCGTCACTGATCAGCGCTTGCGACAGCGCTTGGATCGCCGCAATAGCCGGCGCGCTTGCCGGATCGTCATCCGGCTTGTTTTTGATTTGACCAAGCAGTTGTTGCAACCGACCGACGGCTTCTTTCCGAAAAAAATCAACCGACTCGTACACCAACTGTCGAGCAAGCGAGTCGTGGACAAGATTTGTGAGATTGCCGGAAACGACCGCCAGCTCCATCGCCGAATCGGGTCGCAACCCGCCCGCCTTCATGATCGCCGCCGCCAGCACCTCCAGCTTGGACAGCGTAGAACTTTTCTTTTGGACATACGCGTCCATCTGCGCCCTATAATCGGGATTGGGCCGCTCCGGCGATATTTCGATCTCCGCATACTCCGGCGGATCATACCGACAACACTGATCGTCAAAAAGTTCAGCGCCCTGCTCCACCACTCGCGGGAAAATTTCCAACGGCTCGCCGCCGAGCGCGACCAGTTGACCGACCAGCTGTATGAACCGCTGTTCAATGTCTTCCCTAGCGCCGACAGCTTGATTATTGGTCATGACTTCCTCCCAGTCTTAGTTGTCAAAAGGCAAAACCTCTGCTGGCCTAAACAGTACGCGCATAAAGCAGAATGTCAATGGCGAACGGCTGTCGCCAGAAGATCCTTCATAAATACTAAAATATCACGGGGTTGCACCTCTTGATATTTGCATTTGCAAGGTGAAAAGCTTTTTGCGCGCCAAACATTAAAAAACCGCCCCTACCGATTCGCCGAAGCGAATGAGTAAGGGCGGCGCGAAGCGTCGTCAGTTGGTGCGAACGAGGACCAAACCGGCATAGCAACTGGCACAGGCCTGACCGGCGGCCGAGGCAGACCCATAGAAGATGGTCAAGGTGTTGCCCTGCGCGCAGTAATTGTAGGTTTTGGCAGAAAACGTCGCAGGCGGCGAAACAAAGGTCAACCCCTCGCCGTTCACCGTATACGTGCAGGCGTCGGCCGCCGCCGGGGCGTCAAAAGTATTGACACAACGGCAGGTTTCGCTTGAGGTGAGTTCACACGAGGCATCGGAAACGTAATTCGTGCCAACCTCCTTCCTGATGCGCTGATCCTTAGCGGTACATGTATCGCTTTGCTGAGAGGCCAAGCAACTCACGGCATAGTCGGCCTGATAGGCCGGCTTTTCGTCAACCGAGCAGATGCCATTGGCGGAAAAGACAATTGTTCCAGTCTCATTTTTGTCGGCCGCCGTTGCACAGTCCTTGTCCAGTTGACTCAAGAACTCCGTCTCGCTCATCCACTGGTCGCAGGAACCGATGATGTTCCACGATCCACTAAGGTCGCCACCGCATGGAGCGGGGGCGATCATCTGGCAGACGGCCGGCATGGATGGCGGCATCAATGCGTACGGAACCGGGGTGGCATTGATGGGTTGCGTGTCGACTGGCATTGCGTCAATAACTGGCGCATTGTCTTTTGGCTTGTCGGCGGCAGTATCCGGACGCGGCGCTTCAAGAGAAGCGTCCGGAATGCCGGCGTCAGCTTTCGGCTTGTCGGACGCAGCATCTTGGCCCACGGCACTGTCGACAAAGACATCCACAGATGCATCGTACTTAACTCCAGGTAGCGGCCCGGCGTCGACATCCGGTATATCAGAATCTGGGACACGGCTCAAAACAACAGTCCCGCCGCCAAAGACGGAGTCAGACGGCGCAAAAATACTCAAGATGTCACCCTGCACACAATATGACCGGTCAAGTCTTTCGCCGGTATAGTCGATCAGACGATACTGAGAGTTGTCGGCCGTGTAATATCCTGCGGACACCCCATGAGGCGGGACGAAATTGCAGGTACACGTTACGCCGTCGGATACACAACAATCGACGCCAATTTTCGAACACGGTACGGTTGTGTTCTTCAGGCAAGATTCAGGGTAATTGACGATGAAAATATCTTCCTCGTAAGCCTGCCAAGTTCCATCGGCCCTGAATTTCATATACCCGTTCTCCTTCATGTCCGCCGAGGTGCCGCATTGGCTATATTTTTCATAGGCGGCGATTACGTCCGCCTGCGTCTTACCCGGATCGCAAAACCCGATACCCTTCCAGGTTCCGACAATATTTCCGCCGCAGACACTAGGCGCAGCTTGGGAGCATGCCAAGACGGTCGATGGCGGCGGGCTGAGGACGGACGTGTCCGTCGGTGTCAAAACCGAGCCGTCGGGCTGAACAGCCTTCTTGGCCGATCCGCCGCCGCAAGAAATAATGAAGAGAGTGCCGAGAACGATGAGCTTACGCATTTACTACCGATTCCTTTCTATGGTGCCATTGGTCCGTTGGTTGACTAAATTGTCAAGCTTCTACAGCTTCATTATCACATTTTTTCAATTTTGTCAACATGCCGATCGTCCATCGACAAACTCAGGATATTAAAAAATCACGAGGTTGCACCTCGTTATTTTTAATGGAACTTTACGACGTGGCTCGAACCTACTTGGTAACGAAAATTATTATTCAATAACTTAGCCGAAAAATACAAAATATGAATTAGACAAGCGAAATACACCTTCATCATCCTTAATCACCATTCCCCTTCTCTCATCAACCCTTATCCCTTTTTGGGCAACCGGTGGGCAACACTCCAGGACTGCAGTAGGGAAAAAACTCTCTGAGCATGGTCGTGGGGGGCATATAGCCGGATTTGGTTTGAAAAACTCGATTCGTATAACGTGCCAACAGCGAACAAACGTCGCGCTACCGACGGTCGAGATTGAGAATTAAAAAAGCCCACGTACCGTATTCGGTCGCATGGGCTTGGAAACGAAACCACTTATTGCTTTAAGCGCCTGGGTAGGAACTATTGTTTGGTGACGGTAAAGGAACCCGCAACAGATCTTGAGTCGTCAATGGTAAACGACACTTTTGTCTGTCCGTCAACAACACTACTGAAAGTTCCGGTGCAGGCCAAGCTAGTCGAGAAATTCATGACAAAGGTCACGTTGCTACCGTTCACCTGGCCGGAAATCGTGCCTGGGCCCAGAACATCACGGGCAGTAGCGCTGGCATAGAGCATTTTACCACTCAGCACTCCGTTACTATCGATGGTAAAGGAAATCCCCCCATGATTGGTGGTAGCACCACCGTATGTCCACGTGCCGTCCCAACTCCCGATATACTCCGAGCCGGGTCCTTTGCTGACGCTTACGGTTGTACTGCCGGTTGTACTGCCGGTTGTGCCGCCGTTATAGCCAACGCTATTACTACCACCCGATCCGGAAGACGGATCCGAAAAGGAATTATCTCCTCCGCTACTGTCACACCCGCCCACAACCACGATAGCAATCGACACCACGAACGATACAAACAGACTTCTTTCTTTCATCTTCATTCTCCTTTTTGATTTGCAACCAATAGACAGAACTCGCCAGCTTAGCGCATTCGTGGCGCTAAGAGCAGGTACATTCGCAGGTTGAATCGCTAAAGTCGCCGTGCGACACGCAATCACCTAGATCGAAGTGACAACCTGCATTGATGCAGATACTGCCGAACGTAGTGGAACTATACGTGCTACAACCGGGCGAAGAGAACTCTTCGCAGTTCACGGTTGGAGCGGGTTTGGTGGAACCACCAGAGGTTCCGCCACTTCCAGTTGTTCCGCTATTTCCAGATATTCCACCATTACTACCAGTGGTTCCGACGCTTCCCGTAGAGCCAACAACAAGAAAACGGTCATGTGTAGACCACACGGCATCGGGGTAGGCCCATGCCAGTTCCAGCCACCGCTGACCGCCGCCAATATAGATGCTTGGAGCGAGGCGATTACCCATCACCCAAGAGGAACCGAGGGCGACCGGATCACCGGTATCGTCCCAAGTTTCCTTGGCCCAGATGAGTAGCTCGGCGATAGTCGCCGACCGATAACCCAGACGACTAATGGCGGCTTCAAACTCGGACGTGACCCGGTAATCGGCACCGAGGTCATTCGGGCTGAAGGTCCGCATAGCGGACACATCTGCGACCGGGCAGACGATTGGAAAGTGCTCCTTAGTAATGTCGGAGCCGACATTGTCGGGACCGATTCCGGCGGCCTTGATTAGTCCGTCGAGGGTTAATGACGCACACAGTGCGCTTCCGGGGTCTGATGCGTTTCCAGGGTTGGACCCGCCGCAGGCGGTCAGGCCTAGGGCCAGGGCAATGTTGCAAAGGGCAAGGATACGGTTCATCACGACTCCTTCTTGTCGCAGGTTGTTTGTTTTGCGACAGCGCAAAACTATCACATTTTTTGAAAGAAGTCAAGCATCGCGGTATAGTTGACATACAGCATGACCAATGATAGTATATTGAGTCAAAAGTTCTTTTACCGAACCATGTTCGGAACCAAACGGAAAAGGGAGATGACAAATGAGACTAGCGAACAAAGCACGGATGGCGGCAGGATTTTTCTTCGCGACGTTCCTTATCGCCGGAACAATCGGCTGTGGCGACGGAAGCGGCGGCGGCGCGTCAGAATATGACGGCGGCGTCACTGTGGCCAACGGCGGAACTGGCGGAACGACAGGTGCTGGTGGCACAACAAGTGTAGAATCGCAAAAAACTTGCCCTCTCTACTTGGGGTACTTCTGCGACCCTAGCAACTACGATTTCATTGGGAACGGGTATGGCTGTAACGAGCCGGGCTATAAATGTTTAGCCGTGGAGATAAAAGACACCTCCCCCGTTGGAGACGGGCTTTGGATCAGGACTAATTACTGCATCAAGGCAGAATGCCAATCCTGCGACAAGTCCTGCGTCTACAGTGCGAACGGAACGATCGACGAGCAAAAGCAGTGCCAATTTTCCTTCTGTAATTCGACCAGCCAAGGCAAAGGAGGAAACACAGGTTCATCCAGTGCCGGAGGCACCTCTGGCCACACGACCATTGCGCCACCGCCGGTAAACTGCAGTTCGTACTCTTTCCGCGGCTGCAGCCAAGTTGGATCCGCGACATTCTCCAGTAATTGTATTAGGGTCGGTTGCCACTTCAGCCTTGATTCCTGCACAACCGCGGGAGATTTCGACAGCCCGACATGCGATTGTAACTGCTCCTAAACAAGCAATTTCCGAAATACATACCGATTCCACAGGGGATCGGTTTTCTTTTTAGGCAATAATTGAATATCTTAAAGCCGGCCAATTTGAGTGAGCCCGGAAGACGAACAAAGGGTCCTGTCCCCTTTTCCCGTCCTCATCATTTTCTCCTGAATTTTAATGATCTTTGACTAACCGACACATTAGATGTTTTTACATAATTTGTCCTGAAACTTTATAAGCCTAAACAAAAAAATTATTCATGCCAAATATTTTGAAATTCCTTGCATGTTGATAATTATGCGTTTTACTCTTCCGGCGCCGGAAGTTTTTTTAAGATAGTCAGTATTCATCAAGACACAATCAATGCCAACATTTTTAGCGGCAAGATAATCCCATTTATAACTATCCCCTACCATCAAGGCTGAATTTTTAGATAACTTTAATCGCTTTAATACACGAAGGATAACATCGCCCTTGCCCGACTCAACATTCCTAGCCGCATGAACCTCATTAAATAATTTTTCTAACCCAAAATGGCGAACCTTTTCTTTTAAAACCGAGTCCGCCTCTTTTGCACGATGCGGGTGCGTGGAAACCAAGATGGTTATTATGCCTAATTTTCGCAATTGACGAAGAGTTTGTGTAACGCCGGGAATAACAACGAGATGTTGCAAATAATCATTCATCGTCGATGATTCATAGTAAACCCAATGCGGTTTTTGCGAATGTTTAGTCGCTTTGGGGTACCAAAGAGTTCCGTCACCATCGAAAAATATTATTGTTTTAGTTGTGAGTTTCATGCATTTCTTCACTGTTGCTTTTTTGATTTTCAAAAAGTTTCAACAACAAAGGATTAATTTTTACAGTTCCCGCGTCAGCTAATCCAATCCCTGTAATCTGTTTGAATAACAAAAAAGATTTTTTAAAAACATTAAGCGCATCCGCTTGTTCATTTGCTAGATCCGCAGTCCACAAATGTAGGTATGGTTTTCGATTAAGTCTTATTGCTTCAAAATTTATAAGCTGATTTTCATTAATATAACTGAAGGTTTTTAATATCTTTAACCGTCTATCCTGGCCTAATTTTTCAAACGATGTGCCGAATAATCCAACCTCATCTTGTTCTAAGATTGAGTTTCCTTTAAATCTTACATCGTTTATTTTCCACAACAAAATTGCAAGCATTTCTCCGACTATTCCGCCCAATGCAATTGTGGCGGCATAGTCACCAAGGCAATAACATTTTTTTGCGCTACGTAGGGGTTTTAATAATCTTTCAAAAATTTCTTCAGTGTGGGGTACAACTGACAGATGAGAGTCTTCCGTGGTTGCTTCAATGTATCTTTCCAATATTGGTTTTGATAGCGCACTAAGAGGCAACTCAAAAAACTCTTTTAGCAGATTGGCTTGAAATTCAAAAATAGTCGAGGAAAATTTTGTATCAAGGATTTTCGGAATTTCTTCGTTTTTTAGAAAAGGACCGAAAAAATTTATTTTTACAATTATTGTACTCATGATCAAGCTTACCTTTCCCGAACCTTATCGTTTGGAGCAAAATCAACCTGATACTCCGGAATACCGATTGAGACGCCATATTCCTTGGCATTTTTATATAGCCTTGGGCTGTTCAAATCGACCTTAAAAACTTTATTACGATAAATAATATAGTGGTATTGGTCATTCTTAAAATCAGCATACCAACTATGATCATTTTCGAGCGATGAACCGATTTGCTCAGCAATGGCGTCAGACTTGCCCTCGGCTATTTCAACCGTATGCAGTGTCCATTGTTTTAGCCATGGCGTCTTATGATGCGCGATTACGGATTCAATCCTTGTGCCTATAATGGCGACATTTTTTAAAACGTCAGTATTTGCCAAACTTTCTTCAATTATTACACCCTTATAGTTCATGCCGCGCGGATTAATTTCAGTCGTTAAGATTAACAAAAATATGCTTTAAAATCAAACAAAAGAAAAAGGCGCGGTTTGTAGTCCCGCGCCCGTACTCTGGTTGCTAGTCCTTCATAGTTTCCAGAGAATCACTCGGCGATGATCTCAAGCGAAACCGTAGGAATCTGTAACCAGTCAGCTAACCTATTGAGGCCTTCCTTTATGGCGACTGTGACATCATCACGGAATTTCTTACATTGACAACGCAGTTCTTGCGGCGAATCTTCGCCCATATTGGTGATATCCACCCAGAGCATGGCTTCGTTTAATGGATCAGTTGAATGGCTGCTGTATGAGATACACCATCCATCCCTAACATCCTCCAAAAGTATGAGCATGCCCAGTAGACCGAAGCAATTCTGCTTATTAGCAAAAGACGATATAGCTCTGCCGATGTTCGCCACTTCGCGTTGAATTTCGTGCAAGCGTCTTACACGTCGTCCGCTCCTCTTGTGGTAAGACAAAGCGTTTTTCTCAACAATGGTAGTGTTTACTATTGCCATCTATCAACCTCCGTTTTGTTAGGTGTGTCGACAGTCTCATTGAGAGACCCTTTTCTATTGGAATTTTCAAGGTTCACCAACACGAAATAATTACATAAAAAACATCAATTTGTCAAGCTTCCCCCTCAAAAAATCTTCGGCTCGAACCTGTTTTTTTAAAAAATCAAAAAATCGAATTTATCGCTAAAACACAATACGCCGAGCTGGGCTTGGCGTATGGAAAACGGGGGGGGAATTCCCGACTTGTCGTATTGTGGTGGAAGTGCGGGGTGTTATAGGTAATAGTAACTGAATTAAATAAAAACCCCATCATGCCGATGCTTGATGGGGTTGATCTCGGACTTGTTCAGTCCAAGGGTGTTGGCGAAGGAAGAAGTCTGGATGAAAGCAGACCACTGATGATCTGGGACTGTTTCACCCAGCGATTGAAGCGATCGTAGTCGCTGGCGTTGACGCGCCAGTCACGTTCGGTCCACAAGTCTGCGCTCCACGGGAACCTATGGAGTTCGACTTTCATGCGCGGGTCGAGAGCCGATTTTACCCTTTCTGGGGTATATATCGGCCAACCGTCCGCACCAAAGTAAACAACTTTTGGCAACCGTGACCTGACTCGTGCCGTGGCTTTCGGAAAATTCTCCGAACAAAAGATCGCTCTCTCGACGGCTTTCTCCGGCCACCCCTCTGATGCTTCTTCCGGCCGTGGCTCGACTTTCGGACCTCGCCAACCGGGACAGTGCCAAGGAGGGAGTTTCTTGGCACTCTGGACGTTCGACTTCTCTTTGCTGCTACGGTTCTTTTGTTTGTTCATGTGCTCTTCCTTTTGCGGACCAATCACTTCGGATGAAGGCACTGACAAAATACGTAGCGCTCGAGCGTTTTTCCTTTGCTAATTTTTAACTGACCATTCCCCTTAAAGCGCATGCCTTGAGGCGGATGGCCAGTAATTTAAAGATCATTTTTTAATACGAGAACTTAACATTAAAGATCTGTTTTGTCAATATAGGCATGACCATCCCGCGTTCTATGCTCAATGGATAACAGGGAGATGACCCGTTTTCATGCTTTCCCGCTTGAACAAAGGGGTCTGTCCCCTTTGTTGAACGGCTATGGATTATTGCCGATTAAAGGATCGGCGATTCCCTGATCTCATGGGCGTTTTGGGGTCTATTCTTTGTGTTTCTTCTGAAAATTAACACTCGACATGATACTGATCGCGACAACACCGATAAAGAAAATGGAGAGCGATGGCAAGTTGCCGAAATTCACCCGGCCGATCTTTAGCAGAATGTAACCGACAAGCATGTTGAAGAGCGCCCATATGACATTGACGGTCGGCGATGAGAGTCCCCTGCCGGGCGGTTTAGAGAAAGGCGACGGGAATTTATTTCCCGAAACCCCCTGTACAAAATGCGGAACCGCATTCGCCAAAAAGGTTCCTGCGAAAAAACTGGCTATGTATAGATACCACGGCATGACTACACGATATCACTAAAGCACTCAATATGAAAACAGTAGAAATCGGAAAAACAGACGACCAAACGAAGCGAAAAAATAACCGAATGAGACAAGGAACAGGAGAATGACAACGGACTTGGGAGATTAAAAAATCCTAGGTTTAACCTAGGATTTTTTAATGGAACTTTACAACGCGGCTCGAACCTATTTTACCAAAAATTCTTGATGCGGAAGCGCTGGTGCAGAGGGGTATGGGGAGAGGCCGTCGCCCTATTCCTTAGCCGCTCTTATTTCGATATCCCTTGA
>Ga0265314_10000944_pt1 | contig 34198 bp, 32 predicted proteins | sample 4126metaG_FD_203106 | JGI IMG/M metagenome (GOLD analysis project Ga0265314, IMG submission 203106) | Rhizosphere microbial communities from Carex aquatilis grown in University of Washington, Seatle, WA, United States - 4-1-26 metaG | ecosystem: Host-associated > Plants > Roots > Rhizosphere >...
TTCTTGTAAAAGCGGGGACGAAGTTTGAGCAAGCGCCAGATAATCAAAAAGCCACAATACGGTTTGGCGAGCCACCAAAGGATCAGCCTCAAAGCTAACCTCCAGAATTCTCCCCGCCTCCTTAATAACCTCGGGCGTAAGTGCGACCGTTAAAACAGTCGCACGTTTCCCCTCCGGCCTATCACGCCCCCCTAGTTTAGGGGTTTCTGTTGGGTTTGTCATGTATACAATCTTGCAAGCCTCCAACAAAGGAGTCGATCGCACCCCGGGAAGCGAGCGAATCCCGGACGAGGGGGACTGCCCTGCCCCATCGCCATTTCAGCGGTTTGCGGGGGCTGCGCAGCCTTATTCGGGCTTGGCTTTGGATGTTTTGACAACCCTGCCCCAACGCTCAATCTCGTCGCGCAGCAGGCGGCGAAAATAATCGGGCGTCTCGGCAATCGGGTCGGCCCCGGTTTGGGCCAGCCGCGCGCGGAATTCCTCCTTCTGCACGGCTTTGACGATAACGGCATTCAACGCGTTTACGATGTCGGCCGGCGTACCGGCCGGCACAAGGACGCCGTACCAGGTCTGGGTGACAAAACCCGGAAGACCGCCTTCTATCATCGTCGGCAAATCGGGCAGCAGAGCGGAACGCTTTTCGCTCGTGATCGCCAGCGCGCGCACGCGGCCCGGTAACATCAAAGGTTGCGCCGACGGAATGTTGTTGAATGAAAAATCGACCTCCCCGCTCGCGAGCGCGGTCATCGACGGCGCGCTGCCCTTGTATGGAATGTGGGTCATATCCACGCCGATCTGTATTTTCAGCATTTCGCCGGACAAATGCTGGGAGCTGCCGCTGCCGGAAGACGAAAAATTGAGTTTTCCGGGGTTCTTTTTCGCGACCGCAATGAATTCCCGTGCATTTTTAGCCGGGAAAGACGGATGGACGAGCAGGAGGTTGGGGCTTGTCGCGAACACGGCGACCGGCACGAAGTCCTTGACCGGATCATAATTGAGCTTGGGATAGAGGCTCACATTGATACCCAGCGCGGCGGAACTCAGAAACACCGTGTAGCCGTCGGCAGCCGACTTCGCGACGAACTCGGCCGCGATGTTCTGCGCAGCGCCGGCGCGGTTTTCGACGACCACCTGCTGTCCCAGCGCTTCGGTCATTTGCTGCGCAATCAGCCGGCCCATGATATCGCTGCCGCCGCCGGGCGCGTAACCGACCGCCATCCGTATCGGTTTCGCGGGGTATTTCGGCGTCTGGGCCGGCGCGCGCGCCGGCAACCCCAGCGCCAGGAAAATCAAGAGTGCAAGCTCGCGGTAATTCATAGACCCTCCTCCGATTTCGCCACTAACGCCGTATTCATCGGCGCAAGCTATTCGCGCTTGAGCTTCGCGTCTTTGATCATTTTTGCGTTTTTTGCCAGTTCGCTTTTGAGATACGCGGCGAATTCTTCCGGCGAGCCCTGGGCAGCCGCGGCGGCTTCGCCTGCAATCCGTTTCCTCACATCCGCATCATCCATGGCTTTCAGCAATGAGGTATTTAAAACATTCACGATTTCCCGGGATGTTTTGGCCGGTACGAGCAGCCCGTACCACTGCGTAAATTCATAGCCGGGAACGCCTGCTTCGGACATGGTCGGAATGTCGGGAAACATGTCCGAGCGGCGCGCGCCGGAGGTCGCGAGCGCGCGTATGCGTCCGGGCGCCAAGTGCGGCAGCGCACTCGTCGGGCCGGCGAAGGCGAGATCGACTTGTCCGCCGATGAGCTCGGTCACGAACAGCGAAGTGCCGCGGTACGGCACATGCACGATGTCGATTTCGGTCATCGACTTGAACAATTCGCCGGCAAGATGCGCGGTGCCGCCGGTACCGGAAGATGCGAAATTGAGCTTGCCCGGATGCGCCCGCGCGAGCGCCAGCAATTCCTTCACATTTTTGGCCGGCACCGCCGGATGCACGATCAACAAGTAAGGAATCTTCGCGAACAAACTGACCGGCGCGAAATCGCGCACGGGGTCGTACGGCAGCTTTTCAGTCCATACCGGACTGATGGCCAGCGGGCCCGAACTGCCCCATAACAACGTATAGCCATCGCCTGCCGCTTTGGCGACCATGTCCGTACCGATTGCGCCGGAGGCGCCGTCGCGGTTGAGAATGACGACTTGCGAACCCATGATCTCGCCCATGCGGCGGCCCGCGGCGCGCGCGAACACGTCGGTCGCCGCGCCGGGCGGAAACGGCACGACCAATGTCATTGGCTTCGACGGGTAGTTTTGCGCGGCTGCATCCCACCACGCGCCGTTGCCGATCGAAATCACCAGGAGTACGAATGCAATTCGTGCGCCAGTGCGAATTTCAGTTGCCATTGCGCGGAATAACCTCTTCAAATGTGCGCTCGAAAACCTTGCTCTCGTCCTCGTAGGCCGTGAGCGATGCACGCAGGACGAAATCGTCCCCGGTGCAAGACATATGCGTGCGACTTTCCGTGCGTATTTTCCAGTCCTTGCGCTGGAACACCCAGGACCATGTCACTTCGGCAGTCGCCGCGAGCGGATCGTCTTCGCAAACGCTGTAGCGTTCGGTCGAACGCGCCTGCGCTTCGAGGTCGATGTCGTCGTAACGGTTGCGTCCGCTGTCGTCATTGACCTCGACCACCGTGACGCCCGTACCCATATCGGTATGCACGACACGATTGCGGTAACCGTGCGACAAAGCGGTTTTCGCGAACGGCGCAGCGGCCTCGACAGGTTTGAATTTCGGCGGCGTCTTGTCCTCTTTGCGCGGCGGGCGCACCGGAAGTTCGAGCGCGCTCCTGCCGGTCACGAGCGTCAGCGTTACGGGCTGCGGCGAAGGCCAGATCAGCGGCCAATAAGTCGTCGATACGGCGACTCGAATGCGATGGTCTTTGGCGAATGAATAAGCGGTATCGATCAGCGGTACACGCAGCGTGTAACGCTTGCCCGGAACGAGTTTAATCGGCTTGTCGGCGCCGTTGATGTGAGTCAGATTGAAAATGCCGTAGGTCACGCGCGTCGAAGCGCCGTTGGGAGCGACATCGCACAACCGCACGCACACAAATGCGGTGGGCCGGTCGACCGAAAACGTCAGATCGAGCGCCGGCGTGCCGAGAATCTCAATCGTCTTCTTGAGAGGTTCCGTATCGAAGCAAATCGATTTTCCGTCGTCGGCGCGTTGATCGCCCGGCATTTCCGGGCTCGGTCCGTGCTGAAACCACGGCATCAGTTCTCCGGCGTCGAGCCCCAGAGTTTGCGGCGACTGCCAGTGAACCTTGGTTGACTCACCCGCGCGCTCAACCAGTCGTCCGCCCGCATTGAGCCAGTAGCGCTGCTGCTTGATGCGCGGCGACGGCCATACCGGTTCCGCGATCCAGCGGCCCGGCGATTCGGCATAATAATTTTTAGCCGGCACGGCCTGTGGCATCCACGCGGTGAACATGGGCTCCCGCATGATGCCGGTGTCTTTGCCGCGCATCCAGTGGTCGAACCAGCGCACCGACTCCTGCAGAAAACCGATGGCGGGCCCCGGCACGCCCAAATAGGCAAAGCGATGCCCCCATGGCCCGACGAGTGCCTTGCGCGGCACCTTGAGTTCGCGCAGCGCCGCACCGACTGCAGAAACGTAGGAACCGTCGGCCCAGCCGCTGACTGCATACATCGGGCACTTGATCCGGTCGAAATGAATCGCCCGGCTGCGCCAGAATTCTCCGTCGTTCTGGTGCTTCAGCGCGGACACGATTTGCGGCAAATCATGTTCGAGACGTTCGAGCCACATCTCGCGCCAGCGCGAACCGACGAGTGCAGGGTCGGGGGCGCGCGATTTGTAGCCGAACATCTGGCTCGACCAGCGGATCGAGCGCAACAGCAAGCTGCCGCCGCGAAAAACCTGGCTATAGCGATAACGATCGGGGGCAAACGAGCACGGAATGATCGCCTTCAGTTCCGGCGGCGCGCGATATGCGGTCTGGATCGCCTGAAAACCGCCCCACGATATGCCGAACATCCCGACCTGGCCGTCGCTCCAGGGTTGTTGCGCGATCCATTTCAATACTTCCAGCGTATCGTCCTGCTCCTGCTGCATCGCGAATACGCCTTGATAACCGTCAGAATCGCCGGAGCCGCGAATATCGACGCGCATGGCCGCGTAGCCATGTCCTGCGAAATAACCGTGATGCATGGCATCGCGCGGCGCATAAATATCGCGCTTGCGATACGGCAGCACCTCTATGATCGTCGGCACGCGTTTGGTGGCAGCAATGTCGGGCAGCCATAGCTTGGCGGCCAGACGTATGCCATCGGACATCGGAATCCAGCAATCCTCGGTGACGGTGAACTTATGCGGAAACTTGGTGACGGTTTTCAACAGCGGGACCTTCAGTCAGATTGGATTAACCCCTGCTCAACCGCGTTTGCGCCGCGGGCGCGCTTGTTTTCTCAGCACTGCATGGACGGCCGCGGTGTCGTGCTTGTCGAAACCGCCGGCATAAGCCATATCGTAAAAACGCTTGCTCAAAGAGAACAGCGGCGTCGGACACCCGAGTTTCGCCGCGAACGCCTTGATGATCGCGATGTCCTTCTGATAAACGTCGACTTTCATCGTCGGTGGCAGATAGTTCTCTTTTATCATCAGCGGCCCGCGCACCTCGAACATGCGCGACGTGCCGGCGCCGTCCTTGATGACGCGATACATCAGGCCAGTGTCGACGCCCGCGCGCTCGGCGAGCACGAAGGCCTCGGCCGTCGACAGGTTGTGTATGGTCACCAGCAGGTTGGCGATGAACTTCAGCTTGGAACCGGTGCCGAAGGCGCCGCAATAATAAGCATTGCGGGCGAAACCCGCGAAGATCGCCTTGCACTGCACGCAGGCCCGCTTGTCGCCGCTGGCATAGATCACGATGTCTTTCGCCGCGGCCTGCGCGCCGGTGCCGCTGATCGGGCAGTCGAGCAGTATCACGCCGGTCTTGGCGAGGCGTTTGCGGGCATTTTCCTTGACTTCCAATGGCAGCGTGCTCGCCTCGATGACGATAGTGCCTTTGCGCGCGCCAGCGGCCACGCCATGCTTGCCGAACAGGGCTGCCTCGAACGCAGACAGCGACGGCAACGAAGTGATCAGAATGCGTGCATTGGCCGCCACCTCGGCAGAGGACGCTACCGCGATGCCGTCCAATTTGCGCAAAGCTGAACGCCGAACTGATGCGACGTCGTAACCAACCACGTTGAAGCGCGCCGCCCGCAGGTGCTTCGCGAACGCGCCGCCCATGATGCCGAGACCGATGACGCCGACCGTGGACGTTGTACCACTGCGTGTCACGCCTTTTCGCTTCGTCGTCGCGCCCATGCTTTAGATTTTCTCCCCGAATAATTTTGCTGCGGTCTGATATGAAACATCTTCGGCTTCTTTCGCCGTAAGGCGCGGCACCTTTTCCAGGTGCTGCAACGGATGTTCTTCACCCATGTCGAACGGCGAATCCGTGCCCAACACTACCCGCTCCGAGCCCACCATTTCGAGCAGGTGGCGCGTTGCCTGCGGGCTGTGCGTCAACGCATCGAAATAGAAATTCCTGAACATGTCGAGCGGCTTCGACTTGGTGATTGCGGCGGTATCCCGACGTACCGCATGGCCATGCTGGAAGCGTCCGATCTGGTACGGCAGAAAACCGCCGCCGTGCGCGAGCAGGATTTTGAGATCTTTCAGCTCGTCCAGAGCGCCGCTGAACATGAGCTTGCCGACCATGATTGTCGTATCGAGCGGATTGCCGATCAGATTGGTGAGGTACCAGCAATCGAGACGCCCGCCGGCGCCCTGGGTGTTAGGATGAGCAAATACGACTGCCTTCAATTCCTGGAGGCGGCGCAATACCGGCCGGAATTTCGGCTCGGCAAGCTCCTCGTCGCCGATCGCGGTGCCCATTTCCACCGCTTTAAAGCCGTGCTCCTTGACGACCCGCTCGAACTCGGTGACTGCAGCCTCGGGATGCTGCATGGGCAGCGTGGCCATGCCGCGCAGCCGGTCCGGACGCGCGGCAACCATTTTAGCCAGCCCGTCATTCACGAGGCGCGCGGTTTTGAGCGCATCGTCGGCACCCAGCCCGTAGAAAAAGGTCTGGGGTCCAGGCGAAATGTACGAGATATCGAGCCCCTTGCGGTCCATCGATTCGACTTTCGCGTCGGCGTCGTAAAATTCCGTGATCAGGTCGAACGTAACCTTGCCCCGCGTAAATGTGTAACTGCCGCGCGCGCCGCCAATCCTGGTCTTGTACAAATCGGGCTGCGCCCGCATTGCATCGATAATGGTTTCGGGAATGACGTGGCTGTGGGTGTCGATGCGTTTCACTTCCCGAGTCTCCTGATGGCTGCTCGCAGATTGGGTGCGGGCAAAGCGCGGATTATACCGGTGTTGCTGCTGGTCGCGGCACGCCGGCGGGCGTCGATTCCAGACACGTCAGGTGCTGAATAAAATCGTTCTTGAATTTGTGGGGGCGTGCGCGCATTGCTACAATGCCCGCCTTCGCCCGGTTGGCATCCACGCACAGGAATTCCCTTGAAGCAAATCAACGTTGGCATCATCGGCACCGGCTGGTGCGGCGGTATCCGCGCCCAGACCTGCGCCACGCATCCGCTGGTAAAAAGCCTCCACATTGCTGAAACGCGGCCGGAGCGCCTCGCTGAAGTCGCGAAGTCTACCGGCGCGCAAACGGCGACCGCCGACTATCAACAAATTCTGCACAACGACGCAATCGATGCGGTGATGATCTCCGCAACGCCCGAGGTGCTGCATTTTCCGATGGCGCGCGATGCGCTGACGTCGGGCAAACACGTGTTCCTCGAAAAACCGATTGCGATCGAATTGCATGAAGCCGACGAGCTCATTGCCATTGCGCGGAAGAATTCACTCAAATTTACGATCGGATACTCGCAGCGGTTCAATCCGAAGTTCGCTTACGTCAAAAAATGCGCGACCGATGGCACGCTGGGCAAACCGGTCAGCGCGCTGGTGAGCCGGCATATCGGCCGCAGCCTCGGCAAAAAAATCACCGGTCGCACCAAGTTGTCGCCGGCGGCAATGGAAGCGACGCACGATCTCGATTTCATCCTGTGGTGCCTTGAACCGGCCAAGCCGGTCCGCGTCTACTCGCAGGTCAATTATGGCGCAATGCGGGCCGCCAGCGGCGCCGATGTGCCCGACACGCAGTACATCACCGTTACCATGGACAGCGGCGTATCGTTCGTAATTTGCGCCGGCTGGAGCCTGCCCCCCGCGTATCCGAATTTTTCGATGACGTGGATCGAATTCGTCGGCACCGAAGGCGCGCTCATCATCGACGATACGCATCGCGATACTCTGCTGACGACGATGAACACCGGCATCGTGCACCCCATGTCGACCATGCCGGGCGAATTCGTCGAGCATACGTACGCGGGCCCGATGTCCGCCGAGACCGTGCATTTTCTCGAAGCCGTGGCATGCGACCGTCCAGTGCTGGTAACCGCCGAACAGGCGCGCCAGGTGATGGAAGTTTACATAGCTGCTGACATCTCCGCCGAGCGCAACGAGCCGGTCAATCTGCCGCTGCCTGAATCGCGCCCTGTCGCAGCAGCCGGAGGTGCACGGTGAGGAAGCAACCGAAAAAAATCGGGCTCGCAATCGTCGGCGCCGGTCGCGTCGGCCTCATTCGCGGCGAGCTCGCCGCGCGCCACCCTGAAGTGGCGTGGATCGGTATTGCCGAAAAAGATCCCGCGCGCGCGAAGCTGGTGGCCGGAAAAATCGGCGCCGAATTCGTGACCGCAGATTACCGCGAACTCCTGAAACGTCCGGAAGTCACGGCCGCCGTCATTTCGACCGACGAACACCTGCATGTGGATCCCGTGCTGGCGGGAATCGAGCGCGGCGTGCCGATGCTGATCGAGAAACCGCTCGCGACCGATCTCGCCGAATCGCAAATGGTCATGGATGCGATCGAGAAATCGGGCGTTGACTGCGTCATCGGTTACACCCAGCGTTTCCGCCGGCGTTGGCTGGTCGCGAAGGAAAAAGTTTCCACCGGCGCGCTCGGCGAAGTAACGATGGTGACTTCGCGCGCCTTCATGAACCGGCTGGTTGCAATCGACAATTACAAACGTTCCGACAATCCGGCCGAAATTTCACCGATGGTGATTTCCGGCACGCATGCGCTCGATGTCGTCATGTGGCTGATGGAAGCCAAGACGCCGGTCGAAGTCTATGCACGCTCGGTCGACAAGGCGCTGGGTCCGCAGTGGCAGGGAATCGACGGGACCGGTTACATGATCACCTTCAATGACGGCGCGATTTATCACGGCGTCATTTCGTGGGCGCTGCCCGAAGTATGGCCCGGAGCAGTCTACAGTCTGGAGGTCGGCGCCGTCGGCACCGAAGGCGTGCTGACGATAGACGACACGCATCGCGACATCGTGCTCGCCACCAACCTTGTGCAAGGCGAAGGTTACGCGCCAGACAAGCGGCGGCACGTGGACTTCCTCACCAGCTACCCGGTCGGCGACATGGCGCTCGGCGAGTTGCGCGGTCCGATGCGCGAGGAAACCAATTCCTGGCTCAATCGCGTGGCTCTCGGCGTGACGACGCAGCACGCGACCGCGCGCGAGGGGCATAACCGGCTGATGCTCACGAAAGCCATCGATCTTTCCGCGCGTCTGAAGCGGCCCGTCAAGTTGCCGATTACCGTGGAAGATATAACGCGCTCGGCATAATCCGAAGGAGGCGATCTTGAGGAAGCTGCCCATAGTAAAAATGCTGGGGTTTCTGCTTGCCGCGAGCGTCGCGGCCGGTGCCTGCGGCCAGGCCACTGACACTTACCCGTCCAAGCCGGTGCGTGTTCTGGTGCCGTACGCCCCGGGCGGCGCCACCGACATCATCGCGCGCCATATAACGACCAAATTGAGCGAAGCGACGGGCCAGCAGTTCATCGTCGATAACCGCGCCGGCGCCTCGGGCAACATCGCACTCGAACTCGCGGTGCGCGCGGTCCCGGACGGCTACACGCTGCTGGTGGGCAACGTCTCGACAAATGCGATCAATGAAACGACGTTCACCCAGTCGCTGCACGCCGTCCCGTCGCGCGATCTTGTCGGCATCACGAATCTCATCGAGATTCCGCACATCGTTGCAGCCACTCCTGGTCTGCCGGCGAACGACATCAGGCAGTTTATCGAACTCGCAAAGCGCCCAGACTCGAGAATCAATTACGGCTCCGCCGGCATCGGCACCTATCCTCATCTCGACATGGTCGTGTTTGCCAAGGCCGCGGGCATCAACGTTACGCACGTTCCGTTCAAGGGGGGCGCCGGTCAGATGGTGCCCGGCCTTATCGGCGGCGAAGTCCAGGTCATGTTCGTCAATCTCGCGTCCAGCCTGCCCCAAGTCCGCGCCGGACGCATGAAAGCACTCGCCACCACCGCGCCGCAGCGCTTGCCGGAACTGCCGAACGTCGCGACCATGGGCGAGCAAGGTTATCCGGGCATAGGCACAAATGCATGGAACGGTATGTTTGCGCCCGTCGCCGTTCCCAAACCGCTGATCCAGCGGATCTACGGGCAGGTGGTCGAGATTTTGCAGCGACCGGACTTCAAGGAAATGCTGGCCAGGCAGCTGATGACCGTGAGCATCAGCGCGTCGCCAGCAGCCTATACCGAGTTTGTGAAAGCCGAGACCCGCAAGTGGGCGAACGTCGTCAAGGAAAACAATATCAAGATCGAGTAGTGCGCTCCGCAAAAGTGAAATTCGCCGGCTGCAATGCTACAATCCGGGCACTTCTGCGCACTGCAAAATCGTACAAAAAATGCGTTACGCGCCGGCAGAACTTTCGGCCGGATTAATTTGCATAAAGTAACTGATCAACGTCCAAACTGAGGAGCATTATGGCAAACGTCGGCATGGTGGGATTGGATTGGCAGGAGCGCGTCAATTGGGACCGGCTGCGCAAATACCGGCTCGAACGCGCGCGCGAGCGCATGAAGGCGCACGGTTTGGGCGCGATGCTCCTCATGTACGACGAGAACGTCCGCTACGTCACGAGCACCCTTACCCCCGGCTGGAATCGCCTCAAACCCGGCCTGCGCTACTGCCTGCTGTGCGGCGACGACGCGCCCGTGCTGTTCGAGCAGGGCGATATCGGCCTGCACATCCAGAAGCACTCGCCGTGGATCCCCAAGGAAAACATCCGTTATTCCTACGCATGGATCAAAGGCGCGGCCGGCCCTGCTTCGACCCAGCAGGTCACGAAATTCACCAACGCGATCAAGCAGGAAATGAAAAAACGCGGCGTCGAAGGCATGAAGCTCGGAGTCGACTTCATCGACATCAACATGATCCAGATTTTCAAGGACGCGAAGATCGAATGGGTCGACGGCATGACGCCGATGATGGAGGCGCGCGCGGTCAAAAATCAGGACGAGCATGAATGCATGCGCCAGGTCGGCGCCATCGGCGACGCGGCGCACTGGGAATTCATGAAATTCCTGAAACCCGGCCTGACCGAGAACCAGCTGACCGCACACATCATGGAATTCCTCTACAACGTGCCGGGCATGGAAGACGTCGAGGATGTCATAGTTTCCTCGGGTCTCAACACGTGGCCCAACTGGCGAAACTTTTCCGACCGCATCATCAAGCCGGGCGACATGGTGTTCATGGACCTCGCCGCGCTCACGTGGAACGGTTATAAGTCGTGCTACTACCGCACGTACATGGTCGGTCGCGAGCCGAACCAGGAACAGAAGGACTACTACGCAACGGCGTTGAAGTGGCTGTACGATTCGATCAAGGCGGTCAAAGTCGGCACTACGACCCGCGAAATCGCGTCGAAATGGCCGTCGGCAAAAGAGACCTGGGGTTACGAAGAGGAAGACCAGGCCGCCGCCAACCTCTGGGGCCACGGTCTGGGTCTCGCGCAGTACGACCAGCCGGTCATCTCGCGCATCTGGTCGCTCGACCATCCGATCGAAATCAAGGAAGGCATGGTGTTTGCGCTCGAGACCCAGCACGGCAAGCCGCACCAGTGGGGTGTCCGCATCGAAGAAATGCTGATCGTGCACAAGGACAGCGTCGAAATCGTGTCGAACTTCCCGGTCGAACAGATCACGGTCGTCGATCCGATGCCCGGCTATTCCGACTACGGCAAGCTGCCCGGCCGCTAACCTGAACTGATGACAACCGGTATGCGCACCGCGGTGCTCGATGCACCGCGGCGTTTCGGCATTGTCGACCGTCCGCGACCGGTCGCCGCTGCCGGCGAAGTCGTTGTACGTATCGCGGCGACTGCGGTTTGTCATACCGATCTCGCGATTTACACCGGCGAACACCCGGGTGTGCGTTACCCGGTCGTGATGGGCCATGAGTCGACCGGCGTCGTCGAAACCGTCGGCGCTGAAGTTACCGGCGTCGCGGCAGGCCAGCCGGTCATAATCAACCCGATTATTTCGTGCGGCCATTGCGATTCGTGCCTGCGCGGCGCGGGGCATTTATGCCGCAACGCCGGACTCTTCGGACGCGAAGTCGAAGGCTCGATGGGCGAATATGTGAATCTGGCGGCGCGCTATGTGCATGCCCTGCCCGCTCAAGTGCCACTCGCCGACGCCACGCTCATCGAAACGCTGGCAACGGTGCGCCACTCGCAGGAGCGGCTCGGTTTGAAGGCGGGAGAATCGGTGGTTGTGCTCGGACAAGGCACGACCGGACTTTTACATACCCGGCTCGCGGTGCTTTCCGGTGCGAATCCGGTGATTGCCGTTTCGCGCACACGCTGGAAACTGGATATGGCTACCCGCATGGGAGCGCACCACGCGATAGATGTGAGCGCCGAGAAAGCCATCGGCGAAGTGTTGCGTCTGACCGGCGGTGCCGGCGCCGATGTAGTCATCGATACCGCGGGCGGCGCAAGTACGTTCATGGCGGCAATAGAAATGTTGCGGCCCGGCGGGCGCCTGGCGCCCTACGCGATCAGCCATGAATGCTGCACGGGCTTCACGACGTTTCCGATGTACTTCAAGGAAATCAGCATCATCGGTTCGCGCGCACTGACCGACGACGACATGGCGCCTTCGATCGAACTCGTCGCGAGCGGCAAGATCGACGTTTCGAAATTCGTGTCCGCGACTTATCCGCTTGATCGCACGCCCGACGCGTTCGAAGAATACGAGCGCAATCCCGGCAAGGTATTACGCATTGTCATCAACTCGATGGCTACATAAGGCAACCATGAAACAGTTCGTATTTCCCGTGAACTCGGTCGAGGCGACCGACCCCGATCGCTTTGGTCCCAAAGCGGCCAATGTCGCGCGCCTCGGCCAAGCCGGTTTGCCGATACCCGACGGATATTGTCTCGATGCCGCCGCCTATCGCTATCAGATACGCGCCCTGGGCCTCGAAGCCGACGCGCGCGGCGTGTTTGGCGCTGAGGAAAGTCCGCAGGCGCGCAAACATGCGCTCGCCATGAAACTCGGCCTGCTCGACCGGCCGATTGCACCGGAGATACTGGACCCGCTGCTGGCCGCATGGGGTGGACTGAAAGATCGCACGGGTGCTCTCACCGTTGTTCGCTCGTCGGCGCTGGTCGAAGACCGTTTTGGCTCCAGCTTCGCGGGGCAATTCGAAAGCTTTCTCGGCCTCGAAAGCGAATCCGATTTCATCACCGCCGTGCGCTCGTGCTGGGGCGCTTTGTGGATGACGCGCGCACTGCGCTACATGGCGACTCACGACATCGATCCGGCAGATACGGCGATGGGCATCCTGGTCCAGCCGCTCGTGTCAGCGCGCGCGTCGGGCGGTGGATTAAGCCGCTCAGCCGACGGCGGCATGGTGTTGAGCGCGACGTGGGGTCTCGGTTCGGCCATCGCCCAGGGCGAAGTCACGCCGGACCGCTATGAGTTGGCGCGCGACGGCCAGTTCCTGAACGTGACCCCCGGCCGCAAGGATCATGAAGTCGGTTGCGTGCACCGCGCCGAACCGACTACGCAGATCGTTTCCAAAGCACGTGCGGCCGAGCCGTGTTTGAGCGAAGAGCAAGCGGTCGAACTAGGCGCACTGTTGCGCAAGGTCGACGACTTGATGGGCATGCCGGTGGAAATCGAGTGGGCGATGGATGACGCCGGATTCAAGCTGCTGCAATCCCGGCCGCTGCATACCGAGGTTGCCGCCGCGCCCGACGAAGTGTGGCAGCATCGCCCCCGCCTCAACGGTCATGCCGCCGGCATCGGCTGGAGCACCGGCCGCGCGTGCGTGATCAATTGCGAATGCGAACTCTCGCGGGTGTCGCCCGGCGATATCCTGGTGACCAAGGTTGCGGGCCCGGCGTTGAGCCACATTCTGACTCGTGTCGCCGGCGTCGTCGCGGAGCGCGGCGGCAGCACGTCTCACATGGCGTCGCTCGCGCGCGAACGCGGCATACCCATGGTGCTCGGCGTGCTCGACGCGACCCAGCGCATTCCCGACGGCTCCACCGTGGCCGTCGACGGCGTCGCAGGTGTAGTGCGCTGGATGGCGTGATGCGCGTGCGGGTGTTCATCACCCAGCCGGTGGCGGCACGCGCGATCGCGCGATTGCGCGAGGTTGCGGACGTCGGACTTAATACCGATCCCCTGCATATTCCGGGCAAGGACGAATTGCTCGCTGCCGCACGCGGTCACGACATCTTATTTTGCCTTCTGCACGACCGCATCGATCGCGACGTCGTCAATGCCAACGACAAGTTGCGCATGATTGCATCCATGACTATCACGCCGGCCGACATCGACACTCAGGCGGCTACCGCGCGGCGCCTGCCCGTCTCCGTAATACCCGCGGCACTGCTGAACGATGCGACCGCGGACCATGCGTGGGCGCTGATGTTCGCCGTCGGCCGGCGGATTGCCGAAGCGGACCGGCTCGTGCGCGCCGGCATCATCCCCGGCTCGCAATCGAATTACCTGGCGGCCAGCGGCATTTCCGGCAAGACGCTCGGCTTGGTCGGGCTCGGCGGCATTGGACGCGCAGTCGCTCAGCGCGCACGCGGGTTTCCCCTCAACGTCATCTATCACGACCCGCGCCGGCTGCCGGCGGCGGAAGAACAGACGCTGGGGATCAGGTGGGTCGCATTCGATGAACTGCTGACTGCCGCGGATTATGTCTCGCTGCACGCCAACCTCAGCACCCAGACCCGCCACCTCATCGGCGAGCGGGAATTGCGCTTGATGAAACCGACTGCCTATCTGATCAACACATCGCGCGGACCCATCGTCGACGAACGGGCGCTGGTGAGTGCGCTGACCGAACGCCGCATTGCCGGTGCAGGATTGGACGTGTTCGAAAATGAACCTGGAATCGACCCCGCACTGCTCGGCTTGCCCAATACCGTGATCACGCCCCATATGGGCAGCGCGGTGGAAGCGCTGAGGGCTGCGATGGCCGATGCGGTGGTGGATAATATTCTTGCAGTGCTCGACGGAAGGCAGCCGCCCAATTGCTGGAACAAGGAAATTTACGCAGGTTAAGAGCAGTTGAAATTCGATGGTGCGACCGACGTGCGCCGGCGCAATTGATAAAGGAGCAAGCATGGCAGGCAAGGCAAAAGTGGTGCTCACCGACTACGTGTGGGAGTCGCTCGAGGTGGAAAAGAAAACGCTCGCCGGATTGGCTGAACTGGTCGCGCTGCAGACGAAAAAACCGGACGAGTTCATTGCCGAGGCCAAAGACTGCGATGCCTTGCTGAATACCTACGCGGGCCCGATTACCGCGGAAGTCATGGCGCAGATGCCCAACTGCAAAATCATTGCGCGCTATGGCATAGGCGTCGACACGATAGACCTCGACGCGGCGACACAAGCCGGCATAATCGTGACCAACAATCCGACTTACTGCATCGAAGAAGTCGCAGAGCACACGATGGCGCTGCTGCTGTCAGCAGCCCGCAAAATTACTTTTTACGATCGGCAGGTTCGGGGGGGACACTGGGCAGTGCCGCCGGGCAAACCGATGTATAGGCTCTCCGGCAGCACGCTGGGACTCGTGGGATACGGCAATATCGCGCGCCAGGTCGCGGTACGCGCAGGGGCTTTCGGCATGCGCGTGTTGTTCGCCGATCCGTTTATCAAGGCCGGCCAGTTCGATACGCCGGGAGAAAAAATGGAGCTGATGGCCATGCTTGCGCAGGCGGATTATATTTCCCTCCATCCCCCGCTCATGCCGCAGACCCGCAAGATGATCAACGATGACGCTTTCTCGCGCATGAAGCCCAATGCGATCCTGATCAACTGCGCACGCGGCCCCATTGTCGATACCGACGCGCTCGTGCGCGCGCTCGATGCCAAAAAAATCGCCGGTTGCGCACTGGACACCATAGATCCAGAACCGCTGCCGGATCCGCACCCGTTGCGCGGGCGCGAAAATGTCATCATTAACCCGCATGCGGCATGGTACAGCGAACAGGCGATGATCGGCCTGCAGGCCGGCGCGCCGGGCGAAGTGCGGCGGGTTCTCTCCGGGGAATGGCCGATCAACGTCGTCAATCGCGCCGTCAAAGGCAAAAGTCGGGCCGGCTTGTAGTCCGGGCCGGCGCCTATTACCCTATTCCGATTCCAGTAAATAAAAGAAAGGCAGGATAGCTCCGATGAAGCTGCTGCGCTATGGCAAGAACGGCTACGAAAAACCCGGGATGCTCGATCACCTGGACCAAATCCGCGACTTGTCGGGCGTCATCGACAATTTAGATGCGCAAACGATATCGCCGGCGGGACTCAAAAAGCTGCGCGCGATCAACCTCGAATCTCTGCCGCTGGTTAAAGGCAAGCCGCGCCTCGGCGTGCCGTACACCGGAATCAGCAAGTTCGTCGCGGTCGGTCTCAACTACTCCGATCACGCCGCCGAAGCCGGCATGCCCGTGCCCAGCGAGCCGATCCTGTTTATGAAGACAACAACGTCGATTACCGGCCCGAACGATCCGGTGGTGCTGCCCAAAGATGCCCACAAGGGCGACTGGGAGGTCGAACTTGGGATCGTGATAGGCAGCACCGCGCGTTACGTCCCGGAAGAGCGCGCACTGGACTATGTTGCCGGTTATAGTGTAGTCAACGACGTGTCGGAGCGCAGTTTCCAGCTCGAGCGGGGCAGCCAGTGGGACCGCGGCAAAGGATGCGACACATTCGGTCCGATCGGGCCGTATCTCGTGACGACCGACGAAATTCCCAATCCGCAGGCCCTCGACATGTGGCTGGATTTGAACGGCCAACGCATGCAAACCGGCAACACACGCACGATGATTTTTGGTGCTGCTTTTCTCGTGAGCTACATCAGCCGCTTCATGACCTTGCTGCCGGGTGACATCATTGCGACCGGCACTCCGCCCGGCGTAGGACTCGGCAAGAAGCCGCCGGTATTCCTGAAACCCGGTGACGTGATGACGCTCGGATTAAAAGGGCTCGGCGAGCAACGCCAGGAAGTCCGCGCGTTTACGCCGGAGTTCTGGAAAAACTATCCCTGATCATCCCGCCTGCAGCACCACGCGCAGGCAAAAAAAAGCCCACCGGTTTTGGCCGGTGGGCAGTGGTAACCACTCGTAAGGAGAATTAGCGTGGGTTACCCAAAACTTTTTGCCAAGGCATCGCGCTGAGTCTTCAGCGCGCCTGGCAACTTATCCTGCAGATCCTTGAACAACTTGTCGTGATCCTGCAATTCCTTGTGCCATAAACCGGCGTCGAGCGACATAAGCTTGCCGAATTGCTCGCGGCTCATACTGCTCATGCCGGCAAGGTCGAGATCCTCGAAAGCAGGTGCATGACCCAAAGGGGTCTCGACCGCCTGTGCGTGGCCGAGGCAACGCTCGACGATCCATTTCAGCACGCGCATGTTCTCGCCGTAGCCCGGCCAGAGGAATTTGCCGTTTTCGTCGAGCCGGAACCAGTTCACGCCGAAAACCCGCGGGGGTTTGGCAAGCTTCGCACCGATATCGAGCCAGTGCTTGAAGTAATCGCCGAAGTGATAGCCGCAGAACGGCAGCATCGCAAACGGATCGCGTCTCACAACACCCTGCGCACCGGTCGTCGCGGCCGTCGTTTCCGAGGCCATCGTCGCGGCGAGATAAACGCCGCTCGTCCAGTCCTTGGCTTCCGTTACGAGCGGCACAGTCGTGCTGCGGCGCCCGCCGAACAGAAATGCTGAAATCGGCACGCCGTTCGGATTTTCCCAATCCGGGTCCGCGCAGGGAATCTGCGACGAGTGCACGGTGAACCGCGCGTTCGGATGGGCCGCCTTGCGGCCGCTGTCGGGTGTCCACTCCTTGCCCTGCCAGTCGATCAGCTTGGCGGGCGGTGTTTTGGTCATGCCTTCCCACCACACATCGCCGTCAGGCGTCATCGCGACGTTCGTGAATATGACGTTTGCGTGGAGCGCGGCCAGGCAGTTGGCGTTGGTCTCCATCGAAGTGCCGGGAGCGACGCCGAACGCGCCGGACTCCGGATTGATTGCGTAAAGGCGGCCGTCCTTGCCCGGTTTGATCCAGGCAATGTCTTCACCTATCGTCGTCACCTTCCAGCCGGGCAAGGCTGCGGGTGGAATCAGCATGGCGAGGTTGGTCTTGCCGCAGGCGCTTGGAAAGGCTGCGGCGATGTATTGCTTCTCGCCGTTCGGCGGCTGGATGCCCAGGATCAGCATGTGTTCGGCCAGCCAGCCCTGTTCGCGCGCCATGATCGAGGCAATGCGCAGAGCAAAGCATTTTTTACCGAGCAGCGCGTTGCCGCCGTAGCCGCTGCCGAACGACCAGATCGACTTCTCTTCCGGAAAGTGGACGATCCATTTCTCTTTTTTGTTGCTGGGCCACGGGATGTCTTTTTGCCCCGCCGCCAGCGGCATGCCGACTGAGTGCACACACGGCACGAAGAAGCCGTCGTTTCCCAATACGTCAAGCACGTCGCGGCCCATGCGCGTCATGATGCGCATGCTCGCCACTACGTAAGGCGAGTCCGTCAATTCAAAGCCGATGTGGGAAATATGCGATCCCAACGGGCCCATGCTGAACGGGATCACGTACATGGTGCGCCCGCGCATGCAACCGTCGAACAGCTTGTTCAGCGTCGCCTTCATTTCGGCCGGCGCTATCCAGTTGTTGTTGGGGCCGGCTTCGTTCTTGCTCTTGCTGCACACGAAGGTGCGGTCTTCCATCCGCGCCACATCGTCGGGGTCGGAGCGCGCAAGAAACGAATTCGGACGCTTCTCCGCATTCAGACGAATCAAGGTCCCGCTGCGGACCATGTCTCCACACAGGCGATCGTATTCCGCCTGCGAACCATCGCACCAATAAATATCGTCAGGTTTGGTAAGTTGCGCGATTTCGCGCACCCAGGCCATTAATTTTTTGTGCTGTACGTAGTCCGGAGCCGTCTGGGTATCCGGAATGCGTGCTACAGCGGCCGTTTGCTTCATTACTCTGCTTCTCCTGTTGGCAATCTAATTCTTTTATGCGACCAGACGCTTTTTCGTAAATTCGCCCGCATTGAGTGCTGCGAGAAAGGACGAAAATTTTACCGCAAATCGACCCCCGTTTACAGCCGCATATCGGCCACAGCTTAAAAATATTAATTGTCATAAATTCAATAACTTAGGAGGTATTTGGGGTATGTCAGCGGGCGCTGCGCTTGAGCTATCGTCGAACTATTTCGATGCCGAACCAACCCCGGTGCCCAATTATTGGGCACCGGATAGACGGTTCCGTATACCCAAACTAGCAACCCCGTTTCCCAAAGGTCCGAAACGGGTGGCCCGGGTCAGCGGCGCGTGAACTGCGTTTTGCCGAACAATATGTCGCGAGATTTGTCGTCGTGAGGTGCCGTGTTGTTGACGTCGGACAAAACCTGCAACGCACGGACAACGGCGGGCCGCGCGTTGATCGCATCGAACCATCGTTGCGCGTGCGGATATTCCGGCAGATTGATCCCACGTTTGTCGGCATTGCGCATCCAGGGAAATACCGCCATATCGGCGATTGAGTACTCGTGTCCCGCCAGATATGGCACCTCGGCTAGACGCTTGTCCAGCACGCCGGTCAGCCGGTTGGCTTCGTTGGTGTAACGGTCGATTGCATATGTAATTTTTTCCACCGCATAGGCCCGGAAGTGGTTGGCCTGACCGAACATCGGGCCGACGCCGCCCATCTGCCACATCAGCCATTGCAACGCCGCGTAGCGGGCATGCAAATCCTGCGGTAAAAATTTACCGGTCTTGCCCGCCAGATAAATCAGGATGGCTCCGGATTCGAACAGTGAAAGCGGCTTGCCCCCGGGACCGTCACTATCGACGATCGCCGGAATGCGATTGTTCGGACTGATTTTGAGGAATTCGGGCTTGAACTGGTCGCCGGTACGGATGTTGACGCCGTGAACGCGGTACTTCAAACCGCATTCCTCCAGCATGATATGCACCTTGTGGCCGTTCGGCGTCGGCCAGCTGTAGACATCGATCATAGCGTTCTCCTGAAAATGCGCGGAACGATACTATCAACAACCCTGCAGACGGTAAACAAGCCCGCCTCGCCGGCCTCGACAAATATTGTTACTCTCGCGCACATATTTATGCGGCAACCGACCTTTCCGTTTCAGTTCCTGCCGCACGGCGTGCTGCCCGATGCCAAGTATTTGCTGTGGGCGCGCGGACTGCGCGCCTTCGGCGATGGTTACGTCAGCCTGTTGCTTCCCTACTACCTGACGCTGCTCGGGTTCGGCGGACTCGAAATCGGCATCACAGTAACGGCAACTCTGCTCGGCACCGGCGCGATGACGCTCGGCATGGGCCTGATCGCCCATCGCTATCGCCAGCGCGGGCTGCTTGAAGCTGCAGCGGTGCTGATGATCGCGACCGGGATTGCTTTTGTGCTGACGCCGGATTTCTGGCCGCTGCTGATCATCGCCGCGGTCGGCACGATCAATCCGTCGAACGGCGATGCCAGCATCTTCGGACCACTCGAACATGCGATGCTGACGCGTACCGTTGACGCTGCGCACCGGACTGCGCTTTTCGCGCGCTATACCCTGACCGGTGCGCTGATCGGCGCGCTTGGCGCGCAATCCGCAGCCCTGCCAGCCCTCGGCGGGCAATGGTTTGCAGTCGATATCAAGCTCGCGATACAAGCAATGTTCGTCGCTTACGGCGCTTTGGGATTCGTCTGCCTGCTGCTGTATCGCCGGTTGTCCCCGCGGATCGAGCCGCACGAGACAGCACCGAACATGCCGCTCGGCAAATCGAAACGCGTGGTCTACACGCTGGCCGCGGTATTCAGTCTGGACGCCTTTGCCGGCGGCTTCGCAGTGCAATCGCTGCTTGCGCTGTGGCTCTTCGAGCGCTTTCACCTCTCGATCGCAACAGCCGGCACCATTTTTCTGTGGACCGGCATACTGAGCGCATTTTCCCAGCTCGCGGCAGCGCGCCTAGCGCGCCGTTTCGGTCTCGTCAACACCATGGTGTTTACGCATCTGCCATCGAACATCTTTCTGATCCTGGTGCCGCTGATGCCCAACCTCGAGCTCGCATTGCTGTTCCTGATGCTACGCTTCGCGTTGTCGCAGATGGACGTGCCCGCCCGCACGTCTTACGTGATGGCAGTGGTGACACCCGGAGAACGCGCCGCAGCGGCCAGCGTGACAGCGGTGCCGCGCAGTCTCGCCGCCGCGGTGGGCCCGGTGTTTGCGGGATGGCTGCTGGCGCTGTCGGCGTTCGGCTGGCCGCTGATAATCTGCGGCGCGCTTAAAATCGTCTATGATCTGACGTTGTTGGTGATGTTCCGCCACGTGCGGCCGCCTGAAGAAAGCCTAATTCCAAAGGAGAACATATGAAGCTGTTGACGTTTCGCCCGGCCCGCGCCCGCAGCGGCCATTTCGGAGTGTTGCTCGCGGATAACCGCGTTCTCGATATTTCCGCGCTGTCCGGCCGCAAACTGCCCGGGACATTGCTCGAATGCATACAGGATGGCGACGCAGGACTCGCCGCGGTAAGGTCGGCGGTCGCCGACGCCGAGGCTGCATTAAAACGCGGCGAGCAACTGCCGCAAGTGTTCGCGCTCGCCGATGTGACCCTGGAAGCGCCGCTCAAGCCGGGAAAAATAATGGCGGTCGGAAAAAACTATGCCGACCACGCCGCGGAAGGCGCCGGCCAGGTGTACACGCGCGTTGCCGGCTTCGTGAAACTGACGAGTTGCGTGATGCCGCACAAGTCAACCGTCCGCAAGCCGACGTGGACCGATACCTTCGACTACGAAAACGAACTGGCGATCGTAATCGGTCGCGAATGCTGCGAGGTACCGCCTGAGCAGGCCTACGATTGCGTATTCGGGTACACGATCATGAACGATCTCTCATGCCGCGAAGTGCAGTTCGCCGAGCGCAAGGAAGGCAATATCTGCATCGGCAAGAACTTCCCGACTGCGGCGCCGCTGGGACCGTGGATCGTGACGAAGGACGAAATTCCCGATCCGCATAATCTGCGCATCGTCACGCGCGTCAATGGCGAAATCCGCCAGGACTCGAACACGAAGAACCAGATCTACAACATTCCCGCGCAAATCGCCTGGTATTCGCACGCCGGATTCGAGCCTGGAGACATGATCTCAAGCGGCACGCCCGCCGGCACCGGCATGGGCTACAAGGGACCCGGCACCTGGTATCTCCAGAACGGGGATCAAATCGAATGCGAGATCGAGCGCATCGGCATCCTCGCCAATACCGTGTCTACGCGCAAGCGCAGGAATTGATCAGTGTTTGACGGCGACCGTTCTCAGCACGCGCGTCCAGCGCTCACGATCGCTCAGGAGCTGGGAGCGGAACTCCTCGCTGGTGCCCGGTGCGGCCAGCATGCCTTGCGCAAGCAACGACCGCTGCAGAAAACCTTCGGACAACCCGCGGTTAATATCGTAGTTGAGTAGCGACACGATGGTGCTGGGCGTGCGTGCCGGGGCGAATATGCCGAACCAGCCGCTCGCGTCGAAACCGGGCATGCCGGATTCCGCAATCGTCGCAATGTCGGCCACCGCCGGGTGGCGGGTTGCCGATGCCATCGCAATGATCCGGATTTTACCCCCTGCCAGATACGGAAGCACTGCGGCCAGCGGCACAAAACCGAGTTCGACCTGCGCAGTCAACACGGCGTTGATTGCGGGCAGACTGCCGTTGTAGTTGACGTGCACGATCTGCGCGCCGCTCATGGCGGCGAACAATTCGCCGGTCAGATGCGATGTGGAGCCGTCGCCGGCCGATGCATAATTGATGCTGCCCGGGAGCCGGCGCGCACGCTCGATGACGTCGCGCACAGTTTCCTGCGGGCGGCCGGTCGCCACGATCAGCGCAATCGGCATGCGCGCAAACATCGCGACCGGCACAAGATCGGCGAGCGTATCGATTGGCGGGTTCGGGTTCAGCGCCGGAAATACCGTGATCGTAGGGTTGTCGGCAAACAACAGCGTATAACCGTCCGCCGCGGACTGCGCGACGTAGCGCGTGCCGGCGTTGGTCTTGCCTCTTACGCGGCGCAGCACATGCACAGGTTGTCCTAGCGCCGCGCCCAGAGTCTGCTGGATTTGCTGCACCATGGTATCCGTCAACGAAGGCGTCGACACGGTTTGCATGATGCGCGCGAGTTTGCTGATGCGCGGAATGCCCGAGATATCAGTCGAGCCTGTCGCCGGGAACGGCAGGATCAACTCCACGGGACGTTCGGGATACGCTGCATGCGAGCCCGCGGCAAGCGCAAGCAATACCCAGGCCGCGACCGCACGCATCATCAGGCTATTGCGGCAGTTGCAGCGATTTGAGTTCGAGAAATTCCTCGAGTCCGTAGCGGCCGAGTTCCCGGCCGTGCCCGGATTGCTTGTAGCCGCCGAATGGAGCCAGCATGTTGAACGCCCCGCCGTTGATGTCGACGCGCCCGGTGCGCATGCGCCGCGCCATCCGCTGCGCCCGCGCCGCATCCTGCGACCAGACCGCGCCCGCCAGTCCATAAATCGTGCCGTTTGCAATGCGCGCGGCGTCGTCCTCGTCGGTGTAAGTCAATATGCTGATCACCGGGCCGAATATTTCTTCCTGCGCGATCGTCATGTCCGGTTTGACACGGCCGAATACCGTCGGCCGCACGTAATAACCTTTAGGGAAATCCGCCGGCGCTTCTGGACCGCCGAGCAGCAGCTCGGCGCCCTCTGCAACCCCCTTGCGGATATACCCGCGCACACGCTCGCGTTGGGTATCTGAAATCAATGGCCCAAGTTTGGTATCTGCGGCTAGCGGATCCCCGAGCGTAAATCCGCGCGCCGCCTCGACCGCCAGCGCCGCGGCTTCCGCGTAACGCGCCGCCGGCACCAATAAACGCGTGTGCGCGGTGCAGGTTTGTCCCGAATTAAGGAAGCACGCATTGATCGTCGCGCGTATTGCTTTGGCGAAATCCGCGTCGTCCAGAATCACTGCCGCCGATTTTCCACCCAGTTCGAGCGCCACGCGCTTTACCGTTGCGGCAGCGAGTTCGGAAACGCGCCTACCCGCGCGCGTCGAACCGGTAAACGAGATCATGTCGATGTCTGCGTGCGCGGCGAGCGCTTCCCCGACGACCGGTCCGGTGCCGCAGACCAGATTGAAGACGCCAGCCGGGAGCCCGACGCCGTCGACAATTTCGGCGAGCATGAAGGCAGTAAGCGGCGCAATTTCGCTGGGCTTTAAAACGACGGTGCAGCCTGCTGCGAGCGCCGGTGCGACTTTGGCCACGACCTGGTGCAACGGATAATTCCACGGCGTAATGCAGCCGACCACGCCGACCGGTTCGCGCACAACCAAAGAGTTGCCGATCGTTTCTTCGAATTGATAGTCTTTGAGCAGCTTCGCATAACCTGCCATCACCAGCGGCGGCAATCCAGCCTGAATGCGTTGCGACATTTTGAGCGGCATACCGACTTCGCACGCGATACTGCGCGCGATCTCATCGCTGCGGGCGGTCAGCTCGGTGGCGATTTTCTCGAGATAACCGGCGCGCGTATCGACCGGTGTCGTGCTCCAGGCATCAAATGCCGCACGGGCGGCCGCAACTGCGTCAGCCACATCTTTTGCCGCGCCGTCAGGCACCTGGGCCATCACTTCCTCAGTCGCTGCGTTGATTACCTCCAGCATGCGGGGAGAGCTTGAAGCAACCCATTTACCCCCAATATAAATTTGGTCTCTGATTTGCATGCCGGCCGCCTGGAGAATGTTGCAGAGGGGCGAGATTAGCGCGTCAACTTTGTAAACGTCAATGCTGGCGGCACGTTAATATCTGAAGACTGGGCACGCAGGTGAAATTAACCGACGATAAGTTGCCTGGCCGAACTAGGAGAGAGCGATGAATCTGCACTACACCATGATACTTGCCATACTGGCGATCAGCGCGGCTGCCTCCGCGGCCGACACAACGGACCGGGCGTCGCCGCTCGACAACAATGCGGCCTGCATGGACCGCACCGTAGACGCAACGACTGGTAAGTGCGTGGTAAAAGACGAAGGTACTCCGCGCCGCACTTATCCGCAGAGGCCGGCGGCACCGATTGCAGCGCCCGCGCCTGCACCGACTTCGCCGGCATCGACCGTACGCAAGTCAGGTACCGGCAAATAGGTCGTCTTCAGACGGCGAACGAGTTACCGCCACTGCCGTCACGGAGTTGAATAAGCCCAAGACAACTTCGCGCGAGATGCCGCGCGTGATAAACACCAGACGCGACACGCGATCGGTGCCGGGCCAGGATGACAGCGCAACCGGCGGATGAAACAGGTGTTGCACACCCTGAACCACCATCGGTCCTGCTTCTCCCTCGATGTTTACCAATCCCTTGACGCGCAGTAGATCGGCTCCGCGCAGGCTGGTCAACACTTCGATACACTGTTCAAATGCGCGAGCGGAGAACGGTTGCTCGAACCGCAGCACGAAGGTGGAAATCGCGCTGTCGTGGGTGTGGTGAGGCGCACGGTCGTCGAGCTGTGCAGTTCCCAGCCAGCGCTCGATGCGCACAGCATCTGCCCGCGCATCCTGTAACCCGATATCCGTCACGAAAGACGGCTCAACCACGCCGTGCACGCCAATGCCAACGGGCGCGAGCGGTGCTGCTTCGGCGAGAGCGTTCTTCACCGCGGCGAGCATGTCGGCATTAACCAGGTCGGATTTGGTAATGATCAGACGATCGGCCACCGCCACCTGTTTGCGCGCCTCCGGATATTTTGCAAATTGATCCAGCGCGTGGTACGCATCGACGCAGGTTACGACGCCATTCAATCGAAACTGCGCGAGCAGCATCGAATCCGCTAGCAGCGTCTGCAGCACGGGCGCGGGGTCCGCGAGACCGGTGGTTTCCAGCACGATGCGATCGAAGTCGCCGATCTCGCCCTGCCGTCGCGCGAGAAAGAGATCGCGCAACGTCTGCTGCAAATCACCGCGCAGTGCGCAGCACACGCAGCCATTTTCAAGCAGCAGGACTTTTTCCGGCGCAAAACGCAGCAGATCGTGATCGATGCCGGTTTCGCCATACTCGTTGACGATGACGGCGGTGCGCGCGAACTCGGACTGGGCCAGCAGGTGGTTAAGTAGCGTCGTCTTGCCGCTGCCGAGAAAGCCGGTGACGACCGTCACCGGAATCCTGCCCGCGAAAGGATCCCGCAGCGTTGAATCCGCCATCGATAGTGCGCCCGCTGGCGCTAAATGGCCATTTCCAGCGCGTAGAGTCCGCCCGCAAACCGGTCCACCGTAAACACGATGCCGCGATCGTCGACGAATACGTCGTTGAGCTGAATCGCGCCCGCCGGCGACATTTTCGGCGCGCCCGGAACGAAATACGCTATTTCCTGCGGTTGATACGGATTCGACAAATCGTAGGCGCGCACGCCGCCGTTAAAAAACGTGCCGACCACGATATCGTCCGATTTCCACGACGTCGGTGTCGGCAGGTTTTCGTGCAGGTTGTGCGCACCGTAGCGGCCGCCCCGTTTGCCGAACGCTTCCATCGACGGCATCGGCAGCGTGCTAATCGAAACCGGATGCGTTTCGCAGCGCGCGTCGAGCACCCACGCGAGTTTCGGCCAGTCGCCGGCGCCGTCGACGACCGATTCGTCGGTCATCACCAGCAGATTGCGTTTGAACAACGGCAGCATCGTGTGCGCGAAACCAAGATACGGCGGGCAATTGCTCCAGCGCGACACCACTTTCGGCCGCGCCTTGTCGCTGATATCCAGGATAACCGCACCGTAGTCGAGATAGCCGACGTACGCGCGGTCCGGCCGTTCCGGATAAACATTCGTGTTGTGCGCGCGAAATCCGGCGTAGCCGACGGGGAACTCGCCTACCTTGCAGCGCGGCGAAGGTTCGGCGTCGCCTTCGCGCGTGCCCGGCGCCCACCAGCGGCCGACTTCTTCCGGACGCGAGGGATTACGGATATCGATGATGCGATAGCACTGGTCGTCTTTCGGGCTGCGCGGTTGAAAGTCGGGCGCGCCGGAACTCATGTGCACGTATTCGCCATCCGCAAACCACAGCACATGCACGCCGCGTGAATGCGGCCCCGATGCGTCGAAATGCGAAATCAGCTTGGGTTGCTCCGGTTTGCTGATATCGAAAATATCGAAGCCGGCCGGCTTTTCGCCGACCTTGGTCGTTTGATAAGCGACGGTCAGCGTATTGCCAACGACGTCCAGCGAGTTAGAGCGCATGCCACGATGGGGCAATTCGGTCTGCACAACCACTTTCGGATTGCGCGGGTCGCTGACGTCAACGCCCGTAAAATTTTTCGGCGCCGACTCGTGCGCGAGCCACAAGATGCGCCTTCCGTCCGGCGCCAGTTGCATGTTCATGCCCTCGCCCATGCCACCGAAGCCGCCGAGTTCGTGGTGCGAGATAAGCTTCATGTTCCACGCCAGGGTGTCGGACGGGTCGGCGCCTTTTTTCATGCTGATTTTCTGGTTCATGTTGTGAAAAATTCCTGCTGGAAGTGTAAATACAGAAGATTTTGAGGCTTGAAGTAAAGCCAAGTAGACTTCGCAACGGCGCAATTTTACCGGCTTTAGCGATTCGCGGCACGCGTCAGGACCTCACGCTATCCTGCTTCCAACGCAGCCATATGCGAAGCTGCCTGAAATCCTCTGAGTTTAGACTGTCCCGCAGCAGCGGCACGTGCTTGGCTGCCCGATTGCCGGACTGGCGCAAGTTCAGGATCGTCAGGTAAGAAGTGACGTAGGTGGAGCCCAAAACGTCATACTCGCACCATCCGGCGGAACGCGTTTCGATGTTTACGCGGTGATCAGAAGTGACTTCGAGTGCGGTCACCGCGCCCGCTCCCTGCAACAATGCCTGCCGGCGGACTGCCAGCACCCACTGCACGATCAGCACCACGCTCGCAACGGCCTTGAGCCAGTGCGGCAAGTTGACTATTAGCACGATCGAGATTGCGGCGGCATGCGCGAGCGTCAGCAGCACGGCGAGCAGCCTGGATGGCCTCAGGCTGATTCTGAGCATGCGAATGAGGCGGTGGGCGGCGGCGCGCTGGCGAAACGGTGCCGGGCGGCTTAACGCTTACCGGCGTCGCGTGAGGCGTTCGCTACGGTTGGCGACGCATAAATGGTGTCGATGACAACAGCCTTGGGTTGTTCGTCCTTGTGCTTCGCTACCGCCTGCACGTGTTCGACGCGGACTTCGTCCATCTTGATCGACAGGTTGCGATACACGATGGCGCCAAGTATCGACGACAATACCACTAACACCACGGTGCCTACGCCCAGCCTGCGCCGCCCATAGGAGTCGTCCGGTAAAAGCATGATCTTTACGTCCACCTCGTCGGCGAGCAATTTTGCATCGTAGCGCGCGCGCTGTTCGGGATTGCAGAGTATTTGATAACCGTCACGAATAAGGCGCGCTTCCATCACCGCTTCCGTCGCGCCGCGCGACGTCCCGCTGCTGAGTCTCGCCGTGGCCTGCCGGTACGCGACATCGATCCCTGCCTGATCGGCATCCCTGGCTATTCCGAGCATCTCATAGAACGATCTTTTCACGCCCATCTCTCCGTGAGGATTGGCTTAGCGGGATCCGTATTCGCCGGTCACAAGCCGCGCTTTTTTTTGACTTGGTCCGAATGCCTGCATTTGCAGCGTGCGGTCATATTCTGCGCGCGTTTGCGCATTTGAAAGTGTGCGATATGCATTTTGCACCGCAAGGTATTCTGTCCGCGTGCGCTCGCCGCCCGGACGCGCTGGATTGTTAGGATCGAGTTTCTTGGCGAGCCGGAAATACGACTGCTGAATGGCTGTGTGACTTGCCAGCGGCGTCACACCCAGTTGCTCATAAAGCGTCTTCATACGCCTCCCCAGGCTACAAAGCGTTCTCACCGAACCCTGCAATTTGGCATTAGAATCAAGCTTTAATCGCGTGTCAAATCTATCAAATTAATAGATTTTTACAACTACTTGATTTTTAAAATTTATTAATCTATCACAGCGCAACATGCCAGATAAATATTTTGATAATCCAGCAAGGCCCGCGCGGTATCGTTGCGGGATTGCCGTCCAGGCAGTGGATTAGCCGATGGCCGGCGAATCTACGTCCGTTCACGTTCACGCGCTTGCAACGTCCGTTGCCGCCACCGCGACAGTCGGCGGAATTGCCATGCTGTCCCATTTTGGGCTGCTCCAATTTTCAGGCACGGACGCGCAGGCATTTCTGCAGGGCCAGCTCAGTTGCGATGTCACCGGATTGCAACTGCGGCATGCGATTTATGGCAGCTATAACACCCCCAAAGGGCGCATGCTCGCAACGTTTCTGTTGTGGCGTGACAACACGGGTTACACCATGCAATTGCCGCGCAGCCTGTGTGAACCGATACGCCGGCGTCTGTCGATGTACGTGTTGCGCTCAAAGGTCAACATTCATGATGCAAGCGACGAATACGAATTGCTGGGAGCGGTCGGCGCCACCGCCAAAACGCACATTGCGCGGTTGTTTGTAGATGTGCCCGCAAATGCTTTGACGATGACCGCGATCGCGGGCGCAAGTCTGTTGCGGCTCGATGCCGAGCGCTTTTTGATTGTCGTCGACCGCGGACATGCGCTAAGCAATGATCTCGCCGCTAACCTCGCACCTGTCAGCAGCGAAACATGGGATTGGACGAATATACGCGCGGGCATTCCCTACATCACGCTGGCGACCCAAGACCAATTCGTGCCGCAAATGACCAATCTCGACCTCATCAACGGCATAAGTTTCGCCAAAGGCTGCTATCCCGGTCAGGAGATCGTTGCGCGCATGCATTATCTGGGAAAACTAAAGCAGCGGATGTACTTTGCCGCTGTGACCGGCGAAGACATTCCCGTGCCCGGCGATAAACTTTACAGCCCCGCCACCGGCGACCAGGCGACCGGCATGATCGTAAATTCCGCGGCGGGCCCCGATGGCGGGCACGCGGTGCTGGCGGTGATGCACATTGAAAGTTTCAATGCCGGTGAAGTCCACCTTAAATCACCGACCGGAACCCGCCTGGTATTCATGGACCTCCCGTACGCCATACCAGCTTGAGCGCAACGAGTCACTATCGATGTGCCTGATTCTGTTCGCCCATAAAGTTCACCCTGCTTATAGGCTTGTAGTCGCGGCCAATCGCGACGAAAGCTATGCGCGCCCCACGGCTGCAGCGACATTCTGGAAAGACGATCCGCGCATTTGCGGCGGCCGCGACCTAGAACAGGGCGGCACCTGGCTGGGCATCACCCGCGACGGAGCATTTGGTGCGGTCACGAATTACCGTGGCGGCAGCGCAAGAAATTCATCGCGCTCGCGGGGCGAACTGGTTGCCAATTATCTGCTCGCGTCTCAGCGTCCGGCCGACTATCTCGCGCAAGTGCACCGGGACGCCGACGCCTATAACGGATTCAATCTACTCGCCGGCAATCTGGCGGAACTGCATTTCCTGTCGAATCGCGGCGACCGGTGCGGCATCGTTGAGCCGGGGGTACATGGTTTAAGTAATCATCTGCTGGATACGCCATGGCCCAAAGTCGAGCGCGGGAAAAAGCGTCTGACCGAACTGCTGGAAAGCCACTCGCAGGAACTGATCGACGGCCTGTTCGAATTGCTCGCAGAACGCAGCATCGCACCGGACGCTGCATTGCCTGAAACCGGCGTGGGCCTGGCGCGCGAACGGGTGTTGTCGCCGGCCTTTATTATTTCGCCGGCTTATGGCACACGCGCCTCGACCGTGTTGCTGGTCGATAACCACGGCGAGGTGACTTTCATCGAGCGTAGTTTTGGCGCCGGCGGTCATCACGCAGGCGCCACGGCCATGACCTTCGCTCTGGAATCCGGACTTAATCCGGCGGCGGCCTGACCGGCAAACACCGCATGGTCCGATGCAGAATGCCCGCATCGAGGAATTCTCCGCTCACCACCTCGAAGCCGAACCGCCGGTAAAATCCGATGGCATGCGTTTGCGCGCTGAGTTCTACCGCGGCGTGGCCGCGCTCGCGGGCGGCCGCAATCAGTTCGGCAAGCAGCATGCCGCCGACGCCGCGGCCGCGCCACGGCGCCAATACCGCCATGCGACCTATATGACCGTCGGGCAGCAGCCGTCCCGTACCGATTGCTTTGCCGGCCGCCGTCTCAGCGAGCACATGCAGGCATTCCCCGTCGATGTCGTCCCATTCGAGTTCTTCGGGAACGTGCTGCTCCCGGACAAACACTGTAAGGCGGATAGCGCGCAACTCGTCATGCGCGTCACTCCATCCGACGCGGCGGACCCTAACTTGTGGCGAGCCATTCATGGGCATGAATTATAATCGTCGCCATCAATTGACGAACGAGTAACCCGGGATCTGGCATCGATGCAAAGCCTTTGGCAAGACAGTGAAGCGGGCGAATACCGCGGCGATCTGGCGCTGCGGGTCTACACCTCGCGTTTGCTGGGCCGCGACAAGACGCTCGTATTGCACGGGGGCGGCAATACTTCCGTCAAAATCCGCGAGCGCAATCTCGTCGGCGACGAGGAAGACATTCTGTACGTCAAAGGCAGCGGCTGGGACCTCGAATTCATCGAAGAAGCCGGATTTTCGCCCGTCCGCATGCCGCACCTGCTGCGACTCGCGCAATTGAAGGAATTAAGCGATCCCCAGATGGTAAATGAACTCGTCACCCATCTGACGCGCGCATCGGCTCCGGCGCCGTCGGTCGAGACGATATTGCATGCACTGCTGCCGCACAAATACGTCGACCATACTCACTCCGACGCGGTGCTGGCAGTGACGAACACGGCCGATGGCCCGCGCCGCATCGCCGAAATTTACGGCGACCAAGTGGCAATCATCCCTTACGTGATGCCGGGATTCGATCTCGCGCGACTGTGCGCCGAACTGTTCCCGCAACAGGCGCGGCCGAACACGATCGGCATGGTGCTGCTGAACCACGGGATTTTTTCGTTCGGTGCGACCGCCCGCGAATCGTATGAACGCATGATCGAGCTGGTCGACATGGCCGAGCGCTATTTGGAAAAGGAGTGCGCGTGGCGTCTATCCGACCCGCCCGCTGGCCCTGCGAAGCCGCAACCGGCGGCAATCGCCGGACTGCGCAATCAGGTCTCGCGTTGCGCCGGCAGCCCCATGATCGTTTCCACTCAATGCAACGATCGCACGCTCTCATTTGTCGGGCGTCCGGATATTGCGACAATCTCGCAGCAAGGCCCGGCAACGCCGGACCACGTGATCCGCACGAAGCGACTCCCGATGGTCGGACGCAACGTTGAAGGTTACGCCAATGCCTACCGCGAGTACTTTGCGAAAAATGCCGCGCAGGCCAGGGAACCTAAAACGATACTCGATGCGGCGCCACGCGTTGTCCTCGACCCGGAATTGGGTTTCTGCTCTATCGGCAGGACAATAAAGGAAGCGCGTATCGTCGCCGATCTTTACGATCACACCATCGACGTCATTCAGCGCGCGACGTTGCTTGGCGGTTACCGCGCTTTGCCGGCGCGCGATATCTTCGACGTCGAATACTGGGATCTCGAACAGGCGAAGCTGCGCAAAGCGGGCGCTACCCCGCCGTTTGCCGGTGAAATTGCGCTGGTCACCGGCGCCGCATCGGGCATCGGCAAAGCGTGCGTCGATGCGCTGCACGCACGCGGTGCCGCGGTGGTCGGTCTGGATGTGGACGCCAAAATAGCGTCTCTGTACAAGCGCCAGGACTTTCTCGGCATACGCTGCGACATCACCTCACGCGAGGCGGTCGTCGCAGCGCTCGAGTCGGCGGCGCGCGCTTACGGCGGACTCGACATGCTCGTGCTCAATGCCGGCATTTTCCCGGGCGGCAGCGCCATAGCGGCTCTCGACGACACGACCTGGCGCAACGTGATGAACATCAATCTCGATTCCAACCTGATGCTGTTGCGCGAATGCCATCCCTTGCTCAAACTCGCGCCGCGTGGCGGCCGGGTCGCAGTCATTGGATCGAAAAACGTGCCGGCCCCCGGTCCGGGCGCAGCGGCCTATTCGGCCTCGAAAGCAGCTCTCACGCAACTTGCCCGGGTCGCTGCGCTCGAATGGGGCGCAGACAATATTCGCGTAAATACGCTGCATCCGAACGCGGTATTCGATACCGCGATCTGGAGCGATGAAGTCCTCGCCTCCCGCGCCGCTCACTACGGGCTCACCGTCGAGCAATACAAACGGAACAATATATTGCAGACGGAGGTCACCAGCCGCGATGTTGCCGCGCTCGCCGCGGAATTGTGCGGCCCCTTGTTCGCCAAGACTACGGGCGCGCAGATTCCGATCGACGGCGGCAACGAGCGCGTTATCTGATGGCTGGCTTTCGCTCGAAGTTTGACACCTTGCGCTGGCGCGCCGACCGGCTGGAAATGATCGACCAGCGGGTATTGCCGGGCGAGATACGCTACCTCGCTTACGACTCGGCGTCGGAAGTTGCCGACGGCATAAGCGACATGGTGGTCCGCGGCGCACCCGCGATCGGCTGCGCTGCGGCCTATGGCATAGCGCTCGAAGCGCTGCGCTTGCGGCAGCAATCACCCGCCGGATTCAACGACGGACTGAACACTGCATTTCGCGTGCTCGCGGCGAGCCGTCCCACGGCGGTAAATCTGTTCTGGGCGCTTTCCCGCATGCGCGACGCGTGGGAAGCCGCCGCCGACAGCATCCCGGCGCAGACCGCGACGCGACTCCTCGCTGCCGCGCATGCAATTTTCACCGACGATGTTGCGGCCAACAGGCGCATGGGCCAGTATGGTGCGGAACTGGTGAAAGACGGCGCGTCGATACTCACTCACTGCAACGCCGGCGCACTCGCAACGGCCGGACACGGCACCGCGCTGGGCGTCATCCGCTCGGCGATCGAGGCCGGGAAGAAAATCAGCGTGTATGCCGACGAAACCCGCCCGTTCCTGCAGGGTGCGCGCCTCACGGCGTGGGAACTGATGCAGGACGATATTCCAGTAACGCTGATCGCCGACAATGCGGCCGGGCATCTGATGAGCCGGGGTGAAATCGACATCGTCATCGTCGGCGCCGATCGAATTGCCGCCAATGGCGATGTCGCGAACAAGATCGGCACCTATCAGGTCGCGGTGCTCGCGCACCGTCATCGCATACCGTTTTATGTGGCTGCTCCGCTGTCGACGATAGACGCACAAATCGCCACGGGCGCCGATATACCGATCGAAGAGCGCGCCGCGGATGAGGTCCGTGGCTATCGCGATATGCACTGGGCGCCGGAACTGGTCGCCATCCGCAACCCGGTATTCGACGTGACGCCCGCGGAGTTGGTGACCGGCCTGATCACGGAGCGCGGCGTGGTCGCGGCCCCTGACTCGAACAAGATCGGGGCGTTGCTGCGCGGCGCGTAAACGCTAGATCGTCAGTCCGCCGGTGACTTCAAGGACGGCGCCGTTGACGTAACTCGCTTCATCTGACGCGAGCCAGGCAAAAGTATTGGCGATTTCCTCGGGCCTGCCCATGCGTCCAAGCGGCACTTTTTCTTCGAGCGCCCGCAGTACGCGTTCGGGCATCGACTTCAGGATTTCGGTGCCGACAAATCCCGGGCACACGGCGTTGGCACGGATGCCTTTGCGTCCGAGCTCGCGCGCCCAGGTCTTCACCATGCCGATCAATCCCGCCTTGGCCGCAGCGTAATTGGTCTGTCCGAAGTTGCCGGTGAGCCC
>Ga0265314_10000946_pt1 | contig 34185 bp, 34 predicted proteins | sample 4126metaG_FD_203106 | JGI IMG/M metagenome (GOLD analysis project Ga0265314, IMG submission 203106) | Rhizosphere microbial communities from Carex aquatilis grown in University of Washington, Seatle, WA, United States - 4-1-26 metaG | ecosystem: Host-associated > Plants > Roots > Rhizosphere >...
TGCTCACGCGCATCCAGGAATACGATTCGCGCCTGCCCGTAATCGTGATGACGGCATGGGGCAACATTGGACTCGCTGTTGAAAGCATCAAGCGCGGCGCGCGAGATTTTGTGCAGAAGCCGTGGGAAAACGAACGGCTGCTCTCGCTGGTTCGCGTGCACGCCGAACTGCGCCAGGCGTTGCGGCATGCTCGCCAATTGGAACTTGAGAATCGGCTTCTGCGCGCCGAAGGTATGCCGGATTTCATAGCCTCGGCACCCACTATGCAGCCAGTGCTTGAACTCATTGCGCAAGTAGGGCCGTCCGATGCCAATGTGTTAGTAACCGGCGAGCATGGGACCGGCAAGGAAATTGTGGCGCGCTTGTTGCACGCTGCCTCACCGCGCGCTCGCATGCCGCTTGTGTCGGTCAATGCTGGAGGAATGCCGGAAGGCACATTCGAAAGCGAGTTCTTTGGCCATGTGAAAGGTGCATTTACCGATGCAAGGACCGATCGCATCGGGCGCTTTGAACTGGCAAATGGTGGCACGCTTTTTCTGGATGAAATTGCCAATGTGCCGCTTCGCCAGCAGGCCAAGTTGCTGCGAGTACTTGAAACCGGCGAGCTTGAGCGGGTTGGGTCATCGCAGACCAGGCGCGTGGACGTGCGCCTGCTGTGTGCGACCAATGCACAGCTTCCGGAAGAGGCAAAAGCGGGCAACTTCCGCGAAGACCTCCTGTTCCGCATCAACACGGTAGAAATACATCTGCCGGCGCTGCGAGACCGGCGCGAAGATATTCCTCTGTTGGCGACACATTTCCTCAATCGCAATCGAGCTCGCTATCGCAAGCAGGTAACGGGCTTTTCTTCAGCGGCAATGATGCAGCTCATGCAATATCCGTGGCCGGGAAATGTGCGCGAACTCGAACATGCCATGGAGCGTGCAGTGCTGCTTTGCCGCGGTGAAGAGATAGAACCCTCAAACCTGGCATTCGGTTCTTCGCGGCCGGTGGGGGTATCGCTTGAGAACATGAGCGAGAATATGAGCATCGACGAAGTGGAGTCGCTGCTCATCAAAAAAGTGCTTCGCCGCTGCGATGGAAATATTTCGCAGGCTGCCGAGGCGCTCGGGCTCAGTCGAGCAGCGCTTTATCGCCGCATCGAAAAATATGGCATCTGATCGCAGGGCGCACCGCAGGCCGCGTTCGGCAACAAGTCGAGCGTGGCTTTTCTGCGGCCTTTTGTCGCTACCGGCAATTGTCGCCGCCGGCCTGCTCCTCTATCAAAACCACACCGGTGCGGCGCCTGCCGCGGCGTTGATCACTTGCTTGTTGCTCTATCTGGTGCTCGTTGCGGCAGCACTGGTGGAAGCATGGATCAGGCCCCTGCAGACGCTTTCAAACGTGGTTGCATCGTTGCGCGAGGGTGACTACTCGTTTCGAGCGCGCGGTGCTTCTGCCCAGGATGCGCTCGGGGAACTTGCTGCGGAAGTCAACCTGCTCGCCGATCTACTGCAAAGGCAGCGCGTGCGTTCGCTGGAGGCAACGGCACTGCTGGCCCGCATTCTTGAGGTCATGCATGCGCCGCTGTTTGCGTTCGATCGCGAAGACACCTTGCAATTGGTGAACGAAGCGGGCCTGAAACTGCTGGGCTTGCCGCACGCGCGCAGCTTTGGCAGAACCGCAAAAGAACTTGGTTTGGAATTTCTGCTGAACGCGCCCGATCAATCGACTCATATTATTAATTTCACCCAGAAGGCGCAGGCCGCCCAGACAAGCTGGCTTTTGCGTAAGGCATCGTTCCGCCAGGAAGGCGCGCCGCACACAATTCTTTTGCTGGCCGACGTCAGCGTTCCGTTGCGTGAAGAAGAGCAGGTTGCGTGGAAGCGGTTGATTCGCGTGCTTGGGCACGAATTGTCAAACTCACTTGCGCCCATCAAATCCATCGCGGGTAGTTTGCTCACACGCGTCGATACCTTGCAGGCCGACGCTGTCACTCTCAATGATTTTCGTCGCGGACTTGGCGTGGTTGAAGGTCGAGCCGACGCGCTGCACAGGTTTGTGCAGTCGTACAGGCAGCTCGCGCAATTGCCGCCACCGACACTCAGGCCAGTCGAGTTTGCTCCGCTGCTCGAAAGAATTGTGGCACTCGAACAGCGTTTGCCGGTGCAGGTTGATCCCGGCCCCAAAGTGATGCTGAACGCCGACCCGGACCAGTTGGAGCAAATGTTGATCAACGTTTTGCGCAACGCCGTCGACGCGTCGGAGGCAAAAAACGGATGTCCGGTCCGCGCAACGTGGAAACTCGCTGGAACGTCAGTGCTGATTGCAATTGAAGACCGCGGGCTCGGAATCGCCAACGCCGAGAACCTGTTTGTGCCGTTCTACACAACCAAGCCAACCGGCAGCGGCGTAGGCCTGGTGCTGGCGCAGCAAATCGCGCGCGCACACGGCGGCGAAATTCGACTTGCAAACCGCGAAGACGGGGAAGGCGCTCGAGCCACCATTCGCTTGCCGTTGAATGGCGGGCGTGAGGAATAACTTCAGCTATACCGATTAGAAACTAATCGCAGACAAGCGCAGTCTCAGGGAGCGCCGAGGCGCCGTCGTCCGGCACGACATCAGGTTCCATCGCTTCGCCGGCCTCGAGCTTCGGTATGAAAAAGCGTTCAACTTCGCTCAACACCCCGGCGCCGGTACGCGCATGATAGATTGCACCGCGCAACTTGGCTCCGCCCGGAACTCCGTGCGTGAACCATGTCGCGAACTGTTTCATCTTGCCTTCCGGGTCGCCCAGGCGAGCGTCGCGCGGCATGTCTTTCGTCGCTTCAGTCTCCGCCAAAAGCATTTCAAAATAGGCCCGGATCATGTGATAGCGATCTTCCATCGTGGCTCGTTCGTATTGGCCGGTCGCGGTATATTGCGCAATCTGGCGAAAGATCCAGGGATTCGCCGGAGCGGAGCGCCCAATCATCACCGCATCGCAATTGGTTTCCGCAACCATTGCTGCCGCGTCTTCCGGCGTGCGAATATCCCCGTTGCCAATCACCGGAATCCTGACGGCATCCTTGACGGCGGCAATCCACTGCCATTGGGCCTGGCCGCTGTAACCCTGCTCGCGGGTGCGGGCGTGCAGCGCCACGGCGTTCAGGCCTTCTAGCTCAGCCATGCGCGCCAGCTCCACGCAGACAATCTGCTTATCGTTCCATCCCATGCGGAACTTGACGGTGAAGGGAATCGAGACTGCTTTGCGCACTGCGCGGAAGATCTCGCCGATTTTGGGCAGATCGCGCAGCAGGCCCGAACCGCCATTGCAGCCGACCACGCGCTTTGCCGGGCAGCCCAGGTTCAAGTCAACCGTGTCAAAGCCGGTTTCTTCAACAATGCGTGCCGCCTCTGCCAGTGTCTCCGCATTGGAGCCGAAAAGCTGTGCGCCGATGGGGTGCTCGTCATCGTAGAAGGTCAAATAGCGGCGGCGCTTGGTTTCGCGCATGCGCGAAAGACCGTCCGCGGACGTAAACTCCGTCATCAGCAGCCCGCAGCCAGACTGGGTGTTGCTCACTTCCGCATCTATAGACTCATCTTCCTGCGCGGAAGCAGAGAACATGCTTGCGTGGCGAATAAAGCGGCGGAATACCGTATCAGTAACGCCGGCCATGGGAGCCAGCACGGTTGCGGGTCTCACTTGGACCGAGCCAATCTGCACTTCAGCAGGCACACGGGCAGCGTCGGGCATCGCGTGCTCGATGGGATCGTCCCAGTCCTTATTAACCGTGAAACCTTTGCCGGCCATAAAAGCAGCTTCTAGCTTTTAGCTCCTAGCTCTCAGTTCTTCCAGCCGTCTTCAAATTCGCCTTGAACGAACTGGGCCTCCGCCGTAGCGGAGGCCCAATCGCGCTAACCGTTTGCACAGGCGCTTACTTCGCTGCCTTTGCATCATCTGACTTGGCGTACTTGCGACGGAATCGCTCAACGCGTCCCGCGGTATCGACCAGGCGCTGCTTGCCCGTAAAGAACGGGTGGCAGGCTGAGCAAATTTCTACGTGGATGTCGCCCTTGTGGGTCGACCGGGTTTCAAAATGATTGCCGCACGCGCACTTAACTTGAACTGCGGCGTAGTTGGGATGAATCTTTTCCTTAGGCATCGCTTTGGAGACAAACCTTTCCTGCTGTTATTCCTTTTCTATTCTAAGGCGATTCGCTCGCTGGCGCAATTCGGAGGACCCACCTGAGGCAATTCAGCCCTGAAATCAGCCAATAACCTCTTTTAATCGCGACTTTCAACCACAACAGACGGTTTGAGGCACAGTTTCTCTTCAATCAGCTGGGCGGCTACCGCTGCCCCATCCGCATCGCCGATTGACTCCTTTAGCACTGTCGCGGCCCGGCGGTAGCGATCGTCTTCAAGCACCGTGCGCACCGCTTTTTCCACCTTGTCCGCCGTCAACTTTTTGCGTGGCAACACGATGGCTGCACCTTTGGCCGCCAGCCTGGCGGCAACTCCAGGCTGATCGTTGCCAATCGGGATGGCCACCATCGGCTTACCTTCCGCGATGGATTCCAAAACCGTATTAAGGCCCGCGTGGGTAATCACAACCGTAGCGTGCTTGAGCAGTTCAAGCTGTGGCGCAAATTCCACCACGATAGGCTGGCCCGGCAATTCACCCAGGCTATCGATGCTGAATCCGCCACCGAGGGACATCACAAGCTGAACATCCAGTTTGGCGCACCCTCTTGCAATGATCTCGAAGGCCTCTTTCGAACCGTTTTGCAGCGTACCCATTGAGGCGTAGACAAGCGGGCGTCCATCCAGCCGATGCCACGGAAAATCCACCGGTGGCCGCTTCTTGTCGAACCGGAAGTGCCCCGTATAGTGCAGCGACAAGGGATGCGGGCAGCCATCAAATTCAAGCTCACGCGGCATTTGCGTTATCTGCACAATGGGAGAAAGTGCATCGCCTCTGCGCTTATGCCTCCCCAGGCCCCAGGCGTCGCGTTGTCGATTCACGACTCGAAAGATCGGATTGGCCATCCTCATCAGAAGTTGAATGCCGAATTCATTGCGTATCCGCCCAATCAGGTCGTAACGCGCCGGCCAGCCAAAAAAGAACGGAGGCACCCGATTGTCATCGATGAAAGGAGGCAGAATGGACACGGATGCGAATGGAAGCCCGAGGTATTCGGAAACATTGGTTCCAAAGTCGGCCTGGTCAATGATCATTGCGTCCAGTTGAGCTTGCCGGACCGCATCGGGTGCCTCACGAAAGACCATGAGCGCTGTATTCTTTATTCGTTCAACCGTGAACCTGAATACCGTCAGGCCATGAAGCTCGCTGAGTTGCTCGTCGAGTTTGCGCAGTGTGCCAAGCGGATAATCTTTCGCACCAATAACCGAAAACTCAAGGCCAGTAGCGCGAACGCGGGCTTCCACGTCGGGGATTCCAAAGAAAATAACGTCGTGGCCACGCTCTTGAAGTGCGTGGCCAAGCGCGGTGAACGGGTTCAAATGGCCGGTGCCAGGGAAGCAGATTACGCCGATTCGTGCCATTGCGCGGCTCAAGACCTCAGTAGGTTCTCAGGGAAATGAGGGTCTACATTTCAACTATGACACGAAGTTGCACTTTATGTTTACAGGTGATTCCTCAAGTGAAACGTTAAGTCTGCCCGAAGCTACTGTGTAGACTCCGTTTGGGACCGCGCGATTCATTTTTTGCTTGCGCTTACTGAGTTAACGCTTTTTCGATCCCAGCCCTGACCAGTGGTTCCATGATGGCGTGACCAGCGGCATTGGGATGCACTCCATCCCGACTCAGGGTCGCAGGCAAGCCGCCGCGATCATCCTTCATGGGCGTGTAGTAGTCCACGTAGATGTAATTCTTTGACGCAACATAAGACTTAATCCACTCATTGAGCGCGACAACCTTCTTGGCAGGAAATTGGCCAGGGCTCCAAGGAAAATCGTACGCGGGCAGCACTGAACAGAACACCACCTTGATACCGTTCGCGCTTGCCATTTCACCCATGGCACTCAGGTTGTTTTCAATGTCCTCCAGCGACATAGGGCCAGTATTGCCCGCAATATCGTTAATGCCGGCCAGAATCACCACCACCTTAGGCTTTAAATTGACGACATCCTGGTGGAAGCGAAGAACCATTTGCGGAGTGGTCTGCCCGCTGATGCCGCGATTGACATACGGCTTGCCGGGGAACGATTGGTCAAGATGCCAGCCCTCGGTGATGGAGTCGCCCATAAAGACCACACGGTTTTCACCTGCCGCGGGAGGAGCCAGTTTGGCATCGGCATCTTTGAAATGTGCCAGCCAGGGAAAATCGGACAACATCAGTTGGTCATGTTGACGCCAGTAGTCGTTGTCGGGGTGCCCGGATGCCGTCAGCTTTGGCGCAGCAGGCGCTGATTGGGCGGTAGTCGGCGCGTTCGTTTCCGGCTTGGTCCCCGGCTCCTGCGCTGTCATCGATAGCGAAATCATCGATCCCGCCAGAATCATTGCAAACAACACATTGTGTCGATTCATTAAAGTGTCACCTTAAGTTCCAATTTTGAGGTCTGTGCTGCTTGTTGCCACCGTTGAAGGGTACGGGCTTCCGCCCGTACGTAAACGCCTGCAAAGTAACTAGGGCCTTAGCCCCTGAGGGATCTATTCCCTCCGAACATCTGCAACTCGGTCGATCTTTCGTAGCGATTTCGGCTCCACAGCATTGTAGGCAATGGCAGTGTTCATTGGCTCGCCCTTTTCCACAAATATGTACCGGGACTGCACCGCGGCGCGCGTTAGCCAACTGCTATAGGCTTTTAAGAGCGATGAGCAATTGTCCAATCTGTGGTGGAGTCGGTTTGGTGCGCGTCATGTCTGATTCCGGCGTGTGGGGTGCGCGTGCCTGCCAATGCCAGATCGTTGAGCGCGAGCAGAAGAGGCTTGCCGCCGCACACATCCCCGAACGCTATCGACACTACACGCTCGATGGCTACGAAACCGCTTTTCCCGGCGCGCATCCTACGCTCGGCCAGGGACTGCTCACCGCTCGTAAATTTGTTGATGCTTACCCGGTGGATACGGCAGGCAAGGGTCTGCTATTCACTGGATCAATCGGCGTGGGTAAAACGCACCTTGCGGTTGGCGTGCTGCGGCGGCTTATCCAGGAGCGCGGCGTCCGGGGACTGTTCTGTGATTACCGCGAGCTCCTCAAGAGCATCCAGAACAGCTACAACCCCCAGGTACAGACAACGGAGCTGGATCTGCTGCGGCCGGTGTTTGCCGCCGAAGTGCTGGTGCTCGACGACCTGGGCGCGCAAAAACCCAACGAGTGGGTTTGGGACACCGTAGCGCTGATCCTCAATTCGCGCTACAACGACAAGCTGACCACCATCATCACCACCAACTATCCCGACCTTCAGGCAGGCGGCGGCAGCCAGACAGACGCTGAGCGAGCCGCGCGCGAACAGACTCTTGGCGACCGCATTGGAGATCGAATGCGATCGCGGCTCGCTGAAATGTGCGTGCGCGTCGAGATGACCGGAAACGACTTCCGGCAAACAGTCAAGCGTGCGCGCTTCGGTTAGGTTTTAAAGCTGGGTACCTGCTCGGTCACGCCCTCTACCGTTTCCGTTTGCAGCCGCGTCTAACGGCTGTATTCTTCATGTACTGTCTTTGCTCTTTTCTGCTGTTTGGGCTTCTTCCGTTCACGGCCCCAATTGCTGTGAACAGAACCGGCGAAAGGAACGCATGCGCAAGTTGCTTGAGGGCTTTGCTCTGCTGGTGTTGGGTCTGCATATCGCCATCACCGTCAGAGCGCTGTTTGGCGCCGATCACCTGCCGCAGCGTATTCCAATCCATTTTGACGCCATGGGCCAACCAGACAGTTGGGGCTCGCCCGCATTTCTCATTTGGCTCCCCGCCATCACCCTCATCATTTACCTGCTGTTCACCGTGGTAACCCAGTTTCCCGGCGCTTTCAATTACCCAGTCAAAGTGAGCGTCTTCAACCGGCTGCGAATGCAGGGCCTGGCACTCGATATGATGGCCTGGCTCAAAGTGGAAATTGTCTGTCTGCTCACATGGATGCAATGGGCAACGGTACAGGAAGCGCGCAATCCCGGCCAGCACGTCCCCGGAATGACTCCAGTGGCGTTGGTGGTGGTGTTTGCTACCGTCACTTTATACATTGTGATGATGTACAGGGCAGGTAGAGAGCAACTTCGCCCCTAGCTACCAAAACTAGTTTGAAAACGGAGGGAGCAGCAGCCTTCAGGCTGCCGGAATAGTGGCGAGTGGCCCGGATTCCGATATCCTCATTCAGCACAGAAAGTGGGTGCGCCACCTCCGGATTTTCGGACGTAGGATAGCAAGAACGCTGAGCCACCGGAGTAATCTGTTTTGTGACACTTCGCCCGTTGGTGAAGTCTTTCGGGGTGGTCCGGCGTTTGGAGGTTCACATGACCAGGAGGTTGCTGGCGTTCGCGCTTTCCATTCCCCTGTGCGGTTACTGCCAGAGCTATGCCGACTCGCCCATTTATAAGGCGACATCGACAGTACCAGCGACGGCGCATGTAGAGGGCTGGCAGCACGGGAGCGTCAAGGCAAACGGCGTCGTTATCGACCTTTCCGAATTTGTGCCATGGACGTCACCGAATATTGACAAGATCCGTGGTTGGTCTGTCGGATCGCGGGTAGACAGGAAAAATCCTGCCCATACTTTCCATTTCTATATCCAATACGATTCGATGAATCCCATAGTCGTCTTCGGGTACGATCTGCTGGTGGAACCTGTCAACGGCACGGATCAGATCAAGTGCACTTTCAGCGCCCTCACCGATCCCGAGAATGACTTGCCCGGTCGCAATAGGGATGTTGCTCCCGTTACGCTCTCTGCAGATCTGTCTCCCATCCTGATCAAGTCAGGAGATGCGATCTCGATCACGACGCTCCCACTCGGTCCGGGTAAAATTGCGGTGGTTCACTATATTCGCCTCACTCGGATCGACTTGTTATCCAGTTCCAACTCGAATCAATAGTTCGCGGTAGTTGGACCTTCAAGTGATGTCGCCGAAGAAAGGAGGAGAATCTTGCCCGATGAACAAAGACATTCCCGACACTGGAACGCAAAAATCCGAGCGAGTCTAGTGGCGATCGCAATTGGAGCCTTCGTTTCTCCCATCATTCCGGGACGGGCATACGGACAACCGCCGCAGGATGCTCCGAAACTTTCCTTTGACGTGGCCTCAATTCACGAATGGGGACCGGGACAAGGGCCAAGTGGACAGTACGCTGCCGGAGTTCAATTCTCAACCGGGCGGGTTTACTCAAAATGCGTAAATCTTCAGGGCCTGATTTTCTATGCTTACCACCTTACCGGATCGGAGCGGCTCGAAGGTCTGCCCAAGTGGGGCAGACCCGGTTGTGGCTTCCCAGATTCGTCCGGGACATTCAATATTGAAGCCACCATGCCTGCTAACACAAGCGGGGACCAATCGAGGCAGATGATGCAAGCTCTGCTGGCCGAGCGGTTCAATCTTGCCGCCCACTGGGAAACAAGACAATTGCCGCTATACGCTCTAAAAACCATCTCCGGAAAATCGAAGCTCAAAGCGTCCAATCCCGACAACGATTCGTCTATTCAGCCGGGTCCATTAAGCTGTCCGGCCGATGACCTGAATTGCAATATATTCTTCGGCGGGTCCACAACGATAGATGTCCTCGCAGGATTGCTCACTCGCAAGCTTGGACGACCAGTAATCGACAAGACTGGTCTAGCCGGTTCCTACGATTTAGGCGTCCTGAAATGGGCTGGCGACGAAAGCACTGGCTCGTCCCTTCCTTCGCTGCCCACGCTATTGCGAGACGAGCTTGGCCTCGAGTTGAAAGCTGAGCGTGGCCCCGTTCAGGTTCTGGTAATCGACCACGTGGAGAAGCCGTCGCCGAATTAAGTTGCCATTTCACGCAGCGAGTTTCGGCTTCTCGTGCAAGTCGGCACAGATGGGTTCTCATCCGCAGCAGCCGCGACGGCGCAATTCTCTCTTGCTTGTTCCGGGATTCAATTTCCAGCGGGCTCTAGAAAACCCACAAACTGCCAAGCAGAAGAATCATCGCGGCGACAGTAATGTACTGATACGCGATGTTCGCCGCTCTAACCGGCTTCTGGATGCCGTTCTCGGTCGACGTCAACGAATTGAGGGAGCACTCGGGGAGGTGTTGCATGGCTGGCCTGCCTGTTCATCAACTCTCTTAGCCGGGGATACGCGTGTCTGACTGCGCAAGTTCCCTGCGCTTATAAAAAGTTTAGACGCACTCTACTCCACAAAGATGCAAATGAAAATGAACAATTCGTGTTAGGGCCGTATTTTGGCAATAGGAGGGATTTCCAGTCTCCGCGCGTCGCCGCCTTCACAGGGTTTTCGAAATCGATGTACCCGTTATTAGGCGTTTCGAGTATACGTATAACCACACTTCAAACAGGGTTTTTTCGGCTGCTTGAAATTGACTGCACCTGTGCCAGATCTACGCCACTGCCACGCTTGGGTCTGTCCGTGGGTGTAGAATTTCGCTCGTGAGCACTGGTCCTCAACTGATACGTCCCGCCGAAACGCGCGATCGAAACTGGATGCCGATCATCATTGCGGCGGTAGTGGTCGTGGCCATCGTGATTGGGCTCGTCGTGTTTGGGCGCGGCAAGGGCGGCCCGCAGGCAATGCCCATCTCGACCCCCACCGATGCCTACGCGCCTAACCTGCCCATCAGCAACCTGGCAATGAGCGAGTCATCGAACCTGGCCGGCGGCAAGGTCACATACTTGGACGGTCACATCGCCAACAAAGGCGACCGCACCGTCGTAGGAATCACCGCGCAAATTCTGTTTCGCAACGTCGCTCACGAAGTTGCGCAGAACGAAACGCAGCAATTTCAGGTGATCAGGACGCGCAACCCCTATATTGATATCCAACAAATTTCCGCAGCGCCCCTCAAGCCCGGCGATGAGCGAGATTTCCGGCTCATCTTCGATGCGGTCACGCAGGATTGGGACGGTGTCTACCCCGAGATCCGTATCATCACCGTCCAGACAAAATAAAAATTTAGGAACTAAGAAGTATCCAAACTCCTGTCACGATTCGGATTTGTTCGTGTGTGGGGCATCGCACCCACACGCCCGGATTATCTCGACTTAGGTCGAGTGGGTAACTCGGTAGAAAATACCGGCCGACGCAAAAATTACATAGGGATCGTTTACACCTCAAGCGGCCGGCGGCTCAGGCACCCATCGGGTGAAAATATAAATACATTAAATTCAGCCATTTGGAGTCCGGTTCTGAGACGAGCGAGTTTGGCACGGTCATTGCAATAGGTAAGGGCGAGCAGAAGAGAAGCTCGGCCCGCAGATTGTGGTGCGGAGTAAAGCAAAAAGAGGGACTCATACCCATGGCAAACACTTCAGTTGTTCGGAGATTCTTCCCCGGCCAGATCGCGACACTTGTACTGGCTTCAGCAATTGGAATTCCCGCTTGGGCGCAGCAGGCACAGCCTGCAGACAATACGTCTCAAACCGCCGCTCAGCCTTCGAGCACAACACAGAACCAGGATTACAAGCCGGCAGCGCCTTACGTTGCTCCCGCGAGAGAAGGATTCTGGGGCCGCGTTAATCCGTTTGCCCGCAAATCCTGGGTCAAGAAGCAGACCGATCCCATCAACAACCGTCTGAGCGAATTGGATGAAGTGAATGCCAAGAATGCTCGCGACATTTCAGATGTGGATGCGCGTGCACAGGCCGGCATCAGCAAAGCGCAGGCCGCGGCAGACGCAGCCAACCAGACGGCAACTGCAGCGGGCCAGCAGGCTCAGCAAGCCAGTGGTATTGCCCAAACTGCATCCGGGCACGTAAATAAGCTTCACGAGACTGTGAACGGGCTTGATCAATACAAGCAGGTCACAGACGTCGACATCACTTTCCGCGGCGGCACTCCGGTTCTTTCCGCCGATGCCAAGAAACAACTCGATGACCTGGCCGCAGGCGTAACCGGCCAGAACGGCTACATCCTCGAAATGGAAGCTCACTCGAGGCACGCCGGAGCCGTGGGTATCCAGAGCTCGCAGAAACTGGCCCAGGCCGTTGAGCGTTATCTTGTAACCGAACATCAGATTCCCGTCTACCGCATGCACTTTGTAGCACTCGGCAACGCCGAAGTAGCCTCAGCTGGCGATGAAAAGATCAAGCCGGCGAGCGATGTGCATGTGCGGTTGATGGCAAACAGTTTGGCGGCCCAGGGAGCCGCATCACCCCAGGGTGCTGCTTCCTCGCCTGGCGCGGATAGGCCCTAAGAAGCCGAAGTCCTTCCTCCGAGGCATCCACGCGCCAACGGCTACCCCGCCGGAGGCCGCCAATCAAGCTCTCGCAAAGCGAGAGAACCAAGGCAACTTGGCCCCCGCCGAAAACGGGGGCCGTTTTTTGTCTGGAGATAAATAACTAGCCAATCAATTCACGCTGGCCCTGCTCGCAATCTAGCGCATGGATACCTTTTCCGCACTTCCACGACTTCACGCTCTACATGTTTGCCGGAGATTCTAAACGAGCTGCAAGTAAAGCGAATTGTCCACTGCTTTCGTGTTGCAAACCGAGGGTAAAACCGAGTAGTTTCCAAACTAGGTTAACCGCTTTTATGCGCCCTTCTGATTCCCCGCAAGAGGCTGCAGCGGCCATGCCTGAGCACGACAGGGCCTCGCTCGCGCAAGCTGCTCTGGAGAACTTGTTCGAAGTTTCTCCGGACGCGATATTTGTCACGGACTCCAATGGCTTTATCCGTGAAGCGAACCCGCGTGCTGCGGAACTTTTTGGTTACACGCAGGCCGAACTCTTTGGCCAGCCGATCGAGAATCTGGTCCCCGCTCGGTTTCGACGCAATCATCCCACTCATCGCGAAAACTACAACGCCCACCCGCGTGCGCGGCAAATGGGTGCGGCGCTCTATTTATATGCTCTGCGCAAGGATGGCACTGAATTTCCAGTAGACATTATGTTGAAGCCCATGACGACCGATGCGGGGCCGCTGGTGCTGAGCTTTGTCCGGGACGTGACCGAGCAGCGTGCTGCTATGGATGCATTGCGCCGAAACGACCAGTTGCTACGGTCGATGATCGAGACGGTTCACGATTACGCAATCTACACTCTCGACAGAGACGGAAGCGTCATGAGCTGGAATGCCGGCGCGGAACGACTCAAGCAATACACGGCTGATGAAATCGTAGGAATGAATTTCAGCCATTTCTTTACCCAGGAAGATATCTCTAAGGGTAGACCGGCTGAAATTCTGCGACTCGCGTCACAGCGAGGCCGATTTGAAGAAGAAGGATGGCGCGTGCGTAAAGATGGATCGCGCTTCTGGGCTCATGCGTCTCTCGCGGCCATTCACGACTCTACCGGTGCGTTGACGGGGTTTGCTAAAGTGACCCGCGACATGACAGAAAGCAAGCAGGCGCAGGAGACTCTGATTACCGAGTTGAGCGGCCTGCTACTCGCGAATGTGGACATCAGCAAAATGCTGGGAGCCTTTTCCGCCAGCATCAGTAAGATGGTCCCGCACGACATGGCGACATTAGGACTTTATGAGGAAGCCACGGGCAAGCTGCGCGTGCAGTTTCTCTCCGCGGTTGGAGAGGGTCTTCCGATTCCGCGCGAAGTCCTGCTCGATCCCGATGCCTCGCCGGCGGGGCGCGCGTTTCGCACCAGGCAACCGCTGATCCTGAACAGAATCGACCGCTGGCCCTTTGCGCCGGAATCCGTTCATCACATGACATCGATGGGTATGCAATCGGGACTCTGGGTTCCGATCATTCATCGCGAACGAGTACTTGGAGCGTTGGCGATAGCAAGCCGTAAAGAAAGCGCCTTTGTGCAGCGCGACGCCGAGGTCCTCGGGCAGCTTGCCGGTCAAATGGCGATGGCCGTGAACAATGCGCTGGCGTTCAAGCAGATTGCCGAGTTGCGCGACCGCCTCAGCCAGGAGAAGGAGTATCTCGAGTCGGAAATCAATCTCGAAAACCGCTACGAAGACATTGTTGGTGACAGCAAGGGATTGCGTAGAGTCCTAAAGGAAATTGAAACGGTGGCGCCAACAGATGCGACCGTGCTCATCCAGGGGGAGTCCGGTACCGGCAAGGAACTGCTGGCGCGAGCAACGCACCGGTTGAGCCCCCGCAACGATCGCACATTCATCAAGCTGAATTGCGCGGCTATTCCGGCTGGGCTGATTGAAAGCGAATTGTTCGGTCACGAGAAAGGCGCATTTACGGGTGCAATCATTCGCAAAATTGGACGCCTTGAACTGGCACATGAGGGCACGCTGTTTCTGGATGAGATTGGCGAACTGCCGCTTGACCTGCAGCCAAAGCTGTTGCGAGCCTTGCAAGAGCGCGAGATCGAACGGCTCGGTGGAACGCGGTCGATTCCGGTGAACATCCGGCTGATTGCCGCCACTAATCGCGACTTGGCCAGGATGGTGGCGGAAAAAACATTTCGCGCCGACCTTTACTATCGCCTGAAAGTCTTCCCTGTGTTTGCGCCGCCGCTGCGCGAGCGCACAAGCGACATTCCGATCCTGGTGCGGCATTTTGTTTCAAAGCATAGCCGGCGCATGGGCAAGACGATCGAGAAGATTCCTGACGAAACCATGGATGCTTTTGTGCGCTGGAGTTGGCCGGGCAATATTCGCGAGCTTGAGAATTTTCTGGAGCGCGCGGTTATTCTCACGCGAGGATCGGTTCTGTTTGCGCCATTGGCGGAGTTGGAAGCGCCGGAAAATATCCAGGCGGAGGTGTCGCAGGATCCCTCGCTGCACGCGGCGGAGCGCGATCATATTCTGCGCGTGCTCCGCGAAACCAAAGGACAAATCGGCGGCGAAGATGGTGCAGCCGCGCGTTTGGGATTGAAACGCACCACGCTGAATTCGAAATTGAAGAAGCTCGGCATCGAGCGCAGTGACTACATTTAGTCAGAGTGACGAGATTTCGTCATCGTCACTTCGTCACTTCCTCCGTCGTCACTGCACAATACTCTTCTCAGATATCCGCTAAGCCCCTTAATTTGCAATCGCTCACGGACACTCCGCAATCGTGAGCGGAGTTTGGCACGCCCCGTGCATTAGTACAGGCGTGGCGCTGGAAGAGCCGGCATACGTTAAAGATCTCAATGCAAGAACGAGCGCAAGACGCGCAGATCAAGCTGGAAGGACGAATCGCGGGGCCATGGACGGAAGAACTAAGCCGTGTTTGGATGGAAGCGTCTCCGCGCGTTTCGAGTAAGCGGCTTGTTATCGATCTGCGCGATGTAACGTATGCGGACGCGCACGCCACACATTTACTTCGTGAAATCTATGTACAAACGCACGCGGAACTGATTACCGGAACACTGTGGACTCAGTCCCTCGCCGAAGTCATCAAGCAGGGCGATCAGCAGAAGAGTGAGGAGTTGTGATGGGAACGATGACGATGCAGAGTGCAATTGCTGGCAATGGTAATCAGTCGTGGTTGTCTGGAGAGTTCTTTAACAAGTTGACGCCTGAAGCGCTGAAGGACTTGAGCGCCATGGCAACGGCAGTAAATTATCCGGCAGGCAAGATTGTCTTTTCTGAGAAGGACACTGCATCCAGCATCTACATTGTCCTCGAGGGTGAAGTAAAGCTCTCAATGAACTCTAGCGACGGCCGTCGGCTGATTCTGCGCATTGCAAGAAAAGGCGAGATCCTTGGGCTGGCATCGGCGCTCTCCGGCAAGCCTTCTGAAATTACTGCGGAGATACTGTATCCGGCCAAGCTCGCGCCGATCAGCCGCCGCGATCTCACCAACTTCCTGATGCGGCATCCCGAGGTCTACCAAACAGTGACCGAGGAACTGACCCGCGATTACACATTGGCTTGCGAACAACTGCGCACAGTCGGGTTGTCGAATTCGGCGCCTGAAAAGCTCGCCCGCCTGCTCCTTGAGTGGAGCCAGAACGGCAAGACCACCGAGGATGGCACGCACTTCCGCTTTCCGCTTACACACGGCGAGATTGGCGAATTCATCGGCGCTTCGCGTGAAACCGTTACTCGCACTCTCAGCATCTTCAAGAGCCGTCACCTGGTTGCTTTTCACGGATCCACTTTAACGATTCCAAGCAAAACAGCATTGGAATCGTATGCGGGTAATTAGAGTACGCAGCAAATACATACTTCATACATAAAGTTAGTTCATACATTTAGACTGCAAGCGTTCGATACATACGGTATTTCCTCTCATACACCGGCAATGGAAGAATCACTCCATTGCCGGTTTTTTGCGCTGTATCTTCAACGGGCGTAGCAGACTGCACGGTACAATTGCTGCAATCGAAAACTCCGGAGGCTCTTATGCGCAAGTTGATTTTTGCCTTTCTCGCCATTGCAATTGCCGCTTCATTCGGCGTGCCCCTTAAGGCGCAAGGTGCGCCGCCGCAAAGCGGAGCAGGCCAGCCCTACGTAGTGGAGTACTACTACAAATGCCAATGGGGACACCAGGAAGAATTTTTCAACCTGTTCAAGAAGAATCACTATCCGCTGCTCAAGAAGGAGCAGGCCGCGGGCCGCATTCTTTCAGTGAAGATTGAGTCGCCGGCTTACCACACAACCGAGGACGGGCGCTGGGACTATCGCGTGACCATCGTCTTCAAGAATGGCACCATTGCCACGAGTTCAAATCCCGACGAAGAAGCGATGATTAAAGAGTTGTGGCCGGACCAGGCGACGTATCAAAAGGAAGAGCAACGCAGGTTCGAAATCCTGATCTCGCACTGGGATTTGCCCGTCACCGATATAACGCCGAAATAGAAACGAGAGAACGGCAGACTTCAGCCTAGTCACGGCATTTCCATTGCGCCACCAGGTCTTCTGCGGCTTGGGGCCAACTGGGGAACTCGAATTCAAAACCCGCCTGCAGCAGCCGGCCCGGAATAACGCGGCGGCTCTTCAAAACCAGTTCTGTCTCAGTGCGCATGATCGCTGCGGCAAGGTCGAGCAGTGGACGCGGCGCGGGCAGTCCGTTCGGCATTCCCCACGCATCGCGCAGCTCGCGCATGAAGTCCCGGTTGGGCAGGGGATTGGGTGCAGCAAGGTTTACCGGGCCGTCGAAGTCTGCGCGATGAATGAGAAATTCGACGGCGCGTGCAAAGTCGGTTTCGTGAATCCACGATACGAACTGACGACCATTGCCCTGCTTACCGCCCAGGCTCATCCGTACCAAATTAGAAAAAACTCCGAAGGCGCTGCCCGGTATCGGACTCATCACAATTGCCGATCTCAACGCAACTTTGCGCGTGCGCGGCGTGGGACCCTCAAAGAAGGCGGCCTCCCAGTCTTTGGCAACGCCAATGGAGAAGTCCCACGTCTTCGGTGCGCGGCGATGCTTTGAGATCATCTCTCCGCCGCCCAGCTCGCCGGTGAATTCGTCCATGGGGCGGTCAAGCGCATGCCGATAAATCGTGGCGGTCGATGCATTGAGCCACACGCGCGGAGGCTCTTCAAGATTCGCGATGACCTGGTTAAGCAGCCTCGTAGTCCCGATGCGGGAGTTATAAATTTCGCGGCGATTTTCGTCGTGGTAACGGCAATTGACACTGCGTCCGGCTAAGTTGATGCAGACGTCTGCAGCCTCGAGCGATTCAACCCAGGGTCCGGCTTGCTTGCCATCCCAGTGCACCGTCTCCCAATTTGCCGTGTAAGGGCCGCGTGTGAGGATGGTGACGTGATGACCGCGCTCCTGAAAGTAACGTGCCAGCATGTGACCGACGTGCCCGCTGCCGCCCGGGATCACGATGCGCAGGCGACGCGGAGACGGCACCGAGAGATTGCCCATGCATTAAGGGTACAGCGCATAAACCGCTGTAGACGGCGCGCGGTCTACAGATGCGGCGGAACCGGATATCCGGCATACATGCGTCGACGCCATTGCCAGGCGCGGATTGCGCGAACAATAACAACGATGATCAGGGCGAAGAAGAGGAACGGAATCAAGAGCAGGAATCCCGGCATTACGAACTTGTCCTGGCCGATGCTGAAGGATGCGGGCGCGTGCACGTTCCCAAAGATGATAACCATGCTTCTGCCGACTTGCGCGTTTTGGCCGGCACGGACAGAGCCAAAGAAGTTGACCAGATCACGCCCGATTACGGCGCCGTCGTCCAGCTGCGTGCGGCCAAAAAAGTTCACAACATCACGGTGGGCCGTGCCGTTAATGTGGACGTCGCCAAAGAATACAACGATGTCGCCGGTTACTTCGCCGTCGGCGCGAACATCGCAGAAAAAGCACACGGCATCGTGGACTGGATGATCCGCTGAGGCCGTGATATCAGAGCCGAACTGGACGGCGTCGTCGTTTGCATTGGCACGCATGGGAGCAAGGGCCACAGTGGCCATAAGCAGACAGAAGATAAGCGCACGAAGCTTCATTCGCCCCTCCTCAGGAGATCAATACGGAAGGGTGATGGAAGAAGTTCCATGAGAATATTGTTATCTTGGCCCACCGGGTTCATTCCATTGCGGAGGCGGGTTTGAGGGCAATGGCCCAGTCCGAAGCTCGATCGACGATCACGTCCGGCTCAACTTCAGACAGGTTCTGCGGCCCAAATCCGAAAGCGCAGCCAATAGCCCACGCTCCCGCGTTGCGCGCCGTCTCCACGTCAACTTTGCTGTCGCCAATCATTACCGTTTCATCCGGCGTTACGCCGGCCTCCTGCATGAGAGTGCGAAGACCCTGAGGGTCGGGTTTTTTAGCTGGGAAGCTGTCGCCGCCAAAGATGTGCAGGAAGTAATCGGCCATGCCAAGGCCCTCGCAAATGCCGCGTGCCGGGCGAACCGGTTTGTTGGTGAGTACGGCCATGGTGCGCGGTGGTCCGCCGTGCGTGTCGTGCAGATCGCGAAGCGCGGCCAGCGCCTCGAGCACGCCGTCATAAGCATAGGTGAAGTCCAATTTGTGCTCGCGGTAATACTGGAGAAAGAAAGCATAAGCGCCGGCCAGGAGAGTTTCGTCCACTTGCGCGGGATCGATTCCGTCGGCCAATGCAAGGGATCGCCGCATGAGCATGGGAGCGCCGTTGCCGACAAAACTCGCAATTGCCGGGTCGTTAAGCGGAGCGCGGCCGTACTGCGTCAGGGCGGCGTTTACGCTGTTGCACAAGTCCTGTGCGGAGTCGATAAGGGTGCCGTCGAGATCGAACACGAGCAGCTTGATGCGCTCGACTGGCAATGGACGAATCACATGAACCATGACTCCAGTTTACCGAAGCGAGGGCGGGGGATTCCGCGTAGGCTCCGTTGGGCGAACTACGGTGGGAATGCGATGATTAAGGATTATTACGGCGCCGCTGAACCGCGGTGGGTGACGTATCAGCGAGAAGGAAGGATTCATTGAAGAATCGAGTCTTCATTCAGATTTGTCGATCGGCATTGATGGTTGCAATGATCGGAAGTTTCAATCCCGGCACGTTTGCACAAAAGCAAGCCTCGCAGCCGTCCAACATAAATCATCAGCAAGTATTCAGCCAGAACGCTGCGGCCGAGCGAATCGTCAATCTCGACGTTCTCAAGAATGAAGTCAAGCAATACCACGACTGCACCTGCACATGCGGTTGTTACGCGCGCGATCTCGATGCGCAGGCGGATCGGGCCATCGCTTTCTTGCGCAGGCGTGCGGCCCAGAAACGCGCTGCAGAGAAACTGGCGTTGGTGCTCGACATCGATGAGACCTCGCTCAGTAACTACAAGCAGATGCAGCAATCTGGATTTAGTTATGTGAACAACGATTGGAATGCGTGGATTGACACGGCGCAGGCGCCTGCGATTCCCGGCACCTTGCGGCTCTACAAAGTGGCGCAAAAGCTGGGAGTGAGCGTCATCTTCATTACCGGCAGGTCCGAGTCGCAACGCGCTGCGACTGAGCGTAATCTCTCCAACCAGGGATTCACGAACTGGCAGAAGCTGATTCTTCGTCCTGCATTGGCCGCATCGCAGTCCACGACTGCTTACAAGTCGGCGATGCGCGCACAAATTGTGGGGGAGGGCTACAAACTAGTGCTGAACGTCGGCGATCAGTGGAGTGACCTTAAAGGCGCACCCGAAGCAGAATTCTCAGTCAAATACCCTGACCCTTTTTATCTGATTCCGTAGAAAAAAAAGCAGGGACTTGCCAGGAGCGGCCCAGTCCCTGTGAGGAGTAGGAGATCAATGAACGCGAATGCTGCCCGACCCGGTTTCCATCTTTACAACCGGTCCACCGCCGTTGATCTTGCCCGTGACATGGTGGCGGTTTGACGCGCCCTGCGTAGTCAGTTCGCGATCGGTATGAATGCTGCCCGAACCGGTTTCTGCGTCGATCGTCATACCGGCATCGGCGGTCCACAGTTCGATGCTGCCTGAGCCAGTTTCAAGCTTCCATGCCGCAGACGGCGTTCCGGCCGCTTTGATGGAGCCAGAGCCGGTTTGTGCATGCAGTCCGCCATGAAGGTTGCGCAGCTCAATCGAGCCAGAGCCCGTCTCAGCCCTGACATCGCCGTCGCCAATTTGCTCAACGTAGATGTTGCCGGAACCTGTATCTACTGAGAACCCCCCATGCAATCCGGTGGCGTGAATGCTGCCCGAGCCGGTACTGAGTTTTGCATTTTCACCCACGCCGTCGTCATTCACTTCTCCAGAGCCCGAAGAGGCTTTCAGGTAGCAGTCGACCGGCGCCTGAATTTCGTAATCAATGCTGATGTTGTGCATGTTCTCGCGGCGAGCACCGATGCGGACGATATTTCCTGTCTGCTCAATGGGCGGATTGTCTGCGATTTGCTTAACCTGCTCATCGGAAGCGCCGAAGCTGGAGCGCACACGCCCAAAAATGTGTATCTGGCCATCGGAGCCGTGCGTAATGCGGATGCTGCCCGATCCGGTCCCGACTGTGAAGTCCACTTTGCCACTCACTTTTAGAGTGCGGTCAAATGTGGCTTCAGCAGCAAACACCGGAATCACTGCCAGACCCGTAACGATGAGTGCCACCGTCAAAAACAGAACTCGCTTCATTTCGTACCTCGCTTTCAAAAAAAACGGCGCGCCAACCGGCAGGGGTAGGGCAGTTGTCCTGGGCAAAACTCGCCGATCAGCGCGCCAGACTACCCGCCTATCCCTTGAGCACCCTGATTGCCAAACGTATGCACGGGCTAAATTGAACCATTGAAGGCAGATCGCCGCATTCGTTCAATGGAAGAAGCGCTAATTGTTGTCCACTTTCGAACACGACTGTGCATGGCCGGACATAGAAGGTTATACGGAGAACCTCAATGCCAGGTTCCTGTCGGCCTGCAAAGCTGAAAACCGGCTTGCCTGCGTTCAGCCGCCCAAGCCAAAGTGCTATTCTCTGACCCAGATGCACGGCCTGACATTGCTTAAATCTGTCGCAGTGGCCATGCTCGTCCTGGCTAACGCCTTCTTTGTGGCTGCCGAGTTCGGGCTGGTTTCGATCCGCGAAACGCGGATTGAGCAGATGCTCGCCGCGCGGGTGCCGGGATCGCGTGCAGTTCGCTTGTTGCAGCGCCGTCTCGACGAGCTGCTGCCCGCCGTCCAGCTGGGCGTCACTCTCTGCTCTCTTGCGCTGGGTTGGCTCGGCGAGCCGCTGGTGGCCTCGCAGCTGTCGCCGTTGTTTGCAGGTCTACCGCATGCCAGGGTCTACGGAGACTTTGCCGCCGTCACCATCGGTTTTGCGCTGATCACCTACTTCCACGTCGTCGTCGGCGAACTGGTTCCCAAGTCGCTGGCCCTCAGCCGGGCAGAGGCGCTCTCTGTGGCGGTGGCTCCGCCCATGCTCGCTTTCATGGCCCTCACCAAGCCCGCTGTCCGGCTTTTGAAAGGCTCGGCTGCTATCGTGCTGCGCGGCTTTGACGTGCCGCTTTCAGAACGGGCTGTGGTGCATTCCTCAGATGAGCTGAAGTTGATTGCGACCGCGGCGCGACGGATGGGCCTGCTGCCCAAATTCCAGGAGACGCTGATTCATCGCGCGCTGGAACTGGATGACGTACCGATTCGCGAGATCATGACCCCGCGGCAGAAAATATTCTCGCTGCCGTCAAATATGCGACTGGAAGAAGCAAGCGCCAAGGTGATTGCAAAGCACCGGTCCCGCGTTCCTGTCTATGACGAGACGCGCGGTCCTGAGCACATTATCGGCGTAGTCTACGCACGCGATCTTGCGCGGCTCATCTTCTTCCGCACGGCTTCAGACCGCGAGCAGAACCCATCGCAGACATCGGCGCAGAGCGTGGAACTTACACATCCAGGTACGCGTATTACCACACCCTTTGTTGAATTGCGCCTGCGCCAGATCATGCGCGACATTCTCGTGGTTCCAGAGACCAAGTCGGTGCTTGACCTGGTCCGCGATTTTCAAAAGAAGCGTCGCCACATGGCTGTGGTGGTGGATGAATACGGATCGGTCGTGGGCCTGGTGACTGCTGAAGACGCGATTGAGCAATTCACCGGGGAACTCGAAGACGAGTTCGATTCACCGGCAGTTCCGGTGCTTTCAACGGCGTCGGGCGCCTTGCTAATGGACGGTGGCGTGAATTTGCGCGACCTTGAAACGCAGATGCAGTGGAGCCTCCCGCGCGACGGCGGTGTGGAAACGCTGGCTGGATTTGTGCTGGTGCGGCTTGCGCATTTGCCGACGGTTGGTGAATCGACCACCTTTGAAGGCCGCCGCTACACGGTTGTTGAAATGGACGGCCGTCGCATTGCGAAGATCCGTGTTGAACCGCTTCAGGAAATAGCCACGCCCGCAGATTGAATTCAATTTCTTACGCGAGAATATTTGTGCAACCGTCCCGATCCGGAGCGCGATCGGAGTGTTGTTCCACTTTGTGATAAGTCTGGCACCTCCAATGGTCACCCTGTGACTCGTGTCACGACCGCTTGTTCCACCCGGCTTCTAAGATGAGAACCCGAAAGGCCCCTCTAGTTGGCAGCCGCTGCAATTTCTAAGCGACCGTCGGCATCTGGGACTGGAACATTACATACGAGGTGAGAGCGATGGGATTCGTCCCGGTGATGTGGTCCGTTTGGGGTGCATTTGTTCTGCTATTTATCGTGGTCAAGATATTTACGGGACAATTGGCTCGTGATGAAGACAGCCAGGTTTTTCTTGGCGAAGCAATGGAGCAGGAAAAGTCTGCACAGGCAGCAATTGTGGCGAAGGTAAATAAAATTGAGCCGTTGCGCAAGGCAACTCTGGCTCTAGTGGGAGTCGCGACGGTGTTTGTCGTTGGCTATTACCTGTTCGATATCTACAGGCAGTTCCGGCCGTAATCTATACGAGCAATAACTTCCTCAACCCCGGCGGATGATTGGATCGCCGGGGTAGGAAGTTTAGTGCCGCTTCAGCAACGAATTCAACTCGCCCAGTTTCGACTAGCTGAGGAGATGGAGCTGCAGCATGATGTCGCGGATATAGTAAACGACAACAACGACCGTCATGGCCACTGCCATCCACTTCAAAACGCGCAGCGCAGGCTCTACTTTGTGAACTTTTGCCACGATCATTAACTGCGCGGTCCTTTCATGTTCGAAGGAGTCGTCGAGGAAGATCTGATCGTCCTCATTCTTCTCCAGGCTCGAACGGTAGACGTGCAGTAACAGCATCGCAGCGACAATCACGCCCCACGCCGTCCACATGATCGGTACGAACGTCATAATCCACCTCCATAGTATTGCTGGGTCCCAGAACCGGCGAGTCCGTAGACTCGAAGCGCGGCCTCGTGGGTAGAGGGGCCTTTCGGTTGAACATAATAGCTCCGAAAAGGTGCTGCTGTATCGTTTTATTTTTTTGGTGACCCGAAAGAAAGGCCCCGGCCGTGAGTTAGAGGCCACAAATGCATAGGGTTACCTTATTGGCTGGTTGGACTAATTCTGCGACCCAAATGAAGCCAATCGCATCAAAGGTAATGGCAGGCGAAGAATCAGGCTGGGTGAATTGGCTTGTATCCGCGCCCAATGAACGGTAAAGTAGAATTAAGAATTCATCCCCGGGAGAGCACATGTCCACCGTAACCGCGGCACCACAGGAAACTGAAAAGAAGGCTCCTCTATTTCTGACCCCGTCAGCCATCGCGAAGGTTCGCGAGATCATGGCCACCCAGGATCCAATTCCGGCAGGCTTGCGCATTGGAGTCGTGGGCGGGGGCTGCTCAGGCTTCCAATACTCGATGGCCTTTGAAAACCAGAGCGGGATGATGGATAAGGTCTTCAGCTTTGATGACTTAAAGGTGTTCGTGGACGCGACATCTCTGATGTACCTGAACGGATGCACGGTCGATTACGTTGAAACACTGGAAGCTGCCGGGTTCAAGTTCGAGAACCCACAGGTGAAATCCACCTGTGGATGCGGCTCCTCCTTCAGCGCTTAAAACGCCGTTGCTGTTTGGTTCTCTCGCATAAAGAAAGACCCGCCTGGGCCAGGCGGGTCTTTTGCGTTTGGCCGTGAGCGCTCTTATTGCTGAGGCTGCGGTGTGGCGCCCGAGCCTGGAGCCGGGGCTGGCGTCGATCCAGATCCTGAACCAAAACTGCTGCCTGAGTTGGGGTTTGAGCCTGAACCCAAGCTGCTGCCAAAGCTCGAACTACCCACTGGCGTGGTCGTGCTGCTGGCCGGTTGGCCCATGTTACCGCCCGCCTGAGTTTGCGTGTCGGTCAGCAAGTCGTAGACAAACTCCCACTCGTTGTAGTGCTGTTTCTTCTTAAGGACAAGGATCGAAGTTTGGGTGCTTGCGGGTGAAAAGCCGATAATGCCGGCTCCGCCAAACGTCTGTCCCGACGACGAACCGAACGCGGAAGAGCTGTCGCTCGATCCATTGGCGCCGCTTGTCGCTGTCGTTCCGCTCGTTCCGCTTGTTCCAGTTGTCCCGCTGGCCCCGGCCGAGCCGTTGGCTGTCGCCGTGCCCGACGAGCCCGTGCTCCCCGGCGTATTGCCTGAACCGAAGATCGAACTGCCGCCAAACGTGGACCCGCCAAAGGAAGAGCCGGTTGAAGAACCGGTCGCAGACGAGCCGCCGAGGCCTCCACTACCGCTGGGGCCCACGCCCGCCAAAACCGAGCCTCCCGCAGAACCTGCGCCGGCAATCGGTTGCCCGAAGAAGCCCGTCGACTGCGTTTTCGCCTCGCCATAGCGGATTGGCTTCCAATCATCTTTGCGCGTGACCGGATCAATGTACTTCTTGCGCAGAAAACGGATCTCGTTAGTGTTGACCAGCGCGTTGGCGTTGGGCGGATAGGCGTGAAATTTGCGGTAATAAAGCTGTATAGCGCGCGTGTACTGCTTGCCGCGGCGCATGGTTTCGACATCGCGATCACGCTGAATCTCTTTGGCGGCCCTGGGTACGGCCACCGACAGCCAGATGGTGAACACAGCCAGCATGAACATGACCCAGACAAGGAGATAGCCATCTTCAGAGCGGCGTTTGCGGCGGGCTGGAATTGTGTGCTTCATCAACTTCTCAGAACGCAGTCAGCGGAATGGTCTGCGTGTTGTTGTACGCCAGATCGGTAATCTGCACGTTATTTGGATTGATGTTTCCGACGCGGTAGCGGTGGTTCACGATTTCGCCGCTCTTCGCCATAAAAATGTCTTCGCCGTGCGTAAAGAAGGCCTGCAGCGATTTGTCGGGCCCCTGCGAATAGCCGAAATATTTCAGGTCGATCGACGGAGGACGCGGCGGCTGCGGAGGCACGTTGACCGACGGCTGTGGCCCAGTCATACGAGCGCTCTTCAGTGGCTTTTCAATTGCCACCGGCACTGAATCGGCAGAGAAAATGTTGCGGCCCGTTCCGGCATAGCGGACGTTTTCGCTCTGCTGAAGCTTTTCAATGTGCAGCGCTGGATCGATACCCGCATTGGATAGTTTCTGGGCCTCAGGACCTTCCGCCGACGAACCAGAAGAAGTGGCCACGGAACGACTAGTGGATACCGGAGTAGCAACCGGGCGAATTGGCGCGGAAGGCGCAAAGAACATCTTGTACACCTGAACGCCGCCGTAGACGATGATGAACGCGAACAGCACAACAACCAGGACAACCTGGCGCTTGTTCTCAGTTCCGAGAGGAATGGCCATGGCTATTCACCCCCTCTTCCGCCGGAAGGAGCAGCCTGCTCGGCCGTCTGCTGTATCGATGGCAGTCCACTGGCGGCAGCGTCGGCGCGGCGCATCCACGTCGACAAACTAAGCCGCAGATTCACCTGTCCGCCCTGTTGGCCGGCGAGGGCCATGGCGCGGATGAGGAAGAAGCTCTGATCGCGCTCAAGGCTGTTGATAAAGCGCATCACCTGCGGGTACTCGCCGCTGATGTTAGACTCGATTGCGATCTCGGTCAGATCGGGACCGGAAATTCCTTGTGCGTACTGCAGCCGGGTAATGCGCACGCCTGAAGCAACCTCAAGCTCGCCGATGCGGCCGGAGATAGTCGAGTAGTTGGGCGGAATGCGCTTGTTGTAAAACGATTGCATCTGTGCGCGCGATTCTTCAACGCGCTTATCAAGGCCGCGCAGGGGAGAGGTCTGAAGGTCCATGGCCTTGAGCTGAATCTGCTTGCCGGCCATGGCCGTGTCAGCATTCACGCTAATGGCTCTCCAGTCGAGTCCGAGGCGCACACCAAGTCCAACAACCAGCAGCAACAGTGCGGCAAACGCAACGTAGTGCCATGTAAGCGGCGACTTAAGCCGTTCGTTCCAGACAGGGGAGGCGGTTCCATTGCTCATCGCAGGCCTCCTGTTCTGATGCCGGAGTACACTAGCCGGCGAGTAGCACCTGAAGAAGGCATGACGCTTGCGGGTGATGCGGATTCGGCGGATTCATGCTGGTTGTTAGCCATCTTCGATGCGGCTCTGGCTTCCTCCTGCGTAGGCGGATTGTATTCAGCCAACAAGTCGAACGTGAACCGATTTGACTCGCTTACCGGCTCCATTCGCTGATTAGGCAGATTAGTGCTTTCGGAGTTTTCACCAATGATGCGAGGTTGCAGGAATCGTCGCGAATGCTCGAGATTGCGTACCAGTTCCACAGAGCGATCGCGAGGACCCACGACGCGAAGGTGAAGGGTAATGTGGCCGTCTTTGGCGCGAACAGGCTCGAGTGTAGAAACCTGCACACCGCGCGGCAGAACCGTTTCAAGGTTTTCCATGGCCAGCGTCCACGAGAATGCCTTCTCGTCAAAGAGCCGGTTCAGCGCGTCTGCCTGCTTGAGCAACTGCGCATTGTCTGGCCGGTCCATCAAATTCTGATAACTCTGCCGCTCCTGCGTTACAAGAGCAATCTGTGCATCCAAAGCTCGCTCGCGCTGGCGCGCTTGTTCGGCGCGATTGTGAACAGCGTGCAGGCCAAGCCCCAGAGCGAGGGCCACCAGTGCAAGAATGCCCATGCTGATACGCAGCCGCTTGATTGCCGGTCCGAGATCAGCAAAGGGGCGCGTTGCAAGATTGATTGCGATCCGCATGGACTATTTGGCCCCCGCCAGCGCGCCGGCAGCGCCTGCAATGCTTGCTTGACCAAGCGAGGTGATGGCTCCAGTTTCAGGCCGCGGAACGAGATCGACCACATTCAAATCCATACCACTGATCCACTTTTCAAAATCACGGCTGTTGTAAAAGCCCGCGTAGTGAATTTGCCGCGCCGGTGCGCGAAGCGTGTCCTCGTAATAGGCTGCGGCCACCGCAATGCCGCGCTGGATTTCCGCAAGCCGCTCATGAGGATCGTCAGGCAAATCAAGCGTGCGATGAAGCAACAGGTCGCTACCGTTGGCGATGGAAGTGGTGAGCGCCAGCGGGCTCAGGTTCGCCATCAGCACAGCTTCCATGGAGTCGACCACCTCAAGCGCGGCAAGGCTGGAAGGCAGCACCGCACCCGGTTCATATCCTGCCGCGCGCACCGCGCTTTCGTACTCAGCAAGCACTGGGCCGGGCAAAATTGCAGTGAGCAATCTTACGGCGGTGGCGCTTTGCGAGAGAACCTGGTAACTGACCCCGGCGTGCTCCACATCAAAGGGAACCATCTTGCGCATGCGCAGTCGCAGCACGGGAAGGATCTCAGCGGGGCGGCTGGGAAGTGAATCAAAGTCGAGCATGAAAACGCGAACGGACGGATCGGGCAGCACTACGGTGACAGCGCGAGAACGCAGAGTCATTTCGCCAAGCGCGGAGCGAATGGCTGCTGAAACCACATCGGCGGAACGAATGTTTGACTCGGCGATGCCGGGAATAAGTGCACCGTGGGGCAGGGGAGCAAAGGCGAAGACGGGCTCGTTGCTGGATGCGTCCAATGACGCGCCCAGTACCCCTTCAGCCGACAACTCGATTGCCGCAGGTGGCCGACCGCCGGATTGCGCGCCGATTTTTGTCTTGCTCAAGAACGATTTCACTAGCGGGATGCCTCAATAAAGGTTACCTTGTTGATCTCTTTGAGCGTCGTAAGGCCGCGGCGGACACGGTCAAGGGCTGACTCGCGAAGGAAGCTCATGCCTTCTTTCTGCGCCTGTTTGCGCACTTCAGAGGTCGGCTTCTTATCCAGAATGAGTTCACGGATTGGGTCGGTCAAATCCAGCAGCTCGTGAATGGCGGTTCGGCCACGATAACCTGTGCCGCCGCATTCCATGCAGCCTGTTCCCTCGCGGAAGCCGAAATCCCGCCACTCCACTGGATCGAGCCCGCTGGTGATCAGGAGGTCGTCATCATAATGCACGGTGCGCCCGCAGTACTCGCAGATGGTGCGCACAAGCCGCTGCGCAAGAATGCAGTTGAGCGCGGAAACAAAGTTGTACGCCTCGACACCCATGTTCAAAAAGCGGCCAAGCACATCGACCACGTTATTGGCATGGACGGTAGTAAAGACAAGATGGCCGGTGAGCGCAGAGTTGATGGCAATCTGCGCGGTCTCCTGATCGCGAATTTCGCCGACAAGGATTTTGTCGGGATCGTGGCGCAGAATGGAACGCAGTCCGCGAGCGAAGGTGAGTCCTTTCTTCTCGTTGACCGGAATCTGTGTAATGCCACGAATCTGATATTCGACCGGGTCCTCAATCGTAATGATTTTGTCTTCGTCGCTCTTGATCTCATTCAGAGCCGCGTAAAGCGTGGTGGTTTTGCCGGAACCGGTTGGACCTGTAACCAGCACCATGCCATAAGGCTCGCGAATGTAGCGGCGGAAGCGGCGCAGGTCCTCATCAGCAAAGCCAACTACATCGAGCGTGAGGTGCTTGAATTTCTCGCTCATCGATTCTTTGTCGAGCACGCGGAGCACGGCGTTTTCTCCGTGAATGGTCGGCATGATCGAAACACGGAAATCGATTAGCCGGCTTTTATAGCGAACGCGGAAGCGGCCGTCCTGAGGAACGCGGCGCTCGGCAATATCGAGTTCGCTCATGATCTTGATGCGCGACAGAATTGTGGCGTGGTGTTCACGCGCGATGGGCGCCATGGCTGCCTGCAGCACTCCATCGATGCGGTACTTGACCACCACCGAGTCGTCGTTGGTTTCAATATGAATGTCAGAAGCACGGCGTTCGAGTGCGGTAAAGATTGTGGTATCGACGAGCCGGATGATCGGGCTGATATCTTCTTCGCTCGTCAGCTTCTCAATCGAAATATTTTCATCGGAGTTATCTTCACCGGTGAGCACATCGAACGTGAGCCCTTCGCTGGCCTCGTCGAGCACGCGCTGCGATTGCTCTGTCTTCTTCAACAAATCGGTGATCTGCGAGAGAGTGGCGACGCGGGCAATGATTCGGTGACCAAGCAGCCCGGCAATCTCGTCCAGCACCATCAGGCGGGAAGGATCGCTGACGGCGATGATGAGCACGTCCTGCTGCTGTTCTATCGGCACGAAGTTATAGCGGAACATCAATTCGACCGGGACGGTGCGCAACAGGTCGTGCTGAATTTTAAAGTTCTTCAGGTCGACAAACTCGGCGTGATAGCGCAGCGCCAGCGCCTCAGCCTGGGTGCGTTCGTCGAAGCCATTCGAATTAGCGACCGGTGTAACCGGCAATGTGACAATGTTTGAATCAGTCATGATAAAGACCTATCCTCCACTGACCTGGCCCAGTGAAAAGATGGGCAGGTAAAGCGAGATGAGGATGAAGACGACGACCACGCCCATCACGATGAGTATGGCCGGCTCAATAAGTGCAAGGGCCGCAGTGAGTGCCGTAGCCACATCTTCTTCAAAGAATTCAGCAACGGAGTTGAGCATCTGCGGCAACGCGCCGGTTTGCTCGCCGACCTGGATCATTTCTGCAGCCAGGTTAGGAAACACGCCGGTATTGATCAGCGAATCGGCCAGGCTCTTGCCCTCGCGCACCGTGCCGATGGAAGTGAAGATCGCTCTGGAAACGCGTCGCGACGAAATCGCGTGTGCCGCAGTCTCAAGCGAAGGCACCAGCGGCAGTCCGCCGGTAAGTAATGTTGAGAGCGTGCGAGCGAACAGCGCCACCTGGTATTTGAGCCAGATGCCGCCGAACACCGGCATCGCCACGCGAAAGCCGTCGACAAAATCGCGACCGCGCTCGGTAATCGCCAGTCGGTAGGCGATGAGTGCAATTACGACCGCACCCAGGGCCAGCCAGAGGATGTTATTGTGCAGCCACTTGCCCAGCGCCAGCAATCCGAGAGTCATGGCAGGCAACTTGGAGCCCATCTGGTCATAAAGTACTGCGAACTGCGGTACCACGACGGTCAGCATGAAGATCATGAGGCTGATGACCAGCGTCATGAGCACACAGGGATAGATGAGTGACGCAATCAGCTTCTTGCGGAATGTAAGCGAAACCTTTTGGAAGTTGACATAGCGCTCAAGAACTTCCTGCAGGTTGCCGGCGCGTTCACCTGCCAGCAGCGTGGTGTTGTACATAACCGGGAAGCCGCCTTGCGCCTCGAATGCCGCGGAAAGGGATTCGCCGGTTTTTACCCGCTTCGCCACGTCATCCAACTGCGCAGAGAATTGCGCGTTCTTCTGAATTTTGCCGAGCATCTCAAGCGAGCCGAGGATTGGCAGTCCCGCTTTGATCAAGGTAAGGAACTGCTGATTGAAGATGAGGAAAGGCTCGAGCTTGACCTTGCGCTTTCTGAGCGCAAGTATGCCGCTGCGCGCGCGGATGGAGAATACGTGATAGCCGGCATGGGTAAAGCGGTTGCGCAGCTCTTCGGCTGTCGCCGCCGTTTGAACCTGCTCCAGCACGTGTCCGTGCTCATCGGCCAATTTGATAACAAACTCTGCCATATATCTGGTTGAGGCGGCGCGGGAAGCGCACCCGGTTCCTCAGGAAGTGCTCCAACTTAAGGGTATCAGTATCAACAGCAACTAGACGCGCTGATTGGCTCTATCGTTCGAAGCATTTACCGCTCTTTCAAAAGGGCTTCCGGGCGGATTTTGGCAGACGGTTTCCGGTCGTTTGCCGGGCCGCGCAGGTGGCAAACCTGGTTCAATCGGCAGGGTCTTTAACCGAAAGGCGGCTGCGAGATCGCTTAGATGACCTTGTATGCTGAATGGAATCGGTCGCGGCGGAAAGTCAGCGGGCGCCCGGGCGATGAGGATTGGCATGAACGCAGGCCAGTGGAGCGGTTGGACCGGTTTGGCAGTGAAAGCATTTCTGCGCAAACGCGGCCGAAAGCTTGCCGATTTGCTTCTCCTGGCCACAATTGGATGCATTCTTGTGGCTGGCAAGCGCTCAGTGCCAGTGGCGGCAGTGGTCGTCCCCTATCCCCACGATGTTGCCCAGGTGAGCTTTGCAGTTGCCGGCGACGTAATTCCTCACCAGGCCGTTCGAGAAGCAGCCAATGCGGTGGGCGAGGGCCAGCAAGGCTGGGCGGGATTGTTCAGCGAGGTGAATGACGTTTTTCATAGCGCCGATTTCGGCTTCGTCAATATGGAAACGCCGGTGGCCCCGAACCACTCCAAGGGATCAAAGCAATTTATGTTTGACGCGCCGATCGCGCTGCCTGAGGCGCTGAAGGCGAGCGGCATTAAAATCGTTTCGTTTGCCAACAACCACGTGATGGACCAGGGGTGGGCGGGGTTTGCGGAAACGCGCGAACACCTGCGCGAGGTGGGACTGCTGTTCGCGGGTACAGGCGACACGACACAGCAGTCCTGGCAACCAGTATTTACTGAGGCGAACGGCATCAAGGTCGGCTGGCTGGGCATGACGCGCTGGCTCAATGGAAACCGCAATCCTGACAAGGACGACCTGCCGCGCGTGAACTTTTTCCCCTACCCGGGGGAGGCAGGCGGTGCACCAGGCATGGACGAAGCCGGAGCGTTAGCTGCCATTAAAACCGCGCGTGCGCAATGCGATCTGCTTGTAGTATCCATCCACTGGGGAATTGAATACGCAACGGCGCCGCGACCTGAAGATGTCGACTTGGCGCACAAGATGCTGGAAGCCGGTGCGTCGGTGATCGTAGGCCACCATCCGCATGTGCTGCAGGCGGTGGAAACATATAAGACCTCCGACGGGCGCAATACGGTGATCTTCTACTCGCTGGGCAATTTCCTGTCGAACCAATCGCGGACCTACGTGGACGGACTGATGCCGGACAGCAACGGCGATCCGCGCGACTCGATGATTGGATTGTTTGCGGTGGTCAAGAAAGACTACGGTCCCGGCGGCGTGCGAGTCGAAGTTGGACATGTGGGCATTCTCCCTGTCTGGGGCGAGAACAACCGCAACGACGTTGCCAGCGGCCGGGCGAAAAAGCCGGAGATTCATCCGGTGTTAATCGATCGTGAGATTCCAAAGGTGCAGGCGCAGCTGGATGCTTTGAACAAACTTGTCGAAGCCAACAAGTCCGATGCATCGTCTCCGGCGCTGACGGCCGATCAGAAAAAAGAATTTATCTCTCTGACCAGCCAGTTGAAGGTGTTGACGGACCGTCGCGAAAAAATTCTGGCGCGGACCGGCGACGAGTACGTGACGGAACCGCCAAAGCAACAGTCAAGACCCTGAAGTGGGGTGAAAGATGTCGATGCGTACTCCGCAAACTGAGCCGACACCGGTTGAGAAGCAGCCAGTGACTGCGCAGAGCGTGTTGCTGGGCGTGGCCATGATGCCGGTTTTATTTTTCGGCGCCGGGCTAGCTATCTCGTCGGCAACAGCGTTGCGCTGGGCGCGCGGCTACCGTGAAAACAGCCTGCGGACAGCCATGAAGGCGCGCGGAAGATTGGTTGGGTGGGCAGAGTTTTTGGAGAAGATGCGCGCGTCAGGCGGGACTTGTATCGAGGAGAAATTCTCGCCGAAGGGCCCGGTTCGATTCTGGTGGACGCCTGACGATGTTCACGCCGAGTCTCCGCACAGGATTATTGACTGGTTCACGATGCACAAGGGCGGAGCAGGAGCACCGTTTGTGCAATGGTGCCGCGAGCGCTACACGGGCGAGAGCGGCAGTGCCTTGCTGGTGGATACTCGCGGAATAGGGAAGAAAGAGATTTACGCGCTGTGGTCTGAGTGCCGTTCGCAATCCTGCAAGGCGCAGTGGATTGAAGTAGCTCCGCCGGAAATTCTGCCGGCGCAGACTGGCGTTAATCCTTGAAAGCTGAATTAATAGCCGTTGGCGACGAGCCACGCTTCGGTCATATCGAATTGCGATTCTTTCTCGGCCTGTAATTGCATTGACGCGAGCTTGACCAATACGTCTGCCTCAACGTTGACCGGCGCTCCGACTTGGAGTGCGTGCAGATTTGTGCGCCAGTAGGTGAGCGGCAGAATCGCGATACTGATGTTCTCCCCATCGAAGTCGGCAATCGTCAGGCTGATGCCTTCAATGGCGACGGAACCTTTGGGCACCATCCACTGGCGAACGTTTTCTGGAACGCGCACTTTTAGGGTCCAGTCAGTAGTATGCGGGCTGAACTGCGGGCTCGATTCAGGGATAACCGTTTCAAGGGCGACGAGCGTGCCGGCGCCGTCTACGTGTCCTTGCACGACGTGCCCCCCCAGCGGACTACCGGTTGCGGTTGGCAATTCAAGATTGACCTTGGCGCCGGCAGCTAGCGCGCCGAGCGAAGTCTTGTCGAGCGTTTCCTGCGCCAGATCTGCGTGGAAGTAGACTGGATCGACGTCGAGCGCGGTAAGGCATACGCCGGATACAGCAAGGGAATCGCCTTCGCGCAAACGGGCTGCGATGCCGGGCGCTT
>Ga0265314_10000947_pt1 | contig 34148 bp, 34 predicted proteins | sample 4126metaG_FD_203106 | JGI IMG/M metagenome (GOLD analysis project Ga0265314, IMG submission 203106) | Rhizosphere microbial communities from Carex aquatilis grown in University of Washington, Seatle, WA, United States - 4-1-26 metaG | ecosystem: Host-associated > Plants > Roots > Rhizosphere >...
GCGCCGGTCGCCGCTTCGAACATCGCCATCGCAATATGCTGCGGGCTGCCGTTGCCGCCGGAGGCGTAATTGATCTCGCCCGGACGCGCCTTCGCGAGCGCCACGAGATCGCGCGCGGATTTCACCGACAGCGACGGATGCGTGACCAGCAGCCACGTATTGCCAGCGACGAGACTCACCGGCGCGAAACTCTTGAGCGGATCGTAGGCCACTTTTTTATAGAGGTTCGGGATCATCGTCAGGATGCTGTCGTTGAGCGTCGCCAGCGTGTAGCCGTCCGGCGCCGACCGCATGAAGCGCTCGGTGCCGATCAGGCCCGCCGCGCCCGGCTGGTTGTCGATCACGATCTGCTGGCCCAGGTTCTCCGCCATTTTCTGGGTGACGATGCGCATGCCGACGTCGACCGAGCTGCCGGCCTGCAGCGGCATGATCATCAGGATCGTTTTCGCGGGATAGGCCTGCGCGCCGCTCAGCGCCGGCGCGCACAGCGCCGCCGACGCAATCAGATATCCCGTAACCGGTTTCATGCTTCGACCTCCTCCGTTGACCGCTTTATTCCGTTGTCAGCCGCGCCGCATCATACCGCGACCATGTGCGAGAGCAGTTCTCCGATGTTTTCGCACCGCTCGAATTCTGCGACCCCGTCGATCACGCGCTGCGCGTTCGAAACCTCGAGCATGCCGTCAGAGAGTTCGAGAAACTTGCCGGCGATCTCGGCGTCGCTCAACGGATTTTGCGGGTGGCCGGGCGGGTATTTGTACATGCGTGTCAATTCGCGCCCGTCGCGCATTTTGACGGCCACCCCGCCGCCGGACGATTTTGGATACAACGCAGTCAGTTCCGCGTCGGCCTCGAGTCCGGTTTTCGCAATCAATCCCCGGATGTCATCGGCAGCGATGCGTTCGTCCGTGAATTGCGCCGGCCCGCACGCGCCGTCGAGCAGCGCCGCAGCGACACAGTAATGATAGCTGTGGTCCGCGGTTTCCTTGTCGCGCGGATAATTCTTCTGCGGATCGGACGCTTTCTTCACCGCGAGCGCGTGCAGTTTGATGACAACGCGATCGATATCCGCCATCACCAGGCGTTCCCGCGTCGCAAGGTCGACCGCCGCGCGGATCAACGCCATCGCGCCGGCAACCGCGGCGTAAGGCTTGAGGCACGTATCGAGTATGCGGTAACGCTCTCCGACCGGCGCCGTCAGCGCGGTGAAATCGACTTCGCCCGCTACCGTGGCGGCCCAACCCGCGGCGCCTTCGAATATTTCATCGGGGCCGGTGAGGCCGCCGGCCGCGAGCAGCGCCGCCTCGACACCGCCTTTCGCGATGGTCGCCTCGGCCGTGGCCTTCATCATCGGGATATGTCCGCGCTGCGATTGCGCGAGAGTGTTGTTGTGGCTGCCTGCGAGCGCGAGCGCATGCGCGGTCACGCGCGGATCGTCGCTTAACAGGCGCGCCGCCAGCGCCGCGCTCGAAAACTGCATGTCCGTGCCCGGATGCCAGCCGCGCCCGGAAATTCCGGACGCCGCTACGACGTCGCACAGGCGCAGCTGGATTTCATACGCCGCGACCAGCGCGACGATCATATCGGCGCCGGTACGCCCGCACTTTTCCGCGACTGCCAGCGCCACCGCGAGATTGCCGCTCGGATGCGCGGAGTCATGGCCGAAGTAATAGTCGTTGTTGTCGAGATAGCGGATCAACGTGCCGTTGACGAGCGTTGCGAGCGCACACGAAGTTTTGCCGCCATCGCCGATGGTGGTCGCCTCCTTGCTGCCGCCGAGCGCGCGCGCAACGCCGCTCACGATCGCCGCCGGTTCGCTCTTCAAGCCACCGGCCGCGCATGCGAGCGTGTCGAGTATCACGCGCTTCGCTGCAGCGACGACTTCCGGCGGCAGGTCGCGATAACGAATGCCGTGCACGAGTTCGGCGAGCCGGTCTTTGACGTAAGTTGCCACGCGAGTCCTTCAAGCAGCCTGCGCGCACCGCGCGCAGGCTGCGCTAAGCGGTCAGAACGCGAAGAACCGCGCGCCGCCGTCGAATGCGACGATATTGCCCGTGATGTAGCTCGCGCGAGGCGAGGCGAGAAACACCGCGAGGTCGGCAAGCTCGTGCGGCTCGCCCATGCGCTCCATCGGCACTTCCTTCTTCGCCCACTCTTTTCTTGCTTCGGCGGTTGGCCAGCGCTTGTCGATCTGCTCGCTGCGCAATTTTCCCGGTTGGATGCAATTGACGGTGACGCCGTCTTTCGCGACCACTTTGGACAAGCCCTTAGACCACACGTGCACCGCGGCCTTGGCCGCATGCGCCGCGTTCAGATTGCGCGGCTCGCGCGTGCCGGTGAGATTGATCACGCGCCCGTAGCCGTGCTTCTGCATGCCGGGCATCACGGCCTCGGTCAGTTCGCGCAGGCGGAAGAAGTTGAGCGTGAGACCTTCCAACCATTCGGCTTTGGATGCGCCGAGCGGCAGCGGGCGGCTGCCGCCCGCCGCATTCGCGAGTATGTCGACGCGGCCCAGTTCCTTCAACGCGTGTTCGGCGATGCGGTCCGCGGCATCGTCCGGATAAAGATCCGCCTGTATGAGAACCGGCTTCTCGCCGCCGGCCGCGATGATTTCCGCAGCAAGTTCTTCGAGCAGATTGAGGCGGCGCGCGACGGCCGCGACAATCACGCCTTCTTCCGCGAGCCCCTTTGCGATCGCGCGACCAAGTCCCTGGCTCGCGCCGGTCACGATGGCCGTACGTCCTTTCAGTTGCAGGTCCATGCGTTTACGTCTCCCGTGATTCTGGTAAAGTGAAACCCAAGTCTAAACCAAAGCGTCAACCTCCGCGCGCGCAGGCGTCGCGCCCATCATCATCCATACGAGCAATGATCCAATTCCGCTCCCGCCATTCGTTTCAATTGCTCGTTGCGACTGCCGCGTGCATGTTTTTTACGCCGGCGTTCGCCCAGAATTTTCCGACCCAACCGGTACGCATCGTGGCCGCCACGCCGCCCGGCGGCGCCGCCGACGTCAATGCGCGGCGCCTCGCCGACCGCTTGAGCAGGATGTGGAAGCAACCGGTCGTCGTGCAAAATCTGTCGGGGGGTGCCGGCAACGTGGCCGCCGCCGCGATCGCCGAGGCGACGCCCAACGGCTATTCGCTGCTCTTTGCCGCTCATCCCGTGCTCGCGGTAAACCCGCTGCTATATCCAAAGCTACCATTCAATGCGGACCGCGATTTCACGCCGGTCGTGTTGCTGAGCAAAATGCCGCACGTGCTGCTCGCGAACCTCACGCAGGTACCGGCGACGCTGCCGGAACTGATTGCGCTCGCCAAGGCGAAGCCCGGCACGCTCAATTTTGCGTCGGGCGGCGCCGGCACCTCGATCCATCTCGCGGGCGAACTGCTGATCGACGCCGCGGGCATCGACATCCGCCATGTGCCGTATCGCGGCGGCGCGCCGGCGGTCACCGCCTTGATTGGCGGCGAAGTCCAGCTTCTGTTCGACGCGACGGCGACCGCGATCGGCCACATCCGCGGCGGCCGCGTGCGCGCTATCGCAATTGCGAGCCTCAAGCGCTCCGCGGTATTGCCTGACATCCCGACCTTTCAGGCAGGCGGACTGCGCGGTTTCGAATCCGTGATCGCGCACGGCGTGCTGGTGCCGGCGAAAACGCCCGCAACTATGGTGGCGACGCTCAATCGCGCGATCAACGAAACATTGAACGACCCGGATTATAAAAAACAGATGGCGGAGTTCGGCGCGGACATCATCGGCGGCTCGGCGACGGAATTCCGCGCGTTTCTGGCCGCCGAGCGCACCAAGTGGGGCAACCTGATCAGGAAGCAGGGTATCAAGGCGAACTGATCAATGAATAATGAACAATTGACGATTAAAAGCCGAAGGCGTCGCCTTTGACTTTCGTCGTCAATTCTCAATTGCCAATTCTCAATTGCCTTTAAGCCCGATGTCTTTGACGACCTTGCTCCACTTGTTGAAATCGTTGCGCACGATGGTTGTGAATTGTTCGGGCGTCGTCGTATAAACCTCCGCCGCCTGCGCCGCGTAACGCTCGACCATTTCCGGCGCATGGGCGATTTTCACAATCTCCGCATTGAGCATGTTGACGATATTGCGCGGCGTCCCCGCGGGCGCCAGCACGCCGTTCCACGTCGATACGATGAGCCCCGGCAACCCCGCTTCGACCGCGCTCGGAATCGACGGCAGCACGGCCTCGCGTTTCTCGCCGGTCACGACCAGCGCTTTCAACCGGCCGTCCTTGATGTACGCGACAGCCGATGGCACCGTCGCGAACATCGCCTGCACGTGTCCACCGAGCACGTCGACCAGCGCGGGCCCGCCGCCTTTATACGGCACGTGCGTGATTTTCGTCCCGGTCAGCGACTGGAACAGCGCCGCAGTCAGGTGATTGGTGCTGCCGTCGCCCGACGATGCGAACTTGAGTTCCTCGGGCCGCGCCTTGGCGTACTCGATCAACTCGGCCACCGACTTCGCGGGCAATGCCGGATTCACCACCAGCACGTTGTGAAAAATAATCACCGGCGTGATCGCGGCATAATCGTCGATCGGCGGCGATTTTGCGTACAGCACGGTGCCCATGCACAGCGTGTTGGTCGAGCCCCATAACAACGTATAACCGTCGGGCGCGGCCTTCGCCACGAGCTGCAGCCCGATCGCGCCCGTCGCGCCCGGCCGGTTGTCGAGCACGACCGACTGGCCGAACGCCTGCGTCAGCCTTTGCGCAAGCGGCCGCGCGATGACATCGGCAACGCCGCCCGGCGGCACCGGCAATATCAACCGGATCGGCTTCTGCGGATAATTTTGCGCCTGCGCGGTGGCGCTCAATACGCACACGGCACACATCAATCCAAGTTTCGTCAATCTCACTTGCATGACATCGCCCTCAAGATCATAACCATCATTGCGCATCCGGCGGCGGCTTCTCCGGCAGCGCCATCACGCCGCCGGCGGCCATCACTGCTGCATTGATCGCGAAGACCGCGAACAATCCGAGCGCCGACCCGACGGACCCGAATACGGCCGGCCCCAGCACGCGCATCAGGTTGTTCACGGTGAGCCGCAGCCCCAGCGTCTCGCCCGTGCGGCCCTGCGGCGAATGGCTGAACATCAGCATCAGGGTGATCGGCTGGCCGCAGCCCATGCCGCAGCCGAAAATGAACGAGACCACCGCGAGCGGCGGCGCGCTGTGGCAGAACGGCACCAGCATGAAGCCGGCCGCACCCAGATAAAACGAATAAGCGAGCAGCTTTTCCTCGCCCAGATTCTTGATCAAGCGCATCAATACGCTACGCACGGCGAACGATGCGATGGCGAACGCGGCGAGCACGACGCCGATCGCGGTTGCCGACAGTCCTTCGGCGTGGCCGTGAATCGGCAGATAGAACTGAAAGAGATCGGTGCCCAGTTGGGCGAGACTGCTGGTCGCAAGCGTGCGCCAGATCTTGCGGTCGGTCAGCGTGTCGAGAATACGGGTCGATGGCCCCGAATGGCGCTTGCTCATCGGCAACACCTTGCCGCGCGCGAAAATCAGCGCTCCGGACGTCGCCCAGATCGCCACTATGAAGAGACACGCAGTGGCATGACTCGTGTGGTCGATGGCGAGCCCCGCGACGAGCGGCCCGGTGAAATTCGTCGACGCGCCTATCATGCTGAAGTTGCTGAAGTTGCGCGCGCGTTCGGCGGGCTTGCTCATGAGGCCGACCAGGTTCTGCGCAAGTACGTGCAGGAGCGCGAGCGCGAGGCCGCTCAACGCGGCAGCGACGTAAAGCGCCGGCATCGTACGCACGAAATAAGGAATCGCCATGCCGACCGCGCCGCATACCGCACCGCCCAGCAGGGGCCAGCGCGGCTTGACGCGATCCGACAGCGCACCGATCGGCCACGAAAAAAGCAGCGGAAACGCGTAGAACATCGCGATCAGCACGCCGACGGCGAACGGCCGCGCGCCGAGCTCTAGCGCGAACAGCGACAACACCACGCGCGCGGCGGAGATGCACGTGAAACCGAGAAACGCGAACGTGAAAGTCAGATAAAGCGGCATCGGGCCCTGCAAGACTGGCCGCCGGGTCCCTTCTGCGAGACGGCGCGGCAGCAGTGGAAACGGCGGGATTAACGTCGCATTTTACTGCATTGCGAACGTGCGCCCGCGCTTCGTCAGCGCAAACCCGGGAACAGGACCAGCATGCCGCTCGCGAAGATCTCGACCGCCACCGCGGCGAGGAGCAGTCCCATGATGCGGATCGCGATGTTGACGCCGGTTTTGCCCAGCCACCGGCTGACCGGGGTCGCCGCGCGCAGCGCGAGCCAAGTGGTTAACGAGACCAGCAAACAACATACGATGATCAACGCGACGTGGCTCAGCGAAGAGCGGTTGGTCGAATAGATTATGGTGGTTGAAATTGCGCCGGGTCCCGACAGCAGCGGAATCGCAAGAGGGACCACCGCGATGCTCTCCTTGTCTTCGGCTTCGCGCGCTTCTTCCGGGGTCTGCTTCTCCCCCGTCGGCGTCGCATGCATCATCGAAATGGCGAGCAGCAGAATCAGGATCGCGCCGCCGACCTTGAACGACGCGATCGTGATGCCGAAAAATGCCAGCAGCGGCTGGCCCGCGATCGCGGCGAGTATCAGCACGACCGCGACCGCGCTGCTCGCGACCCGCGCGATGCGCCGCTTTTCCTCGACCGTATGCTGCTCCGTCATGCTCACGAACAGCGGCACCGCGCCGACCGGGTTCACGATCACGAGCAGCGCGAGAAAGAATTTCGTGTATTCGGCCCAGTCGAGCATATCGAGCGCCGCCGCGGCTCAGCCGATGACGCGGTTCGCCTTCTGCAGAATCGCGGCGGGAAATTGCAGGCCCAGCGCCGCTGCCGTCTTGCGGTTGAGCACCAGCTCGAACTTCGTCGGCGCCTCGACCGCCAGCGCGCCCGGCTTCGCGCCGCTCAGAATCTTGTCGACGTAGACGGCGGCATGCCGGTAGCTCCACTCGGTATCGGCGCCGTAGCTCATGAGCCCGCCTGACTCGACGAATTCGCCGCTCGGATACACGGCGGGCAATTTCATGCGGGCCGCAAACTCGATCAGCACGTCTCGATTGTAAAAATTGACCGCGCTGTCGAGACAATTCATGGCGTCGGCGTGCCATTTGCGCAGCACGTCCGCCGCCTCGTCGAACGACTTGCGGCTGCGAATCTCGATCGACAGCATGGCCATGCGGTTGCTTTCCGCCGCCCGCCGCACTTCAGTGATCTGGGCGGACACCTCGCTCGTGGCATTCGGCTCCCTGACAATCGCCACGGCGAGATGGGAGATTTTCGGAAACACTTCCTTGAGCAAACGCAGGCGCTGGGCGCTGAGACCCGGCGCGACGCTCAGAACACCCGTGATATTGCCGCCGGGCTGCGCGAGACTCGCGACGAATCCGCGCTCGACCGGATCGTTGACGACTGCAAACACGATGGGCGTCGTCCCCGCAGATTGCCTAGCCGCGCGCACCGCCGGGCTGCTCGGTGCGAATATCACGTCGACTTTGCTTTTGACCAGCTCTTCGGCGAGCGCCGGCAGCCGGTCGAGACTGCCATCGGCGTAGCGGGTTTCGAACACAATGCTTTTGCCTTCGACATGGCCCAGCTCTTTCAGGGCCTGCGCGAAAGCGCCGTAGAGATTGGCGCTGCCGCTTTGACTGCCGGCGGCCAGCACGCCGACGCGATAAATCTGCTGGCGGGCTTGCGCAAATGCGGCAAACGGGGCGGCGAGCGCGCCCGCGCCGAGCGACAGGATGACCTTACGCCGAGTAACCATGTGCTCCTCCCTGATTATCGTTAACGCCGGGATTCTATAGACATCGCCGCGCGAACCCTGTGCTAAATCGCACGGTTACGCGATTTATGTCAAGCGTACGGGCAATAAGTCCGGTTGCCATTGGCATGGCAAATTTATTTCAGGAATCCGCGCTCACGCAAATAGCGCCGCCCCTTGGACGTGAGGTCGTAGCCGGATTTGGCGGCCGTGGCGGGCGCGGCGACGTACGCGTGTTTGACCAGAAAATGCAGGTACATCTCGGCAATCTGGAAATTCATGTTGTGGGTGCGCGCAATCGCCTCCGCGCTCTCGAACGCGTCCTGCGCCAGATACTGTAGTGTCCGCACCGCATCGCCGTCGAGGGTTTCCCATTGCTCGATGTATTGCGCGAGCTCCATTTTCAGCTCGGCGTTTTCGTTTTTCAGCCGCACGTTCTCGTGCGCGACTTTTTCCAGCTCGGCGCGGTATTTCGCCGCCGCGGGCACGGCACCGAGCAATTCGTCCATCCATTCCATGTGTGATTTTCCCGTTTTCAAATAACCGCAAACGCTTGCGTGCCGCCATTGTTTCACAATTCGCCCCCGCTCCGCATTCGACGCGGACAAAATCCGGTGCTTGCGCATTGCCCACCGCGCGGCTACTGTACGTGCCTTCGTCGCCACCCATAAAGCCGCGGCCCATTCGACGGCCACCGCTCCGGCGACGACAATTTTCGGGAGATGAACGATGAAACGAACAGATTACACGCGCCAGCAGCGCCGCCGCGATTTTCTCAAGGCCGCGGGAGCCGCCGCGGCCACCCTCACGCTCGGCACCCTGGCAAACGCTGTGCAAGCCGCCGATGCTGCCGCCGGCAAGTTGAAAATCGGGGTGATCGGTTCGGGCCGCGTCGGCGGGACGGTGGGCGGCGTCTGGGCGAAAGCCGGTCATGAAGTCATGTTCTCGTCGCTCGATCTTGAAGCCGACAAGAAACTGGCCGCCAGCCTCGGACCGAACGCCCGGGCGGGAACGCCGCGCGAAGCCGCTCAATTCGGCGACGTGGTGCTGATCTCGGTACCTTACGCCGCACTCCCCTCGGTCGGGCGCGATCTGGGAGAACTGATCAAAGGCAAGATAGTGATCGACACCTCCAATCCCATCGTCGCGCGCGATGGCGACATGGCGGTGGCGGCACGCGAGAAAGGCGCCGGCATCACCTCGCAGGAATATCTGCCGGGCGCCAGGATCGTTCGCGCGTTCAACGCGATCGGTTACTCGCGCATGGGAGAGGCGTCCAAAAACAGCGGCAAGGTCGGAATGCCGATGGCCGGCGACGATGCCAAAGCGATCGAAATCGCGTCGGCGCTGGTGCGCGAGGTGGGCTACGAGCCGGTCGTGGTCGGCACGCTCGCGGCGATGGGCAAATACCTGATTCCGGGCACGCCGCTGGGTGGCGAGCATACGCCGGCGGAAATCCGCCAGATTGCCTCCACGCTCAAGTAAATCCGGTACAAAAAAACGCGCGCGGCTCGGTGAGCCGCGCGCATTTTTTTGTACGCCTGTTTCAGTGTGGCTGCTTGACTACGCGCAGATAAGGCTTGGGCGCCTTCCAGCCGCCGGGAAACAGCTTCTTCGCGTCTTCATCGGAGACCGAACCTGCGATGATTACGTCCTCGCCGTTCTTCCAGTTCACCGGGGTAGCCACCTTGTACTTCGCGGTAAGCTGCATCGAGTCGAGCACGCGCAGGATTTCGTCGAAGTTGCGGCCGGTCGTCATCGGATAAGTCAGCATCAGCTTGATTTTCTTGTCGGGCCCGACGATGAAGACCGAGCGCACGGTCGCGTTGGTCGCCGCCGTGCGGCCGTCCGCGCCGCCCTTCTCATCGGCGGGCAGCATGTTGTAGAGCTTGGCGACATTGAGATCGGTGTCGCCGATGATCGGGTACTTGACCTTCGCGCCCTGCGTCTCCTCGATATCGGCGGCCCATTTGCCGTGGCTGTCGACGGGATCGATCGAGAGTCCGATCAACTTGGCGTTGCGCTTGGTGAATTCCGGCTCGATCTTTGCCATGTAGCCGAGCTCGGTCGTGCACACCGGCGTGAAATCCTTCGGATGCGAGAACAGGATTGCCCATTTGTCACCGATCCACTGGTGAAAATCGATCTCGCCCTGGGTCGTTTGAGCCTTGAAATTGGGTGCGGTATCGTTGATGCGCAGAGACATGGGACCTCCGGTAGCAATTGCGGGGAATGCAATATACCCGCGCGGATTTGGCTGCGTCAATCGCTCTCCGGGAATTAGCTTATGCCTTGCAAATTTTGCATTAACCAGTTCGCCGTCGCGGCCAATGCGCCGTCGGCGCCCGCCATTCCGATCAATTGCACGCCCAGCGGCATGCGGTCGACGGTGAGCAATGGCAGGCTGAACGCCGGAATTCCCATAAAGGTCGCGTAGATTTGATACGCGCGGCTGCCGGTATGGTCGCGTGCAACCGGCGCCGGACCCGGCGCGGTCAACGTGATGAAGCCATCGCTGCCGGCCAAAGTCTTGTGCGCGTGCTCGCGCATGGCCAGCCGGCCCGCGAGCAGGCTCGCGTAATACGCGGGCGTCATCGTGGCCGCATGCGCCATGCGATCGCGCCCGCGCTTTTCGAGCAGATTGCCGAATTTTTTCACGTACTGCTCGTACGGCCATTTCATTTCGTAGGTCGTCAGCTCGATCGAGCGCTCGATATAGCCGCCGTCGAGCGCGCGCTCGAATTCGCCGACCTCCTTGTTTGAATGGCGGTCGACGATCTCGATGCCCGCGCGTTTCAATTTCCCGATGAAGGCTTCGAACGCCTCGCGCGTTGCGGGTTCGACTTCCGCTTCCCACGCCTGCATGTGCAGACGAATCAGCCGGAGCGGCTTGCGCGCCGCCGGCGGCGCCTCTGCCGCGCCGTCGAGCGGCGCATAGCCGGGGCTGCCCTGCGTCAAAGAGATATGCGACGCGATGCGCCACACGTCGTCAAGAGTTGCGCCGATCACGCCCAGGTGATCGTGCGTCAGCGTGATCGGATGCACACCCTGCATCGGCAGCACGCCGTGCGTCGGCTTGAAGCCGAACGCGCCGCAGTACGCGGCCGGCCGCAGCACCGAACCTTGCGTCTGCGTGCCGAGCGCGACAGGCAGCATGCCGGCTCCGACCGCTGCGGCCGAGCCGCTCGACGAACCACCCGGCGTGCGCTCGATGTCGTGGGGATTGCGCGTCACGTTCGTTGCCCCGCAGGCGAACGCGGTGGTCACCGTCTTGCCGACGATCACGGCGCCGCCTTGGCGCAGCGCCTGCACGCAAGCCGCATCGTAGACCGGCTGCCAGCCCTTGAACGCGGGACTGCCCATTTGCGTGGGCAGATCGCAGGTGTCCATGATGTCCTTGATGCCGATGGGACAGCCATCGACGCTCGACAGCGGCGCACCCGCGCGATAGCGTGCGGTCGCGGCATCGGCGGCGGCGCGCGCGGCCTCGATGTTCAAGACGACAAATGCTTTGACTTCGCTTTCGCGCGCGGCGATGCGCTCCAGGCAACGCTCGAGCAATTCGCGCGGCGTGAGCTTGCCCGCGAGCAATTCCGGAACCGCGCGCGCAAAACTGCTCATTTTCGTTACTACTCCGCCGTGATTTTCGCGGCGGTGACGACCTTCATCCATTTGGCGACCTCTGCTTTGATGTATGCGTTGGTTTTATCGAGCGGCTCGGCGGCGGGCTCGAGGCCGATCGCAGCGAGCCGCGTTTTCATGTCCGGCATGTAAAGAATCTTGATGATCTCGCCATTCAGTTTCGCGAGTACGGGACCCGGGACGGCCGCCGGTGCAAACATCGCGTACCACACATCGACCGCATAACCGGGCACGCCCGCTTCGGCCACGGTCGGCAGACCGGGTGCCGCGCTCGCGCGGTTTGCCCCCACTGTCGCAAGCGCGCGCAATTTACCCTGCTTCGAGTAATCGAGCCCCGAGACGATAGCGCACGCCGTCAGCGAAATGCGGCCCGCGATCGTATCGATAACGCCGGGCGCGGTGCCCTTGTAAGGTATGTGAACGATATCGGTGCCCGTCGCCAGCTTGAACGCCTCGATCACAAGATTCGCCGCACCGCCATTCCCCGATGACGCGTAAGTAAGCTGGCCCGGATGCGCCTTCGCCAGCGCGATCAATTCCTTCACCGACTTCACCGGCAGCGACGGATGCACGACGAGAATGTTGGGACTGTTCACCAGCACCGCGACCGGCGTGAAGTCGCGAATCGGGTCGTACGGCAGATTTTTGTGCGAGGCCGGAATTACCGCGTATGAAATACTCATCGTGAGCAGCGTGTAACCGTCGGGCGGCGACTTCGCGACGAGTTCGCTCGCGACCGCGCCGCCTGCACCCGGCTTGTCGTCGACCACCACCTGCTGGCGCCAGAGCTCGTCGAGCTTCTGGCCGACCAGGCGCGAAATCGTATCCACTCCGCCGCCCGAACCCGCGCCGACGATGATGCGGATGGGTTTGGCGGGGAAAGGCTGGGCGGAGACGTCGCAGGCGAGGAGCGCGAGCGATGCGAGGAAGAAGATTAGCTGGCGAAGGTGCGAAGACATAGGAGTTACTTCAGGAACTGGAAAGCGCAGTGTAACTTTTCTGCAGACGGACGTCGCCTGAACGACTTAGCCCGCAGACTTCGCTGCTAGCCTCGCTTCACGCATCGCTTCCAGTATGGGTTCGGGGAAGAACGCTGAATGCATCATTACATGACCTAACCTTGCATTCTTACTCCGTCTTATCCTTAATCTTCGCTTGCTGCTTCGTCTGCCATTGCATATTGGACGGACCGTCCGCGCCGCCGCGCTCCAGAGGCTTGACGTGATCTATCACATAGCCCGGACAAGCGCCCGAACTTTTGCCGGTTGACGGGCAAGGATGTGTCTTCTCAAAAGCATGCTTGGCACTCGAGCTTCTGGCAATCCGTCCATGCGAATCGCGGACAACGCCTGTGACCTTTGGATGACCGCCGCTGTGTTTGCTGCCGTGGCTTTTGCTGCCGGGATCTTTGGCATCCGCGAAGGATGGCGCAAGCAAAGCTGCGAGTAGTAACGCGCCGGCTGTACCTGCGGTGGATTTCACGAACGAAGCCCATGCAGTTCCGCGGCAGTACTTTTTGGCATTTTCCAATTACATCGTTCAGGCTGCGACGCGGGCCATTTCGAATTCGGCATGTATCCGGTCGAACGGCACGTAAATCCGGCCCGCTTCGTTTCGATCGATGAATTCCTCTTCAACGAGAACCTTGACGTCTCGATGCACGGACTTCACGTCTCGTTCCAACGACCGCGCCAGGGTCCGGAGACTAACCGGACCGAGTTTCTGCAATCGCTCGATCAGAGCCCACCGCACGGGGCTGAAGATACGGAACAATGCCGCCGGCGACTCAAAACTGCGTACTTCGCCTTGGTAGCGGTGTGTGCGACCGGCTCGAAGCACTCCGGCTCGCAAACGTTTGCGCGCGGTCGCCTCGTCGCGTTCGATCAGTATGGTCATCGTTCTCATGGTTTCCTCAATGCATCCACGTCCGTGAAAAAATCGTCCAGCAACCGTTCAACGCTGACAAATGCGTAACACGCCTCGAGGATTGCTCCGTCGTCGTAAATGCGCTTGTAATGGTAGAGCAGCCGCACGGCCATGTTGGCAATTATGCCAACACGCCGCCATTGACGTCAATAGTCCCGCATTTCACGTGTCAAGTGCGGCCGTTTGTGCCGGCGATTCCCGCGACCGGCGAGTGAACGGAGTCGAAACGCTCAGCGCCGCGGCTCCGCCTTCAGCAGCAGCCGCGCGAAATGCCGGCCGGCGAATTTCTGTCCGGCCTGCAACGGTCGACGGTCTTCGCCGAGACTCGGGTCGAACAGATTTTCGGGGGCATCGGCTTCGTACAGATGCATGTGACTGCCGGCGGGATCGGGGCCGATCTGGGCGCGATGAGGCGCATGCTGAAGTTGCCATGCGCGATGGACGCCGGGCAGTTCCAGCACTTGCTTCAGGTGCTGCGCGGCTGCGGACTGGAATTTTCTTTCTGCTGCTGCCGCGCCTTCGAATTTGCTTTCGCAGCGCGCCCAGCAGCGGCCGGCGCGATCATCTTTTTCGATCAGCGACAGCACGCGGTAAAACACCCTGCCCCAATTTCCGATATCGCGGCGCCAGGGTTCGTTTTCCATGACGGGCGGCGGCGGGTCTTGCGGGAAGGACTTGAACAGCGCGGGATCGTTGATGGAGTAGATCTGCTGGTATTCCTGCTCCATCACGCCTTCATTTCCGCTGCCGCGCAGTTCTTGCGTGCGCCACGCCGTGGAGTAACCCGGCTTGTCCGCGAGTTCCTGGATATGCGCGTCGTAGTGAGTGTTGAACTGGCGGTCAAACTCCTTGTTCACCAGGTCGAACCTGACGAAGCACATATAGGGAAACGCCTTGATGTCCACCATGTCACGTTCCTTTGCGAATTTACGGCTCAGGCCGTCACTCTTCAGCCATTATCCCCGCGCGCTTCACTACTTCGGCGGTGCGCGCCCGCTCGCGCTGGATAAAGGCGGCGAATTCCGCCGGACTGCTGCTGACAGCGGTCGCACCCTGTTGCGCAAACTTGTCCGTCACTTCCCGACTATCGATGGCCGATACCGCGGCGCTATGCAACCGCTCGACGATAGCACGCGGCGTGCCGGCGATGGCTGCGAGCCCCCACCACTGCGTCATTTCGTAACCGGGCAGCGTCTCGGCGACGGTCGGCAGTTGCGGCAGCAGCGGGTCACGCCTGGCACCCGTGGTGGCAATTGCCTTCACCCGGCCGTTGTTCGCATGCGGCAGCACGACGAGCGGCGAAGTGATCAGCAGCTGGATCTGACCGGCGATAAGATCGGTGATGGCAAACGCCGTGCTCTTGTAGGGAACGTGGGTCATGTGCGTGCCGGCAAGCAGGTTGAAGAGTTCGCCGCCGATGTGCGCGGGCGAACCGCTGCCGGCCGAACCGTAGTTGAAGCGCCCCGGCCGGGATTTGGCGAGTTGCACGAGTTCCGGAATCGTGGAAGGCGCTGATGGATGCACTGCCACTACACTCGACACCCACGCGATCCCGGTGAGCGGGATGAAGCTCTTGTCCGGATCGAACGGCAAGCGGCGCCCCATCGCAGGATGTGTTGCGAACACCACTTGCGATACGAGCAGCAGGGTGTAGCCATCGGGCGGCGCCTTCGATGCGAGTTCGGTGCCGATGATGCCGCTGGCGCCGACCCGTGTGTCGACTACTATCTGCTGCCCGAGCGTTTCGGCCATCTTTCGACCGATGATGCGCGCCAGCACCTCGTTGGAACTGCCGGGCGCCGTCGAGACGATGAGACGGATCGGACGACTGGGGAAAGTCTGCGCGTCGACTGGCCCGGCAGTCATGACCGCCAGTGCGGCCGCGTACCAGAAATTATGCGTGCGCCGCACGACAGTCAACGTTGCGCAGAGCGGTAAAGGATCGGGGCTTGTAACGTAGCATCGTCGAAATACATCATTGCAAAACCTTACGCTATCCGATTTTGATGCCGACGTCCTTGATGATTTTCGCGCAAGTCGCAATTGCTTCGCGCACGATATCGCGCAGTCGCTCAGGCGTGCTGCTGACGGCGTCCAGCCCCTGCGCCGCGCGAGATCGACGGCACAAACTTTTCCAGCGATCGCAGGATCAGTATACTGCCGGGACCATGAATTGCGGATACCGCACCAGCCCGCTTCCCGGGGCGCACTTTGTTTTGGCCCTGCTGCTGGCGGGCACTGCCGCATCCGCAGCCGAACTCAACGGCCGTGTTGTCGGCGTCAGCGACGGCAACTCGATTACGGTGATCGACACCGGCAAAAAGCAGCACAAGATCACCCTGGCCGGGATCGACGCCCCCGAGCTCAAGCAGGCTTACGGCGCGCAAGCGAAGAAAAATCTCGCCGATCTGGTATTCAACCACCCGGTGACCGTCGTATGGGAGAAGCGCGATCGCAACAAGCGCATTCTCGGCAAAGTCATGTTTACCCCCAGCCTCTGCGCGAGCCCGGCGTGCCTGGAGAAAACGGACGCCAACTATCAGCAGATCGCTGCCGGCATGGCGTGGCACGACACGCAATACGAGCCCGAGCAATCACGCGAGGACCGCGAACGTTATGCGGCCGCGGAAAAACAGGCGCGCGCGGCCAAGCGCGGACTGTGGGCGGATGCTGCGCCGGTGCCGCCGTGGGAATGGCGGCGCAAGAAGGGAAACTGACGCGTGCCGCGGCGCGTTATGCGTTGCAATTCGCCAGCGGCGAAATACCTCGTTGCAAGACCTGACGTCGTTTTATTTTTCCACCGGTCATGCGCGCGACTGCATCGTCTTAAGCCAGCCCGGCAACGCAGCGACGGAATCGAGCACGGCATCCGGAACGACGGCCGGGTGCTCGAGGTCCGTCTGACGAAACTTGCCGGTGCGGACCAGCACGCCCGCGATTCCGGCATCCCTGGCCCCGCGCACGTCGGCCTCGATGTCGTCGCCCACCATGACGGTGCTGCCGGCGGGCACTCCGAGATCGACGAGCGCCTGTTCGTAGAACGCGCGCGCCGGTTTGCCGATCACCGTCGCGTGAACGCCCGACGCTTGTTCGAGGCCGACAATGTACGGTCCGGCGTCCAGGCTCAAGCCGTCCCGGGTCTGCCAGTAAAGATTGCGATGCATGGCGACCAGCGGAGCGCCTTTCTGCAGCAATCGAAGCGCGTGGTTGAGCGAGTCGTAGCCGAACTCGATCCCGGCGCCGCCGATGACGACCACGTCGGCAGGCTCGCCCGGCTCCGCGAGCGCGATGCCCTGAAAGTCCGGTCCGATCTCGCCGCTGGTGAGCAGAAAGCAGCGGGCGCCGGGATGCGCATGCCGCAGGTAGGCTGCGGTCGCCGCCGCCGCCGTTAAAATTTCGCCGGGCTCGATGTCGAAGCCGGCCTCGGCCAATGTTTCGCTTAATACCTGGCGTGTACGCGATGTAGTGTTGGTGACAAAACGCAAGCAGTAACCGGCGGCGCGCAATTGGAACACGGCATCGATAGCCCCGCTTAACGCCCGCCACGAAACGGTAAGAACGCCGTCGATATCCAGAAGAACTGCCTGATAGGCCATAGTGCCTGACCGGATGCTGCGCTGCCGCAAACGTTCAATTTAACGCTATTCCATATCAGCGTAAAGGTGGTTTGGGCAATCAAACGGGCCAACACCGCGTTATTAAAAAAATCCCGCACCCGCGCGGATTTCTCTAAAGCGCCAAAGCACAGGCAAGCGCGGTATCAGCGGTCGACCAGCGCGATTTCCGTACCCTTGCGCGCGAGCGTCTTGCTTTGGGGCAGGTTGAGATAAGGTGCGGCTTCTTCAGGCTTGAACCCGTACGCAAATTTCATTTCGCCCCAGCCGAAGCTGGCGACGCCATAGCCGCGATACACGCTCACGCGCTTGAAATGAAATTCCGCCGCGGTGTTGTCGCTGCATTGCAGCCTGCCCGAACCGCCTTTTTCCGCGCTGGAAGTGAACTCTCCGGCGCACGTCAGCGCAGGATTCTTTTGCGAGCGTATCGCGACCGTGCCCGTTCCGTCGAGATGGCCTTCAGCCTCGCCGACATAGACGTCATCCGCTGCTATCGCGATGACCTCTCCCGTCGCTGAAAAGAGGCCTGCAGAGGCGACCGGCACGGCGCCGGCGAATCCGATACAAGCGGCGAAAGCCGCAAAAACGCTTTTCGTAAACATGTCAGAGTCCTTGGCTTCAAAGTGGCACCAGAGCCCCGACGATACGCCCGGCACGATCGATGCCAAGCATGTTTACATTTTTTCACAACTCTTAATAAACGCTTACTCAACGGGCGATAGACAGCGTGCATTATTGCCGCTGCAGGCCCGCGCTGCGCGCGATCGCTCCGTAGCGCTCGATGTCCGTGCGCAGCAATTCGCCGAGCTGCTCGGGCGTGCCCGGCCAGGGATCGACGCCCTGGGCCGCGAACTGCTCGCGCATGTCGGGAGCCTCCAGCACTTTCACCAGCTCACGATTCAGCCGCAACACGATGTCGCGCGGTGTCCCCGCGGGCGCGAACATGCCGTACCACAACGGCATCGTGAAACCGGCAACGCCGGCCTCTATGCCGGTCGGCACTTCGGGAAGAGTGGGAACGCGCTGCCCGGTGAGCACCGCCAGCGCGCGCACCTTGCCGGCGCGGATTTGCGGGATTGCCGTGGTGACCGGCATGACCACTTCGTCGACTTCGCCGCCCATCATCGCCGTCATCGCCTGCGTGACGCCTTTGTACGGGATGTGCACGATATTGATCTTCTCAAGATGCTTCAACAGCTCGTTGGCGAGATGGTTGGTCGTGCCGGCGCCGCCCGAGCCGAAATTGAGTTTGCCCGGATGCGCGCGCGCGAGGTCGATGAACTGCCGCAGGGTTTTTGCGGGCACCGACGGATGCACGAGCAGGATGTTCGGGATCGACGTCAGCCGCGCGACGGGTGCCAAGTCGTTGACGGGATCGTAGCCGGGGTTCACATACAGCGACGGACTGACGGCGATATTCGCCGTCGCGATCACGATCGTGTAGCCATCCGGCGCAGCCTTCGCCGTGAGCGCTATTCCCAGATTGCCGCCGGCGCCGGCCCGGTTGTCCGCCACGACCGGCTCGCCGAGCGGCTCGGACATTTTCTGCGCGAGCATCCGGCCCACGATATCGCTCGACGCGCCGGCGGGAAACGGCACGATCAGGCGTATCGGCTTGACCGGATACGCGCGCGCGGCGCCGGGTGCCGCGGACTGCGCGCAAGCGCCGGCGCAACTCAACGCAAGGAGCACACCGGCGACAACGACATTGCGGGTACGTAGCGAGCCCATCCATCCCCCCTGTTTGGCATGCGAGATGTCGTGACGAACGCGTATCTGGCGGACCAACGCCGGGGATCCGTGGTTTTGCAATGTAGCTCCGTTGCCCGCATTCAAGCGAGTCGCGATGATCTGCGAGTTACGCGCAGATCCCGGCATTTCCCCGCGATCGCGGTTATGGCTGCGCGTGCTGGTTGGCCATGAGCTGGGCCAGTACGCACGACGCAACGCGGGTTTCCTGCGAGTCGCTGCGATTCATCAGCACCATCGGCACGCGTGCCCCCATCGCGACCCCGCCGGAGACTGCGTCGGACAGATGTTCGAGCTGCTTCGCGAGCATGTTCGCCGACTCGATGTCGGGCGCGACCAGCACGTCGGCGTGGCCGGCGACCACCGAGCCCAGGCCGTGCGCGCGCGCTGAAATGATGGAAACGGCGTTGTCGAGGGCCAGCGGACCTTCGACCAGCGCGCCGGTGATCTGTCCGCGGTCGGCCATTTTGCACAGCAGGGCCGCGTCGGTGGTGGCGCGCATTTTCGGGGTCACCACTTCGATCGCGGCGAGCAGCGCGACCTTGGGCTCGGCCACGCCCATCGCGTGCGCGAAGTCGATCGCATTCTGCACGATGTCCACCTTGTCCTCGAGCGAAGGCTCGATGTTGACGAGCGTATCGGTGATGAACAACGGGCGCGGATAGTTCTGCACGTCGATGTACTGCACGTGGCTGATCCGCCGCGCACTGCGCAAGCCGCGCGGCGCGATCACCGCGTGCAGGAATTCGTCGGTGCGCTGGCTGCCCTGCACGAGTATGTCGACTTCTCCCTCGACCGCCAGCGCCACCGCGCGCTCGGCCGCCGCGCGGCTGTGCGGGACGTCGACGAAACGGCAGTCGTGCAGGTCGAGGCTGTGCTGCTCGGCAAGCGCGCGCATGCGCGCTTCGGGCCCGACCAGCACCGGCAACATGGCGCCGGCATCGCGCGCGCCGACCACCATGCGCAGCGATTCGAGGTCGCACGGGTGCGCGAACGCGGTCGCCTTCGGCGCGATGCCCTTGCTTTTCTCCAGCATCCGCCGGTAACGCCCCTCGCGGTCGGAGATCGTCAGCTCGGGCATCGCCATGCGCGCGCGCTTGATCTTTTCGACCGGCGCCAGCACTTCGGCCTGACCGCTGATGACCTTGAGATTGTCCTGGTTGGTGCACACGCAGTCGAACACCATGTGCTTGTTGTGATCGAACTTCTGCGCGCAGGTCAGCGTCACCTTGATCGTGTCGCCGACCTTGACCGGGCGCGAAAAGCGCAGCGTCTGATTGAAGTAAATCGTCCCCGGCCCGGGGAATTCGGTGCCGAGCACGGTCGAGATCATTGCGGCACCCCACATGCCGTGCGCGATCACTTCGTGGAACATGCTCGAGTGCGCGTATTCCGGATCGACGTGCGCCGGATTGACGTCGCCCGACATGATGGCGAAGAGCTGGATGTCTTCCCGCCGCAGCGTGCGCGTCAGGGTCGCCACGTCGCCGACGTTGATCTCGTCGTAGGTGCGGTTCTCGATGTAGGAATCTCGCGTATTGGGCAGGTTCATGGCGGCGTTTCCTTCAAAAAACAGTTATGGCGGGCGGGAACCCCTGCCATTATTGTACTGCGGCGACGTCTGCGGTTGATGCAGATCAACCGCACTGCGGGTTAGCGCAGCAGGCCGACCAGTTCCGCAACGTTTTTCACGTCGCGAAAACTGCGGATCACCCGCATGCTCTGTTCGAGGTTCCCGCCGGAAAACTTCGCATACGGCGCGAGCGCGCGGTATTTGCTTTCGACGTCGCGCCACTCGATGCCAAGTATCGCGGCGCCGCGCGGCGCATAGACCGTGTCGGTAAAACTCCGGCCGTCACTGGTCTTGATCGTCACGCTCGCGCCGGCCTTGTAGCGTTCCAGATTTTCCGTCGGGGGTGCTGCGACTTTGACTTTGCCGAGCAGGCCGCGGATTGCCGGGTTGTTGATCTTGTCTTCGAACGCGTGCTCCCACGAAAAATTCCGCTCGGCAACGCCGCAGGCCGCGAAGTACGCGGGGCTGTGCGCGACGCCGATCAGGTCGGTCGGAAACTGCGGGCCGGTGAATCCCTGGAAGCCGGGACGCGAGATCGTAATCGATTCGACCTCATCAGGTTTGACGTTGCCTGCGCGCGCGGCGTTGGCCGCGGCTTCGGCTACCGCGTGGTGCGGATGACCGCCGGGCACAAGCTTGATGCCCATGTCGGTCAGGATGCTCCAGCTTTTGCCCAGGTCGCGCGTGACCCCGGCGACATCCGGCTTGTTGCCATAGACTTCGAAGAAGCCGAGCCTGGTCTCGAGAATATTTTCCTCCGCGATGTAGCCCTTCCCCGCCGCCTGCACCGCGTTGATACCCAGCATCGTGGCAAGTCCCGCGTGATACTCGCGCGCCACGCTCGTTTTTGCGGCGGCATGCAGCCCGCCCATCGACGTCGCCGCGAGCGCAATGGCCTGCGTCATTTGCGCTTCATTCAACTTCATCAGGCGTCCCGCGGCAACGGTTGCTGCGTAGATGGCGACTATGCAGCCGTGAAAGCCTTTGGTCTGCAGGCCGCCTTGCATCGCGGTGTTGATGCGGCCGGCCGCTTCGATCCCGAGCACGATCGCGGCGAGCACGTCCGGCCCGCCCGCTCCGGTCTTCTCGGCGACTGCCAGCGCAGCCGCGCACACGGGCGTGCCGGTGTGGACGATGTTGCGCAGATCGCTGTCGTCCGACGCCGCCGCGTCGCTCATCACGGCATTGATCCGCGCCGCCGCCGCGACCGGCAGCTTTTCCGCCGCGCCGAACCACGCCGTGGCCTCCGCCTTGCCGCCGCGCTCCACTTCCAGCGCGCGTATGATTTTCGATGATTCGATCGTCGAACCCAGCGATGCGCTCGCGATGGTGCTGGAGATCAGCATCTCCGCATGTTCGATGGCTTTGGCCGGCAGATCTTGGTAACTCTGCCGCACCAGGAAGGCTGCTAGTTCTCCTGCAACACTCATTACATACCTCGCTTAGTCGTGCTCATGGTAGTTGGATTGATTGACCTTCAACGTGTCTCAGGGTCGGCAGCAGCCGGCCCGAATGCGGAATTCGCAGCGGCGGCCTGGGTGATGACTGCCGCGTCATCCGGCAGCAGGAATCCGGCTTTCATCAGTTCCAGGGTGGCGATGCGGATGCGGTTCACATAATCGTCGCGGTTGCGGTAGCGCTCGGCGATGGACGGACGCGCATCGCCTGTCGCGTCACGCTGCGCTTTGCTCGCCGCGAATGCCGTGTAAGAACCGAGCAGCGAGCAGTTGCGCACCGCGGGCAGGTTCTGACCGCCGTGCGTGCCCAGCGGCACTGCGAGATCCGGCAGGCGCACTCCGCCGATGGCGTTGCCGTCGGCGTCGCGCCTGGGCACCTGGATCACGGCATTGGGCAGATGCGCCGGCGCGCGCAATGCGGGCGGCTCGCCGCCCGCCGGCTCGAGCGGCATCAACTGGTTTGCCGGCGGCTCCGCGTTGACTGCAACCCACGCGTCGAGCTTCAGCAGCATCGCGCGCGATACCGGCGTCCAGTCGAGACGGCTCGGCGCCAGCGTGCATTCGGCCGGCGCCTTGGGCACGCGCACGTGCGAAGCGCCGGCAATGTCGTACATGCGCACGTTCGCCGGCAACGGCTGGTCGGCAGTGCCCGACGCGCCGGTGCGTCCCAGCGACGCGCGTATCGAGTAATAGTCGCTCACCGAACTCATCAGGATCATTTTCGGCGGCACTTCGCCGCGCGCCTCTACCCGCTTGATGATTTCGCTGATCGTCAGCGGATCTTCATTGACGCCGCGAAACTCGGGATTGGCAAAGGACGGTCCGCCGTTCGCGCTCGACTCCGGGCCGGTTCCGGTCTGCAGGATCGGCAGTATCCCGGACGCCGACACGAAAACGTGCATGCCGTCGAACACGCGCCGCCCGCCGGCCATGTTGAAGCCGTTCAACAAAAAGGTTTTCAGGTACCGGCCGGTCTGTGATTTGCCGCTCGCGAGCACGCGGCTCACGCTGCCCTTCAGCGGATTGGGCGTTCCCGCCGCATCGGCCGGCGCGTGCGCGAGGAAATCGGCCGCGTCGCGCATGATCGCGAAGCCGGCGCCCTCGACGTAGCGCTTCCTGCCCTCCGCGTCGACGAAGTACGGCAGGTCGGCGCCTTTGCCGAGTTCCCAGTACACCTCGGCGATGGTGTAACCATAGTCCTCCAGGAAGCCGACGCCCGGCGCGAACGTTCCCGACAGGAACGGCACGTCGCGCGGAGAGTTGTACAGCGCCTGCGCGTAGGCATTGCCGCGATTGGGCACATCGAACAGCAGCGTGCCGTTGCCGCGGTCCGGCCCTGCCGGCATGATGAGAACGATGCGCGACGAGTAATCGACGCGGCCGCGCGCGTTGCGCTGCACCTTGTCGAGTCCCGGAATAGCTTCTTCCGGCGCGAGGTCGCCGTGGACCTTGCCCTGCCAGATGACGTATTCGCCGGTCCGAAATGTCCCGTAAGGCTGCCTGGAGGTAATTTCGAGACGGGTGATCTCCGCGTTCGCGGCCCCCGCACCGGCGAGCAGCGAGACGAGTAGCGTTGCGGCAATGCGCGACAGTCGATTCTGCATTGGAATTCCCCCTTGGATTGCAGCGAATATTAGCACTCCGGGGCGAGGCGCGATTGTGCTGCCGGAACTTGCATCAAGTCACCACATAACCTAACCTGAATATTCGCCTGATGGCTGTCGTCATCGTAGGCTGAAGAATTTGCGCCGATGCTTTATTTCAGAGGAGTGCGGACATGAGATTTTTAAGAACTGCATTATGCTTGTCGCTGCTCGCGGCGCTTGCCGCCGGTGCTGATGCGTTTGCATCCAATAATGCCGAAGGGAAATCCGTATTCGAACGATCGGGCGCACCCGCCGCAGCCGCACGTGCGGACTATTTGCTTCTCGCTCAGGGCGGCGCAGACCGGAACGCCTGCCTGAGCGCATGCCAGAGCAAAAACAATAGCTGCCTGGCGCCGATTGCCGCCGATTGCAACAGCAGGGGCTGCACGAATGAACGGAATGTCTGCACCATGCAATACGAAGAATGCACCAAGAGCTGCCCGGCGCGTTAAGAGGAGATCGGGTGACCGTTCCACTGATCGCTCGAGGCAGCCTGCTCGCGGCAATTGCATCGTCGCTGTTGTTGAGCGGCTGCCTCATGTCCACACCCCCGTCGCAAATTACCGCCACGCAAAAACCGGGACGCGACTACCAGGAGTTGACATGCGCTCAGCTCATCGACGAGTTGGGTTCCATTGCCCGGCGTGAAGCACCGTTGGCTGCGGCCCAGGAACGGCGGGTCAAAATGAGCAACGCGCAGGCGCTGATGATCGGAATCGGGCAAGGCGACGGGGCCGAGGCGACCGAGCTGGCGAACGTGCGGGGCGAGAGGGAAGCCGTGCGCGAGGCGATGATAGCGAAGCAATGCGGGAAGTAAGGATTGCCGCGAACATTGCTTGCGGGAAGCGGAGCAAATCACCCTGCCGTAAATATCCGTACGGAACCGCAGCCGATCTGCAACTGTCTCAGTTCCGGTTGTAGACTATATGAGGTAGGGTTATGAAGTTCTATCCAGTCTTATTGCTTGCATCCCTTGCGATCAACTCGGCGGCACTTGCCGAAGACACCGAAGACCGCGCGGCCCCGCTCGACGATGGGCCGACCGCATGCCTTGACCGAGATGTGAACTCGGCTACTGCGAGTTGCATATTGAAGGGCAACGGAAGCCGGTCTGATGCGCCGCCGCGGCCGCTATCCGATGCACCGGGGTATAACGACGATAGCCGGCGAACGGGATCGTCGGCGACCATGCCTGCCGAGGGACCAGGAGCCGCCGCCACGATGCCGGTCGAGGGGCCGGGGGCGTTAAAGACAGATAGATAAATGCCGACGCAGGAACTTTATCTATTCAACGTACGCGATTCGATCACCGGCAAACGGCGCTTTAAATGGTCCATGTGGATGGCGGACTGCGCGCTTAATGTGATTGCGACGTATCGCCAGTCTCTGCGCCCCCCTCATCTGCCAGCGCCTAGCATGGCTTTTGACAACTCGTTCCAGCGGATCCTGACACTGCGGGACCGGCATTCGATGAGGCTTCGGCCAGTGGCGTTTCTGATTTTTGTTCCATTGGCTTGAACACGATCTGCTGGCCTTCAGGCTTGGTCATATCGATTGCTTTGTTACTCCCCATTTGAACTTGAAAAAAAGCCGGATACTCATAGGCGGAGCCGTTATTGTGATCGATGATTGCGCCGATCCCGCCGCCGAACAAGATATTGCCGAACATCGAGCCTTTGGTAGCAGATACTACGGACGCTCTGCCCGGCGCATAGGTTTCCTTCTTGCAAAGGACTATCAAGTCGTCATTTGAGCGCGTGATTGTCGTGGAACCCGGGCTGGTGATGAACCACTTGCCTTTGTTGTTATTCAGTTCGCACGCGCCTCCGGTCACTTCCTTGCCGGCGGCATCGACTGTTTGAACAGACACGCTTTGATTGGTAGTGCCGGTAATTGAGGCGCAGCCTCCCGATAATGCAGACACGAGAACAAGCGCCACCACCGACAAACAATTACTCTTCATTTGCCCCCTCCTTTTTTAAGTATTCAGTCCCGCGATGAATTCGCGGAACACCCGGCTTTTGTTTATTCCAATATCATACGCTTCAAGACGGCACATAACGTAGCAATCCGGAAATTTAGCCGCAAAGCGGCGGCGGAACCGCGCTTAACGTGGTTCCCAATACACCGGCATGACCGATGGGGTATTGCAAGACCTGACCGACTGCTGCCCTGCCAACCATTTGCCTTTGAGACTATCGAATCTGCCGCGCGAGTTGCCGGTACGTCACGTACAGGATAAATTAAACGTGATTCGAAGACCCAACCGTCTTATGTGATTTCAATTTAATCCCGATCGGAGGAGCAATGAATTCCAATAAAACTATCAGGGCGGTTTTTCTTTGCGGTCTTCTATTGACCGCGATTGGGCGCCCGGGATACGCCGAAGTCACCGAAGTCAAAGTCGCGCGGCAATTCGGCATTTCCTTTCTGCCGCTCATGGTGATGCAGGACAAGAAGCTGTTTGAAAAACATGCCAAGGCGGCCGGGCTCGACTCCACGGCGACCTACATGCAAATCTCGGGCGGAACCAGCGTCAACGATGCGTTGCTCTCAAACAGCATACAGATCGCGTCAGGAGGAGTCCCGCCGTTCGCGGTATTCTGGGCGCGCACGCGCGGCACCGCCAACGAGGTAAAAGCGATCACCGCCAAGAATTGCGCACCGATAATGCTTCTGACGCGGGATCCCCGCATCAAATCGATAGGCGACTTCACGGAGAAAGACAAAATTGCAATGCCGGCCACCAAGGTGTCCGGCCAGGCCATCATTTTGCAGATGGCAACGCAGAAGGAATTCGGCAAGGGAAATGAATTCAAGTACGACAATCTGCAGGTCGCGATGCCGACACCCGACGCGACTGCGGCGCTGCTGTCCGGTGCGGGCGAGATTAACAATCATTTTTCCGAAGCGCCGTTCCAGTACCAGGAGCTCAAAAAGCCCGGGGTGCGCAGCATCCTGAAATCATATGACGTCCTCGGGGGCAAAACGACCTACAACCTGGTCTGGACGACATCGAAATTTCACGACGAGAATCCGAAGACTTACCAGGCATTTCTGGCGGCCTTCAATGAAGCCATTCAGGATATCAACAAGGACCGGCGCGGCGCGGCGGAGATCTACGTTCGCATCACCAGGGAAAAAATCTCCGTGGACGACGTTTTGCAGCTCATTAACGATCCGGACATCGAGTTCACGATGACGCCGAAAAACATGATGAAGATCGTCGGCTTCATGGCGGAAGTCGGTCACATCAAGGTGAAGCCGCAATCGTGGAAGGACATGTTCTTTCCCGAGGTTCACAACCTGCCCGGAAGTTGAGTGGAAGGCGGCAGCCAACTCGATATGAAGCCTTCGGCCTACGGACCATTTAAATACGTTCCGCTACCGGAACGGCCGCGGCTGGTTTGGCCCAATGGAGCGCGCCTCGCGTTGTGGATCGCCCCGAACATCGAGTTTTTCGGTCTGGATAGCAATGTTCCCGGTCAGAATAACGAACGTATCCCCGCGACTCAAGCATCGTATCCATCCGTGTGGAACTGGTCTTTGCGCGACTACGGAAACCGTATTGGCATATGGCGAATATTCGAGGTCATGCAAAAGCACAATATTCGCGGAACCGCGCCGCTGAACAGCCGCGTATGCGATGAGCATCCGCAAATCATAGAAATGGCAATGAAGCTGGGCTGGGAGTTTATGGGCCATAACCAGACGAACAGCGTCCGGTGCGTAGACGTGGAAGCGCAGGAAGAGCACAACGAGATCCGGCTCTCGTTGGATCGAATTTGCCGTGCCACGGGGAAAAGGCCGGTTGGCTGGCTGGGCGCAGGTCTTGCGGAAACCTGGAACACGCTCGATTATCTGGTCGCCGAACAGTGCGCATACGTTTGCGACTGGACGAACGACGAGCAGCCTTACCTGATGTCGGTCAACGATAAACCATTGGTCTCGTTACCGTACACGTCCGATGTCAACGATGTGACCTGCTTTTTCAATCAACGGTTAACGCCGGAGGATTACGAAAAGGCGCTGATCCGGCAGTTCGACGTTCTTTATCGGGATGGCGCGACAAACGGTCGCGTCATGGGCATCCCGGTGCATCCTTTTCTCACGGGCGGGCCTCAGCGTATCGGTGCATTTGACAGGGCACTTACGCATATCCTCTCCCATTCGGAGGTGTGGCCGGCCACGGGTTCTGAAATCGTTTCCGCTTTTCTGACATTCAATACCGCAATGTCAAAGGCAACTCCTGATACGCGCCGGTGACCAGGATCGGAGATTCAAACGGTCCCCGCTGCTTAAGTGGTAACTTTTCTGGGTTTAGGCTCCTTTCTAGTCTGTGTTGAGCTATTTTTAAAACGATAACTGTCGTTGCCCGTTTCAACAATGTGGCGATGGTGGGTCAGGCGGTCAAGCAGTGCAGTGGTCATTTTTGGGTCGCCAAACACAGCTCGTGCATAAGCGGCAGAGGCGTCCGCTTGTGAGGCTCGCTATTTCGGTGTGAACTCAAACGTTCCGCCTTGAGAATCGGTGCCTTTAAAAGGGAACTGTATATCCTGCGGGTCGTAACGAAGTGTGATTTGCTGGCCGCCAGAGTATGTCCATGTCAGCCCGTTGTCAGTCACTTCGACCTGGACGGCAGGCAGGCTCTTGCCATCGTTATTGATGGATTGACCCCATAGCTTGTCGCCGCGCATTTCAAAATGCCAAAGTGTAAAGCCACCGCTTCTGTCAACGTGCCATAGGGGAACTTCCAGTATCGCCTTGCGCACAACATCGGCATTCATCGCGGCATCCTGCGCCCATGTAGCGGTCGCGCCACCGCTCGCGATAGCCAAAAGAATTAACAACAGTGCGTTACGCATTAATCGGCTCAATTAATTTCATCCCCTGATTCTTCGCGCTGCTCACGCGCGTGCTGACGCGGTGAAACGCGAGGGGGTCAGCGTGAAATGCTGACAACAAACACGGGCAGAGTCAATTTCTAAAATTGAAGCGCAAAAACATCCCCAGCGAGGGACCGCGCGCCTAAAGTGAGGACAAGGGGTAATCAGTTGGAATAAGGCATAAATAGCGATAGCGGGCGGCGGCGCGCGTCCAACGCGACGTCCCCCGGAAGTCGCGTTGTCGAACTCGATGCGAGTTCTGCATCGCGCTGGACGCCAAACAAAAAAGCCACCCTTGCGGTGGCTTCTTTTGTTTGGCGTCCCCAGCGAGATTCGAACTCGCGTTACCGCCGTGAAAGGGCGATGTCCTAGGCCTCTAGACGATGGGGACTATCAGGACTTACTGGTGATACGGTACTGCTGGTGGAGGTAAGCGGGATCGAACCGCTGACCTCTTGCATGCCATGCAAGCGCTCTCCCAGCTGAGCTATACCCCCACGAAAGACCGCGGATTATACCGGCGAGGCCCTCCCCTGTAAAGAAAGTCGGCGCGGGAAAAGCCCTTTGGTTGCGCGGACATGCGTGTCGGGACCGCGGGACGGGAATTTGAAAGCAAGACTTGGGATGCCAGGCAGCGCGCAGTCCGCGAAGATGCGTCCATCGCGTGCCGAATCGGCACGCCGGATTCGACCGAGGAGCGTTATCATGATTTCAGTGGCAACCCCAAACGAAAAAATCCCGCCTGCTTGCGCGAACGACGCCGAAAGGTGGGCGGCCGTCCTGCGCCGCGATCCGCAAGCGGACGGCAAATTCATTTATTCGGTGCGCACGACCGGCGTCTATTGCCGGCCGTCGTGCCCTTCGCGCCACGCGCTGCGCGAAAACGTTTCGTTTCACGAGTCCTCCGCAGCAGCCGAACAGGCCGGATTCCGGCCCTGCAAGCGCTGCCGCCCCAACGAGGCCGGGCTCGACGTCAAGCACGCCGCGGCGGTGGCGAAAGCCTGCCGGCTGATCGAGACGGCGGACGAACTGCCTGATCTCGCGAGCCTGGCGCACGCCGCGGGCATGAGCCCGTTTCATTTTCACCGCGTGTTCAAGAAAGCAACCGGCGTGACTCCGAAAGCGTACGCCGCGGCGCATCGCACGCAGCGCGTGCGCGAAAACCTGGCGCAAAGCGATACGGTTACCGCGGCAATCTACGATGCGGGCTTCAATTCGGCGGGTCGCTTCTATGCAAGTTCGTCGGCCGTATTGGGCATGACGCCAACGCGCTTTCGCACCGGCGGCAGCGGCGCGGAAATTCGTTTTGCCGTCGGCGCGTGCTCGCTCGGCGCCGTGCTCGTGGCGGCGACCGACAAGGGCATCTGCGCGATTTCGCTTGGCGATGATCCCGATGCGCTCGTGCGCGAATTGCAAGACGTGTTTCCCAAGGCGAAACTGCTCGGCGGCGACCGCGACTTCGAGCAGTGGATGGCCCAAGTCGTCGGTTTCGTCGAAGCGCCCGCCATCGGCCTCGACCTGCCGCTCGACGTGCGCGGCACGGCGTTTCAGCAACGCGTGTGGCAGGCGCTCCGGAAAATCCCGGCGGGCTCGACCGTGAGTTATACCGAACTCGCGCAACGCATCGGTGCACCGACCGCGGCGCGCGCGGTCGCGCATGCCTGCGCGTCGAACACGATCGCGGTCGCGATTCCGTGTCACCGCGTCGTGCGCACCGATGGCGCGCTCTCGGGCTACCGGTGGGGTGTGGCGCGCAAGCGCGAACTGCTCGCACGCGAAGCGAAATCCCTTCCTTCGGTTAAGCCGCGGATAAACGCAGATAAACGCGGATAGTACCAAAACAACCTGCGGGGCAACGCCTGAATATCTGCGTTCATCCGCGTTTATCTGCGGCTCAATGCTTTAACAATCACGAAGGAAAATGCTTGAGCTGCGCTTCCATGCGCGCGAGCACGTGATCGTGGCCGATCAGTTCCAGCGTCGCGTCGATCGAAGGCGTCTGCGTTTCGCCCGTGACCATCACGCGCAACGGCATCGCGAGCTTTGGCATCTTGAGATTGTGCGCGGCCACGACACCCTTGATCGCATCGTGGATCGCCGCGCGGTTCCAAGCGACGGCCTTCAGGCGTTCGTGCAGATCGGCCAGCGCCGGCCGGATTTCGGCGCTGTAGTGCTGCGCGCGCAACGCGGCCGAGGGCTCGAGCGAACGGTAAAAAATCACCGCGGCGTCGGCGAGCTCGCGCAGCGTGTTCGCGCGGTCCTTGAGCAGGGCGACGACATTCACGAGCGGCGGGCCGTCCGCGAGCCTGCAGCCGTCCGCCACCAGAAACGGTTCCGTTAATTCGGCGAGCCGGTTGAAATCGGCCTCCTTGATGTACTGCTGGTTGAGCCACGCGAGTTTTTCGCCATTGAAGCGCGCCGGCGACTTGCTGATGTGCGCAAGGTCGAACCATTCGACGAGCTCTTCGCGCGAAAATTTTTCGGCATCGCCGTGCGACCAGCCGAGCCGCGCCAGGTAATTGACCAGCGCCTCCGGCAGATAACCCTCGTCGCGATACTGCATCACGCTCACCGCACCGTGGCGCTTCGACAGGCGTTCGCCGTCGCCGCCCAGGATCATCGGCACGTGCGCGAACTTGGGCAGCGTGGCGCCGAGCGCCTTGTAGATGTTGATCTGGCGCGGGGTGTTGTTGACGTGGTCGTCGCCGCGGATCACGTGCGTGATGTTCATGTCGATGTCGTCGACCACGACGCCGAAGTTGTACGTCGGCACGCCGTCGCCGCGCAGGATGACGAGATCGTCGAGTTCCTGGTTGTTGACGGTGATCGGCCCCTTGACCTGGTCGTCCCACGTCACGTCGCCGGCGAGCGGCGTCTTGAAGCGCAGCACCGGCGTCACGTCGGCGGGCGGCGTCGCTTTCGACTCGCGCCAGCGCCCGTCGTAGCGCGGCTTCTCGCCGCGCGCGCGCTGCGCCTCGCGCATCGCCTCGAGCTCTTCCTTCGAGCAATAGCAGTAATACGCATGACCCGCGTCGAGCAGCTGCTGCGCGGCTTCCTTGTAGCGGACCAGTCGCTCCATCTGGTAGAACGGGCCCTCGTCGCAGTCGAGGCCCAGCCACTGCATCGCGTCGAGGATGGCCTGCACCGATTGCTGGGTCGAACGTTCGAGATCGGTGTCCTCGACGCGCAGGATAAATGTGCCGCCGAGTTTTCTCGCGTAGGCCCAGCAAAACAGCGCGGTGCGCGCGCCGCCGATGTGCAGGTAGCCGGTGGGACTGGGGGCGAAACGGGTTCTGATCATTATTTCTGCACGCAAAGTACGTATTGTACGCGACGCGCGGCCGCCGCGGCACGGCGCCCAGGCGCGGCGGCCTCCTCCCTGCGGCTGAACCGCTAACGCTGGCTAATCGAAAACATTCATTGCGTATCCGCCGATGAAGTAAATCGGCCAAATTTGCGCCACGCCGTTGATCGTTAACCGTACTTCGATTTTCTGCAAAGTCGAGGCCCCCGCAAGCACCCGTGCAATGCCTGCGTCGATTGACGCACATCAAAACGGATTGCGGCCAAAGGGCTCATAACAGACACGTTGCAACGCGCTTGCGGACACCCCCCGAATGAAGGCCGAGCAGCATTCACCGTCGTGGATCTTTGCCGCCGTCCTCGTGCTGATTTTCGGCGCGGAGGTCGCGCTGACCTATGCGCTCGATCAGTTTCTCCCCGAATCCAGTTCCCAATACGTCAGGGCGACCATAGACGCGGGAGCGCTGACGCTCGTCATGTCGCTGTTCGTCTGGTGGCTGGTGATGCGGCCGCTGCGGCTGGCCCTTGCGAACGAGTCCGCGATGGCCAAGGCGGTTGCCGATGCGGCCGTGGACGCGATCATCACCACGGACGAGCACGGCTTGATCGTATCGTTCAATCCGTCCGCGGCAACGATGTTCGGCTATCAGCCGGACGAGGCGATCGGCAAGAACGTGACGATGCTGATGAGCGAATTGCACGCGGACGAATATCTTGACCGCATCGAGGACCACCTGCGCAGGGGCGACGCGCGGGCAATCGGCCGCTCCCGCGAGTTCCTCGCACAACGCCGCGACCGCAACAGCTTTCCGGTCGAACTGACCCTGGCGGAGACGCGGCTCGGCGGCGTGCGCCGCCTGACCACCATAGTCCGCGACATCTCCGAGCGCAAGCGCATGGAGCAGGCGCTGCGCGCCGGCGCGGCCGAACTGCGGCTCATCATCGACACCTTGCCGGCGATGATCGTGTACTACGATGCGGGCCTGCGCTGCCGCTTCGCCAACAAGCGCTACACGGAATTCTTCGGGTTCGATGCCGCGGACATCGCCGGCAAGCATCTGCGGGAAATCGTCGGCGACGCCGCCTACGACGTTGCCGCGGCCGAGTTTTATAAAATGGCGCCGGGACAACCGCTGACCTACGAAAGGACGCAGTTGCTCAGGACCGGCGAGTCCGTGCCGCTCGAAATCACGCTGGTGGCGCATACTGCGGAGAGCGGACAACTGCTCGGATTCTACGGACTGCTGGTCGACATCACGCAGCGCAAGGCGGCCGAGGAGCACGTCAGGCGGCTGATGAATTACGACAGCCTCACCGGACTTGCCGACCGCACGCTCTTCTACCACCGCCTCGCCCAGGATATCGCCGCCGCCAGACGCGAGCACCGGGAGCTCGCATTGATCTACCTGAGCCTCGACAAGTTCAAATACGTAAATGACAAACTGGGGCAGCGCGCGGGCGACCAGGTGCTGGGAATAGTGGCCGAAAGAATCCGCTATCAGGCCCGCTTGTCCGACACGGTGGTGCGCATGGGAGGCGACGAATTTGCCGTGATCATGTCCGGCGGCGCAAGCCGGCGGGAGGCCGCGGAGACCGGCGAAAAAATCGTCGGCACGCTTTCAAAGCATTTTTATCTCGACGGCCAGAAACACGCCGTGCAAATCGGGGCCAGCGCCGGCATCGCCGTTTTTCCCGTCGATGCCCAGGATCCCGACGCTCTCGTCGAAGCGGCTTATGCCGCGATGAAAAGCGCGAAGCTGGCGCGCGATACGCCGCGAAATCACGCAATTGCTCCCGAGCCGGCGGCGCGCCCGGGTTGCGTTCCGGAAACTATCGATCAGCAAAACAAGGGGTAGACGATGACTTACTACGTTGAAGGGTTGACCAATTTTCACGGCGGGGAAAGCAACGTTCGCCGGATCGGCGAATTCGAAACGCTGGAAGACGCCATCCGCGCATCGGAACGGGTGATAGACGAATTCCTGGCCGCCGCACGGGAGAACGGCATGACGATCGCGGATTTATTTTTTCAATACGAGAAATCCGGCGAAGTCCCGTTCATATTTTCCGACGATGCGCGAACGATCAACGTGCGCGGTTTCAATCACTTCAAATACGCCATGAACCGCTGCGGCGAACTCTGCGCGCGCGCCGAAAACGAACCCGCGGGCTAGGCAATGCGGCGGCGGGCGCCCGGCCTCCTGCCCCCGCTCAATCCGGAATCTCGATGTCGAGCAGCGGCCCGTATTGCTGGCAACCCAGGATGTCCCAATCGCCCGGACTGCCGCTGGGGCGCAGCCGGTACAGCGTGAACTTGATCGCATTGGCCGGGCCGAACGTGATGAAGTCCGAAATCCGCTCCGCCGGGATCCGGAACAGTTTGGCGATGCTCTCCTTCGTGATCGCCCGGCTTTCGAGCACGTGGCGGTAACTGACGGCATCCGGAAAAATGATATCGAACGTGATCTGGCTGACCCCTGCGTTCTTGCTGCGGATGGTCGACGCGAGTTCGCTGAGCTTGGTCATCTAGC
>Ga0265314_10000948_pt1 | contig 34109 bp, 43 predicted proteins | sample 4126metaG_FD_203106 | JGI IMG/M metagenome (GOLD analysis project Ga0265314, IMG submission 203106) | Rhizosphere microbial communities from Carex aquatilis grown in University of Washington, Seatle, WA, United States - 4-1-26 metaG | ecosystem: Host-associated > Plants > Roots > Rhizosphere >...
GCGTCCGGCCCCGCGCTACGCGCGTCGAGATACATGACCACAACGCGGCGCGTTGGGCACCGGATCCGCGCCACTTGGTTCGCCCTGATTGCAACGATTCGCGATCCGTCTTCGCGCGTCGCTCGGCCGGTGCGAAGTGGGCCGTCGGCGGCGCCCCAGCGTAGCCGCAACGCGGCGTCATTCAATAGCCCAGGGCGCAGCCCTGGTTGTTCTACGTAAGTCGCGAGAGACGTATCGTCCCGTTCACGGGGCCTTCCGCGAAGCGGTCATAGACCCGGCATTCATGCCGTGGAAAACAGGAGCGGATTATTGAATATTTAGCCCCGTTCACGGGGCTTACCAATCGTCCGGCTTAAGCCATTCCGGAAGCCCCGTGAACGGGGCTGGAAGAGAACCAAGTTGCGCGGTTTGCGAACCCGGCGTAAACGCCGGGCCGAATACGGCTGCGCCGAAGCCCCGTGAACGGGGCAAAACAACATCCCGTCGCGGCCAAAGATGTGTAGAACAACGAGGGCGCAGCCCTGGGAAATCGTTCCATAATACGGTCGTAAGCCCCAACGGGCCCGTTGGGGTGAATCGATCGATGGTTGATCGCCCACCCAGGGCTGCGCCCGTGGGCTGTGGAATATGACCCCGTTGGGGTGGGCGCCGGCGAAGCCATCACAGTCCGCTCACCTCATCACCCCTTACGCCTTCACCCCTCCACGTCCTCTCTTCGCGACTGACGGCACTGGCCCGCCGAACATCGACCGCGGCGAACCAAGGACGTCGAAAATCGGCGCGCGTTTTTTTGCGTTTAGCAAGGTCACGTTAGCAACAAACCGCTTAGCGAGGTCGGCGGGCATGCGTATTTCCCGGAGATTTTGAGCCAGCCGGCGCATGCTTAGCAACCAGATCTTGCTAAACGGGACACGATTTGAACGATTTTGAAGCATTCCTCAAACAAAATCTCCGGTGTTTTGAAGGGCCGCGGCAAGCGGCGGCAGGAAACGAAACATGGGGTTCACACCCCCCGCTCGCCTTGTTCTGGCACATGGCGTGTGGGCAGGAAACGAAACAGGGGGCTCACGCCCCCCGCTCGCCTTGTTACGGCACACGGCGAGTGCCTACTACTTTCATGCCTACTACTTTTGTGGCGATCACCACGTCGGGCGCGACTTTGTAATCGAGCTCGAAGCCGCGATGCTTGAACATCGCCAACATCCGCGAGTTCTCGGGCGCGGTTTCGGCGGTGAGCCGCCGCACTTGCCAGTCGCGGGCGATCTCCAGGGCGTAGTCGGTCAAGCGGCTCCCTAGCCCGCGCCCTTGCCAGGGGTCGCCCACGAGCACGGCGTACTCCGCCTCATCGTGGTCGGGGTCGGCCACCAAGCGCACCACGCCCGCCAGCTTCCGCCGGCCGTCTTCTTCCAGTTCGGCGACGATCGCCAGCTCGCGGTCGTAGTCGATATAGCAGAAGCGGGATGCCATTTCGTGAGTCGTTTCCTTGAACAAGTAGCGAAAGCGGCTCCAGAGCGATTCGACCGAGCAGGCGGCCAACAGTTCGTGCCAAAGCGGCTCGTCCTCCGGCTTGATCGGCCGCAAGACCACGCCAGTGCCGTCGGCCAGCTCGATCGGCCGGACGTATTCTTCGGGATAGGGACGGATCGCCAGGTGTGCGAAAGCGCGCAATGGCTGCTCGACGCGTTGCCGGTCGACAACCACGCGAGCATCGAGCGCCAGTACGCCGTCGGACATGGCCAAGAGCGGATTGATGTCGAGCTCGGTGATCTCCGGGAAGTCGGCGACGAGGTAAGAGAACCGCACCACGGCTTCCACCAGCGTTTCGAGCTGCGCCGCCGGCCGGCCGCGGTAACCGGTCAACAGCGGCCACGATCGGAGCGATTCGAGCATCCGCCGGGCTAATCGCTCATTCAACGGCGGCAAGCCGAGTGCGCGGTCCTGGAACAACTCGGCTGTCACGCCTCCCATCCCAACGAGAATCACGGCGCCGAACACAGGATCTTGTTTCGACCCCAAAATCAGCTCGAAGGCGTCGGGCACCGCGACCATGCGCTGCACGGTCACTCCCTCGATCTTGGCTTCCGGCCGGTGGACCTTGGCCGAGGCCACAACCCGCTCGAAGGCCGCCGACACGGCGCCCTCGTCGGACAGGTTCAACGCGACCCCGCCCACGTCGGTCTTGTGCGTGATGTCAGGCGAGGCGATCTTGAGCACGACGGGAAAGCCGATCCGCCGCGCCGCTTCGACCGCGGCCGCCGCCGAAGCTGCCCGCTCCGGCCTGGTCGTGGGAATCCCATAGGCCGCCAGCAACTCTTTTGAGTCCTCCTCGGATAATATCAGCGGCTCGCCGGCGGGCGAGTGCATGTCATGCACCGATGCTTCGAAGCGCTTTCGGGCCGTATCGCGGTCGAGCGTCAAGCCGAGCGGCAGGTCGCGAGGCGTTTCGTGGAGCAGCTCAAGGTTGCGGGCATACGACACCAGGTACATGAACGCGCGCACCGCGTGCCAGGGTGTGGCATAGGTGGGCACGCCGTGGTTGTTGAGCAGTTGCACACCCTCGCGCACCATGCGACCCCCCATCCAAACTGCCAACACCGGCTTTTGCGCCTTCGCTGCGACCTCACCGACGGCCTTGGCGGCGCCCGTCGGATCGGTCATGGCCTGGGGCGTGAGAATCACCAATACGGCATCGACGGTTGGTTCGGCCAACAACAAGGCGAGCGCCCCGGCGAAGCGCTCAGGCGGCGCGTCGCCCAGGATGTCGACAGGGTTGCCGTGCGACCAGCTTGCGGGGAGCTGACCGTTCAGGTTCGCCAGCAACGCCTCGGGCAAGGCCGCCAGTTCTCCCCGCCGTTCCAAGAGGGCGTCGGTAGCCATCACCCCTGGTCCGCCGGCATTGGTCAGGATCGCCAGACGAGGTCCCTTGGGCACGCGGTGCCTGCCCAGAAGTTCCGCGCAATCGAACAGGTCGTCGACCTCGGTCACGCGAACCACGCCCGCACGCTGAAAGGCCGCTTCATAGACGGCGTCGACGCCGGCCATGGCCCCTGTGTGCGAGGCCGCCGCCTTGGCCGCGGCGGCGAACCGGCCCGCCTTGTAGGCCACGATCGGCTTGCGACGGGCGAAGGCGCGCGCGGCCGACATGAACTGCCGCGCTTGCTCGATCGATTCGACGTAGAGCACGATCGAATCGGTGTCGGGGTCGGCGCCGAAGTAATCGACCAGGTCGCCGACGCCAACATCGAGCATGTTGCCGATCGACACGAAATACGAAAACCCGATTCCTTCGTCGAGCGCCCAGTCGAGTACGGAAGTGCATAGGGCACCCGACTGCGAAAGGAACGCGATCCGGCCGGCGGGTGGCGTGGCGGCGGCGAAGCTGGCGTTGAGCTGGCGCCCCGGGGCAATGATGCCCAGGCAGTTGGGGCCGACGATTCGAAATCCGTCGAATTTTGCCGCTTCGTCGCGGATGCGTTGTTCCAGCGCGCGGCCCGAGGCGCCGACCTCGCGAAACCCGGCCGAGATGATGATCGCTCCGCGCGTGCCCGTCTCGCCGCATTGCTTAATGACGTCGGGCACGGTGGGAGCTGGCGTGCATATGACTGCCAGATCGGCCGTCCGAGGCAAGGCAGATACATTCGGGTAGGCCTGGATTCCTTGCACACTTTCGCGCTTCGCGTTCACCGGGTAAACCACGCCCGGAAAGTCGGCGGTGATCAGGTTGCGCAGCACCGTGTACCCCACCTTTCCGGGTTGTTCGCTGGCGCCGATGACGGCGATGCGCTGGGGCTTAAAAATCTTATCCAGGTTGCGGACGGGCAAGGGCATCTCCTCTTGATTGTGGTTCTCTTGGGAACATTGCAAACCTGGTGCCAATGAGACCGCTTGCCGCCAAGTGTCGGTTTTACGATAGGAAACGATTCTACCTGATGTGTGCGGTTCGCGCACAACTCGTGCGGAGACGCACGGTCCGCTTCAGTGGCGGCGAATGAAGAGGGACGAATTGACCTCCGATGAGCCCGGGATTCGCGTTTCTCCGGCGAATTCCGCCGCTGAAACAAGGTTCGGCGAAAAATGTGAATGGCACGGCCCCAATTTTGCTGCACCCTGTTATCAAGAGAGGAACGGCATTATGGCGCGCACATTCATCGAAGCGGGTACCGCCCGACAGCCCAGCAGGTTGCCGCAGCAGGTAAACGTGCCTTCATCGGCCGAATTGGTCGCCTGGTTGAAGTGCCCCGCGACGTACGCCGAGCGGCCGGCGGAGGTCGAGTGTCGAGAAACACATATTTCTTGGGTGTTTTTGGCCGGCCGCTCCGTCTATAAGCTCAAAAAACCGGTCCGCTTTGATTTCCTCGACTATAGCACACCAGCCCTGCGCCGCGAGGCATGCGAGGCCGAGGTGCGGCTCAACCGACGGATGGCCAAGGGAGTTTACCTGGCCGTCGTGCCGATCACGATCGAAGCTGGCGGAAAGCCGGCCCTCGGAGGCAAGGGACCAGCGGTCGATTGGCTCGTCAAGATGCGGCGGCTGCCGGCAGAACGAATGCTCGACGAGTTGCTTCGTCGCGGCCGGCTCACATCGGCCGAGATCGACGGCCTGGCAGCTTTCCTGGCTCGGTTCTATCACTGCGCCTCGCCGCTGACGTTGGGCGCCTGGGATTACCGGCAGGCGATCGAAAAGCACATCCGCGCCAATCGCCGCGAGCTGCTCGATCCGGTGCATGAGTTGCCCGACGCGGTGGTCAAACGCGTGCATGCGGCTCAATTGCGGTTTCTGCAACTCGAATCCGCGCAGATCGAAGCGCGGGTCTGCGATGGCCGCATCGTCGACGGCCACGGCGATCTGCGGCCCGAACATATTTGCCTGGAATCCGAACCGGTGATTTTTGACTGCATCGAGTTCAGCGACGATTTCCGTCGGATCGACGTGGCCGACGAGTTGGCGTTCCTTGCCATGGAGTGCGACTCGCTCGGCGCCGAGCCGTTGGGCCGGCGGATTCTCGAGGTGTATTGCCGAGACAACCACGACCAGATCTCGGACGGTCTCGTGAATTTTTACAAGTCGTACCGGGCCTGCGTGCGGGCCAAGGTTGCCGTGTTGTCGGCGGCCCAAGGACAAGAAAACAGCGCTGTCAGGTCATCCGCACTGGACCTGGCGCGCAAATACTTGAAACTCGCCGATTCATACGCCACGCATTTGGGACCACCGGCGGCGATTGTCGTAACCGGCTTGATGGGGAGCGGCAAATCGACACTCGCCGGGGCACTGGCTGAATTGCTCGGCGCCGAGCTGTTGCAAACCGATCAAATTCGGCGCGAGATGTTGGGGCCATCGCCCACCCCTCCTGGCTTTAACCAAGGATTCTACCAAGCGGAAGTCCGTGACCGCGTCTACGACGAAGTGTTGCGCCGCGCTGGGGAAATGCTTGGCAAAGGCCTGAGCGTGGTACTCGACGGCACGTTCCTCGCCGCGCAGCACCGCGAGCGGGCTGTCGTCGAGTCGCGAGGCCGCTCCGCTGTGCCATTGGTCGTACGCTGTTCGTGCGACGACGATGTGGCCCTGGAACGCATCACCCGCCGCGCCGCCGCGGGCGCGTCGCAATCCGAGGCCCGGCCCGAGTTGTATCGCTTGCAGCAAGCCGAAGTCGAAGCCGATCGGCCGGACATCGACGCACTTGAAATCGACACCACGACCACGTTGCGAGTGCAGGAAGCGGCCGTGCTTGAGCGGCTGAAGCAACTCCTCGCGGCGACCATCTAAGTGGATGCCTTGAATCCGTTCCCTTGTATCCATTCTTCGTCAAGTTCCGCATGCAGGAGGCCAAATGCCATGAGCACAAGCCACGCGACATTTCCGCTACCTGGCGAGGGAACGCCCGCCGAGAAATTGCCCTTCCACTGGGTCCTGGCAGGACTCGGTAAGCGGGTACTGCGTCCAGGCGGCCGGCGCCTGACCGAACGACTGCTCGACGCGCTGGATATCGGGCGGTTCGACGACGTGGTCGAATTCGCTCCTGGCATGGGTGCGACGGCCCGTCTGACATTGGCCCAGCATCCGACAAGCTACACGGCGGTGGAGCGAGACGCCGACGCGGCCGCGATCGTCAACCGCTACCTGCAAGAGTCGAACCAACGCTGCGTGGTCGGCCATGCCAACGACACAGGGCTGCCGGCAGGTTCAGCCACCGTCGTATATGGCGAGGCGATGCTCACGATGCAGTCCGCCGAGCAGAAGCGCCAGATCGTCGCTGAAGCACACCGCCTGCTGAAGCCCGGCGGCCGTTACGGCATCCATGAGATGTGCATCGTACCCGACGATTTGCACGCCGACGCACGGCACCGAATCGAACATGAACTGGCCCGCGAGGTCCGCGTTGGCGCACGTCCGCTCTCGGTCGCCAAATGGCGCGAGCTGCTGCAAGATGAGGGGTTCGAGATCGCCGCCGAGGAACGGCTGCCAATGCGATTGCTCGAACCGGGGCGGTTGGTCGAAGATGAGGGTTTGTTCGGCGCAATCCGATTCGTCGTCAACCTATTGCGGCATGGCGATGCGCGGCGGCGTGTGTTCGGCATGCGCCGTTTGTTCCGGCAACAGAGCGAGCATTTGGCGGCAGTCATGCTCGTTGGGCGGAAGCCTGGAGTCCCTGGCAATGAATGACGCTTACACGTACATCGCCGATCTGGCCAAAGCAATCGAGCCACCACTCGATGGAACCTTAAGCCGCACGCTTTTCAGCGATGAACGTGTAAAGGTCGTGCTTTTCGGTTTTAGTGCCGGGCAGGAACTGTCGGAGCACACGTCAACGAAGCCGGCCATTGTGCAAGTACTCTCGGGCAAGGCCCTGCTTACACTCGGCGGCGACAAAGTCGCGGCCGGGCCTGGCTCGTGGATTCGGATGCCCGCTGGATTGCCCCATGCCGTCAAGGCGGAAACGCCGGTGATCATGCTTCTGACGCTTTTGAAAGCCTGACGCGGCGTCGGATTTTAAGACTCTTGATCTTGGGAATCGGAATCACTTGCCAGGTATCTCGATCGCGAAGTCCGTGAAAGCGACTCGCCTGTAATCGTCACGCTCGTAAAGCAACCCAATGTGACCGTTGGGCATCAGCGCCAGGCACGAGTAGGCCGCCGAACCATGGTCAATCAGCCGGGTCACGGGCCATGACTTGCCGCCGTCGAGACTGGCCCGCACGGTCAACTTGTGGCGTGTGTCGCGCGAGGCGGGATTGGAAAACAGCAGCACCGTACTGGCGGGTTGGCGCGGATTCGGAAAGCCGATCAGGCTTGCCTGGCAAAGCGGCTCGATCAAAGTCTTGTCGAATTCGAGGCTGGACCAGGTTTCGCCGCCATCCCGGCTACGCGCAATCGCTCGCATGCCGCCACGGTCGGGTCGCATTCCGTCGCGGCCCCAGTAGTTCCGCATGTTCATCTGCAATTCTCCGTCCGCCAGCTCCGCCACCTGGCACTCGTCGGTGTGCGGCGCGACCGTCCCGCCAAGTTTCCAGGTTTGGCCGTGGTCGTCGCTGAAGAAGGCGTGCGAGTACATGACCCTCTTCCCTTCGGTCGTTTGGCCATGGTCACATGGGATTACGAGGCGTCCTTCGTGGAGACCGTGTTTGAGCTGAATGCCCACTCCCGGCCCTGTCGCATACCATCCCCAGTTGGGCTCCTTGACATCAGCGGTGATTTTACGCGGCATTGTCCACGCCAGGCCGTCGTCGTCGCTCGACATGACGAGTACGTCTTCGTTGTTCCGGCAAAAGGTCAGCCAAATCGTGCCCGTGCTCTGGTCGAGCACCGGGCAAGGGTTGCCAATCGTGATACTGGCTGTTCCTCCTTCCTCGTGAACGACGCGCATCGGTTGCCAGGCCTTTCCGCCATCGGTGCTGCTTCGGAGCACCAAATCAATGTCGCCGTCGTCGGCACCCCCGCTTTTGCGCGCTTCGCAGAACGCCAGCAACGTGCCCTTGGCGGTAACGATGAGCGAAGGGATGCGGAACGTGTGGTAACCTTCTTCGCCGCTAATGAACACGTCGGTGGCAACGCAATCTGCTTTCTCGTCGGCCGCCAGCGTTTGGCAGGCCCCGAAAGAAATGGCTAGCAATGACGCCGACAACAGCAAGCGGGAGGTGGCCTGAAGCAATACGGTAGCGGTGCATGGTATCATGTGTACCAATCTGATGTGCCCTTGAGCGAAACGCAAGGGTTACCAGAAGGCACCAAGGGGTTTGAAACACGCGATTGACCAGGCCGATCGTCATGCCAACCGAAGCGGAGAAACGACCATGTTAACGAAATTCGTCCAGCCTTACCTGTTCTTTGGCGGCCGTTGCGAAGAGGCGCTCGGATTCTATCGCACCGCGCTGGGTGCCGAAGTGGACTTTATCATGCTCTACAAGGATAGCCCGGAACCGACTCCCCCCGGCCGTCTTCCGCCGGGCTTCGAAAACAAGGTTATGCACGCCACGTTCCACGTCGGTGGAAGCACGCTCATGGCTTCGGACGGATGCGAAGCGAAATCGACATTCAGCGGCTTCTCGCTCTCGGTCGCCGTCGCGACGGAAGCCGAGGCGGATCGCGTTTTCGCGGCGCTCGCCGATCGCGGCGAGGTGCAGATGCCGCTGAGCAAGACATTCTGGTCGCCGCGTTTCGGAATGGTTACCGACCGCTTCGGCATCGGATGGATGGTCACCGTGGCAGCCGAACCACCGAATTGAGGACGTCAGGTTGCAAGCTGTCTCGCTTAAGCTGGTTGGCAAGCACAGCCGGTGCATCCTCGCGTGGTCGGCTTGCTCCCAGTGGCGTGGGCAGCTATTTCGTATGGAGCAACGTGAAACCTGTGCGCCACGCGCAGGCCGAGGGTGGCCTGCGCAAAATCGGAGTGGATGGGATGGAATCGCCCCAAGTTGTCAAACCCGTTTTTGTTCCGCCCGGTTGCTTGGAAAGAAAAGATGCCATCGGCTTGCCCGATGGAGTTTCACGTTGGCTGCTACAAACGACCGGCCCTAATACCCCCTTCCCCATTACAACTTCTTCCACGGCCGGACAACGTCCGCTCTACTTTCTCTTTCAACACTCTTGCGGCTCCGCCGCAAAAAATCGGGGCGACTGGATTCGAACCAGCGACCTCTACGTCCCGAACATAACCGGTTGACGTAAGTCCTTATTTCATGGTCGATTTTGAAACCTTTTTGACTTTTCGGCCCACTTCAGGGTTTCAAAAAGGGCTTCAAAACTGTGACCGCTACGCTAGGATGGTTTCAGCCCAATCTCACATCCAGGTCGGGAGGAAACTCAAGCATGGCACATCGGGAACTGATGACCCCCCTTTCAGCAAGCAAACGCTGGGTCAAGAAGGATGAAGGCAAGCAGGTCTACATCGGATACAAACGCCTGAAGAAAGAGTTCCCTGATCTCGTGACCGCCGAAACGAAGGAAGGCACAAGGGAAGCCGCAAACGCTTGGTGGGAGCGGCGACAAGCGAATCGCACTCCCGACACCAGCGAACTCGATCAGGCCATTGATGTCGTAAATATACAAATAAAGGTCGCAGAATTGGCTGGCGACAACCTTCACGCCTACGCCCTGCGTGACGACCTCCGGAAGCTCCAGATTGAAAGAACAAATCCGAATCCACGAAAACCACATCCAGCTTCGCTCGTGCTGCCTCAGTTTGTGGACCCGGTAAATCAGGCCGTTTTCGATGATCGGCTTGCCCGGCTGCGGCAGTCCGAAAAAGCAACGGAGCAAGATCGCACGATCCAGCACCAAGTCGAGGCTTTCTTGGCATTGAAGCGGCGGGCAGTCGAAGCAGGAAACTTGACTCCTGACCGCTGGGAAGTGCTCCGGGTTCACACGGACATTTTCCAAAACGTTGCTATTGGGTCGTCGGATGTGAGTTCCATCAATGAGCAACGCATATTGGATTTCTACCTGAATCTTACGGCTAAGGTGACCAGCAAGAAATTTGCTGCGGCTTACGCCCATGACGTTTTTGGTACATTCAAAGCGTTTGTCCGGCACTTGTGGAGTTTGCGGTTGATCCAACTCCCTCGAAACCTCGATGACCGCAAGTTGATCTTCAATCGCAAGAACAAAGTACCGCAGGTCTGGACCAAGGATGAATTTGACCGTTTTCTTGGGTCTGCTGCACCTCGCACAAAACTGTTCGGCCTACTCATGCTCAACTGTGGATTCTACGGCATTGACATCGCTACCCTGGAACAGGACATGGTCGATTGGAAGGCAGGACGGATCATCCGCAAACGACATAAAGAGCAAGATACTGAAAACGCTCCTGTTGTGAATTGGCTGTTGTGGCCGGAAACCCTCCGCCTACTGAAAGAGCATCGCTCGAAAGACAAGAGACTGGTGTTGGTCAATGAGGACGGCAAGCCGTTGAGGGTTGCCACTTTGGAAGATCGAAACGACGGAAAGGGTGACAAGTTCAGAAAGTCGGACAACATTCGCTCTGCCGTTAGCCGAACCATGAGAAAGCTCAAAATCAAGAAGTCCCCAAGCGATCTGCGAAAAACCGGCCCAAGCAAACTGGAAGAGCACGACGTTTATGGCCGATATTCGCAGCACTTTCTCGGCCAAGCCCCCGACAGCGTAGCGGGGAAGCATTATGTCGTGCCATCACAGGAGCAGCTTGATCGGGCGATTGTTTGGCTGCAAAAGCAATTTGGGATTTAACACGCCCATTGCCGCGTCGCTCTCGGTGGTGAACTCGGGCGTAGGCATCGACATTATGCCGCTGGTGACCGTCGCGGTAATCTCGACCAAGGCGATCATCAACACCCAATTTCCCAGCCTATCACCGGCGAAGCCCAAGGACAAATCGCCACGGAGCACATCGACTCCCTCCATTGCGGCGTCGGAATTGTGGGCAGCTTAATTCGCCCACAGCTTCGTTCAGCCAGCCGAACCTCAGCAATAACGCAGCAGTGGCCATTTTGGGCGACCGAGGAAGCCGTCCCGATCCCCTTGGTCAGGCCCCCGTTTCCAAAGGGCTCGGGCGAGGGGTTGGGGGATGGCTTGGTTGATCGCCATCACCAGCCCCACCAGGATCGATCCACCCGCCACCGTGACATTCGGGATCGGCCTTTTACCGCCGATGTGAAGAAGCGGTTTTGAAATTGGTAGTCGTCGGCGATGCCCAGGTCCGAGGTGAAACCATCGGAACTGATCGGCGAAAGACCACATTCTACTGCGTTAGAATGCGATGGCGTTTCTGGCTGCATCAGTTCGTCGTTTCGTCGATCATCAGATTTATTTGGGTGTACAACCAACTTTATGAACCGCAGATATTGTTTCTAATCCTCACTTGATCGAGGTTGTTAGCCGCATTATTATTGTTGTAACGACGACAATAACTACTGACTTCCTTTCTACTTTCTCCCAACTGGTACGCCATTCTTCGGCGTCCGCTCGACACACGGTCGTTGCCGTTTGTTGAGCACCATTGTCGGCCTTGTTCTTCCTTGGCGGGACTCAGCGACCGTTGCCCCCATTTTCCATCCTGCGAGAAAGTGAAAAGATTTCTTCGGAAAAAGATGAGCAGATCACTATATATAAGTTAGGAGGAATATCAAATGAAGAAAGAAGACCTATTTACACTGCGGGATGTGGCGAAGCGTTTCGATTTGCCGCCGCACCGCATCACGTACCTATACATCACACGGAAATTGGAGGAACCTCGGCTACGGCTTGGAAATCGCCGTATTTTCACCGAGGGGGACATTAAGCGTCTGTCGGTCGGGCTGAAACTCCTGACGAAACCGGCGGGAAAGGAGATCGATGGGTGAGTTTATTTCACAGACTGAATTGGGCGAGATTTACGGCGTCAGTAGTCACAAGGTCGGACGCTGGCTCAAGGATTTGGGGTTACGAACCGAAGATGGCCGACCAAGCCGAGATGCCATCAACGACGGAATGGTCCAGCAAAAACCGAGCACACAGCCAAACACCTTTTTCTGGTGCTGGCACGCCGAGAGGACATGCCATGTGTTTGACCAAATGTGTTACGAAAGGGCGGTCACCAATGAAACAGAGTGACGTACTTGGCCCATTTACGAGTCGGTCGTCGGGTAACGTCGGCCAAGAGATCCTCGACGGGGACGGGGTGGTCGTGGCCTGGACGACTGATGGCGGGATGGCTGACTTAATCTGCCGGCTGCTGACCGACCACGATGCCGACCAACACGACGAGCCCGAAGAGAAAGCCCGGAAAGGCATGTCCAACGAACACGATGTCCAACGTCTCCTCTTCGTCGCCGAGGTAGCAATGCGAGTGTCAATCAATTCTGTGTTGCTGCAGAAAATCGCGATGGATCGGGCTGAGCGTCTGGATCTGCTCACGGAGAACCCAACTGCGGACGACGAATTGAACGACATGATCGAGCTGATCAGGGCGATTGACCAAGACCAGCACCTGTTGGAGATGTATTGCTATTGAGGTTGAATATGAACGAATATCAACATCCTATTCTTAACGTTGCTGATGACGATGCCGCGTTTCGCCGGTACATGGATGAACGAAGTGCGGCTCGTCGGGAAGCCAGCAAGTTGAAGCCGAAGACCAAGACGAAGACCGGGAAAAAGGGCGGCACGAAGACCAAGTCCCCCCAGCGACGAGCCAAAACCACGGCACCCATCGCGTTCCTCAAACAATACATCTCCCCCCTCGTCTACGGCCACAAAACCTCGGAGGGAGTGCGGCCCCGGTTGACGAGGGAGCAATTCGTCGGGCGTTGGAACCTCGGTCTTGGCCTCGCTAGTCTGCCCAACTACCGAGTGGAGGATCATTTCCAGGGTCTCGATACCTTGTACTTTTTCGGCAACGGGAAGAAATCGGCCCAGAAAACGCTCGCCATGATTGATATCGACGTTCTGAAATCCAAGAATCTCGGCTCAGCGGCAGGTGCAAGAGCCTTCGCCCAGCACCTCAAGGATAATTACTTTCCAGATCTGTATTACGAGACCTCAACAAACGGCAAGGGCTTCCACGCCTATATTCAAGTCTGGAAATTGGATTTGGCTGCGGAGGTCGTAAACCAAGGGCTGAGGCGGCTCGAAACCTGGCTCCAGTCCGTGGCGAAGGGGATAAACGCTGACATCGAACTGGTGGAAATCAAGGGAACCTGCCCAGAGATCGCCTTCAACGGCAAGCTAATCGACGCGGTGAAGTACGGCCAATTTGCCAAGTTGCCGCGTGAGGTTCAACGATTTTCGGAATGGCAGAAGACGACGATACTCAGGACTACGGACTTGTTGACGAGCGTTTACGATGTGCCAGCGGTCGGGGTAAAGCAGGTCGGGGTAAAGGTCGCGGTGGAGGTCGCGGTGGAGGCGGTTGAGCCAGAAGCAGAAATGGTCGTGGTTGAAACCTCACCGGATAATAAACGTATTTCTTGTAGCTGTGGTTCGAGGTCAAGTTCTGGTTCGAGGTCAAGTTCTGGTTCTGGTTCGAGGTCAAGTTCTGGTTCTGGTTCGAGTTCGGGATCGGTGTCGGGCAGGGTCATCGGCGAAGACGAACTCGCCAACATCCCCAAGTACGAGAGCCTTTGCCGAGAATGGACCAAAGGTGAGTGCCTGAAAGCTGGACGCTGGGCGGTTACGGATCATGATTTTGCGGTGGCGATGGTGATCCTAAAGCACTGCCACGAGGAGCCGAATCACGATGGCAGTCTACCCTATCGTCGAGCGGAGCGACTTTGGACAGCACTTTTCGAGGCTGGTGACGTTGAACGACCTTGGAATCATCATCGTTGGAAGGTCATTCGGGATTTTCTTTCCGCCGAGGGCCATATTCACTGGATCGACAATCGGTACGAGTTTGGGACGAGCGGCGACCGTGGCCTGGCTTGCAAGTGGAGAATCTCGGACGATTATGCCTTTACACTGGAAGTTGTGGCCAGCGTCAATAATATCAGGCACAGGGGGGCATCCTTTGTGGACACTGATTTCCGCTCATTTATCCCTCAGCGTGGCACCGGGCAGAATTTGCGACCCCAACGCTTCCCGATCCGAGCCGAAAAGGAGAGAAATATGTGGTTCAGGGCCTACGAAGCCTGCGAACACCTTTGTGCAGCGTGAAAAGCGTGAAAAAGGGACAGGGAAAATCCGTTTATTATGAGAAGAATGGCCGCGATCTGGGCGACTGGCGACCGTGCGACGAGCCATGCCGCTAATAACGTGGCTAATAAGGATGATGGTCAACGGCGGTCAGCCCTAGCCAACGTCCGTCCCAAAAAGACCGACAAAGGATTTGTTTATTATTCGATAACAGTTAACACAGATAGTGCTAATAACGTGAGCACCATGACATCCGCCCCAAGGACTCGAAACGACCGAAGCATGGCAAAAAGGAAGGCGGCTAATAACCGATTCGCTGGTCGTTCAAGAGCCCACTATTAGCGAAGGAAAGGCTAATAGTGGTGAAACGTGTGCCATTCCCAACTCCAGGCGGTGCAAAAGGGTAGATGCGGCGAGCGACGGGCTGGGGGAATTGGTGTTGGTGAGGGTGTCAAGGCCATTCTTTTTTGCGGGGGCGGCCAATCCTCTCGTCCCACCAATTGTTTCTCTGACATCGCTCGCCATCAACGCCACGTCTCTCGCATTCTATCATCCTCACAAAGCGATGATAGCTTGCTTGAAAACGAATCGAGATCAGATTTCAATAGGGAGGAAGCTTCGTCGGTTCGCGGTAAGTCTCGATGGACGAGTGTCCTGGCAAGGTCGTAGACCTGTTGAACGATGGAGGGATGTAGGGTAGTCATTTCGTCGGCTTGGACGATGTGGAAAATCATCAAATGAATATCACTCTTCTGCCGGTACCTCAGCGACAATTCATCATTGGTATCGGGAGGTAACTGGTCGTGTAGCTTTTGGGATGCTTCACGAATCAAGTCAGCCCACGCAGTTGATGAAGATAGCGATGCAGTGATGGAGGCATGGGCTTGTGACTGGCGACATAGTGAGGCCCATGAATCGAGTCGGAGTTCGTTTGCGTTTATGGTGGTAGCTCTCGGGTATCTGCGGGGTGGGAGAATTCTAGCGAGTCGCCGTCGTTTGTGAATAGGGCCGTCTGGAAATTCCGGTACGCGTGATTTGTGCCTTGGTTGGTGAAGACGACAAAGCTCTCCTGGCCGCAGCGGCACGTTCGGGGCCTCGCCGGCGGCTCACGTCGAGATCCCCCTGAAGGCGTCGATGCGGTCGGTGGTAGCGGACACACCCCCACGACCTGGCCACCGCCGTCCAGCAAATCCTTGAGACTGGAAAGTACCGGCTGATTCGGGCGGAAATCACCGACTGCCGGTAGCTCACCGAGATCCCGGTCAAATCCCATAGCTCCGTGTGAACGACCACAACGAGACGCCCTCGGAGTCCATTCCGTAAAAGCAGCTACTTCTTGCTCGACCTCCGAAGATTGTCCACTTCGACGTTCTTTTCCAGTGCCTTTGCCCAGATCACCTGAATCGAGTCGATTGGAATTGTTTTCCAGCCCTTCGACTCCGCTACGGGAAGCTTGTATTGAGAGACGATGCTATCAATTCCGGTCGAGTCCCCGTCAGGATAGGAGTTCAAGGGAATGCCATCGGCCAACGCGACCTTGAAGTCGTAGATCTTACCTATTGCCGCTCCCGCGTTTGCAGTGCCCTTTTCCACGTTTTCATTCCAATCATCGGCCAACTGGAGGTAGTCAGGGGTTTTCAGTTTTGTGTCCCACACCATACTCGCATCTTTGTAGATCGCGAGCACTTCGGCGTAACCGTTGGCAACCTGCGTTTCACTCGGGCTTTCAGCGTTGTCGATTGCAATAGCGATCTCGGTCGCGAATCGCTGAATTAGATTTCCGAACTTTTCTCGATTCATGCCGACCTTTTGCCCGGCTTTGAGTTCGGTCGCAACCCGATAAACTGAATCAAAGACTTCGGCACGAAATGTCAGTTGCTTGCTTTCTTGCACATGTTCTTCTTTCCCATTCGTCTTTTGCTGCACTTCTGCCTGGGAGCACCCGGAGATACAGGCGAAAAGGACCAGGATCAGCATTAGGTTCTTGACGGACATTGGTTGTCCTTCTGATTGGGTAAAGGCGGCGTGCGAAGGGGTAGGGAAAATGGATGTCGGCGGGGGGTCAAGGCCGTGTTTTTTTGCGGACGCAGCCGGCAACATTTTCTGTCAGTGTCATTACCAAGCGAAAACAGCGTGCGGGAAATGTGTGTTGCGTCTAGTGCTGCCTTCATACTGAGGATGCTGTCCAGAATTACTGGCCGTCGTCAGTTTGCAAGCTAATGCGAATGCTTCATCAGTGCGGAGTGCGGCAGGACGACTTTGACGGTCGGACCATTCATTGGCGACATCGATCAGTGCCCGCGAAAAATAGCCGCCCCGTGTGTTCGATTCTGCGGCCACTTCGCCAATGTTGCAGGAATACATGTACAATGGACCCGGTGGAGCCAATTCGATGGCTTCTTCAAATAGAGCACGGCAATTTGCACGGTTTGGGTGTCGAGCAGCAGTTTTGCTGGCAAGAGTTTCTAATACCGATTTCCGCTCCTCTTCTTCGAGAACCGTCACTTCGCGACAAGAATCTGCGATTATGAGTGACTTTGGATTGTTGGGATATAGATCACGGACGGCCAATTCTTCAGTGTCATTCAAGCAAATCCGTGATTCATCCAAGCCACGGCCAGTCACATGGTGACCATGACCAGAGAAAGTGATGATTGTGTAGTCATAGGTGGAAAGGTACCTGATATATTCGAGAAGAAACTTCTTGCCGGGTTTAGTAAACGTATCAATTTCGGTGGATTCGTCCCAAGCACCACCGAATGCAGACGAGAGATATTGGCGATAATTGACGACATCACGCCTTGCTCCAGGGAGGTCGTTATGACCCTTTAACTCTGCGGCTTCGATTAGAACTGCTTTCCGTTTCACTTCTGGTCTCCTTCTGTGAGAATGTCAGTAACGAATCGTCGGAATTCGGGTGGGTAGCCTTTTCGATTGAGTTCGTCGGTGTTCCACCATTTCTTGTGCCGGTCCACTACCTCCTTCGGGTAGAGATAGTCCGTCATCTTTAGGTGATGTTTCATGCAGAGCGAGTAGACGGCTGACAATGTGTTGAAGACATGGCAGCAGTAGTTCTCGTATCGCTGAACCTTTTCCTTTTCCTTGTCGGGATCACCGTCCAGCGGAATGGCTGGCCAGTTGGAGCAGAAAGCATCGTCTTCAAGATAGGGGTAGCTGATCGCGAATTCAATCATCTTCTGAACCTGGCCGTACACCATCCGCTCATTATGTCCGCGATTCATGAAACTGTTGACTGCGGCGGTAACGATTGCGGACACGATTGCCGCGATAATCGCACTGGACGTTATTGGGCTGCCGTCAGCGATCAAGAACAAGGTGAATCCCCAGGTCGGATGGTTTCGAGCAAAGGAACCAAAATATCGCCAATTGCTGAAGCTGCCCTTGCGATCACCGCCAAGGCCGTCGCGTCCGGGGCGTCGTCGTGGGCGTCGGGTTAAGCCGGGTGGTGAACCGCCAAGAAAACACCCCGTCGCCCACGTACTCGCGAACCAGCGTGGTCGACTGCTCCTCGAATTCGGGGTTCAGCGGGTGGTCGGCGGGGTTTGTGAATTTTAGCGAATCGCCGCCGCGTTGGAACAGGGCCGTTTGAATCCCGTCGTTCTTTTCTTGCATGACGACAAAGCTCTTCTTCCTGGAGGGGCACGTTCGGGGCCTTGCGGGCGTCTGATGGTAACGACTGCCACGCATCGACCGTCGCCCTCCTTCGCCTTCGACCAACCACGACCACCAGCACCATCAGGGCCTTTAAGCTGAACTGAAACCAGCGACGTTTTGAGTTGGGGGTCATCGGATGATTTTGCAGTCAGGAAGGGATTGTTGAAGTGTGGTAATGCCATTATCGGTGACGAGCGTTTCTTGAAGATTCAATTGCCTCAGCTTTGTCAATCCTCGCAGATGCACTAGCCCATCGTCGCTAATATCCGTGTATGTAAGGGTCAGGCTTTCGAGTTCCGTAAGTTCGGCGACGAACCTCAATCCATCATCGTCGATCGGTTCGGTGGCAAACGGCATCAAGCCGAGTAGAAAGAATCCTCGTCTAACAAACGAGTCCCTGCTTGGAAACAGTTGTACCTCCACAACACGGCGGAATAAGCCATCGAATCTTCCTGGCACCCGCAACGACGCATGACTTCTGTAGTCATATTGTTTATCGAAATCATATCGAACCCAGCCTCCACACTGATTGATCGCTACGATGGCTGCCCGCCGTCTATTAGCCCGATTGACGACAACCGCCAATAACACACACGCCGTCGCGACGACGATGAACATCGTCGCCAGGCTGAACTGTGCCCATCGCCGCTTAGGCTTCAGCATCGAGAACACGTTGAAAAAGGGATTGTCCATCTTTTTATTGTAGCGATTCCCAATGGCGATTTCGACAGTGCCCTACGCTTGGGGATCGTGAGCATGAGCGACGACGAGAGCGACCCCGACGACGACTTGGCCACCGCCGTCCAGCAGATCCTTGAGTCGGGCAAGTACCGATTGCTGACGGCGGAAATCACGGACAGCCGGTCGCCCAGCCGGATCGCGGCCCAATCCCCATCTCCCTTTTGGCCGCGTTCTAGCCATTGCCGCCTGCGACCGCCAATTCCTCGCACTCTGAAGGCAGCAGCCGACTTGCGATGGCGACGACTTTTTGCCGGCCAACTTTCTGACTTGTACCTAATAGGAGGAAACCACCAGGAGAAAACGAAATGCCAAACCAAATGGACCTTCGCAAACAAATCACCGCCAAGATCGTGGACGCCATCGAAAGCAAGCACCTTTTGCCCTGGCGTCGTCCCTGGACCAGCAGCAAGTCGAGCGGTCGGCACTGCAACGTCAAGGGGAGGGCATACACCGGGATCAATCCGTTGATGTGTGAAGTCCATGCGATGACCCACGATCTCGGCTCCAACGTCTGGGGTACGTTCGCTCAGTGGCGGGCTTTGGGGTTGAGCGTGAAGAGCCGACCGCCACACGTCCAACCCGGCGAATGGGGTCTGAACCTCGTGTTCTACAAGCCAATCAAGACGACCAACATCGATCCAGCCACGGGCGAGCAAGTCGAAGACGAGTTTTTCCTGATGCGGACCTTCACGGTCTTCAACGCATTCCAAGTCGAGGGGGAAGGCGTCGAGCAATTTCGGCCCGTACCCCAGGTCGTGACCGAATTCAGCACCGATTATGGTCCAGCCAAGGAGTTGCTCCAAGCGACGGGGGCCAGGATCGAGCATTGGGGCGAAGAGGCATTTTACCGTCGCCCTCTTCCTGAAAACACCTGGCCGAACCACACGTCTGGCGATGACATCGTACTGCCGCCCAAGAATTCGTTCGCCTCGACGGGGAGATATTACGAGACGGCCTTCCACGAACTGGCCCACTACTCGGAGGTCCGACTTGGCTGGGACCACCGCCAACATGGGTATGCGATGGGTGAGTTGGTCGCTGAAATATCGGCCTCGCTCCTGTCGGCGGAAGTCGGTGTGCCACAGGGCGAGTCGCTGGAGAACCACGCCGCATACCTGAAGACCTGGCTCAACGGCATGAAAGTCGATTCGTCCTTCATTTTCAAAGCGAGCACTCAAGCCAGCAAAGTCACGGACTACTTGCTTTCGTTCGTGCGGCAAGAGGAACCCGCCGAAACGATGGCGGCGTGATCGATGAATTGTACGCAAATCCACCGACGAACCCCGGAGTGAACCATGACGCCCTTCACGCTGCCGACGCCCGAAACATGGGTATTCCCTGCCGAGACCTTCGTGGTGGTCCAGTTTCCCGACCGCTGGGAACACGATGGTCGGGTCTTCCGCAAAATCGACAAACACGGCACGCGGATTAGTGATGGATGCCCCTCGCAATGCTACCAAGGCAAGTTGTGTCAGCGGATCTGGTTGGCCGCTGATGGCACGGTGACGAACGATTGACCGAACAAACATTGGCTAATTGTACCTAAAACACGTGAATTAAGTTGAAGCGAGGATCGTATGAATGACCTGAACGATGTGCGGCCAAGTTCAATTAGCCATATCGTGGGGCAAGCGATGGCCGTCGAACAGATCAAGGTCGCTCTGGATGCGGCACAGCAAGACGCCCGCAAATTCGATCACGCACTGTTGGTGGGGCCTCCGGGGATCGGAAAAACCGCCGCCGCCCAAGTCATCGCTGCCGAGATGGCTGGTGACTGCTTCGACGTTCTCGGCCAGTCGCTTCGTTCCACCGCCGACCTGAACGCCCTTCTCCTTCAAGCGACCGAAAGAGCGGTGGTGTTCATCGACGAGGCACACGAACTCCCGAAGCAACTGCAAACCACGTTGTACCTCGCTCTCGACCAAAAACGGATTCTGCTGCCGGGATCAAGAAAGGGAAATGTCGTCGCCTCGATTCCCATTTCCGACTTCACGTTGCTGCTCAGCACGACGGACGAATTCCAACTTCTCCAGCCGCTCCGTGATCGGATGAGGCTCGTCCTGCGGTTTGCCTTTTATTCCGACGAAGAGTTGACCATTTTGGTTCGTCAACGGGTGCGGGCTTTGGGTTGGGAAGTCGATGACGAATTGTACCCAAGCATCGCAAGCCGATCTCGTGGCACACCTCGCCTTGCACTTCGCCTGCTGACCGCTGCCCATCGTTGTTCGAGGTCGGTCGGCGAAAACATCGTGACGGCTGAGCACCTGGATCGTGCTTGCTCACTCGAAGAAATCGACGCACTTGGCCTTGGTGTCGTCGAGCAAAAGTATCTGGAGATCTTGGCCGATGGTCCAACTCGGCTCAACGTCATCGCCAGCCAACTGGGTCTTCCAGCTCGCACTATTTCCGAAGTCACCGAGCCATTCCTGATCCGTGTGGGCCTGGTTACGAAGGATGGACTAGGGCTACGGCTGCTGACGGCTCGGGGTGTGGAGCACGTCGGTATTCGGCGTAATAAACGTGTCTAATTTATGTAGGAGTGTTGTAGAATGTCCGATGAAATTGCGGCGAAGATGGTCGTCAGCGTGACCGAGATGGCACGCCTGGTCGGACTGAGCCGAGCGAGGCTTTACCAGCTCACGAAGAAGGGAACATTCCCTTCGCCCGACGTTGACGCTACGACCGGGCGTCCATACTACTCGACGGCGAAGCAACAGATTTGCCTCGAAGTCCGCAGGAAAAACTGTGGCATCGACGGCAAACCGATCCTCTTTTATGCCCGCCGCAGTGATCTTGGCTCGAAGAAGGGGAGCACTCGGCCCACGAAGCCACAATCCAAAGGCAACCAGTACGCCGACATCCTCGACGGCCTTCGTGGTTTGGGCATGGCATCGGTCACTGCCTCCCAGATCGATCCTTTGGTGAAGGAACTCTACCCACAAGGGTTAGATGGCACCGACCGTGGGCAGGTGATCCGAGCGGTTTTCCTGCGTCTTCGTCGTCAGGATTCATCCGATAAGCAGGGGCGATAAGTCGCATTATCGGTGCAGTTCCAGGCACTCGCTGTCAACATCGTGTCAGATTCATGGAGACAAGTGGTGAAAAATCCGGGCGATAGTGATTTTCGACATACCCCACTTGGCGATCATGAAGCGGCCCTCGTCGAACGGTTCCTTGCCGACAACGATTTTGCCACCAACACTCGACGGGCATTCAAGAACGACCTGAGCAAATTCGCCGAGTGGTTCATTCAGGCAAACAAAGAGCGGCTCACGATTGGTCGAGTGACTTGCCGTGACGTGGCCGATTTCCGTGATCACCTTCGGCGTGTGCAGGGCCAAGCGACCTCGACCGTCAATCGAGCAATCGTGACCGTCCGCCGCTTCTTCGCATGGTTGGTCGATCAGGGTCACGCCACAACGAACCCGGCGAAAAAGGTCAAGGAACTCAGGCGGCAACAGCTCGCACCGAAGGGACTCGACCGTAGCCAGGTCCGCCGATTGCTTCGTGAGATTGAGCTTCGCGGCGACCTTCGGGCCAATGCCATCTTCAATTTGTTCCTCTTCACTGGCTGTCGGGTTGGCGATCTGGCGGCCCTCAAATTGACTGACCTGATGCTGAGTGAGCGAAGCGGGTCGGCGGTATTCAATCAGGGCAAGGGCAACAAACAGCGTTCGGTGCCGTTGCCGCTGCCAGCCCGTCGAGCGTTGCAAACCTACTTGGAAAGCCGACCGCCAGTGAAAGCCACAAGGGTTTTCATCGGCGAGCGTGGCCCGTTGAGCGAAAGAGGCGTGCGGAATTTGTGCGACCGGTATTCGGCGATCTGTGGATTCAAGCTGTTCCCGCACCTGCACCGACACACGATGGCTCACCGATACCTCGAAGAAACCGGCAACGATTTGGTCGGCTTGGCCCAGATCCTCGGCCACGAATCGCTGAACACGACCGCCCGCTACACGAAGAAAAGCCAAGAAGACCTGGCCGCCGGTGCCGAGAAGTTGAGTTACTGAGTCATGTTTGCCAACGAAATCAGCGGCAAGGCCATCGTCATCGGGGACACCCACGGCGATCTTGACGCTACCCAGACCCTGCTCAACTACCTGACGAAACACCGGCTTCTTGATGGCCGCTGGGTCGTGTTCATCGGTGACTACGTGGATGTCGGGCCGGATACCAACACATTGATTTCTCACCTGCTTGATTTTCAGGAGCACCACCCGGCCACGACCTTCATCGCCGGCAACCATGATCTCAACCTCGCGAAGGCTTTAGGGATCGTCGAAAGCCCGCACCGTGACTATTACTGGCGACGAATCCCAACACGCAACCGAGAGGTGCTGAATTCCTACGACGCCCGCGACGGGGACGAGTTGCTGGAGAAGGTGCCAGCCGAGCACAAGGCATTTCTTGCCAGTTTGCCGTGGTTAGTCGAGAGCCCGGACTTCCTTTTCGTCCATTGCGGTTTCGATCCATGTGAACCGCTCGACGACCAGATCGCTGCCCTACGGAAAAGAGACCCGAGCATCTTCAAGCCGAAATGGTTGTACGACGACCGATTGGCATTCCGAGACCACAGCCACCAGACCGGCAAGCTGGTGATTTCGGGGCACGTCATCTTGAAGGATGTATGCCGCATTGGAAACAAGGTGCTGATCGACACGGGGGCTGGGTACGGCGGCGTTCTTTCTGCTCTGCTCTTGCCTGAGATGCGATACTTCCAGACCCGTCGCCGCATTTGTACCTGAAACGGCATGGACGCTACAGCAAATCTCGCGGAACAAATCGACATTGCCCGGCGGATTTACGAGCAGGGCGACTTCGACGACGCGGAGCGGTTGGCTGAATTGGTATTGGAGTTGAACCAATGGCTCCACGATGGCGGTTCTCTTCCTTCCCCTTGGCACGCTCGACGGTGAAGTTGTACCTAACATCAATACGACAAAGGAAAGCACCATCGTGTACTACTTGCTTGAATTCTTGATCGGTAGTCCCTTTCAACTGCATGGCCCCGGAACCCTCGACAATTGTGTCTCCCGAGCTTGTGAATTCATTTGTAGCTTTGGACTGCCTGCGGATGAAGCTGAAGTCCGAGAGAGCCTTGAACTGGAGTACCGTTACTTGGCCGATCCGGAATTCGTCGAGGTCTACATCTTCCAACCTGAACCATTCGAGGAGGTCGAGCCGCTAATGGCCTCGTTTTTCGGCGACGGTGATGAGTTTCGCTGGAATTGATAACGCCGACGATGAAGAGCGACAGCAAGACCGCTCGACCAGATCACGATTGTACCTGAATAGGCAGTCGCAAGGGGAATATCGAAAGGAACGCTGAACCATGATCACCGTGAAAAGACCGTTGTTCGAGTTGGGCGAATTGGTCAGTACGCCGGGAGCCCTTGAGGCGATGCAACTTTCTGGCCAATCGCCGTGGGAATTTCTGTCGAGGCATGTGGCCGGCGACTGGGGAATCGTTGGCGAAGACGACCGGCGGGCGAACGACGAATCCTTGGTTGATGGTAGCCGTTTGCTCTCGGCGTATTTGCTCAGCACCGGCAAGAAGTTGTGGATCATCACCGAGGCAGTTGGCGACGACATGAAGCGGGCCTCGACTTGCTTGCTGCTGCCCGAGGAATATTGACAGCATTTGTACCTAAAGAACACAGAACTGTTCACAAGGTTTAATTACGAAAGGAATGACCATGACTGACCCCACCGAACAAATCCGCCGGGAACTCGTCGTCGAGATCAACTCCCTGCCAGGCAGTCGAGAGGCACTGGAAGCACAACACGGCCAAGTCTGGAACACCGACCAGCTCGCCAATGACTTTGAGGTTGTCGGCTTCGGTGCCCCATTCGTCGTCGTTCGCCGCAAGGCTGACGGCATGCGTGGCTCCCTCTCCTTCCAGCATCATCCCAGGTTCTATTTCGATTTTAGGGAGCACAGGTGAAACCAATGGGCGGCAAGTCCCTTCGACCCGATCTTGGCGAGAGAAGAAACATGAACCTTGAACCGAAACCATGTGAACGCCTTGACCCCCGCTACGATTCGGCTGGGAACCTGGTGGGATGGTGGGCGAACTACGTCGGTGTCATTTCCCTGCCTGTCGATTTGTTGGGGGATTGGACTTCCGACGTTGGCGAACATGAGCGAAACCGTTTTGTTCGCCCGACGATGGCACAGGTGGGTATTGCTCGCCAGTGCCACAACCAGACCCTAGGCCGCATCAAACGGAATCGGCACTGAACCATGAAGCTGTACGTCGAATACACTGTTGAGTTGACCAACCGTGAACGTGATCGGCTTGTTCGTCTGGCGGATCAAGTGGGCATTCAAGGCGATACGAAACGGGCAACGCTGCTACGGTTGTTCCAAGAATATGGTCGGGGTTGCCTCGGTATGGCGGTTGAGCATGAGCCACCAGGTTAGTTGACGCCGTTCTCTTTCCCCCCGCAGAAACCCTGTCCGATTTGCTCCTGAGTTTTCTGCGGCAACAAAAAGCCCCCATCAATTCGACAGGGGCTGGGTGAGGGGAATGTGAGCCATTTGTACCTAATCGGTGTGACAAGCAACCGAAAAGGAAAAACACGATGCCGAAAACCATCACCAAACGAATTCGACTCGCCTGCGAACGATTCCAGCGGACTGTGCTCGAATTCATCACGAGCAAGGGAGCCACACCCGGCAGCTTCTACGACTTCGAGATCGAGACGAAGGCCGGCAACTTGCACCTCACGCCTTACGATACCTGGGTCGCCTGCCGTTTCGACGACGTTGAGCGAGCGAGGACCATTGTGGGCAACGACGGACGGCTAAACCGCTGCTCGGGCAAATGGAACTTTCATTTCAGCCACGACGAAATCGCCACGCCAGCCGCCCTGACCTACTTCGCCCAAAACCTGGAGGCGATCCTTTGAACCTGCTCAAGCTCGACGATACCTTCGCCGGCTGTCGATGACAACCCTGCGACGCTGCCTGGATTGTGCTTGCAAACGCCCATCGGGGACCGTATTTTGTTTCCAGCCGTTTGGCGACTTGCCATCCTCCAGAGAAAACGCGATGAAAATGCCCCTCTTGCTCTTTGGATTCTTAGCGTGTTCTGTCTTCGCGGGCTGCGGTGCCGATCCAGTAAAAGAGTATCCTTCGTTCCTGGATCGAGAATTGCAACGGCTGATAAAGGCTCATCCCACTGTGACTGTTGACGATCACCACAGCATCGACATTAAGAAGACGGACTCGGAACGTACGCCATTGGAGGCAACGTGCATCGTCAAAGTTGTTAGTGGAGTGGTTCCAGACAATAACGGTACTTCGACGAAGTGTAGCTGGAGCTTGGCGATCACACACGGTTTGCGTGATAATAGATGGATTGAGACGGCTGTTAATGGGACACTAATCAGCGTCGATATAGTCTTCGACAACCAAGAAAGTGCTAAAGGGAAGTTAGCTGCTATACAGGGTATGAAGGAGTTTGAGGGGTCAACGTTTGATTTTGATAGTCTCGACACATTCTTTGATAACCCGGTTCTGACTGAACACATGAGACGTGACTGGCATGCGAGCCGCCGGTAATGGGTTAGGCGGCGACGAGCACATCGGGCATTGCGTGCGTGCCGCTGAACCAACCTGGAGAACCACCACGATGCCGATCTTTGAAATTGAACAATACGAAACCCACATTCAGCGATACCGGGTGACGGCCAAGAGCAAGGCCAAGGCGATCAAGAAGCTGTTCGACGGAGAGGCGGACGTTATCGACAGCAGCCAAGAACTGGTCGAAGTTTGCGACGTTCTGGGCCTGCGTGCCGACGAACATCAAGACCTGGCAAAGGAACTGCGGTCGCTTGGCATCAAGTTCGACGACGTAATCCCCTCGATCCGCAGCGTCGAAGAGGTCGAGTGACTTTGTACCTGGAAGGGCATCGAACCCAACCAGGAGAACCACGATGCTCTTCAGTGTGATTTATTCCGCCGACGTTCCGAGCACCGTCAGTATCCGTGACTTTGCTCCGCCCCATGCAAGACGCCTTTGGACCAAGCTCGAAGGTGATGAGGGCTACGAGTTTTCCCACCTGGAAGGCCGATGGGAAAGAGGCAAGCACCGAAAGTGGATTGCCCAACTCGACCGGGAGCAGTTCGATGAATTTGTGAAGGCCCTGGATCTGCACGCCGAATCAAGCCACACGTTGGGCAGCCTCGGTGCCCCTGGTTTCGGCGTGAGTTGGGCACCGGCGATCAGTTTCACCAGCAACGACCCGGACGCCATCTTGTCCGCCTACGTAACGCCCATCCCCGAAGTCAGCAAACATGGGGGCGACGAACGGGATTGGGAGCGGGTCCGAAGGGCAGTGTTGGCGGTCTACGGGCGGCACCGAGGTCGAGCGGCATGAGCGATGAGGGCATTTGTACCTGAATGAGCATTGGGGCTGTTGGGAGGAGTTGACGATGTGCACACTCTGTGGTGGCCGGCTGGTGCTACTCGGCAAGCTGGGGATGCTGAACCACTACCGTTGCCGAAGCCGCGGGATGTTGTGGTCGAAGAGGGTACCCGAGAGAACGCCCCGCATTGGTAGAAATCCTGGGCTGCCGCGTTGAGCCGAAAAGGTTGTGCAAAAAATAACTCTTGCAAAGATAACAATTGAATAACTAATTTGTAAAAAGCCTGAAGTGGGTCCCCTTTGAACAGGGTTGCCAATGCCATGACGGTTCTCTGTTTCTTGTTCCAAAAAAATCGCCGGCAAAAAATCGGCGGGGTCCGTAAAGGGTTCGTTGTTGAATTCCATCAGGCGGCCCCAGCGTTTGACCGACCACGTAGAATGAGGCGTAAAACGACCTGCTCCTCCACGAATCAACGTGCCTCGAACAATTTCCATCGGTGACGTTCACGGCTGCTCAACGGCCCTTTCCCAGTTGATCATTGCCATCGACCCCCAGCGGGATGACACACTCGTCATGCTCGGCGACTATGTGGACCGTGGCATCGACAGTAAAGGCGTGCTCGACCAACTCATTGAACTGCAAAGCCGTTTGAATCTCGTTCCGCTGCTGGGCAATCACGAGGAGATACTGTTGAACGCCAGGGAAAGCAGGTCGAATTTGGACTTTTTCCTGGCGTGCGGGGGAATTGCGACGCTGGATTCCTACGGCTCTTCGGGCAAGTTGAGCCTGATTCCCGAACGCCATTGGACCTTTCTGAAATCCTGTCGGTCCTACTTCGAGACCGACCGGCACCTCTTCCTCCACGCCAATTACAAACCGGACGTGCCCGTGGATGAACTGGATACCCAGACCTTGCGTTGGCTTTCGCTGTGGGATTACGTACCAGCCGCTCAGCATTGTTCGGGGAAAATCGCCATCGTTGGCCACACGCCCCAAACGAGCGGCTTCATTCTCGACCTCGGCTACCTGAAGTGCATTGACACGTCCTGTTGTAACGGGGGTTGGCTCACGGCCCTCGATGTCGAAACCGGCCAACTCTGGCAGGTCAGCGAACGAGGCGAGTTGAAGAGTGATCGCGATGCAGCCGTGTCCTGCGAATAGGAGAATCGCATGTCGCTTTCTTCACAATGGCTCGAACCGACTCGACGTGGTTTTCTCTCGTCGGCTGTTGCAGCAGGATCGTCGCTGGTGGCCTTGTCGCCGACGCTGTTCTTCGAAAGAAACATCACGTCGTATTGGTTCATTCACGCCAGAACCGGGGATTGTTGGGCAGTTGACGATCCCGTGTCGTGGTCCCTGGAAAACGCCCGAGAGCCGGTTTTGGAAGAGGCGTCGAAACGGCTACTGACGCTCGACACCAACGATCCGCAGCGGGTGATCCGACTCGTGACCAGGCGGTGCTGGCTGAACCTGGTCGAGATTGAACCGAGGAGGCCAACCATCATGATCAACTTCGGCTAGCCGACAAGCCGGGAAAACAGTTCGTGCTGCGGGTAGCTGAGCAAATGGAATAACCTTTCGCCAGCCTGTCTCGGCATACTCGGTGTTCCGGTTTTTCCCAATCAACCCCTACCCGGCTCTGCAAATGACTCGTGCAGCACCCATTCCCGAAGACCGACCCCTCACAGAACAGGAAACAACGCTCATTCGTTGGCTTCTACAGCACGGCACTGCCGCTGCCGCCGAGTTTCTGCCGCAACTTACTGATGCCCGTGTAACGTCTCGGTGCTACTGTGGATGTGCCAGCGTGGATTTCGCAGTCAAGGGAATAGTACCGCCGCCGTCCGATGGGATTAGCATTCTGGCGGATTTCCAGTACCGAAACGGCGATGGGCATCTTTGCGGAGTGTTCGTGTTCGAGCGGGCCGGATTGCTTGCTGGGCTGGAAGTGTGGTCGGTGGACGGACTCAGCACACCATCGACGCTTCCGGCCATAGAGCGATTGCAGCCCATCGGTGTTGAACCTCTGTAGTATCCGTGGCTTAGGATCGGCGGGATGTTCCACCGTTACCCCAGGAACATCTACGCTTGTCGCCGGTGCCGCAGGTCGTTCGAGGACAATTCCGTTGGGGACGGGGCGATATGGGTGGCGACGCACTTGGATGCCGAGGTCATGCCCGAATACAACATGATCCTGGACGTTCCGGTGCCCTGGACGCCGCCGGTGGCATGATGGATCGACGACATCGGCCCGCGAATGGACTCAATTCATCAGCTGTTTTGGCCAGCATCGTCCGTCCGGTGCCGAAATGTCATCCCAACGGCGACCAGGGCCACGAGAATGAAAAGCTGCCGCAAATGGAAGCGGAGTCGAGATCGTCACCGAAGCTCGACAGTCACCACCAGGTAATTTCCCGGATTGGTCTTGGCGAACTCCTCGACCGTCATCGAGTCATCCACGACAATCTGCTGGTCCCCCTCGACGTAGACGATGTGGGGGCGACCTGGGGTGATGGTGCCGGGCAAGGTTTCCTTGGCAATGGGGTTAATGTCGTGAGTCACGACCTCAAACTCTTCTGGATAGTCGATGTCCAATTCAAATTCAGGATCGCTTATCGCCAGTTCAGTGTGTTTGCGGCCGTCGGGATGGTTCAACTCGCCGAGCGACATCCCGCAATTCCTCTCTTCCCAAATTGGACCCTCGGCCCACCACCCCTCTCGGCCCACCCACTGTTCGTCAGCCTGCTCAACGACGCCCGCTTGCACTATGTGCAGCGAAACCAATAACCACGTACCCCTCATGAAATTACCAGTTGCAACGGCGAAGTTCCTTTTGTGATTCAGGTCGGCATTGCTCCTGTCCTCCTCAGCGAAGAACTCCTCGTCCTCTGGTGTTGCTGCCCTCACCACGACCACCTTGCGGGATAGCCGGTGGCACGTACCGAATCCGATACCGAACAGGGCCACAAGTAGGACAATCTGCGGCAGACTGAATCGGAGTCGAAATCGGAGGGTTCCTGATTCAACCAGCCTCCAGCCACATGATCGAACGACGAGCAAGGAAACGGCGGTGATGATCGATTGAAGTCCAACGACCACCGACCAGATAAGAAGTGATCGTCCTACATTGCCACGGTCATGGATAAGGATCGTCGGTATCATTCCGACGACGAAGGCCGTTGGCACAACACTAGCTAGCCGAACAGTGGGTCGCCCGGTCCCAAGTACCGCCCAGAGAGTTGCCAATTCGACCATGATGAGGCAGGGTGTTAAGATTGACGCTTGCAATATGTATCGCAATCGTCCGCTAAAGATTGTCGGCATTCCTTGGCCAATTCCCAACACGATTGCCACAGCCGCCGTTACCAAAAGCAGATGACGAATCGAAAATTGAAAGCCTTCCGACGTTACCGATTCCTTCGCCAGGTTGGTAAATCGCAACTTTCGTCGGCTGTGCAAGCCGCTCAAGACCGCAAGAATGGTCCAGAGGGTAAAAGCGTTGATGAAGAAGAAGTGGTTGTTTCCCGACAAAGCGGTGACGAGGATCGCCCATAAGTAAAAAGTCGCAGCAACGACGGCGGTAAGTCGCCATGCGAGTCGAGTTGAACTGAAGCCACCCCAAATGCCAATCAGCCCGGCCTGGGCAATCACCAAAGCGATTAACCCGAACATGAAAATGGTAATTGCTTCGTTAGGGCCGAAAGGAGAAAAGCGAGCTATAGCCTGTCGAGTTGCCCATACCAAGAGCAGTCCTGCCACGACATGGACCGCCACGAGCAGACCGATTTTCACCTTGGTCGAAAACATCACGGCCTCCTGCCCGTGATTGTCGGCCACGGGAGCGAGCCAGGCAAGTCGAACCTGGGCGTCACTATTAGAGGTGCTCCCCGTCGTGTCCCTTCGTTTGCCCAGCCATGAGAATTGGCCGCCGGTTCGCTCGTCTCGTTTTCCGTGGCCCAGATCGGGTATACTTCCGGGCCACCAAGCGACAAGCCGCAAATGGCTCAGCGATACTTCTGAAAATTGGGACCGGGCTCGTAGGCCATGCCGCCTTTGCCGGTTGGTCGCCGAACCAGTACGCCATCCACGACCATCCTGGGCAGCACGTCAGCCAGCCGGTTTCGATACGGCGAAGTCTGGTCACGGGGCGGCCATTCCAACCATCGCCTTCGGACGCTTCCAAGTTCCGACATGCTTACCGGGCGACCTGACCGACTGATGACCGAGGCGATACTGCGGTAATCTTGTTCGTCAGGAGTGTAATTGGGTTTGGCCGGGACCACCGCTGATTTGGGTTCGGGACTTTGTTGGAGGCGACGAAGCAAATTCAGCAGGGCGTGGTTGTCGGTCGAGCGGGCGTAATCCTCGATGGTCTGCACGATGATTTGTCGGCCAAGGCGGGTTTTGTCATCACCAAACCTGGCTCGCTGGTCCTTGATGGTTTCGCCGGCGAGCATACTTTGAAATAGGTCAACGAGCGGCAAGCTGGGATCGAGTTGCTGTTTCCTCTTGAGCAGAGCTGTGAGGTCCGCCAGCATCTCACCCAGGCCACCATCGGAACGAGCGGCAACTTTGTCGGATGAAATCGAACCCAGCTCATTGGCTCGACCAACGGCAAAGGAAACGGTCCCCTGTGGTCGTTGCTCGACGTTCGACAGGCGGCGGATTCTGCCGGAAGCGATGTTCCGCACCACGTTTCCGACACTGGTTTTGAATCGTGCTTCGAGGGGATTGTCGTTGGGATTTCGTGGTCGGTTTGCATCGAACCCGCCGAACAGGGTTGATTTTGGTTCGCCGGTCAGTTTCTTCGGCGACATCATGGCCTCGTAGGCGTAGGCCAGGGCGTCCTCGATGTCCGTTTTGCGGTGGACCCCGTGGCGGACCATCGTACCAACCACATAATCGGTGAATGACCGGCAATGCCCTTTCAGGTCCTTGACAGGGCAATCCCGCATCGCCTCGAATGTTGAGCGGAGGTCGGGATCGCTGGTTCGCCGGATCAAGGTTTCGAGACCTTGGCGAAATCCACGCTCCCATTGCTGGATCACCTCGGGCGGAACCAGATCACGTTTTTCTGCGAGAAGCCACTCTTTGAACTGCAACGCCGCCATACAGTATCTATGTGGGCGACAAGCAGTTTTGGGCGTTGAGCCGCAAACAGTCGAGGGGCCGCATCTGGCGTACTTGTCGGTGGCTGGGCAGTTATTAGCCGATTGCCACCGCCGCCACTGAGCATCACTGGTTATTAGCCCGTAACCGCCGCCAAGCATCACGTGGAGCCGCAAGTGGTTATTAGTCGGATTCGTTATTAGCCTGGTGGTTATTAGCCCTTTCCGCCTCCATTCTCGCCAACTCCACTTCCTTCCTCGGCAGGTTGGAGGAAGGCACAGGTGGCACAGGAGGAACAGGCAAAATGGCAATTCTACTCCAACTATATATTTCCATTTTCTCTTTTACATCCATTTTTGAAATTTCCATTAGAATGAGCGTTTATCCTGTTCCACCTGTGCCTAATTGCTTTTACCCCTTGTTTTCCAGTGTCAAAGTGGCACAGGTGAAATGATTTTGCCTGTGCCTAACCTGTGCCACCTGTGCCTTTTTCCGGTTAATAAGGCACCAACTTACCGATTGGTGATGCCGGTGACTGCCTCAGGGATGAGACCGACGCCGACATACCATCGTTCCCTTTGGCCGTTTATTCGCTTATGAACGTCATCAATCCTCGGAAGAGCCGCCCGCAACTTACGTCCGAAGTCACTTTGGCTGCCCTCAAAGTGGCCGTTCTCGCTGCACCAGATGCTCCACTCCAGCCGAAGGTCGTTTCGTTTGACCTCTTTCTCGGCCCCCACCTCGCAGCACTCGTCCAGAAACGCCTGAATCGGCGACGAAAGGTAGACGAAATCCCGCAAAATCTTGTCGCCGGCCTGGGGATTATGAAACCTCCCTGCAAGCCTTAATAGCCGCAACCCTTCCAGTGCCCAGTTGGTAATCCCAGGAATTTCCGTTAATAGTCGGTCAACCAACCCGAAGTCCTCGTTGCCCTCGTAGGTGTTGAAGTAGGGGATGACCAGCAAACGGGACCGCATGGCCGCTGACGAATCGGACAACCTGGGCAGCTCGTTGACGGCGATGGTGAAGCGAATCTTGAGGGCCATGCTGGAGACGGCTGGCAGTCCTTTTCGGTCCACCGTTTGTTCCGAGCCGCCTGAAATCGCCTTGAGCCGCTCCAAAACCAGAGAGGTGTCGGTGAACTTGCCCAGGTGCCCCTCGTCGATCAACGCCGCCAACTTGCCGACCAGGGGCTCCAGACCAAACCTGCCGCCCAAGGAAGCGAGCGATGAACTGGCGACATTGTGGGTGCCCAACATGGCGGACAAGATCGCCATCGTGGTGCCCTTACCGCTTCGTGGCGGCCCGATCAGCAATGCCAATTTGTGCTGGCGGTTGTCGGCAATCAGGTTGTAGCCAAACCACTGCTGGAGGGTCTTGATCCGCTCCTCGTCATCGTCGAACACCTGCTTCAGGAATTCAATCCATCGGTCGCACCTGGCATCTGGCTCGAAGGGATGGGGCAGGCAATTCGTCGAAAACCAGTTCGGCGTGTGGTTCAGCAGTCCAGTGGAGCCAGCCAAATACGCCTCAACATCGAGCAAGCCGTTGTCGAAGGCGATGACGCTCTTGGGATGAGACACCGCCCCATCCAGCAGCCAGCACGGCATTTCCACACTTGACGATTGGTTGCCGACGGCCTTGAGAGCGTCCATGATCCCGGCCACGGCATTGCGAGCGGGTTGGTACTGGGCTCGTCCCCCTTTCTTCGAGTACCAACAGGTCGCGAGCCATTTCCACAGCCTGGCCTTGATGTCGTCATCGGAGATCGATTCGTACCTTTTGCCGCTCCAGCGATACCAAGTGCCCTGGTGGTGGACGAGCGACTGATCGCCGAACTCCGCCTCGAAGAACTTCGTTGCCGTGCCGAGTTGATCCTTGGGGTCGATCACCACCACGATACTCTGAGCATTGCCGACTTGAGCCACGTCGAACGGTTGAACAAGTTGATCGACATCGGGCACCATGAGACCAATGCCGCCGCCTTTGTGGAGCCGGTCGCCCACCTCACCGTCGTAGTCCTGCCCCAAACACCAGTCAATCTTGCGGGAAATATCGGCTTCCGACCAACCAAACCAGCCACCATGTTTGTCGAGCTGGTCGTCGTTTTGACCCCATTCGGCCAGTAGT
>Ga0265314_10000950_pt1 | contig 34019 bp, 21 predicted proteins | sample 4126metaG_FD_203106 | JGI IMG/M metagenome (GOLD analysis project Ga0265314, IMG submission 203106) | Rhizosphere microbial communities from Carex aquatilis grown in University of Washington, Seatle, WA, United States - 4-1-26 metaG | ecosystem: Host-associated > Plants > Roots > Rhizosphere >...
CCGCATCGCGTGCGGAAAGCTTTCGGCGATCCAGACCTGGTATACCGGCAACGCGCACACGATCAATGCCGAGTACAGCAGCTCGGCGAACAGATCGTCGCGCGGATCGCCGTTGCGCAAGATCATCAGGAGCGGCGCTGCGAGCGCGGCCAGCAGCGCCAGCCCGCTCAGTACGACGCGGCGCCGGCCGACGCGGTCGGCGAGCGCGCCGGCCAGCGGGGTCAGCACCACCATCAGCGCAATCGAGGCGGTTTGCAGGCCGAGCGCGCTCTGCAGCGGCAACATGCGCTCGGTGGCCATGAACGAGCCGAGGAAGACCGCCACGGTGTAGAAAGCGGAGTTCGGCCCCCAGCCGAGCAGCGCGCCGCGCACGATGCGGCGCGGATGCGAGCGCAGGACGGCCCATACCGGCGACACCGTGCCGGGCGCGCGCGCGGCTTGCGGCGCGTCGGCCGGCAGTGTCGCGCGCAAGACGGCGAGCGACAGCCCGAGCGGTACGGAGAGCAGGAACGGCAATCGCCACGCCCATGCCAGCACGTCGTCGTGCGTGAAGATCGAGAACAAGGCGTTGCCCATCGCCGACCCCAACAAGATCCCGAGGCCGCCGGTGCATCCGGCGAGGCTGCCCTGCAGGGCGCGATGGCGCGGCGGCGCATGCTCGATCAGAAAGGAGATCGAGGTGGTGAACTCGCCGCCGACCGACAGGCCCTGCAAGAGGCGAAACAGCGTGAACAAGATCGGAGCCCAGACGCCGGCTTGCGCGTAGGTCGGCAGGCAGCCGACCAACGCCGTCGCCAGCGCCATGACGCTGGCCGATACGAGCAGCGCGCGGCGGCGCCCGAGTCGATCGCCGATGTGGCCGAACGCCGCACCGCCGACGACGCGCATGACAAAGCCGGCGGCGAAGACGCCGAAGACTGCGAGCAGCGCCGCCAGTCGGCTGCCATGCGGAAAGAACAGCTGGCCGAGCGTCGCCGCCAGCACGCCGTAGAGCGCGAAGTCGTACCACTCCATCAGATTGCCGGACATGCCGGCGACCAGCGCCAGCGGCGACAGCGTCGGCGCGGCGGGCTTCACCGTCTGGCTCATGCGCGCCCAGCGCCGTAGTGGAAGGAAACGAAAAGCTCAACAAGCGACCACGGCCGCAGAAGGCCGAGTTCGCTCAATGCTGAGGGTGTGGTGGCCGGACAGCATCGTGCGGCAACGCCGCGGAAGTCGTGCGGGCTTCCACGCGTCCGCGCAGCCGGATCGATCTGCGTGTCTGGATCCCTATCCGTTGCGCTTGGCGTCGAGCTCGGCCCAGCGCGCGAACAGGCGGTCGATGGCTTCCTGCGCCGCGGTGACCGCGTGCCAGCGCGCCGCCACCTCGTCGGCGCGCGCCGCGATGGCCGGGTCGTGCGCCGCGGTCTGGCACTCCTCCAAATGGGCTTCGGCGACGAGGATGGCGTCTTCAATGCCTTCCCATTCGCGCTGCTCGGCCCAGCTCAAGCGTTTTGCCGAAGGCTTCGCCGGCGCGGCGGTCGCCGTCGGTTTGACGCGCTGAGCGCCGAGGCTCGCTGCGCGGCGTGCGGCGTCCCACTGCGCGTAGTCGCTGTACGGCGTCGCGCCGCCGCGGCCGTCGAGCGCCAGCACGTGGGTGGTGACGCGCTCGAACAGAAAGCGATCGTGCGTCACCAGCACCACGGCACCGGGAAAGTCCAGCAGGCTCTCCTCCAAGACCTCGAGGGTCGGAATGTCGAGGTCGTTGGTCGGCTCGTCGAGCACCAGGAGATCGGCCGGCTGCAGCATCAGCGAGGCGAGCAGGACGCGCGCTTGCTCGCCGCCCGAGAGGCGGCCGACCGGCATGACCAGTTGCTCGGAGCGAAAGAGAAAGCGCCGCGCCCAACCGGCGACGTGCACCGAGCGGTCGCCGAAGACGACTTGATCGCCTTGCGGCGCGAGCGCGCGGCGCAGCGTCAGCGACGGATCAAGCTGCTGGCGATGCTGATCGAGCAGCGCGACGCGCAAGCCGTCGGCGCGCTCGACGCGTCCGCTATCGGGCGCCAGGTCGCCGGTCAGTAGGCGGATCAGCGTCGACTTGCCGCTGCCGTTTGGCCCCAGCAGGCCGAGGCGCGTGCCGGGTCCGAGCACCAGGTTCACGTCGTCGAGCACGCGCCGCTCGCCGAACGATTTGGCGACGTGCTGCGCGACGACGAGGCGTCTGGTGCGCCGCTCGGTGGCGACGAAGTCGATGCCGGCGCTGCGCTGTGCGGTGCGCGACTTCACCGCCGCCAGCTCGTCGACCAAGCGCCCGGCTTCCTGGATGCGCGCCTGCTGCTTGGTGGTGCGCGCCTTGGCGCCGTGCTGCAGCCAATCGACCTCGCGGCGCACCCGGTTGGCCAGCGTCTCCTGCCAATGCGCTTGCTCGCGCAGCGCCGCGTCCTTGCGCTCGAGGAATTCGCTGTAGCGGCCGCGCGTCTCGAAGAAGCCGCCGGCGTGCACCGGATCGAGATCGAGCATGCGCTCGGCGACATGTTCCAGGAACCAGCGGTCGTGGCTGATGACCAGAAAGGCGCTGGTTTCGGATTGGAGCAGTCGTTCCAGCCATAGAATGCCGTCGAGGTCGAGATGGTTGGTCGGCTCGTCCATCAGCAACAAGTCCGGCTGCTGGACGAGCGCCGCGGCGATCGCCAATCGCTTGCGCCAACCGCCCGACAAGCGATCTGGGTCGGCGTGCGGATCGGCAAAGCCGCAGCGCGACAACGTCGAAGCGAGGCGCGTCTCGCGTGCCACCGCGTCGAGCGCCTCGCCGGCCACCGCGTCCGCGAGCACGCCGGCGACGTCGCGCTCGGGCGCGAACTCCGGGTGCTGCGCGACATACGCGACGCGCGTCAGCCGGCGCAGCGCGACGCTGCCGCTGTCGGGCGAATCGAGCCCGGCCAAGACGCGCAGCAGCGTCGACTTGCCGCTGCCGTTCGGGCCCACCAAGCCGATGCGGTCGCCATCGTGGATGCCGAGCGACAGATCGGCGAACAACGGCGCGGTACCGAACGCTTTCGCAATCCGCTGACAGCTGAGCAGCAGCGCCATCCGCCCCTTGTAGCAGCGCTGCGCGGTGCGCGGCGATATGGGTCAGCGCAGCCGCGGCGCGAGCGGACGCATTCGGGTCGCGACCTGGTCCCGTGCGCCTCTGCGCACGTAAGCGGGGCCGTCCGCTCCGGGCGAGCGCGTCGAAAGCCTCTCGTCGGACAGCCGGCCGCTGTCCGGTTGCCCAGCCGGCGGTCTCCCCGATGGCTGGCCGAGCTTGCGCGCGCCGTGCTAGCTCGCGCGCTCAACCCGAGGAGGTCCGATGATCAAACTGTATGGCGTGCCGCAGTCGCGCGCCTTTCGTCCGCTGTGGATGCTGCATGAGCTCGGCCTGCAGTTCGAGAACGTGCCGACGCATTTTGCCGGCGGCACGCGCACCGCCGAGTTCCTCAAGCTCAACCCCAACGGCCATATTCCCGTCCTGATTGACGGCGATGTGGTGCTGTGGGAGTCGCTGGCCATCAACCTCTACCTGGCTCAGAAGTACGGCGCCCAGTCGCTGTGGCCGGGATCGCTGGCGGATCAAGGCCGCACCTACCAGTGGAGTTTCTGGGCGATGACCGAGGTCGAGCCCAATCTGCTGCCGGTGCTGCTGCACCGCCGCGCCTTGCCGAAGGATCAGCGCCAAGCGTCGATTGCCGATGCGGCCGAGGCCAAGCTCGCCGGACCGTTCGGCGTCATCGACGGCGCGCTGCGCAGCCACGAATATCTGCTCGGCAACGCCTTCACCGCCGCCGATCTCAACGTCGCCTCGGTGCTCAGCTGGGCGCCGACGGCCGGCGTCGACCTGAACAAGACGCCGCAACTGGCCGCCTGGCTGACGCGCTGTACCGAGCGACCGGCCTGCAAAGCGGCGCGCGGCGTGTAGCCTTTCGTCGAGCGCGGCGGACGACCGTTCCGCTCCGGAGCACCAAGCGGCTCAGCCGGAGCGGAACGGTCCACCGACCTCACTCACATGGGAACGGCTGCACGCCGGGGATGTCGGTGACCAGCGTGCCTTCTTCGATCTGGTCGCCGACCGTGTCGGGGCTGCTGAAGCCGCTGGCGAGCCAGTCGCGCATGATGACGCCGTCGACGGCGCGGCCGGTGTAGAGCTCGTTGCGCGTGCTGATGACGTGCACGCTCTCGCTGATCGCGGGCAGGAAATACTGCACGCCCAGCAGGTCGTGAGTCGCGCAGTAGGCGGCCCGCATCGCATTCACCCAATCGGGCAGATTGTCGAAGTAGGTGGTATCGACTTGGGTCTGGTCGACCTGATTCGACAGGATGAGGAACTGCTGGTCCGGCACCGCCTTGAGGCGCGGTGAGGTTTTCTGCAAGAGCACCGGGCCGACGCCGCAGTTGGTGGCGAAGCAGTAGGGCGGCAGGAAGTTGAGCGAATTCCAGCCGAGCGGCGGCGTGCCCGAGATGAGCAGCGCGCCGAGCGCCGCGACGCCGAGCGGCTGGCCGTTGTCGAGCGCCAAGCCGGCGTCCGGGTAGGCGGACGTGTGCGCCCACTGCAGGTCATCGAGCACCCAATGATAGTTGTAGATGGTGCCGAAGCCGCCGGCGGAGAAGCCGCCGAACAGCGCTTTGACGTCGTCGGGCTGGTAGCCGCCGGCGCGCTCGTGATCGAGCTCGCGCCACAGAATGTCGCGCACGGCGTGCAGCGCGCCGCGCACGTCGAGGGCGCCGTAGCGTTCGACGGTGACTTGGTCGAAGGCGCTGGTCGCGCCGCCGCCGATGAAGACGTCCTGCGTGCAGTAGGGCAGATAGACCTTGGTCCAATCGGCGAACGGGCTGACGTCCGGATCGTTGGACAGCGGCCCGGTGGTCTCCGGCTGATCGTTGAGCGCTTCGAACAGATCGGCGGGGACCTTGGCGCAGTCGTCGCCGAAGACGCAGACGCCGCCGCCCTGCATGCCGATCACGACGTGATCGATCGGGCTGCCTTGCGGCGCCAGACGGATCCAGAATGCATACGGGCTGCCGTCGCCGCAGCGCGTGCCGGTGGTCGCCTCGTCGAGCACGACCTGCACGTACTCGCCGCGCGGCGTGTCGGGGAGCGGATCGGTCGGACCGCAGTCGAGCGCCAGCGGCGCGGTGGCCGGATGGACGTACGCCGCCAGACAGCGCGCTTGCGCCGCGGCGCGCGTGGTGAACGCGGTGGTGTCGACGGCGATGAGGCTCTGCAGCGGTTGCGGGCAGGCGTCGGCGATCTGCGCTGCGGCGGTGCCGACTTGCTGCGCGATCGCTTGCTCGGTGTCGCCGGCGCTGCAGGTCGGGCTGCTCAAGCAGGAATTGAAGCCGGCCAGCACGTCGTGCAGCAGCGTTGCGCCGAGCGTGTGCGCGTCGTGCAAGCAGCTGCGCGCCGCCGCGTCGGCGCCGTCGAGCGCCGCGCCCTGCGGGCCGCCGAAGCTGCGCACGGCCAGGGAGGTGGACTCGGTGCTGCAGGCCTGTTGCAGGCGGCTGGTGAGGCCGGCCACGGTGAATTGCTCGCCATAGCCGACGGCGCGCACGGTGGCGTCGTCGGGGCAGGCGGCGCTGACGCTGGCGGCCAGCGCGTCGAGCGCCGCAGTGCTGGCGGGGGCATCGGTGGCGCACAAATGGCCGTCGCTCTCGTAGCAGTCGCGCAGTGCGCTACTGGACTGCGCGACGCACTCGAGCAGGCCGGCGGCGGCACCGCGCTCGCATGCGATGGCGTCCGGCGTCGCCGTCGCGGCCGGGGTGTCGACCGCCGTCGAGCTGCTCGTGGGCGTCGCGCTCGCCGCGCTGGTCGGCGTCGGTGAAGCGCTGGGCGCCTGCGTCGACGTCGCGATGGTGGTCGGCGTCCTGCTGACAGCGGCGGTTGGCGTCGTCGTCGGCGCTGGGGTGGCGGTGCGGGATCGCGTCGCCGTCGGCGTGGCGTGCGGGCCGTTGTTGTCATTCGAGCCGCAGGCGGCGAGCCCTACGGCGCAGAGAGCGAGAGCTACAGAAAGGTATACGCGCATCATCCAGGCATCTCCCATGCTCTGCGGGCTTGCAAGCTTCAGGCTGCTGAATCGTCGCCGCGAGGATCTTGCGGCCGCCCAGGTCGCGCCAGCGGCCGCAGCACCGCCGCGCCGCGGCCCGCTTGCTCCGCCGATCGGTCTGGTTTAGCTCGCGCTCTTCCCCATACAGGCGCAGCGCCGGCGGCAGCGGCCGCGCCGGACGCATGGAGCGGTGAGCGTGTTACAGCAGGCGACCAAGGCGAAGCGAGCGCCGCTCGAGCGGTCTGGCGCTTGATGTACGTCCATCGCAGCAATCGCACCGAGGCGCTGGTCGAGGCGCTGGTCGAGGTGGTCGCGACGCCACCCGACGATCCGTTCGCGCCCGAGACCATCGTCGTGCAGGGACGCGGCATGGCGCGCTGGCTCGGCTTGGAGCTGGCCCGCCGCCTCGGCGTGTGGGCCAATCCGGCGTTTCCGTTCCCGCGCGCGCTGATCGATGCGGCCGCGACCGCTTGGCTCGGAGATGCCGCCGAGGCCGCGGCATGTTTCCAGCCCGAGACGCTGCGCTGGGCGATTGCGGCGGCGCTGCCGGCACACGCCGCCGATCCGACGTTCGCCAGCCTCACGCGCTATCTCGCCGACGATGTGGGCGGCGGCCGGCGTCTGACATTGGCCGAGCGCATCGCCGACTTGTTCGATCAGTATGCGGTGTTCCGACCCGATCTGGTGGAGGAATGGAAGCGCGGCGGCGGCGAGGACTGGCAAGCGCCGCTGTGGCGCACCGTGCGCGGGCGCCTCGGCGCCGCCGATCCGACGACGCGCGCCACGGCGCTCTTGCGGGCGCTGCGCGCCGGGAACGCGCGCCGCGGAGACTTTCCGCAGCGCATCAGTCTGTTCGGGCTGTCGACGCTGCCGCCGCTCTACGTCGACGTGCTGGCGGCATTGGCGACGCATGTCGAGCTGCATCTCTATCTGCTCAGCCCGTCGCGAGAGTATTGGGGCGATCTGGCGAGCACGCGCGAAGCCTTGCGAGCACAAGTACGCAGCGGCGGATTGGATCTGGAAACGCTGCATCTGAATGACGGCCATCCGCTGCTCGCGTCGCTCGGGCGGGTCGGTCGCGACTTCCAGCGCGTATTGGAGAGCCGCGCCGACTATGAGGATGACGAGCGCTACACCGAGACAGGCGATGCGGACGCATTGACGCAGCTTCAGTCCGACATGCTGTCACTGCGTGTGCGCTCGGCGCCCGATCGCGCGGCGTGGCGCAAGGGCGACGCCTCGATCCGCATTCACGCCTGTCATGCGCCGATGCGCGAGGTCGAGGTGCTGCACGATCAGCTCGCCGCGCTGTTTGCCGGCGACGCGTCGCTGGCGCCGCACGAAGTCATCGTCCTGGCGCCGCAGATCGACGCGTACGCGCCGCTGATCGAAGCGGTATTCACCAGTCCGGATCGGCCGGTGATTCCGTTTCGCATCGCCGATCGGACAACGCGCGCCACGCACGACGTCGTCGACGCGTTCTTGCGGGCGCTCGAGCTGATTCCGGGTCGCCTGCCGGCGCCGGCGGTGATGGACCTGCTGGCACTGGCGCCGGTGCGCGAGCGGTTCGCCATTCCGTCGGAGGCGCTCGACCGGTTGCGCACATGGGTCGGCGAATCCGGCATCCGCTGGGGCGCCGACGCCGCGCATCGGGTGGCGGAAGGACAGCCGAATTGTCTGCAGAACACCTGGCGCTTCGGCTTCGATCGACTGCTGCTCGGCGTCGCGTTGCCCGACGCCGCTGGCGGCCTGTACGCCGGCACGTTGCCGTACGACGACGTGGAAGGCGACGATGCGGCGCTGCTCGGCCGTTTTGCGGGGTTTGTCGACACCCTGCTGCGCGCACAGCACGACGTGGCGACACCGCGACAGCTGCAATCCTGGCGCGCGGTGCTCGGCGAATTGCTGGCGGCCGTGGTGGCCACCGCGCCGGCGAATGAGCATGAGCACGAGGCGATTCTCGCCGCGCTGACTCGCCTCAGCCGCGAAGCCGCGGCCGGCGGCTTCGACGAGGCGATCGATCTCGACACCATGCGGCGGCTGCTCGCCGCGGCGCTCGACGACGGCGGCGCGCCGCAGGGGTTTCTCACCGGCGCCGTGACGCTCTGTCAGATGGTGCCGATGCGCACGATTCCGTTTCGCGTCGTCTGTCTGCTCGGCATGAGCGACGGCGTGTTCCCGCGCAGTCGGCGTCCGCTCGGTTTCGATCTGATGGCGGCGGCGCCACGCCCGGGTGACCGCACGCCGCGCGACGACGATCGCTATCTGTTTCTGGAAGCGCTGCTGGCGGCGCGTCAGCGTCTGCTGCTGACCTACGTCGGTCAGAGCATCAGCGACAACGCCGAGCTGCCGCCGTCGGCGGTGGTCAGCGAGCTGCTGGACGCGATGGACGCGACCTTCGATTTCGGCGCACAGCAGGCGCGGCAAGCGGTCATCGTGCGCCATCCGCTCCAGCCGTTCAGTCCGGACTACTTCGACGCGGCGCCGCGGCCGGGGCTGGTGAGCTTCGCGCACAGCCATTTCGACGGCGCCGCGGCGCTGCAGGGTCCGAAGGTCGAGCCGTTGCCATTCATCGAGCGCATGGCGCACGCCGCCGCGCCGGAGACGCTCGACCTGGAAGACCTGATCCGCTTTCTCACGCACTCGTCGCGCTGGTTCCTGCAGCAGCGCCTCGAGCTGTATCTGCCGGATCGCGCGGCGTTGCTCGACGAACGGGAGCCGGACGAGCTCGACACGTTGGAGCTGTGGCAGATCGGCGATCGCGTATTGCAGCTCGCACGCGCCGGCCACCCGGCCGAGCGCGACGCGGATCTGCTGCGCGGTGAGGGGCTGCTGCCGCTCGGCGCGGTCGGCGACGCGCTTCTCGCCGACATCCAGTGCCAGGCGCGAGCGATCGCGCGCGCGGCGCCGTTGCCGTCGCGCCAGCCCTTGCCGATCGACATCGCGGCCGGCGACTATCGCCTCACCGGTACGCTGAACGACCTCGGCGACCAGGGCCTCATCACAACGCAGTTTTCCAAAGTCGGCGGCTATCACGAGCTGCGCTTGTGGGTGCGCCATCTGGCGCTGAGCGCCGTCGTACCAGGCTCGTCCTCGCTCCTGGCCGGCCGCGCCAAGGACAAACCGGACGGCATCACCTGCGTCGTCTTTCGGCCCGTCGTCGATCCGGTGAAACATCTGGAAGCCCTGCTGGACATTTACCGACAGGCGCACGATCGGCCGCCGCCGCTGTTCAAGTACGCGTCGCGCGTGTACGCCGAGCGCCTCGCTGCGGGGGAGAAGAAAGCGCTGGAGGAAGCACAGAAGAAGTTCGGACCGGGCACGCAGCAAGGCGTCGTCGATTGCCGCGACGTCTACGTGGCGCAGATCTTCCGCGATCCGGCGACGGCGCTGGCGTCGCCGCCAGGCGACGCGTTCAGTTTCGCGGCGCTGGCCACATGCGTCTATGGGCCGCTGCTCGAGCATCGGGAGGAGACGTGAGCGAACCGCAGCTCGGCCCCCTCGATCCGCTGCACGTCGATCTGCGCGGTGTCCACCTGGTGGAAGCCAGCGCCGGCACCGGCAAGACGCACGCGATCACGACACTGGTGGTGCGCGCCGTGCTGGAGGCCGAGATCGAGGTCGGGCGGATTCTGGTCGTGACGTTCACCAACGCGGCGACGGCGGAATTGCGCGAGCGCGTGCGCCGGCGGCTGCACGCGGCGTATCAGGCGCTGGACGATCCGAGCGCCTGTGCAGACGCGGAGCTCGGCGCGCTGCTGGCGGCGCGGCCGCCCGACCGGCGCGCTGCGGACCGGCAGCGCGTGCTGGCGGCGCTGTACGGCTTCGACGACGCGGCGATCTTCACCATCCACGGCTTCTGCCAGCGCGTCTTGCAGGAATTCGCCTTCGAGAGCGGCGTGCGCTTCGACGCCGAGCTGCTCGGCGACGTGCGGCCGCTGTTCGCCGACGTCGTGCGCGACTACCGCGTCGCCCGGCTGTATGAAGCGTCGCCGGATCTGCTGCGGGCGCTGGCCAAGCCGGCGGTCGGCCAGAAGCGCCTGATGGACGTCGCGCAGCAGGTGTTGCGCCATCCGCATCTGCGCATGCTCGAGACGCCGCCGCCCGGCCATGTCGATGCGCCGCAGCAAGCCGCGGTGCGCGCGCTGCTGCAGGGCATCGGCCCGTATGCGCGCGCCGCGCTGGCGCGCCGCAAGGCCGCCGCTAACGCGCAGTTCTTCGACGACCTTCTGCAGGATCTCGGCGCCGCGCTCGCAGGCGCGCACGGCGCCGCCCTGGCGGCGACCTTGCGGCGCCGCTATCCGATCGCGCTGATCGATGAGTTTCAGGACACCGACCCGGTACAGTTCGACATCTTCCGTCGGATCTACGCCGGCGGCGATGCGGCGGCGCTGTTCCTGATCGGCGATCCGAAGCAGGCGATCTACGCCTTCCGTGGCGCCGACGTGTTCGCCTACTTCACCGCCAACCGCCTGGCCGATCAGCGCCACACGCTGCCGACCAATCGGCGCTCCAGTCCGCGGCTCGTGCAGGCGATCAACGCCGTCTTCGACGCGCGGCCGGACGCGCTGGTGCTGGAGCAGATGACGTTTCGCGATGCCGTCGCGGCGCGTGACGACGAACCGCTGAGCGGCGCGCCGCTGCGCGTCTGGTTCGTCGAACGCGGGCCGTTCAAGTGTCAGCGGGATAGTCTTCGCCAACCCCTCCTGACGCCGAACATGCCGGGGCATCCGTTCTTCGGTGCGCTGGCCGACGGTATCGTCTGCCTGCTCGACGGCACGACGACGCTCGCTGGCCGGCCGATCGAGCCCGGCGACATCGCCGTCTTGTGCCGCACCAACGCACAGCTGCTCATGGTGCAGGACGCTTTGCGAAAAGCCGGCGTGGCGAGCGTCGTGCTCGGCGACTCGAGTGTCTTCGACACCGCCGAAGCGCAGATGCTCGAATGGCTGTTGCGCGCCCTGGCCGAGCCCGGCGACGCCGCAGCGATTCGCGCCGCGCTGGTGACGCCGCTGCTCGGTCGGCGCGGCGACGACCTCGATCGCCTGCGCGAAGACGAGAGCGAGTGGGACCGCGTGCTCGAACGCTTTCAGAGCTGGAGCGCGCGCTGGCGCAGCGGCGGCTTCACCAGCGCCTTCCGCGCCGTGCTCGACGACGAGGGTGTGCCGGGCAGGCTATTGAGCGCGGTCGGCGGGGAGCGCGCTCTCACCAATCTCTTGCACCTCGGTGAGCTACTGCAGCGCGCCGCCAGCGCCGAGCGGCGCGGACCGCTGGCGCTGGTCGAGTGGCTGCGCCGCATGCGCCTCGACGCGGCGGCGCGCGATGAGCAGGCGGTCGAAGCGGCGCAGATCCGCCTCGAAAGCGACGTGCGCGCGCTCAAGCTGACCACCGTCCACAAGAGCAAGGGCCTGCAGTATCCGGTGGTCGTCTGTCCCTTCTTGTGGAACAGCGGTCCCAAATCGGACGCCGATGCGCCGCCGCTGTTTCACGCGCAGGACGAGGGGGCCAGGCTGGATCTCGGATGGCCGGCGCACGCGGAGAACTCCGCGGCAGCTGCCGTTGAGCGCCTGGCGGAGTCGACGCGGCTGACATACGTCGCGCTGACGCGCGCGCGCGATCTGTGCGTCGTCGTGTGGGGCAGTTTTCCAGACTTCGAGCAAAGCGCGCTGGCGCGCCTGTGGCACGAGATGCCGCGGCGCCAGACGGTGCCGCGCTCGGCGAAGGACGTGCGCGGGCTGTCGGATGCTGAGCTGCGCGCTGACCTCGATGCCTACGCGCACGCGGCGCCCGGCGCGGTCGCAATCGCGTCGCTGAAGCCGCCCGAATCACGCCGCTACGTGCCGGCCGACATTGCGCAGCCGGCGCTCCAGGCACCGCCGCCGGTGTGGCGCGTCGCGCAGCCCTGGCGGGTCAGCAGCTTCACCGCACTGGCGGCCGGCGGCGAGGCGCTTGGCTGGCACGGCGAAGAGGGCATCGACCGCGACGAGCTGGCCAGCGCCGAGGCGAGCGCGGTCGCCGCGCTCGACGGATTCCCGCGCGGCCGTCGGCCGGGAACGCTGGTGCACGCGATCTTCGAAGCGTTCGATTTCAGCGAGACCGATGCCGGCGTATTGCAGCAATTGGTGCGCGAGCGGCTGGCGGCTTTCCGCGTCGGCCTGGAGCACACCGACGCGCTGTGCGCGGCGGTCACGGCCGTCGTCGAGACGCCGCTCAACAGCGCCGCCCCGCCGTTGCGCCTCCGCGACGTGCCGTCGAGTCGGCGCCTCAACGAGATGGAGTTCGCTTTTCCGATCGCCCTCGGCGACGCAAGGCGCCGGCCGTTGACGCCCGAACGACTGGCGGGTGCGTTGGCCCGCCACGCCGCCGGCGACTCGGCGCGCGCCTATGCCGAGCGCGTCGCGCGCCTGCCGTTCCGCTCGCTCGCCGGCTATTTGCGCGGCTTCATCGACCTCGTCTTCCGGCACGACGAGCGCTGGTACGTCGTCGACTACAAGTCGAACGATCTCGGCGGGCGCGCCGCCTACTACGCGCCGCGCGCGTTGGCGGCGGCCATGCTGCAGCACGACTACGTGCTGCAAGCGCATCTGTACGCGGTCGCGCTGCATCGCTACCTGGCGCAGCGCGTCGCCGGCTACGACTACGAGCGGCACTTCGGCGGCGTGTACTACTTGTTCGTGCGCGGCATGCATCCGTCGCGCGGCGCGTCTACTGGCGTGGTGTTCGATCGTCCGTCAGCGGCGCTGCTGCGCGAGCTCGACGCGTTGCTGGCGGGAGACGACGCATGACCTCGCCGTACGCTCCTGACGATCCGCGCCTTCGGGAGACTGGCATGCTTACTGCCTTGCAGGCGCGCGGTGTGTTGTCGGATCTCGACGTGCACCTGGCGCGCACGCTGACGCGCCTGGCCGATGACCAACGCGAGCCGATCGCATTGGCGGCCGCGCTGGCGAGCCGCGCCGTCGGACAGGGCCACGTCTGCCTGGACCTGGCGCGCGTCGCGCAGCCGGGCGCACTGGTCGACGCGGCCGGCGTGCCGATCGACGCCGCGCAGTTGCCAACCTGCGCGGCGTGGCAGGCGGCACTGCGCAGCAGCCGGTTGGTCGGTGATGCCGATGCGATCACGCCGTTGGTGCTCGACGGCGAGCGACTCTACTTGCGACGCTACTGGCAGTACGAAGTCGATCTCGCCGCCGCCATCCTCGCCCGCGTCGACGCCGTCGATGTCGGACCGCACCCGGAGAGCCTGCGCGCGAGTCTGGCGCGGTTGTTTCCAACGGCGGCCGGCGCGCCGCATCCCGATTGGCAACGCGTCGCGGCGTTCGCGGCTGTGCAGCGCCGCTTCTGCGTCATTTCGGGCGGTCCCGGCACCGGCAAGACGTACACCGTCGTGCGCATTCTGGCGCTGCTCCTCGAGTTGGCGCTGGCAGGCGGCTGCACGCCGCCGCGCATTGCGCTGCTGGCGCCGACCGGCAAGGCGGCGGCGCGACTGACCGAGTCGATTCGCGACGGCAAGCAGGCGCTCGATTGCAGCGACGCGGTGCGTGCCGCCATTCCCGATGAGGCACAGACGCTGCATCGCGCGCTCGGGGCGGTGCCGGGCCGCAGCGCCAGATTCCGCCGCACGCGCAAAACGCCGATGCAGGTCGACATTGCGCTGGTCGACGAAGCGTCGATGGTCGATCTGTCGCTCATGGCGCATTTGGTCGACGCGCTGCCGGCCGCCGCGCGCCTCATCCTACTCGGCGATCAAGACCAGTTGGCGTCGGTCGAAGCCGGAGCGGTGCTGGGCGACATCTGCAACAGCGGCACGCCGCATCACAGCTCGCGCGCGTTTCGCCGCGCCGCCGTCGCGGCAACCGGCGAAGCGTTGCCGGCTGCAGGTGATCGGGCGACGGACGCAGGGCTTGCGGACGCGATCGTCGTGCTGGCGCACAGCCATCGCTACGACGCGCGCGGCGGCATCGGTCGGCTGGCGCGCGCCGTCAACGCCGGCGACATGGCCGCAGTCGACGATGCGCTCACCCGCGACCCCGCCGTCAGCCGCACCGATCCGCGCGACGGCGGCGGGCTCGACGGCGCCGTCGCCGACGCGATCGTCGCCGGCTTCGCGCCGTATTGCGCCGCGGACACGCCGCTGGCGCGGCTCGAAGCGTTGAAAGCATTTCGCGTCCTGTGCGCGCACCGGCGCGGCGCCTTTGGTGTCGAGCCGATCAATGCGCAGATCGAGCAGCTGCTCGCGGCGCGGTGCGGTCTGCTGCCGGACGGCGCCGCGTACCGCGGCCGACCGATCCTGATCACGCGCAACGACTACGCCCTCGGCCTGTTCAATGGGGACGTCGGCGTCATCGATGTCGCGGCCGACGACGCCAGTCGGCGGACGGCGTACTTTCTCGTCGCCGGAGGCCTGCGCGCAGTGGCTGTGGCGCGCCTGCCCGAGCACGAAACCGTCTTTGCGATGAGCGTGCACAAGAGCCAGGGCTCGGAATTCGACGCGGTGGCCGTGCTGCTGCCGCGCGAGGTGTCGCCGGTGGTTTCGCGCGAGTTGCTGTACACGGCGCTGACGCGTGCCCGCGAACGCGCGCTATTGGTGGCGACGCCGCAGGTCCTGGCGCACGCTGTCGCCACTCCGGTGCAGCGCGCCTCAGGCCTGCGGCTGCGTCTGTGGCCGGCCGCGCTGTCGCGAACGACGGCCCAGTTGTCGCTTTTCTAGAAAACGCTACCGGAGAGCGGAGTCTCGGGTCCATCGAGCGAAGATGATGGCGCCCGCCGGACTATCGACCAGCTGCGAGGCCGGTTCAAAGAAGCACGGGAACTAATTCTGCCGCGAGATGGGGTACGCGCGTTGCGTCTTCCACGACGGCGGCGCAGGCGCGCCAATCGAATCCAGCGTAACTACGTCGTGCGATTTCTGACGACGTGTGCGCGTTTACCGTTGATCGTCATCGCGCAACCTGATGGTAGAGAAATGCGTGATAGTGACGTGGCGAAACACGGTGCTGGCTGGGTGGATACTGGCCACTTTGTCGAGCGGTGCGGTCGTGCAGGCGGCGACGCCGGACCTGTCGATCATCGGCGCGACGGGCATTCCCGGCGGTACGGTGTCGGTCACCCTCGCCCTGGCGGGAGACGACGAGAAGAACGGCGTGTCGGCCGACGCCGACATTCGCTTTCCGACCGACCAGCTCGAATTCTTTCCGCCTGTCGCCGCCAATTGTCGAGTTGACGATCACATCGCTGCAACGCACCAGATCGGTGGCACGTTGAGCGAGGCGGGCTTGCTGAGCTTGGCCATCTTCGTGCGCAATTTGCAGGTCGTTCCGCTCGGCGACGGCGTGCTGGCAACCTGCGACTTCCACATTCTTTCGACGGCCGCCTTGGGCAGCGCGCCGCTGCATTTCGATTTCGTCGATCTGGGCGACAGCAACGGGCTCGATCTGCCGGTGAGCGGTCTAGACGGCGCCGTAACGATTGGTCAGGCGCGCCCCGCCTGCGCGTGCGATTGCGACGCCAGCGGCATGGTGACCGTCGACGAGCTGATTCGCGGCGTGCGCATCGTGCTGGGCGAGATCGAGCTCAATGCCTGCGCCGCAGCCGATACGGATGGCGATGGACTGTCGTCGATTGCCGAGCTGATTCAAGGCGTCAACGCCACGCTGCTCGGCTGTCCGGGAATTGTGGTTCTCCACTAGGCGCCGCGCGTCAAGCCGAAGGCTTTGATCAGGTTGTAAACGTGCGAGCGCGCGAGATCGAGGCGCTTGGCGGTCTCGACGACGTTCCAATCGGTCTCGGACAAGGTGCGGCGCAGGAACTGAATCTGAAACTGGCGCGTCGCCTCTTGGAACGTCACCGCGCTCTTGTCCTCGCCGACGGCACCGGGGAACAAGTGCGCGGCCTCGATTTGCAGCACGCGCTCGTGACTGGCGCGAATCGCCGCCGCTTGGATCGTCATGCCGAGCTCGCGGATGTTGCCGGCGAACTCGGTGCCCTCGATGGCTTGCAGCGCACCGCGCGACAGCTCGAGGTGCGGCAACTTATGCGCCGCGCAGGCGCTGGCGCAGAGATGCTGCGACAGCTCGGCGATATCCTCGCGGCGCTCCGCCAGAAACGGCATGCGGATCGGCAGCACGTGCAGGCGATAGTACAGGTCTTCGCGAAACGCGCGGTCGGCGACCGCCTGCTTCAGATCTTTGTTGGTCGCCGCGATGATGCGCACGTCCGCCTTGACGGGCCGCGGCGCGCCGAGCGGAAAGTACTCCTTCGAGTGAATGAGCTGCAGCACCTTGGCCTGCGCGGCGGGCGACAGCTCGGCGATCTCGTCGAGCACCAACGTGCCGCCTTGCGCGGCCGCGACCTTGCCCTCGTGATCGCGATCCGCTTGCGAGTGGGCGCCGCGGTGGGCGCCGAACAGCTCGCTCTCCACCAGGGTGTCCTGCAGCGTCGCGCAATTGATCTCGATATAGGGCGCGCCGCAGCGCGGGCTGTTGTCGTGAATGACGCGTGCCAGCTGGCTCTTGCCGGTGCCGCTGCCGCCGGTGATGAGCACGTTGACGTCCAGCGGCGCGACCAACGCCGCTTGCTGCAGGGCCTCCGCCAGCGCGGCCGAGCGACCGATCACGCCGTCGAGGCGTAGCGTCGCGCGCAACGAGCTCGTGGCGTCGCGTCGCTGGCGCCGCTGATGCTCCATCAGCAGTCGATCGACGAGCGGCGCCAGGTGGCGGGCAAAGATCTCGGCGCGCGATCGCTCTTCGGCGGAGAATAGCCCCGGTGCCGATCGACCCTGCAGATACACGACGCCGCGCGGCGGATCACCGCCTATCGGCGCGCACAGCACCGCGTCGATCTGGCTGCGACGCACGCTTTCGTTGGCGCCCCAGCGCGGATCGAGCACCGCCGACGGCGTGATGATCGTCTCGCCCGAGACCAGCGCCTCGGCGATGATGCCGCGCGAGATGGCGCTGCGCACCGTGGTCACCTCGGCGCTGGTAAAGCCGTAGGCAATCCACCAGCGCGCTTCGCTGTCGTCCTGATCATCGCGTAGCTCGAGGTACCCCTGACGGGCTTCAACCGCCTCGACCACCAGGGCGAGCGCCTCGCGCAGAAACGGCTCCAGCTCGCGTTGCTGTCCCAACTCCAACAAGCGTAGCGACAACGTGTACTCACGCTGCAGCTGATGCAGATCCTGTGGGCCAACTGACGGCGGGCTCATTGCCACGGAGCGACCTTTGCCCGAGGGCGGCGCTGCTTGTCTAGTGGCGAGGAGCGTCGCGACGCCCTGTCCAGTCGACTGCACAGTGTTGCCGGCTGGGGTTCTGCCGTGCCGTCCGCGGCGGCTTGGCACGCTCCGTGTTCTAGGCCCACCGGGATCTCAGCACAACATTCTGGGGGACAAGCATGGCTGAAGCAGGAACGGTGTTCATCATCGACAATGATGACTCGCTGCGCGAGTCGCTGCAGTGGATGCTCGAAGGAGGCGGGCTCAAGTGCCAAAGCTTCCACCAGGCCGAAGCGTTTCTGGCCGCGTATACGCCGGAAGCCGAGGGCTGTTTGCTGCTCGATGTCCGCCTGCCGGGCATGAGCGGCGTCGTGCTGCAGGAAGAGTTGCAGCGCGTCGGCATTCGCCTCCCGGTGATCGTGATGACCGGTTATGCGGACGTCAACACGGCAGTGACGATGCTCAAGCGCGGCGCGTTCGACTTCTTCGAAAAGCCCTTCTCGGACCAAGCGGTGATCGAACGGGTGCGACAGGCGCTGGAATTCGATACCCAACGACGCCACTCGCGCCAGCAACGCGACGCGCTGACCAGGCGTCTGGCGTGCCTGACGGCGCGCGAGCGCGAAGTGTTCGACCAGGTGGTGCACGGCAAGCCGAACAAGGTCGTGGCGATCGAGTTCGGTATCAGCGAGAAGACCGTCGAGGTGCATCGCGCCCGCGTCATGCAGAAACTTGGCGCCGGCTCGCTGGCCGAGTTGGTGCGCATGGACCTGCTCTCGACACAGCCGACCGATTCGCTGCGCATGGCGCGCGCCGCGACCTTGCCGCGCATTGAATCGTCGCGCTAGGCGCAAATCGACGGACCGATCAGCCGCACGCGCGGCTGATCGGTCCGCCGCCGCGCCGCGAGGCGACCTCCGCGAGCTGCTGGCGCCATCGCGTGTGCGACGCGTGTCCACGCCACTGGACGGATCGTCCCTGCGGTGCCCACTGGCGTGGACAGCATCGCTCGATGCTGATCGCTCAGGTTGCCGGTGATGTCTGGCACGCCGCTTGCCGACACGGAGACAAAATGACGGCGCTACTAGTGGGCTCGGACCTGGTCGACGTGACACGTGATGCCGCTGCGCGAGCGACGCGGGCGGAGGACGGGTTCACGACGTTGTTCGACGGCAGCTCGACACGCAATTGGCAGATGGCAGGGGGCGGGCATTTCGCGGTCGTCGACGGCCGGTTGGAATCGGTGCCGGCGGAGGATCTCGGCCTCTTCTGGTGTACGATTCCGGCGCCGCCCGATTTCGTCTTGCGCCTGCGCTGGCTGCGCTGGCGGCACGCGGACGCGTCGGGGGTGTTCGTGCGTTTTCCGCGCCCCGAGCCGCGCCCCGATAGCAATCCGGCGTTCATCGCCATCCAGCGCGGCTTCGAAGTGCAGATCGACGAGGTCGGCATCGCCGGAGCGACCGGCATTCACAAGACTGGCGCCATCTACAACCAGAGCCGCCAGCAACTCGACCCACGCCCGGCGCGGCCGGCGGCCGAATGGAACGATTTCGAGATCAGCGTGCGCGGCCAGCGTTACGTCGTGGGGCTGAACGGCCACAACGTCGCGACGTTCGAGAACGACGATCCGTCGCGCGGGCTTCCCGGCAGCGCGACTGCGCCGAGCTTCATCGGGCTGCAGGTGTATCCCGGCTCGCGCGTCGCCTTCCGCAACATTCGCATCAAAGCGCTGTAGCGCTGGACGACATCCGCTAGCCGTTGCCTCCTGCAGTCCGCCCGCTTTCCTTCCTGGGCACGGCTAGTGTCGTGAATCCGCAATAGCCGCACCGTCTCGCTGGCTCTCGGCGTCTCTGGCGGCGTTGCGCCGCCTCGAAATATGCCCCGATAGTACTGCGGCGGGGCGCCTTGCCAGAAACGCCGGTAGTTCACCGAGCCGGTACGGCTATTGCGGATCCACGAGACTAGCGGCACCTGTGCCTCGGGCGCGATGGCGATGTCCCGCGCCAGGGCGGAAAAAAGTCGCTTCCGCCCGCTACGCTTCTGCGCCACAGTGTCCCAGCCCGTGCGACGGTGGGCTGGTTGGGACGAGGGCGATGCGACGGGATGTGGTGGCGCTGGTTTTGGGTCTGTGGGTCGCGTTCGCGGCCGCGCGCGCCAGCGCACAACCGCTCGGCGTCGCTCTGCAGGCCAATACCTACACGGACGGTGTTCAAGGCGCTCCGGCGCTGGGCTGCGCGGCAAACGGCAGCTTCGTCATCGTCTGGGAGAGCTTCGGCCAGGACGGCTACGACATCGGCGTGTTCGGCCAGCGTTTCAACGCTAACGGCACCAAGCAGCTCGGCGAGTTCCAAGCCAATGTCTATGCCTATGGCCCGCAGGCGGCGCCCGACGTCGCCGTGGCCGGTGACGGCAGCTTCGTCGTTGTCTGGCAGGGCTATGGCGGCGAACCGGACAGCGACGGCGGCGACATCATGGCGCGGCGCTTCCCAAGCGGCGGGGCGGCTGCCGGCGACGAGTTTCAGGTCAACGTCAACGATCCCGATGTGGTGAGCTACGAGGCCGCGCCGGCGGTCAGTGCGACGACGAATGGCTTCGTCGTGGTGTGGGACGACTACGAAGACGTCTTTGCACGCCGGCTGGACAGCGCCGGCGCGCCGCTCGGCGCACCCTTCCAGGTCAACACCACGACGACCGGCTTCCAGGGCTCAGCCGACGTGACGGGGACGACCGACGGCGGTTTCGTCATCGCCTGGGAGGACGGCAACTTCTATGGCGACGGCACCGACGGTTCCGGATACGGCGTGTTTGCCCAGCGCTATGATGCGGCGGGCAACACCGCCGGCGGCGAGTTTCAGGTCAATACGACCACTGCCGGCGACCAGTACGGCGCCTCGCTGGCTGCGACGGCGAGCGGCGGATTTGTGGTCGTGTGGCAGAGCTACGGGCACGACGGCGCCGACAGCGCGGTGTTCGGTCAACGCTTCGGCTCCGCCGGCACAAAGCTCGGTGGCGAGTTCCGCGCCAACCCCGCCCCGTCCGACTACGGCGATCAACCGCGTGTCGCCTCCGATCAGGCTGGTGATTTCGTCGTCGTGTGGAACGCGCCGCCGACCGTGGCATCGGGCACGCCGACGCCGGGCACGCTGACGCCGGTGCCGAATGACATCCTCGCGCGCAGCTATGACGCGAGCGGGGCCGCGTTGGGTGCGGTCGCGCTGGTCAATGGCGGCGGCAACAATCAGGTCGAGGCGGCTGTCGCCGCGGCGCCCGATGGGCGCTACGTGGTGGCGTGGCAGCGCGACAGCGGTGACGATTCCGAGGCCGCGGTGTTTGCGCAGCGTTTCGCGGCGATCAACTCGACTCCCTCGCCGACCGCCACGCCGACGGCGACCCCGCCGCCGAGCGCAACGCGCAGCGCGACGCGCACGGCGACGGCGACCGCGACGGCAACCGTCACGTCGACGCCGACGCGGTCCGTGACGCGCACGCCGACGCGCACCGCCACAGCGACCAGCAGCGCCACCTCGACCGCCAGTGCGACGCCGACCCGCAGCGCGACCGCGAGCGGCACGGCGACCGGGAGTGCGACCGCTACGCCGCCGCCGACGCAGACGCGCACCGGCACGGCGACGCGCAGCGTCACCGCGAGCGCCACCGCGAGCCGGACGGCGAGCGGCACGTCGACCGCGACGCCGACGCGCACGTCGACCGCCACGCCGCCCGCGTCGGCGACGGCGTCGCCGACGCAGAGCGCCTCATCGACCTACACCGGCACGGCAACTGCGACTCGAACCGCCAGTGCGACGGCGTCATTCACCGCCACTTCGACTGCGCCGCCGACCGCCAGCGCTACGCCGACGGCGAGCGCGACGATTACGCCGACGCCGACGTCGACGAGCAGCGCCACGCCGCCCGCCAGCGCGACGAGCAGCGCGACGCGCACGAATACCGTTACCGCGACTCCGACGCGTTCGCGTAGCGCGACGGCGACTGCGACTTCCACGGCGACAGCATCGGCCAGCGCGACGAACACCGCCAGCGTGACGCCGACCAGCACGCGCAGCAGGACTCCGAGCCCGTCGGCGACGTCGACCGCGCTGGCCAGCCCGACGGGGACGGACACTGCGAGCGCAACGCCGACCAGCACGCGCAGTGCGACACCGTCCTCGACCGTGAGCGCGACGCCGAGCGCAAGCGCCAGCGCGACACCGAGCGTCAGCGCGAGCGCCACGTTCACTCCGTCTCCGGGTGCGACGCGCACGCCAACCGCGACGGCGAGCGTTTCGGTCACCGCTACCGCCATCGCGTCGCCATCGGCGACCGCCTCGATGCCGCCGACCGCCAGTGCGACCGCCAGCCCGACTGGCACGCTCACTGCGACGATGAGCTCGACCGCGACACTGACGGCCAGTGCGAGCCCCAGCCCGACTCGCACGACTACTGCGACGGTGAGCCCGACCGTGACACTGACCGCCAGTGCGACCGCGTCGGCCAGTGCCACGCGCAGCGCTTCGCCGACTGCGAGTGCGTCCGCCACGACGACTTTCGTTGCCAGCCCGACCAGCAGCGCGACTCCGACGGCGAGCGCCACCATCACCGTGACGCCGACCGCTTCGGCGACCGACACCATGCCGCCGACCGCGACCGCGTCGGCGAGCCCGACGCCGACCGTCACACTGACGCCGACGGCGCCGGCTACTGACACGCCGCCGCCGAGCGCGACGGCGACGCTGGCCGTTCCGCCGAGTGCAACCGGCACCAGCGCGCCGACGAATACCGCAACCCAGTTGTCGGCGACGCCCACGGTTCCGCAGGCGACGCCGACTGCACTGCTGGCCTGCGTCGGCGATTGCAACGGCAGCGACGTGGTGACGGTCGACGAGCTGATCGTCGCGGTCAACATCGCGCTCGGCACGGCAGCGCCGAGCGCGTGTCCGGCGATCGACGCCAATCGCGATCTGCAAGTCACCGTCGACGAGCTCGTGCACGCGGTCGGCAACGCGCTCAACGGTTGCGCGTAGCCATCGTCGCGCCGCACGGCGAGGGCGGTGCCAATGCGGTGGCGGCGCTGCGACCGAGCCCGTGGCTCTTTCGCTGTCTCGACAGGTCGCCGCAACCGATGCTCGGATTCGCGTGCAGCGGCGCAATCGCGATGGTAGCGTCAAGCGATGCTCGGGGTGCGGAGCGCGCTTGCTGTGCTTGCCGCGGCGCTGGTCGGCGCGGCAGCAGCGATGGTCTGGGATGTCGGCGAGACGACGCGCGCCGGCCAGCAGACGACCTACAATCGCACGGCGCGCGCATCGATGCTCGGATTCCCGCTCGCCGGCGGCGACGTGAACGGCGACGGCTTCGCGGACCTGATCCTGTCGCCGATGAACGCCGACAGCGGGCCCAATCGGGAGCGCCCCAGCGCCGGCGAGGCGGTGATTCTGTATAGCCACGGCAGCATCGGCGGCGAGCGCGATCTGGCGCTGCTCGATCCGGCTGCGTTGCCGTCCGATGTGACGCTGATCTACGGCGCCGACCCCTATGACTACCTCGGCACCGAGGTGACGACGGCCGACCTCGACGGCGACGGCTACGCCGATGTGATCCTCGGCGCGCAACACGGCGACGGCTTCGACAATCAGCGCGGCGAGTGCGGCGAGGTGGCGATCGTATGGGGCGGACCCGATCTCGGCGGACGGGTCCTCGATCTCCAGGCCCCGCCCGCCGGCGCGGTCACATTCGTCTACGGCGCCAAGCTCAACGATCGTCTCGGGGTGTGGGTGAGCGCCGGCGATTTCGACGGCGACGGCATGCGCGACGCGATTCTCGGCGCCGACGAGTCGGACGGCCCCGATCTCCGGCGCCGCAATGCCGGAGCGACCTATGTCGTTTACGGCGGCGCGGTGCTGCGCGGGCGGGCCAGCGTGGATCTGGCGGCACCGGAAGTGCCGGTGACGACGATCACAGCGGCGCGACCGTGCGTGGTTTCGACGTCGACAACGACGGCGTCGGCGATGTCTTGATCGGCGCCGGGCTCAATCGCCTGTCGGCGACGGCCGTGACCGGGCCAGACGATCGCAAAGGCGGCGAGGCGTTCGGTGGCGGCGACGGTCCCAACAACGAATGCGATCCGGTCGGCTTGGCCTGCGAGATCGGCGAGGCCTACATTGTCTACGGTGCGCGCGGCGAGCGTCCGTCGGTGATCGACCTCGCTGCGCCGCCCGCATCGACCACAATTATATACGGCATCGATCCCGGTGATGCATGGGGAGAGGAGCTGTGGGCGGGCGATTTCGACGGCGACGGTCACGGCGATGTCGCCATCGGTGCACTCTCTGCCGATGGACCTGGTAACATGCGCGCCACGGCCGGTGAGCTGGCGTTGATCCGTGGCGGCGCCGACGGTTTGCGCGGACGCGTGATCGAGCTCAGCCATCCGCCCGACGGCGTGACGATATTCGAAGGCGCGCGGCGCTCGGCGATTCTCGGCGATACCGCGCTGCTGGTCGACCTCGACGGCGACGGCAAGGACGATCTCGTCGCCGCCAGCCCCGGCGATCAGCCGTCGGGCCGCGTCACCGCCGGCAGCGTCACGGTGTTCTTCGGCACTGCGCAGCCCATGCCGGCAACGATCGACATGGCGGCGATTCCGGACGGCATCGCGCACCTCGAGATCGACGGCGCCGAGGGCGGCGATCAGATGGCTTACAGCATGGCGCTCGGCGACGTGAACGGCGACGGGCTGATCGATTTGATCATCAACGCCATGGGCGCCGACGGATTCGACAACGAGCTGGCGACCGCCGGCGACAGTTACGTGCTCGACGCCGTGGCGGTCAGCCGCGCCGCCGGCCGCGAGCCGGTTCCGACGCCGACGCCGACGGCGCTGCCGGCCTGTGTCGGCGACTGCGACGGCAGTCACCAGGTAACTATCGGCGAGCTGATCACTGGCGTCGCTATCGCGTTGGGTAACGCGCCGGTTGGCGTGTGCACGGCCATGGACCGCGACGGTGACGGCTCGGTCGACATCAGCGAGCTGCTCGCCGCGGTCGCCAATGCGTTGTCCGGCTGTACCGCCTGAGCTTCGCCGCGCCGCGCAGCTCGCTCCACCCTCCCTGACTTCGTTTTCGCATCGCCCCTCGGTACAAGCAGGGGAATGTGGATTCCGAGCGCGATGTTCGAGTCGTGGTGGTCGCAGCTGCGCGAGATCCAGCTGGCGGACCTGCTCGATATCGCGCTGGTGACGACGTTTCTCTACTCGGCCATCGTTCTGGTGCGCCGCACGCAGGCGCGGCTGGTCGCCGGAGGCATCCTCGTTCTGGTCGGGCTCTACATCTTCGCGCGCGCGCTCGATCTGCAGCTCACCATCGGTCTGCTGCAAGGCTTCTTCGCCGCCTTCGTCGTCATGCTGGTGGTCATTTTCCAGGAAGAGCTGCGCCAGGCCTTCGAGCGTCTCGCGTTGTGGGGCTTGCGCCGCGGCCGCGAAAGCGGCCCGTCGTACGGCACCAACGAAGTGCTGGTCGAGTGCGTCGCGGATTTTGCCCGCGATCGCATCGGCGCGCTGATCGTGCTCGCCGGGCGCCAGCCGATCGATCGCCAGCTGCACGGAGGCATCGCGCTGCACGGCGCATTGAGCGAGCCGTTGTTGAAGAGCCTCTTCGATCCGCATTCGCCCGGCCACGACGGCGCTGTGCTCATCGAAAAGGATCGCATCGTGCGGTTCGCCGCGCATCTGCCGCTGTCGACCGACTTCCGCCAGTTGCACGATGTCGGGACGCGCCACAGCGCCGCGCTGGGCCTGGCCGAACGCTGCGACGCGCTGTGTGTCGTAGTGTCCGAAGAGCGCGGGCAGATCTCGGTGGCGCACGAGGGCACGCTGCGCGCGCTGAGCGGTGCGCCCGAGCTCGAGCTGGCGCTGCGCGAGTTTCAGGCCTCGCTGATGCCGCCGGCGGCGTCGCGTGGCGTGCTGATGTCCGCGCTGCGCGAGAACTGGGTGGAGAAGATCGCCTCGCTGATTCTCGTGCTCGGGCTATGGACGCTGTTCGTGCCGGGATCGCGGCCCGCCACCGAGTCGTTTCCGGTGGCGGTGAAAGTCGTCAACATCCCGCCGGGCTACGAGCTCGAGCGCGTCGAGCCGACGCAAGTGACGGCCATCCTCACCGGCCAGCGCCGCGCCTTCTACTTGTTCGATGCGCGCCGCATCGACGTCACCGTCGATGCAACGCTGGCCAAATACGGGCGCCGGACGTTCGCGGTGTCGGAAGATCAGATCCGTCATCCGCCCGAGCTGACGGTCGACGATGTGGAGCCGGAGCAGGTCCGGTTGAAGCTCCGTCCACGCGGCGGCATCGAAGGCAACGGCGTGCCGGCGCCCGTGCAGCCGCCGCTGGCGAGCGAAGACTGACGTCGATGGAGCAGCGCGAGAGGCGACTTGCAGGCGCGGGCGACGCCAACTAGGCGTGGCACAGCCTGGAGGTGCCCAGCCGATGTCGATCGTCCCGCTCCCTGATGCTTACGCCCCGCACGACGGCCGACGCGATCTGGAGCGAGCCATCGCCGAGCTCGCCGAGCGGCTGCCGGAACCGATGCAGCCGCTCGCCAGCCTTACCTTCAACTACCGCTGGTCGTGGATGGTGGGAGGCAACGAGATCTTCCACGACATCGATCCGGACGCCTGGCGGCGCGGCGGCTACAATCCACGCTACGTGATCGAAGCGACCTCGCCGCGTCGCTTTCAGGAGTTGGCGCGCGACGAAGCGTACGTGCGCCGCCTGCACGCGCTGGCCGGCGAGCTGGCGGACGATTACGCGCGACCCAACCTGCCGGTCGCCGGGCAGACGTCCCGTCCGGTGGCCTATTTCTGTTCCGAGTTCGGTGCGCATGCCTCGCTGGCGCTGTACGGAGGCGGACTCGGTGTGCTCGCCGGCGACACATTGAAAGCGGCTGCCGATCTCGCCGTGCCGATGGTCGGCGTCGGCCTCTTTTATCGTCAGGGCTATTTCCACCAACGCCTCGACCTCGACGGCTGGCAGCGCGAATACTGGATCAACGCGGATTTCGAGCGCTTGCCGGCGGTGCGCGTGAGCGGCGCCGACGCCAGGCCGCTCACCGTGGCGGTCGACGTGCGCGGGCGCATCGTGCAGTGCGACATCTGGCGCATCGATTTCGGCCGCGTACCCCTGTTCCTGCTCAACACGGATCGCGAGGACAATCATCCGATCGATCGCTGGATCACGGCGCGCCTCTACATCGGCGATCGACACGTGCGCTTGGCGCAGTATGCCGTGCTCGGGATCGGCGGCGTGCGCGCCCTGCAGGCGATGGGCATCGACCCCTTGCTGGTCCACCTCAACGAGGGCCACGCCGCGCTCAGCAGCTTCGAGCGCGCCCGCCTGCGCGCCGCTGCCGGCGCGCCGTTCGATCAGGCGCTCGCAGCGGTGCGCGAGCATACGGTCTTCACCACGCACACGCCGGTTCCGGCCGGCAACGAAGGCTACAGCGCCGACGAAATGGATCCTGTCTTGGGGCGCTTCGCCGACTCGCTCGGCGTGCCGCGCAGCACGTTCTACGACTACGGCCGCGTCGTGCCGGGCGACGCGCACGATCCGGTGAGCATCACGCCGCTGGCGCTGCGCTGCAGTCGCACCGCCAACGGTGTGTCGCGGCGACACGGCGAAGTGGCGCGCAGCATGTGGCAGCCGCTGTGGCCGGCGCTGGCGGTGGAACAGATCCCCATCACCTACGTCACCAACGGCGTGCACACGACCACGTGGATGGCCGATGCGATGCAGCAGCTGCTCGATCGCCATCTGCGCCCAGACTGGCGCCAGCATATCGCCGATCCGGCGACCTTCGCGGCGATCGACGCGATTCCCGACGCGGAAGTGTGGGCGGTGCGCTGCGCGCTGCGGCGGCAACTGGTCGAGCTGGTGCGCGAGCGCTCCGTGCTCGATCGCTCGTCGCGCGGCGAGGGGCCGGAGTACGTCGAGGCCGCAGCGCGGCAGTTCGACGAGAATATATTGACCATCGGCTTCGCGCGCCGGGTTGCGGCGTATAAGCGGCTCTATCTGCTGGTGCGCTTCCCCGAGCGCGGCGGGCATTTGCTGGCGGATGGCCCGACGCCGATTCAGATGATCATCGCCGGCAAGGCGCACCCGGCCGACAACGAGGGCAAGCAGACGCTCAACCACTTGTTCCAGAGCCGCGGCAACAGCCAGGGTGGACGCGGCGTGTTCCTGGAGGACTACGATTTGAGCATCGCGCCGCCGCTCGTGGCCGGCGTCGATTTGTGGCTCAATCTTCCGCGCCCGCCGCTCGAGGCGAGCGGTACCAGCGGAATGAAGGTCGTCTTGAACGGCGGCCTCAACCTGAGTGTCGCGGACGGCTGGTGGGAAGAGGCGTACGACGGCACCAACGGATGGAATATCGTCACGCCGCCGGGCGACGCGCACATGCAGGACGAGCACGACGCCGACGCGTTGTTCAGTCTGATTCAAAACGAAGTCGTGCCGCTGTTCTACGCGCGCGGGCCAGACGGCATTCCGCATCTCTGGGTGCAGCGCATCAAGTCGTCGCTGCGCGGGCTGACGCCGCGCTTCAGCGCGCACCGCATGTTGCTCGAATACGTCAGCAAGCTGTACGCCCCGGCAGCCGATGAGGCCGCCCGGATGGCGACGCGGCAGGAGAGTCAGATGGCGGCGTCGTCGGCGGGGTGAGGCCTTCGGCGCCAAGCGCGCGCTAGACGCGCTGCGCGTCGCCGTCGGTCGCCGCCGCGGCGGCGTTCTCGCCGTGGAACACGACGGCACCGAGAGGCGGCAGCGTGACGCGCAGGCGGTACGGTCGCCCATGGTGCGGCACCGCTTCGGCTTCGACGGCGCCGAGATTGCCTTGTCCGCTGCCGCCGTATTCGATCGCGTCGCTGTTCAGCACTTCGTACCAGGCGCCGCCCCACGGCGCGCCGAGCGCATACAGGTGACGCGGCACCGGCGTGAAGTTCAACGCCACGAGTAAGGCGCGATCGCGGCGCGCCCCGAAGCGCAGATAGCTGACGATGCTCTCGTCGGAGTCGTTGCAGTCGATCCACTCGAAGCCGCTCCACTGGTGGTCGCGCTCGTGCAGGCACGGATCTTCGACGTAGCGCCGATTGAGGTCGCGCACCCAGCGCTGCACGCCCTGATGCGGCGGCAGCTCCAGCTGGTGCCAGTCGAGACTGCGATCGTGGTTCCACTCGCGCCCCTGGGCGAACTCGCAGCCCATGAACAGCAGTTTCTTGCCAGGCTGTGTCCATTGGTGCGCGAACAGCAGCCGGAGGTTGGCGAACTTCTGCCACGCATCGCCCGCCATCTTGGCCAGCAACGAGCCTTTCATGTGCACGACTTCGTCGTGCGAGAGCGGCAGCACGAAGTTCTCGTTGAAGGCGTACATCATGCGGAAGGTCAACGCCGTGTGATGAAAGCGCCGGTGGATCGGGTCGTGCGCCAGGTAGGCGAGGATGTCGTGCATCCATCCCATGTCCCATTTGTAGCCGAAGCCGAGGCCGCCGACGTACGGCGGGCGCGAGACCATCGGCCAGGCGGTCGATTCCTCGGCGATGGTCTGGACGCCGGGCGCCGCCGCATACAGCGCCGCGTTCAGCTGACGCAGGAACTCGATCGCGTCGAGGTTCTCGCGCCCGCCGTGGCGGTTCGGGATCCACTGGCCTGGTTGGCGCGAGTAATCGAGGTACAGCATCGATGCGACCGCATCGACGCGCAGTCCGTCGACGTGAAAGCGCTCGACCCAATACAGCGCGCTGCTGAGCAGAAACGAGCGCACCTCGTTGCGGCCGTAGTTGAAGATCAGGCTGTTCCAATCGGGATGGAACCCCTGGCGCGGATCGGCGTGCTCGAAGAGATGCGTGCCGTCGAAATAGGCCAGGCCATGCTCGTCGCTGGGGAAGTGCGACGGCACCCAGTCGAGCAGCACGCCGATCTCGTGTTGATGCAACACGTCGACGAAGGCCATGAAATCGTCCGGCGTGCCGTAGCGCGCCGACGGCGCGAAGTAGCCCGTCGTCTGATAGCCCCACGAGCCGTAGAACGGGTGCTCCATGATCGGCAGCAACTCGACGTGCGTGAAGCCCATGTCGCGGACGTACGCGGCGAGTCGCGGCGCGATCTCGCTGAACGTCAGGATGCGGCTGGGATCCTCCGGGGCGCGCTCCCACGAGCCGAGGTGTACTTCGTAGATCGACAGCGGGCGGTCGAGCGCTTGGCGAGTCGGGCGCGCCGCCATCCACGCCTGGTCCTGCCATGCGTGCCGCGACGTTGCGACGACCGAGCCGGTGCGCGGCGGCACCTCGCTGTGGAAGGCGACGGGGTCCGCCTTGTCGACGCGATAACCATTGAAGCGCGAGGCGATGTGAAATTTGTAGACCGCCCCGGGCCCGACGTCGGGAATGAACCCTTCCCAAATGCCGGATACGCCGCGCGCCTTGAGCGCGTGGGCACCGCGATCCCAATTATTGAAGTCGCCGATCACCGCCACGGAGGCGGCGTTGGGCGCCCACACGGCGAAGTGCGTCCCGTCGCGTCCGTCGACGTGCTGGGGATGCGCGCCGAGCGTTTCGAACAAGCGCGCGTACGTCCCCTCGTTGAAGAGGTAGAGATCCTGATCGGACAGCATCGGCGATTGGCGTCCCGGCGGCCGAGTAGCTACGAGAGCACCGGCGCGGCCGGACAGGAGGGCAGGGAGCAACTCATCGCCAGCCGCACGTTAGCAGAGTCGCGCGCGTGCGCTACTCAGGCGCGCCGCGCTGCGCGAGTGGCGCTCCCTCACTCATGACGCGCCCGCGGCGCAGCCTGCGCGCCGGCGTCGTCGATGCCGCCGGTTGCGCCGCGATGACGGGCTTCGGCGAACACTATCTGCCGGCTTTCGGCCTGTTCCTCGGCACCAGCGCCTTTTGCAGATCGGGCTGCTGACGACGCGGCGCGCCGCATGCGCGAGCGACCATACGGTCGATGAGCCGCCGTTCCGCCGTTTCTTTCTCGCGGTGATCTCGTTCGGCCGGCTCGCGTGAGCGCGCCTCGGCTCAGCGGACCGCTTCGCTGGCGGGCATCGCGTCGTCTTCGTCGAGTGTCGAGGGCGGGGCGACAACCGGTACCGGCGGCGGCGCCCCGGCTCCCCACTCGCGCGTGAGGCCGAGCGTGAGTGCGTGTGTCGCCTGCCCGCTACCCGGCAGAAAGCGGCCGAGGCTCAAGTCGGCGGCGCTGTGCTCGCGCGCCGATTGCAGCTCGTATCCGATGCCGAGGCGACTGCCGGCCAGGCGCCACGACAATCCGAGATCGACCACATCGCGATCCAATTGGCGCGAGAAGCCGGTCGATGGATCGCCGCGCAGCGCCGCGCTGCTGGTGGTGTCGGTGAGGAACGAGTGCCGGTAGTCGAGGGTCCAGTCGACGTCGCTGGGCGTATCCGGTTCGCGCGCAGCCACGGCGGGAGCCTCGGGGCGCCGAGCGGAGTCGAAATCCAGGCCGCGCACCGGGGCGAGCGCCGGATCGGGCAACACGACGAGGTCGAGCGAGCTCGGCGGCATCAAGGTGCGGCCGATCGAGAAGCGGTTCACATCCGCCGGCGTCACGTCGAAGGCGTGCGCCGGGCTGGTGAGCCAGACGGCCATGAAGGCGCCTAAGCCGGTGCGCCGGGCGCGCTTCATCCCCAAGCAGCCCATGCGCGGAGGCTAGCATTCCGACCGTGAACGGGCACGGGTCGCAGCGTCCGGCCGCCTCGCACGGGCGTGTGCGCTCGGCCATGCAACCCGCCGCGGCGATTGCGGGTGCGCGCCGCGCCTGCAGAGGCGCAGACGCGGCGGTCGATTGAACATTTTGGTGCGCTGGTTCGCCAGTCGGCGGCGACAGCACGCGCATCGCCAAAAGCCGCGACTTGGCAGGCGAGTTGCTGCGCAGCCGGGCAGGTGTGATGCGGTGTGAGATTTTACTTGCAGAACGGCGTGCGATGCGGCGACATCAAAATCAGTTGGCAGACCATGGAAAGCTCGCGTTGGGGCGCGGGTGAAGTGGAGCTGGGTGTTGCCGCGGGGTGTGCCGAAGTGAGGGAACGGCAATGGCGGTGAATCAGATCCTCTCCTACGCGGCGATGTGCGTCATGGCAGCGGCGACCTACCAACTGGCCTGCTGGGTCGGCTGTCACTTCTAGACGCGCTGCTGCAGCGCAACGCGCGCGGGGAGGCCGATCGCGCGCTCCCCGCGGCCGAGCGCGCTCAGTCTTTGATCTGCTGCGACAGATAGTTCTGTTCGCCGACCTGGCGGATGAGCTCCAGCTGCGACTCCAGCCAGTCGACGTGATCTTCCTCGGACTCGAGGATGTCCTCGAGCAGATCGCGCGTCGTGTTGTCGGCGGCGTCGACCGCCTGGGCGATGGCCTTGTTCAGGCGCGGGATGGCGACCTCCTCGAGCTTGAGGTCGAGCTTGAGCTGTTCCAGCGGGGTCTCGCCGATGAGTACCTTTTCGAGACGCTGCATGTTGGGCACGCCGTCCAAAAAGAGGATGCGCTCGATCAACGCATCGGCATGCTTCATTTCGCCGATCGACTCGTCGCGGTTCTTCTTCGCCAAGCGCTGGAATCCCCAATTGGAGCACATCTTGGCGTGGATGAAGTACTGGTTGATGGCGGTCAGCTCGCCGGTGAGGATTTCGTTGAGCGTCTCGATCAGCTTGGCGTTGCCCTTCATGCTCCAACCCTCTCAATGAAAATGGATGTCAACATCGAAGAACGATGTTTCTGCGTGCCCGCAACATAGTGGAGCACAAGCAGAAAGGAAGGGTCTGCCGGGGACGGCCGATGCTCAGTCGGCGAACATCGGCAGCGGCTCGGCGGCGATCAGCGAGGCGATCTCATTACGACATGGTGCGCAGCGGCGCCCGGCGCCGGTCTGCTGCACGATCTCTTTCACCGAGCGCGCGCCAGCCCGGATCACCTGTTGAATGTCGCGGTCAGTGACGCTGGCGCAGTGACAAACGATCATCGTTGACGATCCTCCGAGGTGTCGGGCTTTACGGAACTCAATATGTGATTCTGAAACTCATTATCAAGATCAAATCGACGCTCGCGGGCAAATTTTTCGCCAGCCGGTCGCGGGGGGGACGCATCGCCCGGGCGCCTAGTGCAGCTCGAGCTCACTGTCCGGCCCCGGCAGCAGCGCGATCGCGTCGTCGAGCGTCTCGTGCAGGGCATGCATCACGGTCGGTGCCAGCCGCACCGTCAGCGGGCCGATCGACACGTGCACTTGTCCGCAGCCGCACAGATCGATGCGTACCGGTCCCTGCTGCGCCAGCGTCCGACAGCGATGATCATCCATGTGAAGGCTTATACTTGAGTTGAGAATGATTTTCAATATCGAAACGGCAGATGAGGAACGTGGGGCGCAATCGAGACGCTCAATCGTTGCGATGGCCGTTGCCGACTAGAAGACGAAGCCGCCGCCGAGACGCAGCTCGTCGGGCAAGATGCCCTGCTCGGCTTCCTGGATGTGGTAGTCGGCCTTCAATACCACTTGCGGGATGGGCTCGTACTGGAGGCCGAACTCGATGTACTGGCGGCGAGCCATCTTGTCGCGCGTGAAGCCGGCGGCGACTTTGTTGGTCGTGTCGAGCCACGAGTAGCGAAACCACGGCGCCAGGTATTGCGGCGTGTCTGGCAGGATCCAGGGCAGCACGTTGTACGCGACTTCCGCATAGGCGCCGAGGAGGACCTTGCCGATCGGCTCGCCGCCGGTCTGCTGTTCGATGAATTCGTCCTGACTGAGGACGCCGGCATCGTCGACCAGCGTCGTGACGCCCAAGGTACGGAATTCGAAGCCGTGCGTCAGCACTTCGGTGTGCGCCTCATACATCTGTGTGAAGACCCCGACCTTGCGAAAGCCGATGTCCTCGTTGCCGTACTCTTCGCTCTGCCCCTGGTCGCCGAGATACATGGTGCTGCCCATCGACCAGATCGGAAACGGCGCGTAGTCGACGCGGCCGACGAAGGACCAATCGTTGGCCAGCTCGTCGTTCCCCTGCTGGCGCGCGTTGCGCAAGTTGAGGCTCTCGTAGCCTTTGGCGTTGAGGCTGGTGATGCCGTACGCCTTGTAGTCGAGGCCGGGGATGATCTCGCCGAAGAGGCCGACGCCGTTGGCCCGCCACGTGGTTGGAATGAGCTCGGTTTCGACCGGCGGCCGGACGTTGCCGAAGTAGAAAGGCGGCTCGTGCACGGTGTTGATGAAGCCGATCGGGATCAGCATCAGGCCGGCGCGCACGTTGGCGTGTTGGTTGAGCAGGAAGTCGAGCGTGGCGAACTCCACTTCGGCCGCGCCGCCGCCGGCGGAGACGGTGTCTTCGGTGGTCGCGTGCTCGAATTCGATCTCTGAGTTGAACACCAACCAGTCGTTGAACTTGTAGCCGGCATAGAGCACGAAGCGCTCGAGATCGAAGGTGTTGGGTTGGCCGCTGTCTTTGTTGGTGACGATGGCGAAGTTCGCTTCGCCGTAGCCGCCGATCGAGAGGCCGCGCGGAATGCCGTAGACCTTCGACGCGCCGGGGCCGAGACCGTACTGGCCTTTCAGCTCCTGCGTCTCCGGCAAGATGAGGAAGTCGCGAATCTTGCGTATCTCTTCGGTGAGGATGCCCTGGCGTCGCTCGACTTCCTCGACGCGTGCGGGCTCGCTACCGGCCACGGCCGTTGCCGGTGACGGGGCCGCCGCCGGCGCGGGCGCTGCCGGGGCGGGG
>Ga0265314_10000951_pt1 | contig 34010 bp, 33 predicted proteins | sample 4126metaG_FD_203106 | JGI IMG/M metagenome (GOLD analysis project Ga0265314, IMG submission 203106) | Rhizosphere microbial communities from Carex aquatilis grown in University of Washington, Seatle, WA, United States - 4-1-26 metaG | ecosystem: Host-associated > Plants > Roots > Rhizosphere >...
GCCGCCGTCGACGGCCACCTGAGCATCTGGAAGCTCGACCCGAACAACAAGTCGACGGCCCCGGTCCAGCTCACCAAGCCGAGCGCGGGCAACGACGAATCCCCGGCCTGGTCGCCCGACGGCAGCCAGATCGCGTTCGACAGCACTCGCGACGGGACCGACCGGATCTACCTGATGAACCCCGACGGCTCGAACATCCACGCCGTCACCCCGACCTCGCTGGCCGCCGCCTGGCCGGCCTGGTCGCCGGACGGCAGCCAGCTGGTGTTCCAGGTCACCAAGGGCAGTGACACGGACCTGTACCTGATGCCGTCCGATGGCTCGGCGGCGCCGGCCGACCTGACCAAGGACTCCAGCCACCCGAGCTTCGACGCGGCCTGGTGGTGAGCGCCTGATGCCAGCCACCGTCGAGCTCGTCAATACCTCGGTCGTCGTGGCCCCCGGCAACGCCGTCACGGCCACGATCCGGATCCGCAACACCGGCCGGATCGTCGACGAGTTCACCCTCGCCCCGGTCGGCGAGTTCGCCGCCTGGATGACCGTTGCGCCGGCCAGCCTGCCCCTCTTCCCCGATGCCAGCGGCGAGGTCCGGGTCACCTTCCAGCCGCCGCGGGCGAGCACCCCGGGGGCCGGCTCATACCCGTTCGCGGTCAGGGTCCGGTCGCGTGAGGATGCCGCCTTCTCGTACGTCGCCGAAGGGCGGGTCCAGGTCCAGCCCCTGCTCGAGGTCAGCGCCCGGATGACGCCCCGGACGTCGAGCGGCGGCCGCCTGTCGCGGACGGGCAGCCACCGGGTCGAGATCGACAATGCGGGCAACGTGCCGGCCACGGTCGACCTGTCCGGCGGCGACCCCGACGAGCGGCTCAGCGTCCAGCCCGAGCAGCCCCGGGTGGTCGTGCCGCCGGGCGGCAGCACGGTCGTGCGCGTCCAGGTCAAGGCCCGCAAAGGGATGCTCCAGGGCAGCGCGATGACGATCCCGTTCCAGGTCGTCGTGGCCCCCGCCGGCGCTGCTCCGGTCATCCTCGACGGCTCGCTCAATCAGCGGGCCCTGTTGCCGTCGGGCATGGGCCAGGTCCTGATCGCGATCGTGCCCCTCCTCGTGGTGGCGTTCATCGCCAAGACCGTCATCGACAACGTGACCAAGTCCAACGCCGCGGCCAGCCAGTCGCCGGTCGCCCTGGCCAGCGCAACCCCGGCACCGACGCCCAGCCCGAGCCCGACGCCCGCCCCCAGCGCCACGCCCGCGCCGACCCCAAGCCCGACGATCGCGATCCCCGTCGCCGACGCGACATTCCGGGGCCTGGGCCTGTTCGATCCGGCCGGCCAGGGCAACCCGTCTGCGACGTTCGGCTTCAAGGTCGACGGCGGCGGCCTGATCGACGCCAAGGCGCTCGTCGCCAGCGGCCCACTCAAGATCTGCATCGGCCAGCAGGGGCACACGCCGACCTGCGGCACGGGTGCGACGGGCCTCGAGGTCAAGAAGGCCACGACGGCGGCCGGGACCTGGACGGTGAGCCTGGTCGGGGCAAGCGACGGGGCCTCCTCGACGGTCGACTTCGAGCTGCGCTACCCGGCTGCGTCACCATCGCTCGAGATCAGCGGCATCCCCTTCGCCGGCTCGATGGCCAAGACCGGGCTGGACCTGACGATGGTCGCCACGGCATCCGGCGCGCTCAGCCTGAACGCCAGCTGGGGCGTCACCCGGCCCGACCCGAACGTCGTCCTTTCGCCCTTCAGCTCCTGGGACCTGCGCTTCCTGAACGTCGCCCAGCCGGGAACCCCGATCACGGCGACCGGCGACAACGCGACCAGCGCCACGGCGCCGGCCAACTTCATGCTCCCGCCGAACGCCTACGACCTGACCCTGACCAGCCGCAACTCGACCAACGACCTGGTCCTGGACGGGACGGTCGCCTGGCCCTAGGGCCGAACGGGCCGCTAGCGATCCCGTTCGGCGGCTGAGACCAGGGCGGCCTGCGCCGCGGCCAGCCGCGCGACGGGCACCCGGAACGGCGAGCAGGAGACGTAGTCGAGGCCGATCCGCTCGCACTTGGCGATCGATTCCGGGTCGCCGCCGTGCTCGCCGCAGATTCCCAGCTCGAGGTCGGGCCGGGTCGCCCGGCCCTTGTCGACGGCAATCTTCATCAACCCGACGACGGCATCGTCGAGGGTCTGGAACGGATTCGCCGGCAGGATCTTGTCCTCGACGTACTTGAGCAGGAAGCCGCCCTCGGCGTCGTCGCGGCTGTAGCCGAAGGTCATCTGGGTGAGGTCGTTGGTGCCGAAGCTGAAGAACGCCGCGTCGGCCGCGATCAGGTCGGCGGTCAGGGCTCCACGCGGGACCTCGATCATCGTCCCGAACTTGTAATCGAGGGTCACCCCGGCCTTGCCCGCCACGGCCTGTGCCTCGGCCTCGAGGATCCGCTTCGTGGCCGACAGCTCGTTCACGTGGCCGACGAGCGGGATCATGATCTTGGCGATCGGATGGCCGCCCGCCCGGGTGACTGCGATCTGGGCATTGAGGATGGCCCGGGTCTGAATCTTCACGAAGTCGGGGATCATCAGGCCCAGCCGGCAGCCGCGCAGACCGAGCATCGGGTTCTGCTCGCGCATCGACTCGACGACAGCCAGGACCTCGCGCGCGCGGGTGTACTCGGGGTCGTTCTCGGGCGTGCCCCGTTCGCGCAGCTCGGTCACCTCGACGAGCAGGTCGTCGTGGTTGGGCAGGAACTCGTGGAGCGGCGGATCGATCAGGCGGACCACGACGGGCAGGCCGTCCATCGCCTTGAAGATGCCCTCGAAGTCGCCCTGCTGGAGGACCTCGAGCTTGCCCATCGCGGCGTCGAAGCGAGCCACGATCGCCAGCTCCTCGGCGCTCAGCTCTTCGCCCGCGTCGCGGCGCGCCTTGGCCCGGGTGGCGGCATTGGCGACCAGGATCGCGCCGCGCACGATCTCGAGCCGCTCGCCCTCGCGGAACATGTGTTCGGTCCGGCACAGGCCGATGCCCTGGGCGCCGTAGGAGCGGGCCAGGGCGGCCTCCTCAGGCTTGTCGGCGTTGGTCCACACCCCGAGCCGGCGGATCCCGTCAGCCCAGTCGAGGATCGTGCGCAGGTTGGGCTGGTCCTCGAAGCGAGCGGAGACGGTGGGCATCGAGCCCAGGAAGACTTCGCCGGTCGAGCCGTCGACGCTGATCCAGTCGCCCTCCTTGAACGTGACCCCGCTCTCGATGCTGTGGGCGGTCCCGGCGGCATAGTCGACGACGAGCTCGGCGCAGCCGGCCACGCACGGCTTGCCGATCTGGCGGGCGACGACCGCGGCATGGGAGGTGGCGCCGCCCCGGGCGGTGAGGATGCCCTGGGCGACGGCCATCCCGTGGAAGTCGTCGGGCGATGTCTCGATCCGGACCAGGACGACCTTCTCGCCCCGGCCGACCCAGGCCACCGCGTCATCGGCCGAGAAGACGGCCCGGCCGACCGCCGCCCCGGGCGAGGCGTTCAGGCCCCGGGCGATCCGGGTCGCGCTGGCTCGCGCGGCCGGGTCGTACTGGTCGCGCAGGAGCTGGTCGACATGGGCGGGCTCGATCCGGCCGATCGCCTCTTCCCTGGTGATCACGCCCTCGCCGACCATGTCGACCGCGATCTTCACGGCCGCCGCCGCGGTGCGCTTGGCGCTCCGGGTCTGGAGCATGTACAGGCGGCCACGCTCGATCGTGAACTCGAGGTCCTGGACGTCGCGGTAGTGGCGCTCGAGGCGCTCGGCGATCTGCTGGAACTCGGCGTAGGCCTGGGGCAGGTCGCGGGCGAGGTTGCTGATCTCCTGGGGCGTCCGGATGCCGGCCACGACATCCTCGCCCTGGGCGTTGGTCAGGTACTCGCCGTAGAGCACCTTCTCGCCAGTGTTCGGATCGCGGGTGAAGGCGACCCCGGTGCCGGAGTCGTCGCCCATGTTGCCGAAGACCATGGTCACGATGTTCACCGCCGTGCCCAGATCGTGGCTGATCTTCTGGTTCTCGCGATAGTCGTGGGCGCGCTTGCCGAACCAGGACGCGAAGACGGCCTTGATCGCCAGGTCGAGCTGGTCGAGTGGATCGCTGGGGAATTCGCGGCCGGTCTCGGCCTTGACGATCCGCCTGAACTCCTCGCTGACGTGCTGAAGGGCGTTGGCGTCGAGGTCGGTGTCCTGCTTCGCGGCGTGGATCGACTTGGCGTGGTCGAGGGCCTCGTCGAACTTCTCGCCATCGACGCCCATCACGATCCGGCCGAACATCTGGATGAAGCGCCGGTAGGCGTCCCAGCCGAAGCGCTCGTTGCCGGTCAGCGCGATCAGGCCGTGCAGGGTGTGCTCGTTGAGGCCCAGGTTGAGGACCGTGTCCATCATCCCGGGCATTGAGAACTTGGCGCCCGAGCGGACCGAGACCAGGAGCGGGTTGGCCGAGTCGCCGAAGCCCTTGCCACTCAGGTGCTCGACTTCCTTGACCGCGTCGAGGACGTCCTGCCAGAGGCCTGCCGGAAGCTGCTCGCCGGCCGCGAAGTAGTCGTTGCAGGCTTCGGTCGTGATCGTGAATCCGGGCGGCACCGGCAGGCCGGCGATCGTCATCTCCGCCAGGCCGGCGCCCTTGCCTCCGAGCAGGTCGCGCATCGCCGCGCTGCCTTCGGCCCGACCGCCGCCCCAGGCATAGATGTAGCGCTTGGCGGCGACGTGGGCTCGATCGGTCGTGGCGGTCTCGGTCATCAGGGGTGGGGCTCCTTGAGGCGCCGCACGCATCGTGCGGGGCGTGTCGTGCGGGCGGTTGGCTCGATTGTACCCGTGGCCTGCCTGAGGCTCCGGTTGTGGATCGGTTGCAGGCAGGCCGGGCGCTGTCCGGACCCGAGGCGCCGTGCCTGGGCCAGAGGCAGCCGGACATCACGCACATTCTCGGGTCGCGGCCGGAATGCCCGAGACGACCGCACCGAGGCCTGGTTCCACCGCGTCCGTGCGCGGCTTGAGCGCGAAACCCGGCGGTCAGGCCGCTCCGAAGCCCGAACACGCGCCGCCGGCGCCGATTTGGATGATCGTGGCCGTCCGCCAAGAATGCCCGTCATCATCGGGCGGTCAACCAGGGGCGCGGAGCAGCTCGTCGAGCGAGGCTGTCGCAACGATCCCTTCGAGGCTACGGACGAGGTCCGCATTCAGGGTGACCAGCGCGTCGGCCTGGAGCTGGGTCAGGGCGACGTATTCGGCGTCGTAGGTCGAGGCCCAGCCAAGCCGGTCGGCGATCTCCCAGGCCCGCCGCCGGAGGACGCCGTCGCCCAGCAACCGGATTGGCAGCTTGTTGATCCAGGCCAGCCGCTCACGCGCGACGTCGGCCGGGATCTCCCCGCGCTGGACAGCCTCGTGGAGCGCCGAAAGGACCTGCGAGCGAAGGAGGGTCGGCGCCAGGAGCCCGTGCTCCGCCGGGATCGCGGTTGCAGACTTGGCCAGCTCGAGGAGAGCGCCGGCGTCCACGACGAACCTGGTCATCGGGCGTCGCGGACGCTGATGGAGGTCGTCGAAACCAGCTCGAGCTGGCTCTTCAGGTGGTCAAGGATTCCTTGGAAAAAGGCCTGGAGACCCTCCGCAGAACCCCGGCGTTCGTCCGTCTCGGAGGTCCAGGTGACGGTCGACACTGACGGCCCGTCGGCGACGACGGAGATCATTGCCTCGGTCGCCGGAACCGCCTCGTTCGTAGCGTTGGCCTCGCCGGCGAGCGCGTAGGTGTAGGAACGCCCGATTTCGTCGAGGCGCACGAGGCGATGCCTCACGACGCTGCTCCCAAGCTGGAAGGCGCGGACATCGCCGTCAAGCTCCAACGAATGCGCGTTCGGGATCCAGCCCACATCGCCGAAGTCGCCGATCACGCCCCACACGACGTCAGCCGGCCTCTCGATCGTCACCTCGGCCCGTGCAGCCACCGCGCTTGACCTCCTGGACTGTCCCGACACATACGCATGAAGCCGGACGCTGCAGGCACGTGTCGCACCGGGTGCGACAAACCGCCCCGTTCGACAGCAGATTAGTGGTCCGGGCCGCCGAGGTCAGGCCCGTTCATCCCGAGCCACGCTCAGCTCGGGATAAAGTCCCGCGTCGGCCGGCCTGCCCGCGCTCGATATCGAGCGCCTGGGCGGTCAGAGGTGCGTTTTGTCGCACCGGGCGCGACATTCAACGGCCGCTGAGCGAAGGAAAGGCCCGAGCCGAGAACCGCTAGTCGTCGTCGTTGACCGCCGGGTCGACACCCTCCGCGGCGGCCAGCTTGGGTTCCTTGCCCTTCGGCCAATAGAGCTCCTTGCGGATCGCCTCCTCGGCGAAGCCCAGGGATTGGAAGGTGGCGTCGGCGTTGAGGATCATGTCAGGGTTGCCGCAGATGTAGGCGATCGCGTTCTCGGGGGTAAGCCCGAACTCGCGGCAGACCGGCTCGATGATCGCCTCGACCCGACCCCAGCGGCCGGTCCAGTCGGCGTTGCGCGGGTCCGACGCTCGCGAGACGGTCGGGACGTAGGTCACCGGGAACCGTCCGTCGCGCTGCCAGCCCTCGACGAGGCGGCGATAGCCCAGCTCGTCCTGGTAGGAGACGCCGTTCAGGAACAGCACCCGCCGGGCGGCGCCGTCGATCAGCAGGGTCCGGATCATCGACACGAACGGGGCGTTACCGGTGCCCGACGAGATGAAGACGTGGGTCCGGGGATCGTCGGGCAGGAGGGTGAACTTGCCCTTCGGGCCGATCATCCGCATCCGGTGGCCGATCGGCAGCTCCCACAGCAACGGCGTGAACAGCCCGCCTTCGACGAGCCGGATGTACAGCTCGTAGCCGTCGGCAGCGGTCCGCGGCGACGAGGCAACCGAGTACGGACGCTGGATCATCCGGCCGCCGGCCAGGACCCCGATCGTCATGTACTGGCCGGGCTCGAAGGGCACCGGCTCGGCGTCGAAGCGGATCGTGAAGTAGGCCAGGCTGGACGTCTCATCGGAACGGGCGACGAGGGTGGCGTTGTACTGCGGCGCGTCCGCCTGGATCTGGCCTGGATCGATCATGTCGAGCATCTCAGCCTCCGGCCGCCGTTGTGTAGACCCACGCCCCGGCGGCGATCCCGAGGACGATCGCCAGGGCGGCCAGGATCAGCAGCCAGGCCGGCCGGATGTTCACGAATGCTCCTTGAGCAGGTTCTGCTTCGCCGCCGCGAACTCTTCGTCGGTCAGGTTGCCGGCCTGGTGGAGCGTCGTGAGCCGCTCGAGCTCGGCCACGAGGTCGCCGCCCGCTGCGCCGGTCGCGCCGGCCAGGCTCTGCAGCCCACCCGGGGTCATCACCATCGGGCCGACGATCCCCTTGGCCCGGGCCTCGGCAACGGTCTTGGCGACCTCCGACAGGAGCTCGTTCATGTCCACGTTCTTGCCGCCGGCCATCGCCGCGAACGGCGCCTGGATCGACGTCTCGAACGGGGTCCCGCTCGCGGTCGAGTCGTCGGTTCGGAGCGGATCGGAGGCATGCTTGAGTTCGTCGGCCGTGAACGACCGATCACCGAAGGTGAAGGACTGCTTCGGAGCCCCGGGTCGCATGGCCCACAGGGTCGTGAACAGGGGCACGATGCCCATCGCCTCGAACATCAGGCCCAGCAGGACGAAGACGAGGCCGCCACCCGACGAATCGACGCTCGGATCCGCCGGCGGGGCAATCCCCCACTGCAGGAAGTTGAAGCCCAGGCTGCAGAACAGGCCGGTCCAGGCCAGGCCCGGCAGGGTGGCGTAGATCCCGCCGACCTTCGTCCCGCCGGCGACCGCCAGGAACACGAAGCCGAGCCCGGCGAAGACCGCCAGGGGCAGGGTCCAGGTGCCGTCCGGGCAGGGTACGGCGATGACGTACGGCCCGCCGCTGGCGCACTGCCCGCCGACGTCGAGGACCGAGCGCATCCCCAGGAAGACGACCGTGACCGAGCCGGCGACGCCGGCCATGCCGAGCAGGAAGCCGGCGATCGCCAGCCACGGAGGCGAGTAGCGCGCCGGCGTCGTGATCATGGCCGGACCGCCGCCAGTCGCTCGAGGATCACCCGCTTGACGTGGTCCACGCCGACCCGTTCCTGGGTCATCGAATCGCGGTCGCGGATCGTGACGGCGCCGTCCTCCAGCGAGTCGACGTCGACGGTCACGCAGAACGGCGTGCCGATCTCGTCCTGGCGGCGATAGAGCTTGCCGATCGCCGCGGTGTCGTCATAGACGGCCATCACGTCGCGCTTCAGGTCGTCCTTGATCCGGTGGCACAGCTCGACGATCTCGGGCCGCTTCTTGAGCAGGGGCAGGACGGCCACCTTGTACGGCGCCAGGTCGGGATGGAGGGCCAGCGAGACGCGGGTCTCGCCCTTGACCTGCTCCTCGCGGTAGGCGTCGATCAGGAAGGTGAATGCCGCCCGGTCGGCACCGGCCGCGGTCTCCACGATCCAGGGGATGAAGTGCTCCTCGGTCGCCGGGTCGAAGTACTCGAGGTTCTGCCCGGAGGCGGCGGCATGGCGCGACAGGTCGAAGTCGCCCCGGTTGTGGACGCCCTCGAGCTCCTTCCAGCCGAACGGAAAGCGGTACTCGATATCGATCGCCTTCTTGGCGTAGTGGGCGAGCTCGTCGGGGGCGTGCTCCCGGAAGCGCAGGCGGCCCGGCGTCACGCCATAGGCCTCGTACCATGCCCGGCGGCGAGGCAGCCACTCGGCGAACGCCGCGGCGGCCGGCGGCCCACCGGGCGCCACGAAGTACTGCATCTCCATCTGCTCGAACTCGCGCATCCGGAAGACGAAGTTGCCCGGGCTGATCTCGTTCCGGAAGCTCTTCCCGATCTGGGCGATCCCGAACGGGATCTTCTTGCGGCTCGATTCGCGGACGTTCTTGAAGTTGACGTACGAGCCCTGGGCCGTCTCGGGCCGGAAGTAGACGATCGAACCTTCGTCCTGGACCGGGCCCATGTAGCTCTGGAACATCAGGTTGAACTGGCGCGGCGGCGAGAGCGGGCCGCCGTCGTTGGGGCAGATCAGGTGGAAGCGGGCGATCACCCCCGGATCGGCGAGGTCGGTCACGGTCAGCTGCTCGGCGCCGGGCAGCTCGTCAAGCCGGTAGCGCCGATGGCACGTCGCACATTCCACGAGCGGATCCGAGAACGAGCCGACGTGACCCGAGGTGACCCAGACCTGGGGGTGCATCAGGATCCCGGCGTCGAGGCCGACGATGTCGTCCCGATCCTGGACCATCGCCCGCCACCACGCCCGCTTGACGTTGTTCTTGAGCTCGACGCCGAGCGGGCCGTAGTCCCACACGGCATTGATCCCGCCGTAGATCTCCGAGCTCGGGAACACGAAGCCGCGCCGCTTGCTGAGCGACACGATCGTGTCCAGGCTGGCGATCGACGGGGCTACGTCATTCGGGTCGGACGCCTGCCCGTCCGCGGTCTCGGTCACGGCCTCGGTCATCTGGCGAGTCTAGCCGAGCCGCAGGCGGGTGGGCCTGATCCGGATCGGGTCGGGGTAGTCGTGCGAGAACGATTCGGGCGTCCAGCCGTAGCCCGAGATGAGGCCGGTGTACTTGGCCACGTAGGCCGGGATCGCCGATGCGGGCGGTGCGCCGGGCTCGATCCGGGCCAGGCCCTCGAAGGTCACGATCCCGTCGCCCTGGTCATCGCTGTTGAGGTGGACCGACACGTTGGCGTTGGCGGCGATGTTCCGGGCCCGCGGGGCGCCGGCCCGGCTGTACACCTGGAACTCACCGTCGGACCACAGGAACCAGACCGGCGAGCTCTGCACCCGGCCGTCGGCGGTGACCGTCGTGAGCCAGGCGATCAGCTCGGTCTCGAGGCGCGCGATCAGCGCGCGACCGGCTTCGGTCGCGGGATCGGGGATCGGGATGTCGGCGGTCATCGCTGGATCTCCGCTGGCTGGCCGGCGCTGCGCTCGGGCGGACCGGCTCGGACGAGGTCGAGGAAGGGCAGCGACCGGGCGTCGCGCTCGAGGCTGATCCGGACGAAGTCGCGCATCGCGGCCTCCACCTCGCGCTCGGCCCGGAGCGGAACGCGCAGCCCGGCGATCGCGGCGATGTCGAGGCGCTGGTAGGCCTTGAGCAGCTTCAGGGCCTCGAGGCTGAGGCCGGTCCGATCGGCCGGCGGGCCCTGGTCGCGCTGGCACAGGACGCCGCCCAGGGGCGGCACCCAGCGGAACGTGTCGCTCGGCTCGAGCATCCGGTCGCATTCAACGCAGCGGTCGACCTCGGGGCGCATGCCCAGCTCGTCGGTCAGGTGCATCTCGAACCAGCGCGCCACCCGGCCGGGCTCCATGCCCGCGTCGAGGAGCTCGTAGGCGCGCTTCAGAAGGAGGTAGATCGGCTCGGCCGGATGGCGCTCCTCGAGCGAGCGATCGGCCAGCTCGGCCAGGTACCAGGCCGTCGCGGTCGCCTCGAGCGAGTCACGCAAGGCGAGCCAGGCGTGGCCGACGCTGACCTGGGTGACGACGTCGAAGGTCCGGCCGTGGGCCAGCTGGAGGTGCAGCTCGGCGAACGGCTCGACGCTGCCGCCCAGCCGGCTCGTCGGCCGCCGGACGCCCTTGGCAATCGCCTTGACCTTGCCCTCGTAGGGCGTGATCAGGGTCAGGACCCGATCGGCCTCGCCCAGGTCGAAGCGCGACAGGACGATCGCATCGGTCGACCACAGGCGCTTGAGGGGCATGGCTTCACGGTAGCATCGGCGGCTCGAGGGCGGGTGACGCCAACCCGCTACCGGGAGCGGGCAGGTTTGCGTGTACACTCGTCGGGCGATGAGAGCGACCAGCCCAGGGCTCGATCCCGCCATCCTGATTGCCGCCACCGAAGATGAGATCCTGCGCCTCGTCGGCGACCGGGACCCATCGACCCGCGGCCTGTACGAGATGGTCCGCTACCACCTCGGCCTCGACGGCAGCGGCTCGGCGGGCAAGCGGATGCGGCCCCTCCTCGGACTGCTGGCCTACGCCTCGATCACCGGCGAGTACGAGCCGGCCCTGCCCGGGGCGGCCGCCGTCGAGCTGGGCCACAACTTCAGCCTGATCCACGACGACATCGAGGATGCCGACGTCGAGCGCCGCCACCGGCCCACGCTGTGGTCGCTGTACGGCATTCCCCAGGCGATCAACACCGGCGATGCCGTCTTCGTGCTCAGCCGGATCGCCCTCCACCGGCTGACCGAGCTGGGCTTCAGCGACCACAAGGTCCTGCGCCTGATGCGCCTCTACGACGAGACCTGCCTGGCCCTGTGCGAGGGCCAGTACATCGACATCTGGACCTCGACCCACGAGGATCCGATGACCGTCGAGCTGTACTTCGACATGATCGGGCGCAAGACCGCCGCCCTGATCTCGGCGGCGATCGAGGCCGGCGCCCTGCTGGCGACCGACGACGAGGACGTGATCGCCCGCTACCGGGCTTTCGGCTGGGCCCTCGGCCTCGCCTTCCAGCTCAACGACGACCTGCTCGGGATCTGGGGCGCCCAGCAGGCGACCGGCAAGGAGCCGTCGGACCTCGCCCGCCACAAGAAGACCCTGCCGGTCCTGTACGCCCTCGAGAACGGGTCGGCCGATGAGCGTCAGCGGCTGGCCACGCTGTACGCGACGACGACGCCCAGTCCGGCCGAGGTCGCCGAGGCCGTCGCGATCCTGGAACGGACCGGCGCCCGCGACTACACCCGCGACCAGGCCCGGCGCTACCGCGACGAGGCGCTGGCCGAGCTGGACGCGGCCGGTGTCGTGCTGCCCGAGGCCCGGGCGGCGCTCGAGTCGATCATGGTCCGGGTGATCAGTGCCTGACCCAGCGGCCGGGCAGGTCATCGACCCACGCACGATCCAGCTGCGCGAGATCACCGACGCAAACCGGGCCGCGGTCCTCGGCCTCCAGGTCGACCCCGACCAGGAGCAGTTTGTCGCGTCGGTCGCCGACTCGCTCGACGAGGCCGCATCGACGCCGGAGGGCAGTCCCTGGTACCGGGCGATCTACGCCGGCGACGAGCCGGCCGGCTTCGTGATGCTCAGCTGGGCCGCCACCCCGACGGCCGAGATCATCGGGCCGTGGTTCCTGTGGCGGCTGCTGATCGACAGGCGCCACCAGCGTCGCGGAATCGGCCGGGCGGCCCTGGCCCAGGTCGTCGAGCTGATCCGGGCGGAAGGCGCCAGCGAGCTGCTCACCAGCTACCACCCTGGCCAGGGCGAGCCGTGGCCGTTCTACGAGCGCCTCGGCTTCCGGCCGACCGGCGCGATCGACCATGACGAGATCGTCCTCAGCCTCGACCTCCGCGTTTCGGATGCGACCGCGGGCAACCCCGCGCCGGCCTGAGGCTGCGCCTCAGCGATCGTCCTCGTCGCCGGCCGAATCGTCGTCCGGGTCGCGCTGGCGGACGGCCAGGACCTTGCCCACCCGCCGCCCGTCGGTGGTCTCGACGGTCAGCTTCAAGCCGTCGAGCCGGACTTCGTCGCCCGGCCGGGGCACGTGGCCGAGGCGATGGAAGATCAGCCCGCCCACGGTGTCGTACTCGTCCTCATCCTCGAGCGGGATCGTGATGTCGAACGTCTCGCCCAGCTCGTCGACGTCGACCCGGCCGTCGATCCGGGCTTCGTCGGCGGACAGCCGGACGATCATCGGCTCCTCGACGTCGTACTCGTCCTGGATCTCCCCCACGATCTCCTCGAGGAGGTCTTCGATCGTCAGCAGGCCGGCGGTCCCGCCGTACTCGTCGAGCACGATCGCGATATGGACCTTGCGCCGCTGGAACTCGTGGAGGAGGTCGTCGATCGACATCGACTCGGGCACGAAGAGGGGCGTGCGGAGCAGCGAGCGGACCGTCGGCCGGGCGTCGGCCTCAACCTTGAGGACCGGCAGGAGGTCCTTGGCATAGATGATCCCGAGGACTTCGTCGATCGACTCCTCGTAGACCGGCACCCGGCTGTGGCCTTCCTCGACGATCAGGTCGATCGCCTCGTCGAGCGTCGCCGAGACGGGCAGGGCGACCATCGCGATGCGGGGCACCATCACCTCGTGCAGGCGCCGATCGCCGAGCTCGATGACCGCGTTGATCATCTGTTCCTCTTCAGCCTCGAGGATGCCCTGCTCGCCGCCGCGCTCCACGATCAGCTTGAGCTCCTCGGAGGTCATCTGGGCCTCGCTGGCCGGCTTCACCCCGATGAGCCGGGCGATCGTCGCGGTCACCCGGGTCAGGAACCACACGATTGGGCTGAGCACCCGGGCGATCCACTCGAACGGACCGGCGACCACGATCGACAGGCGCTCGGCATAGGCCAGCCCGATCGACTTGGGCACGAGCTCGCCGAAGACGATCGTGAACAGGGCCAGCAGGATCGTCACGATCAGCAGGGCGATCCCGTCGGCGCTGCCGCCGATCGCCGGGAGGTTCCGGAGCAGGCCGGCCAGCTCGATGCTCAGGTTGACGGCCGCGTAGGCCGAGGCGAAGAAGCCCAGGACGGTCAGCCCAAGCTGGGCAACGGCCAGGAACCGACCCGGGTCGTCCTTGAGCCGGCGCACCCGCCGAGCGCCGTTGTTGCCGTCCTCGGCGAGCTGGTCGAGGCGGCTGCGCCGGACCGAGATGATCGCGATCTCGGCCGACACGAAGAACCCCTCGAGAAGGGTGAGGATGACGATCACCAGCAGCTCGAGGACGATGTTCACGCCGGCGACCTCTGGTCGGGCGGCTCGTCGGGCTCGGGCCGTGGGTCGCGCAGGCGGGCCGGGACGCCGACCGCCAGCTTGCCCGCCGGGACGTCGCGGTTGACGACCGCCCCGGCACCCGTCCGGGCACCCGCTCCCAGCTCGACCGGGGCGATCAGCATCGTGTCGACGCCGATGAACGCGTCGGGCCCGATCGTGGTCCGCTTCTTGCGCTTGCCGTCGTAGTTGGCGGTGATCGTGCCCGCCCCGATGTTCGTCCGGGCGCCCACCTGGGCGTCGCCGATGTAGCTCATGTGGTGCTGCTGGACGCCGGCCTCGAGGCGGCTGTTCTTGACTTCGGCGTAGTTGCCCAGCTTGGCCCCGGTTCCGATCGAGCTGCCCGGCCGGAGGTGGGCAAACGGGCCGATCTGGACGGCATCCTCGACCTCCGACGACTCGAGGACGCTGGCCAGGATCCGGCAATCGCGGCCGATCGTGGTATCGAAGACCTGGCTGCCGCTGCCGATCAGGGTGCCCTCGGCGATCCGGGTCGAGCCCCGCAGGATCACGTTGGGCTCGAGGGTCACGTCGGCGGCCAGGACGACCGATGCGTCGACGTGGGCGGTGGTCGGGTCGAGCATCGTCACCCCGGCCAGGAGGTGGCGCTCGTTGATCCGGGCCTGCATCGCGAAGGTCGCCTCGGCCAGCTGGGCCCGGTCGTTGATTCCGTCGAGGGTGCCGTCGTCGCCGACCTGGATCGAGCCGATCGAGCGGCCGTCGGCCCGGGCGAGGGCCACGAAGTCGGTGATGTAGATCTCGCCGGTGACCGGCGACGGGCGCAGGTCGGCGATCCGGGCCGCGACCCAGGCGGCGTCGAAGGCATACAGGCCGCTGTTGATCTCCTCGATCTCGAGCTCATCCTCGGTGGCGTCCTTGGCCTCGACGATTCGCTCGATCTCGTCGTCCTCGTCGCGCACGATCCGGCCCAGCCGGCCGGGATCGGCGGTGATCACGCTGATCAGCGAGACCGCGGCCGACGAGGCCCGGTGGGCGGCGAGCAGCGCCTCGAGCAGGTCGGCCTCGACGAGGGGCACGTCGCCCGACAGGACGAGCAGCTCGCCAGCCGGGGCACCCGGCGCCGTCTGGAGCTCGGCCAGCGCCGCGGCCAGGGCATCGCCGGTGCCCCGTGGCTGGGCCTGCCGGGCGGTGTCGGCGCGTGCCGCGACGGCCGTCCGGACGGCCTCGACCGGCGGCGACCAGACGACCAGCGGCCGGGCGCCGGTCGCCAGCTCGGCGGCGTCGAGGACGTAATCGATGAGCGGCCGGCCGCAGATCGGGTGGAGGACCTTGGGCAGGCGCGACTTCATTCGCGTGCCGAGCCCCGCGGCGAGGACGATTGCCCGTGTGCGCGCGAGCTTCGGTTGAGGTGTCATGCGTTGGGCGGAGCGTAGGGGCCGCTGCGCGGGAGTGTCAACCAAACCAGCCGGCCCGGATCAGGCCGGCTTGACCGCGATCGCCTCGATCTCGACCCGAGCGCCCTTCGGCAAGGCGGCCACCCCGATCGTCGAGCGGGCGGGCGGCGGATCGGGCATGTACGTGGCGTAGACCGCGTTCATCGCCGGGAAGTCGTCGATGTCGACCAGGAAGACGGTGGTCTTGACCACGTCGGCCATCGACCGGCCGGCGGCGGCCAGGACCGCGCCCAGGTTGTCCAGGACGCGCGCGGTCTGGGCTGCGATGTCGCCCTCGACGATCACCCCGGTTGCCGGGTCGAGGTGGATCTGGCCGGAGCAGAAGAGGAGCTCGCCGGCGGCGATCGCCTGGCTGTAGGGCCCGACCGCAGCCGGGGCGTTGGTGGTCGCGATCGCGGTGCGGTCCATGGCTGGTCCTTCCTCGGGTCTAGGCGTCGGCCGGCGGCCGGCTGACGATCGTGGTCGCGGCGACGAACGGCGGTCCGTCGCCCGGCGCCGCCAGGGTCCGGCCCTCGATCGCGGCGCGAACGACGAGCTCGGCGGCCTGCGCCTCTGCCAGGGAAGGATAGAGGACCCACAGGGCCGGTCCCGAGCCGGACAGCCCGATCGGCCGGCCGGTCAGCCGGGCGAGGGCCCGCCGGAAGGGCACCAGCGCGGGCTCGACCGCGGCGCTGGCCGGCAGCAGGTCGTTGGCCGAGGCCAGGATCCCCGCCCGGTCGTGGAGAGTCCCGGCCGTCAGCCCCCGCTGGAGCTCACCGGCCAGGTGATCCGAGGTCAGTCGGGTGGCGCCGTTGATCGCGACCCCGCTGGCGGCGTAGGCGGCGAAGACGGCCGGCGTCGGAAGCGCGATCCGGGGCACGACCAGCAGGATCCCCGGTGCCTCGCCCCGGATCGCGCCGGGCAGCGCCGTCACCCGCTCGCCGCGACCTTCGACCAGGGCCAGGCCGGCGGCCTCGAAGAAGGGCACATCGGAGCCCAGCTGGGCGGCCGCTCGCAGGCGCTCCTCGGCGCTCAGGACGCTGTCGCCGCCGGCGTCCCAGGCCTCGAGCGCGCCGTCAAAGGCGGCGGCCGCGTCGCTGCTGCCACCGGCCAGGCCCGCCGCGATCGGGATTCGCTTCTCGAGACGGGCCGCCAGCGCCGGTGCCGGCCGCGCGCCGCCGATCGACCGCCGGGCGGCCGCGATCGCCCGCAGGACCAGGTTGTCGGCCGTCGGGCCGAGGGCGACCCGGTCCAGGCCGGGGCCCGAGACGTGGAGGGTGTCGTGGTCCCCGGTCGCGGGCGCCAGCGATAGCCGGTCGGCCAGCCCAAGGGGAGCCATGATCGTGTGCAGGGCATGGAAGCCGTCCGGCCGCCGGCCGATGACCGCCAGGGTCAGGTTGAGCTTGGCCGGCGCCAGGCGCACGACCGGTGCCAGGCGGTTGAGCGGATCGCTCACGAGCGGGCCGCCCGGTCCGCAGCCCTGTCAGCCCTGCGCCCGCGCTCGTCGCTGCCGATCGGCCCGAGCGTCTCGAGCAGGCGCAGCCATTCGCCCACGGCCAGGGTCTGCGGCCGCCGGTCGGGCGCGATGCCAGCCTCCGCGAGGGCCGCCGTGATCCGCTCGCCGGGCAGCGGCAGCTGCCGGGCCAGGACGTTGTGGATCATCTTGCGCCGCTCGCGGAAGGCGGCCTGGACGAGGCGCCACAGGGCGTCCTCGGCGTCCGGCGCCAGGCGGTCGTCCTCGGCGAAGGGCTCGATCGCGATCACCGCCGAGTCGACGGCCGGGACCGGCTCGAAGGCCGACGGCGGCACTCGCCGGACGATCCGGACGGTGGCGTGGTACTGGACGAAGACCGACAGGTAGCTGAGGCCACCGGGCCTGGCCGCGATTCGCTCGGCGACCTCGCGCTGGACCATCAGCACCAGCCGGCGCGGCCGGGGCGGCTGGCCCAGCAACCGGTGCAGGATCGGGCTGGTGATGTGGTACGGCAGGTTGGCGACGACGTCGTACGGCTGAGGCACGAGACGGGTCAGCGCCTGGTCGAGGGCGTCACCCTCGATCAGCCGCAGCGAGCCCGGGCCGGCCTGGCCCAGGACCGCCGCGAACCGCTGGCGCAGGAACGCGGCGAGCCCGGCGTCGAGCTCGACCGCGGTGACCTCCGCCCCGGCCTCGAGCAGGCCGGCGGTCAGGAAGCCGAGCCCGGGCCCGATCTCCAGGACGCCGCCGCCTGGACGCGGGTCAGCCTCGGCCAGGATCGCCTCGAGGACGTCGACGTCGACCAGGAAGTTCTGGCTGAGCGAGTGGCGGGCGTGGAGGCCGGCCTCGCGCAGGGTCCGCTGGATCCGGGCCGGATCGACCCGGACCGGACCGCTGCCACTCACGTCCCGGCCGATGACAGGGGCTCGGGACCGGGCAGGGCCGACGGCAGGGCCAAGGGCAGGTTGGGCCGGGCGTCGAGGTCCAGCCCCGAGCGAATGCCGGCCAGGAAGCGGCGGGCCCCGGCGGCGCCGATCATCGCCCCGTTGTCGGTGCACAGCCCCGGCCGCGGGACGTGGAGCGGCACGCCCAGCTCGGCCGCGTCGGCGGCCAGCCGGTCGGCGAGGACCCGGTTTGCCGCGACGCCGCCGCCGACGACGATCGAGCGGGCACCGACCGCCCTCGCCGCCCGCAGGGTCTTGCGGGCCAGGACGTCGATCACCGCGTCCTGGAAGCCCCATGCCAGCTCGGCCACGACCTCGGGCGGCAAGGGCGTATCGGCCGGTGCATCGGCCAGGCCGGCCTCGGCCCGGGCCGCGTCGACGATCCGGCGAGCGGCGGTCTTCAGGCCGCTGAAGCTGAAGTCGTAGCTGTCGCCCAGCCAGGCCCGCGGAAAGCGGACGTCCCGGCTGCCGGCACCGGCCGCCGCGCGCATGATGGCCGGGCCGCCGGGGTAGCCCAGCCCGAGCAGCCGGCCGACCTTGTCGAAGGCCTCCCCCGCCGCGTCGTCGACCGTCTGGCCGAGCAGCCGGTAGTCGCCGTGATCGCGCATCTCGGCCAGGAAGGTGTGCCCGCCCGAGACGACCAGGGCGACCAGCGGGAAGATCGGCTCGGCCCGCTCGGCCTCGCCCGGATCGAGCAGCCAGGCGGCCTCGACGTGGCCGTCGAGGTGGTTGACCCCGACCAGCGGCTTGTCCTTGACGTAGGCCAGGGCCTTGGCGAAGTTCAACCCGACGAGGAGCGAGCCGGCCAGGCCCGGGCCGTACGTGGCGGCGACCGCGTCGACATCGCTCCAATCAGCGCCGGCGTCCTGCCAGGCGGCGTCGAGGACCGGCACGATCCAGCGCAGGTGGGCCCGGGCGGCCACCTCGGGCACGATCCCGCCGGTCTGGGCATGGAGGGCGACCTGGCTGGCAACGACGTTGGCATGGATCCGGCGGCCGCCCTCGACCAGGGCGATGCCCGTCTCGTCGCAGCTCGATTCGATCGCCAGGATGAGCGGACCGCTCATTGCCCGCGATCCATGCCCGGCGCGGGCCGCTCCAGCTTGACCGGCAACGGTGCCGTCTCGAGGGCCGCCCGGCGCTCGGCCAACCGGGCGGTCATCTCCGGCGCGCGGAGCGGCTCGGTGGTCATGATCAGGGCGTCCTCGTTGTTGTCGCTGTAGTAGCGCGGCCGGATCCCGACCGGCCGGAAGCCGTATTTCTCGTACAGCCGCCGGGCGGGCAAGTTCGAGAGTCGGACCTCGAGAGTTGCCTCGGTCGCCCGCCGGTCGAGGGCCAGGTCGAGGAGGGCGATCAGGAGCCGCTCGCCGAGGTGGTTGCGCCGCCAGGCAGGGTCGATCGCGAAGGTCGTGACGTGGGCCTCGTCGACCATCAGCCACAGGCCGGCGAAGCCGGCGATCTCGTCGCCGACGCGGACGACCAGGTAGTGGGCCAGCTTGTTCGTCTCGAGCTCGGTCCGGTAGGCGTTGGCCGGCCACGGCGCCGAGAACGCGGCGCGCTCGATGGCCTGGATCACCGGCAGGTCGTCGAGGCGCATCGGCTCGACGGCCACCCTCAGCGGGGGTCGCGCGACCATTCGATCGACCCTCCTTCTGTGGTCACGCCGCGGGGCAGGCTGACGTATTCGGGCACCAGCCGGGCGAGGTCGTCCGCGTCGCCGGCCGCCAGGCGCGCCGCCGCCAGGCGCAGCAGGCTGGCCCCCAGCCGGGCCCGGGCCGCGACGCCCCGGCCGAGGGCGTCGGCCGGGGCCCGGCCCTCGAGATCGACGGCCAGCAGCTCCACCCCGGGCGCGATCCCGGGCTCGGTCCCGGCGGGCAGGAGCACGGTCCGGCCGTCGGCGACGAGGACCCGGTCGCGCGGACCGGCCGGCAGGAGCAGCGCTCGACGGCCGGGGGCAAGCCCATCGGACAGGCCGGCCATCAGGGCCAGTCCGGTGGGCACGCCGATGATCGGCAGGCCGAGGGCGTGAGCCAGGCCCTTGGCCGTGGCCAGCCCGACCCGCAGTCCGGTGAATGCGCCGGGCCCGGTTCCGACCACGATCCCGCCCAGGTCGGACGGCCGCAGGCCGGCGGCCGCCAGCAGCCCGTCGATCGCCGCCAGGAGCTCCTCGCCGTGGCGCTGGCCGGCGGGCCAGGTGGCGATGGCGGGCTCCCCGGGCCGCTCGAGGGCCACGACCGCCTCGCTGGTCGCGGTGTCGATCGCCAGCAGCGGGCCGCGCAGCGTTGCCAGAATGCCGGGCATCACGGGATCGCCGCCAGGTAGCGCGCGAGATCGGGCGCGGTCGCCGTCAGCCGGATCGTGCGCGGCTCGTCGCCGGATCCGCTGAAGTGAACGTCGAGGCGGTCGGCGGGCAGGGCGGGCCCGAGTCGCTCGGCCCATTCGACGAGGGTCAGCCCGGCTGCCTGGCGCTCGTCGAGCAGGCCGCCGCTCAGTGCATCCGACGCGTCGTCGAGGCGGTACAGGTCCAGGTGGAAGAGGGGCAGGCGGCCCTCGTATTCGGCCATCAGGACGTAGCTCGGCGAGTTGATCGTGGCGGTCACGCCCAAACCCGCGCCGAAGCCCTTGGCGAACTGGGTCTTGCCTGCGCCGAGCTCGCCCTCGAGGGCGACCAGGTCACCGGCCCGGGCGACCCGGGCGAGGGCCGCGGCAAGGGCCTGGGTCGCCTCGGGCGAGGCGCACACGACCTCGCGCACGACGCTTGCTGACGGGCTGGCCGTCGGCTTGGCTGGCATGGGCCGAGGGTACCCGAACCGTTTGCGCCGGGTCCGCTCAGCTGAACCGCTCGAGGTCGGCGAGGGGCACGATCACGAACGCCCCGTCGTCAAGCTCGATCGTGGCCGCCTCGAGATGGACCCCTGCCGGGAAGCGGCGCCGGCCGGCCGCGGCGTGCCAGCGGCCTTCCCGCCCGGCCAGCTCGCCGTGGCGGATCCGGACCCAGCCTTCGGGCGGGCTGGGCCGGTCGAGGGGCGGATCGACGACGAGCAGCGGTGGATCGGAGACGATCCCCACCTCGCGGCCGTCGAGCGACTCGAACAGGCGCTGGAGGGGTGTCGGGATCGGCCGCCGGAAGGTTCCGTCGAGGACCAGCACCGCGAACGGCGCGATCGCCTGGAGGCTGGCCCGCTGGCGGGCCTCCGAGGCAACCAGGTCGCGCAGGTCCTTGCCGGCCAGGCCGGGCACGACGATCCCGCGCACGCCCATCGCCCTGGCCCGGCTGATCGTCTCCGAATCGAGCCGGCCGCCGACCACCAGGATCGAGCCGGCCCGGCCGACATCGAGGCTGCCCCGCAGGCCGGCCTCGCCGGCGACCAGCTCCAGCCGGCCACGGGTCGGCCCACCGGCCGCGAATGCGCCGGGGATGCCGTAGCCGGCCAGCGAGATCCCGATCCCCCGCCCGGCCACCACGTCCCGGACGATCCCGGCGGCGGGCGCCTCGAGCAGCTCGGTATGGTCGCCGCTGATCACCTGCCAGCGGCCCGCCTCGGCCAGGAGGACCTCGCCGGCGGGCGTCCGGGGCCGGCGGCGGCGGAGCATCACCCCCGATTCGTGGCCGTCGCCGGCCCACCAGTCCCCGGGCGCCAGGCCGGCTGCGGCGTCGCCCTCGTCGGCGACCGTCGGCGGACCCACCTCCAGGCGCGGGTCGCGGCGCCGCTCGGCCAGGCCCAGGCCGGCGGTCACCGGCTCCCCGACCCCGACCAGGATCCGGTCACCCGGGCTGAGCTCGAACCAGGTCGTCGGGGCCGGCACGACGAGCGGCCGGCTGGGCACCGCCGCGGGGATCGCCTCGAGCGCCGTCATTGGCTCAGACATCGAGGCCCGGCCAGAGGGCCGCCTGCCAGGCGGCGAGCATCGCCCGCCGCCGCTCGAGCCGGTCGGGCAGCCGGAGGGGCACGTCGCGCAGGTCGACCAGCAGGCCGCCCAGGCCCCCGCCGACCTCGATCCGGGCGTGCCTGGCCCGGCGGCCGACGTCGACCTGGTCCCGGAAGCGGAATTCGGCCACGGCCAGCTGGCCCGGCGGCAGGTCGACCAGCTGCAGCCCGCCGGGCACCAGGTCGACCTCGCTCGACCCAGATTCGCCGTGGATGACGAGCTTGCCGGCGGTCTTGCCCGCCCGCACACCGGCCGGGGTCACGACCGTTCCAAGTGGCACCAGGAGATCCTCGGCGAGCTGGGCCAGCAGCTCGCGCCGGTCGTCCTGGTCGTCGATCATGCCCAGCGGGCCGAGCAGCCGGGCATGATCCCAGGCCAGCTGGCTGGCACCCGGCCGGCGGACCACGTCGGCCGCCGCCAGGGCGATGGCCGGGCCGGGCGCCACGGCCCAGGCGCCGCCGGCCACGACGATCAGGTCGGGCGCCGGCAGGCCGCCGATCTCGGGTGTTGCCACGACGAGGCGCTCCAGGGCGGCCCGGGCGGCCGCGTAGCGCACGACGGCACCGGCGCCGTACGCCTCGCCCCACGGGGTGAGGCGCAGCTCGCGCAGCCGGTCGCGCATGCGGTGCCGGTCGAGGGCGATCGACGACCAGGCCAGGACCCCGTCGACCAGGGCGTCGTCGGGCTCGCCGGGCGGCACCAGGGCCGCCCCATCGACGTACGCCGGTGGCGCCTCGAGGCCGTCCGGCCCGGCGCTCACCCGGATGCCGCCGGTCAGGCCGATCTCGACCAGCTCGACCCGCCGATCGAGGATCGCCGCCAGGTCGACCACCGTACGGGCCATGGCGTGCCGCCCGTCGCCCGACCCCGGGTGGATCGCGTCGAGGAGCCGGCGCAGGCCCGCTCCAGCGGGCTCGCCGGCGGTGGCCGCCGGCCCGAAGGGCGGCGGAGCGCCATCGGCGTCCGGGCCGAACCGGCCGGCCTCGCCGCGGAGCAGCCCGGCCAAGACGATCGGACGGGCAGGGTCGCGGCCGGCGACGGCGGCGCCCAGGATCGCCAGGCTGGTCACCGCAGGCTTGGGATCGAGGGCCGGCGACTCGCCCGCCGCCAGGACGATCGCGGCGACGTTGCGCTCGAGGGCCAGGCGCGCCATCTCGACCGGTTCGGACAGCTCCAGGCTCAGGCCGTCGGCCCGCCAGCCGGCCGTGGCGGCCAGTCGTTCGACGGCGGCCCGCTCGCGCTCGCTGGTGGCCAGGACCACCAGCCGGGGCAGCTCGGCGGTCCGGGCGACGAGGCGCGCGGCGCCGGCCAGGCCATCGGCCGCGAGGCCGAGCTCGGCGCCCAGGGCCGGATCGGCCGCGACGAACCGGGCCGCGATCCGGGCGACCAGGGCCTCGGGTTCGATCCCGGCGGGTTCCGCCTCGGACGCAAGCAGGCGCATGCGCCCGTTGACTGGTCCGAGCAGGGCCACCGAGCTGGTGGCCGACCCGAGGTCGAGCGCGAAGCTAGCGCGCTGGTCGCTCGTCACCCGCCCATGCTACCCGGCCGGGCGGCGGCGGGTGTCAGGCGTCGAGGGTGTCGTCCTCGTCCCACTCCTCGAGCCGCTCGATCAGCTGCTCGATCCCGATGTCGTCGGCGAGGATCTCGGTCGCCGAGCTGACTTCTCCACCGAACAGGCCGTGGAGGGTGGGATCGAAGAAGAGCATCGCGTTGCTGCCCAGCGGCCGGTACGGCCGGCTGGCGTTCAGGAAGTGGACCGCCGGGGCGGCCAGGCCGCGCATGTGGATCTCGCGAGCGACCCGATCGACCAGCTCGTCGCGCTGCTCCTCGGTGCGCTCGGGCGGCAGCATCATGGCCGGTCGCTGCCCGCCGCCGCGGACGCCGTCTCGGCGTCGCCGGCGGCGCCGGCGGCATGGAGGGCCGCCTCGAACGCGGAGTAGGCTGCTGCCCCGCGCAGGGCGAACGTGACGACATCGATCGAGGGCGAATTGGGCAGCTCTTCGTGGACCGCTGCCAGGGTGATCTGGGCGGCTTCGTCGAGGGGGTAGCCGCCGACGCCGGTGCCCAGCGCGGGGAAGGCGATGCTGGCCACGTCGTTCTCGCGGGCCCGGGCCATCGCGCTGTGGACGGCGGTCCGGATCGCCTCGGCGCTCGTGCGCCGGTCGCGGTCGAGCGAGACCGCGTGGATCACCATCCGGGCGGCCAGCCGGCCGGCCGGCGTGACGACGGCCTCGCCCAGGCCGAGCGGGCCCTGCCGGACCGCTGCGAACTCGATCGAGTCACCGCCCGCTCGTTTGATCGCGCCGCCGACGCCGGTCGCCATCCACAGGCTGGGGTTCGCGGGATTGACGATCGCGTCGACCTCCAGGTCGCAAATATCCCCGTTCCAAAGCTGAATCCGTGCCACGAAACCTCCACCCTGCGAGCGTCCGCACGCCCAGCAGTACCAGCCCGGCATGGTACACCCGGGGCAATCGCCGAGACATGGCCGTAACGACTTCCCAGGAGATCGTGGTGCGGGCCCGCGCCACTTCGAGGGCCGTGATCCGGTCGCTCCCCTGCGCCCCGATCAGCACGAATTCGTCGTCGACACCGACCGGCGGGCCGGGCACGTCGGTCACGTCGGCCATCACCGCGTCCATGGCCACGGTCCCGACGAGCGCGACCCGGACCCCCCGGACGAGGGCCTCTGCCCGGTTCGAGCTGGCCCGCGACCAGCCGTCGCCGTAGCCCAGGGGCAGGGTCGCGATCCGGCTTGGACGGGTGGTGGTGAAGCTCGGCCCGTAGCTGATCCCGCTGCCCGCGGGCAGGTCGAGGACCCGGATCGGCCGGGCATGGAGCGAGAGGACCGGCTGGAGGCCGGCGGCGAGTGCGCTGCCGGGGGAATCGACGGGCAGGTCGTCGGGCGGCAGGCCGTACAGGGCGAGCCCGATCCGAACCCCGTCCAGGAGCGGTCCGGTTCCGGCCAGCAACCCGCCGCTGGCGGTCAGGTGGCGGCGGGGCTGGACGGCCTGCCCGATCCGTGCCTCGCCACCCAGTCCGGCGACCGCGGCCAGGAGCTGGCCGGCCTGGCGCCCGGTGCGGACCTGATCGGCCGGCGCCTGGAGGTGGGACCACAGTCCGCCCAGCCGGACACCCGGGGCGGCGGCGATCCGGGCCACGATCGCCGGCGCCTCGGCCGGCTCGATGCCGGCCCGGCCGAGGCCCGTCTCGAGCTCGACGTGGAGCTCCAGCTGGTGCGGCGCCCGGCGCCGTCCCCCACTCCGGGCGGCGCCGCGGGCGGTTTCAATCGCCGCCAGCGTCCGCTCCAGCAGGACGACGTCGGCGACGGTCAGCGCGATCCGCCGCCGGGCGGCCTCGGCGGCGTGCTCCGGCGGGATCGGGAAGAGGATCAGGATCGGCAGCTCGAGGCCCGCCTCGCGGAGCTCGACCGCTTCGTCGAAGGAGGCCACCGCCAGCCCGTCGGGTGGCGCCGGATCGGCTTCGAGCGCCCGGCCGACCGGCACGGCGCCGTGGCCGTACGCATCGGCCTTGAGCACGACGTCGAGCCGGGTGGCGGCCGGCAGGGCGGCGCGCAGGAGGGCCAGGTTGGCGCTCAGCCGGCCGAGGTCGACCTCGAGCCAGGCCGTCCGGGGCAGGTGCACGCCGGCGAGCAGGCTCCTCTCGCCGGCGGACTCGCCGGCCGGTGGGACCGGCTCGCTCAGCTCGGGCTCCCGCCGGCACGCACGCCGAAGCCGAGCTTGCGCTCGGCCGTCCGCCGGGCGCGGGTGGCTGCGAGGCGCTTCCGGGCGAGGGCGATCTCGAAGGGCAGGTCCGACGCCAACAGGCCGGCATCGCCCAGCCGGTCCCGGATCGATTCACCGGCCGTACCGTGCAGGAAGACGCCCAGCCGGGCGGCGGCGAACGGCTCGAGGTGCTGGGCCAGCAAGGCGCCGATCGTGCCGCTCAGGACATCGCCGGTACCGCCGCTGGCCAGGCCCGGGTTCTCGAAGCCGGCTCGCGCGATCCGCCCGTCGGGCGCGGCGATCACCGTTCGGGCGCCCTTGAGGACCACGACCTGGCCCCAGCGCTGGGCCGCGTCGGTCGCCGCGGCGGCCCGGGCGTCGTCGTCGGCCAGCAGGTCGCCATCGGCCCCGGCCGCAATCCCGCTGGCCGCCCGCAGGCGCGCGAACTCGCCGGTATGGGGGGTCAGGACGCACGCCCGGTGGACGCCCAGCCACCAGTCGTCCTCGGCGGCCAGCGAGCGGAGCGCCTCGGCATCGACGACGGCCGGTGGGGTGCCCTCGTCCGCTACGGCCAGCAGGCGCCGGATCAGCTCGACGGTCGTGAGGCCGGGCCGCAGCCCGGGGCCGACGACCAGCGCGTCATGCTCATGGTCGAGGATCCGGGCCAGGGCATCCTCGGGCTCGACTTCTTCGACGTCGTCCTCGGGCAGGCCCATCGTGGTCGCCTCGACGACCTTGGCCGCGAACAGCGGCTGGAGGGATTCGGGCACGGCCAGGGCGACCAGCCCGGCGCCGGCACGGCCCGCGGCGAGGCACACGAGGAGCGCCGAGCCGGCGTAGTCGAGCGAGCCGGCGACGACCAGCAGGCGCCCGAAGGTGCCCTTGTGGCCGCGCGCCGAGCGCTCGGGCAGGAGCGCGCCGGCCGTCGTGTCGGTCAGCTCCTCGATCGGGCCGCCCGTGGTCGGGCTCCCGGCCGGCGCGTCAGCCGGCACGGGTGTCGGCCTCCTGGATCGCCCGCAGCCGGTCGATCCGGGCGAGGATCCGCCGCTCACGGTCATCGAGCCGGGCCTCGATGTCGGGCGGGAAGACATACCGGCCGCCGACGGTCCGGACCCCGAAGGCGATGGCCACGGCGTAGTCCGATTCGTGGCTGATCGAGACGGCGATGCGGCCCATCCCGAGCTGCTCGGCACGCTCGGCCGCCCGGCCGTGGAGGCGGACGGCAGGCTGGCCGGTGGGCAGCCGCTCGATCTCGATGTCGCGCCAGCCGATCCCCCGGACGCCCAGTCCGAGGACCTTGCTGACGGCCTCCTTGGCCGCCCAGCGGCCGGCCATCGTCTCCGGCCGGGCCCGGACGTAGGTCTGCTCGGCGGGGGTCAGGACCCGGTTCGTGAAGCGCTGCCCGAAGCGCTCGAGCGACGCCCGGATCCGATCGATCCGGATGATGTCGATCCCCAGCTCGGTCGTCCCGTCGGGGACGGCCGGGACCGCGGCCACGGCTACTCGACCGTGACCGACTTCGCGAGGTTGCGGGGCTGGTCGACGTCGGTTCCCCTGGCCACGGCCGTGTAGTAGGCGAAGAGCTGGAGCGGGATGACGGCCAGGATCGGGCTCAGGACCTCATCGGTGTCGGGCACCCAGCAGACCTCGTCGGAGAAGCGCTCGATCTGGGGGTCGCCCTCGGTCGCCACGGCAATCACTCGGGCGTCGCGGGCCCGGCCCTCCATCACGTTGCTGATCACCTTGTCGTAGACCGACGAGCGGGTCGCCACCGCGACCAGCGGGCATTCGGCGTCGAGCAATGAGATCGGCCCGTGCTTCAGCTCGCCGGCGGCGTAGCCCTCGGCATGGACGTAGCTGACTTCCTTGAGCTTGAGCGCACCCTCGAGCGCCGCCGGGTAGCCGTAGCCGCGGCCGATGAACATGAAGCCGCGCGAGTTGACGAAGCGCCGGGCGAGGACGCCGATGCCGCTGTTGAGCTCAAGCGTCCGCTGGGCGGCTTCGGGCAGTGCCCGGAGGGCCTTGCCGAGCTGGTGCTCGCGCTCGGGGGCGAGCTTGCCCCGGGCCTTGGCGATCGCCGCGGCCAGGATCACCAGGGTGGTGACCTGGGTCACAAAGGTCTTCGAGGCAGCCACTGCGACCTCGGGCCCGGCCTGCAGGAACAGGACGGCGTCCGACTCGCGGGTGATCGCCGAGCCGACGGTGTTGGTCACCGCGATCACCGGGCAGCCGCGCTCGCGGGCATAGCGGGTCGGGGCGATCGTGTCGGCCGTCTCGCCGGACTGGGTCACGGCGATCACCAGGGTCTCGCGATCGAGCGGCGGCGGGCTGTAGCGGAACTCCGAACCGACCGTCGCCCGGGCCGGCAGGCCGGTCCAGTCCTGGAGGGCGGCGGCCCCGATCAGGGCCGCGTAGAAGGCCGTGCCGCAGGCGACCAGCTCGATCCGCCGGATGCCGGCCAGGCGATCGGCCAGGCCGGCCAGCTCGTCGACCACGATCTCGTCGGTCCGGCTGACCCGGCCGGCAATCGACTGGCGCAGGGCGGTCGGCTGCTCATGGATCTCCTTGAGCATGAAGTGGTCGAAGCCGCCCTTCTCGGCGGCGTCGGCGGTCCAGGTGATCGTGGTCACGGCGCGCTCGACCGGCGCGCCCGCGACATCGGTGATCGTGACGCCCCACGGCCGGAGATCGGCGACGTCGCCCTCCTCGAGGAAGATCACCTGGTCGGTATGGGCCAGGATGGCCGCCACGTCGCTGGCCAGGAACGACTCGCCGTCGGCCAGGCCCACCACCAGGGGCACGTTCTGGCGGGCGCCGATCAGCCGGTCGGCCTCGCCCCGATGCATCACGGCCAGGGCGTAGGCACCCTCGATCTGGCGCAGCGCGTGGCGGGTGGCGTCGGCGATGTCGCCCTGGTAGGCCTCCTCGATCAGGTGGGCGATCGCTTCGGTGTCGGTCTCCGAGGTGAGCGTGTGGCCACGAGCCTCGAGCCCGTCGCGCAGCTCCCGGAAGTTCTCGATGATCCCGTTGTGGATCACCGTGATCTCGCCGGTGCAGTCCTGGTGGGGGTGGGCGTTCAGGTCGTTGGGCCGGCCGTGGGTCGCCCAGCGGGTGTGGGCCAGTCCGATCGCGGCGTGGGGCGTGCGGTCGGCGATCGCCGTCTGGAGATTGGCCAGCTTGCCGGCCCGCTTCTCGACGAACATCCGGCCGGTGTCGTCGACCAGGGCGATCCCGGCCGAGTCATAGCCGCGGTATTCGAGGCGCTTGAGGCCCTCGATCAGGATCGGGCCGGCCTCGCGGGGGCCCGTGTAGCCAACGATTCCGCACATGGTTGCTGATTTCTCCGTCGCAGTGGTGGCCCCGGTTCCGACCGGCGCCGGAGTCGGGCTAGTGTAGGCGCTCCCCCGCGAGGGTCGCGATCGAGTCGGCCAGCTCGGCCACGAGGGCCGGGTCCGGTCCTTCGACCATCACCCGCAGGGCGGGCTCGGTGCCCGATGGGCGGACGAGGATCCGGCCGCCGGAACCCAGCCGGGCGCGAGCCGCGGCGATCGTCCGGCGGAGGACCGGATCGCCCTCCCACTGGTCCTTGTGACGAACGCGCACGGCCCGCTGCTCCTGTGGAAAGAGGGGAATTTCGGCGGCCAGCTCGTCGACCCTCCGGCCGGCCCGGCTGAGCACGCCGAGCAGCTCCAGGCCGGTCGCCAGGCCGTCGCCCGACGAGCCGTGCTCGAGGACGATCACGTGGCCGCTCTTCTCGCCGCCGAGGCTGGCGTCGTTGACCAGGATCCCCTCGAGGATGTACTTGTCGCCGACGGGGGTCCGCACGACCTGTCCGCCGGCGGCGCCGACGGCCGCTTCGAGGCCGCCATTCGAGAGGACCGTCACCACGACGACCCCGTTGCGCAGGGCACCCCGGCGCTGGCGGTCGAGGGCGATCAGCCCGATCAGCTGGTCGCCGTCCACGACCTGGCCCCGGCCGTCGACGACCACCAGCCGGTCGGCGTCACCGTCGAGGGCGAAGCCGAGGTCCGCGCCCTGCTCGGCCACCCGGCGGGCCAACGCGGCCGGGGCAGTCGCACCACAGTCGACGTTGATGTTGATCCCGTCCGGTTCGTTGCACATGACCTCGACCGTGGCCCCGGTCGCGGCCAGGATCTCGGGGGCGAAGACGCCGCCCGAGCCGTTGGCGCAGTCGAGCACGATCCGCAGGTCGGTCCGGATGGAGCGGGCCAGCTCGAGCCGGTGGGTCCGGTAGCGCTCGAGCAGCCCGGGAGCCTCTTGGACCCGGCCGATCCCGTCGTTGCGCGGGCCGCCCAGCTCCTCGCTCCGCCAGATCAGCGATTCGAGGGCGTCCTCGCGGTCGTCATCGAGCTTCATGCCCCGGGCGTCGAGGACCTTCAGCCCGTTGTCCTCGGCCGGGTTGTGCGAGGCCGAGACCATGATCCCGGCCCCGAACTCGCCGTTTCCGGCCAGGAAGGCCAGGGCCGGGGTGGGCAGGGTCCCGGCGACATGGACCTCGGCGCCCATGCTTGCCGCTCCGGCCGCGATGGCGGCCACGAACATGCCGCCCGAACGGCGGGTGTCCTGGCCCACGACCAGCGCGCTGCCGTCAGCCAGCAGCTCATGGGCCGTGGCCCGGCCCAAGGCGTAGGCCAGGGTGGGCTTGAGGTCGACGTTGGCGATCCCCCGGATGCCGTCGGTTCCGAACAGTCGAGCCATGGATCAGGGACCTGCCGATGGAGATGGTTGGATCGATGGCGGTGGCGTCGCCGGGGCGATCGAGACCGTCACCGAGATGGTCGGGGGCGAGAGCGCGATGAGGGTCAGGCTGGCCGGCAGGTTGACCGTCGGAGTCAGGACGTGGGGGCCCGGGGCCAGGCCGTCGACGTCGACCGTCACCGCGAAGGTCTGACCCTGGATCCCGGCCAGCGCCGCGGGCGAGCCGCCGAGGGTCACCAGGATCTGGTCGATCGACAGGCTGTAGAGGCGGTCATCCCGGGCGCCCGACAGGACAATCCCGGCCGAGAACGTCTCCGAGCCGGTGACCGGGGTGAGGTGGACGGTGACCGTGGCCGTGCCTGGGCCGAGGGTCGTGATCCCCGCCGGCAGGACCAGGTTGACGACCCGGGTCACGTCGCCTGTGGCGCCCGTCAGGTCGACGGTGCCGGTGTTGATCGCGGCCAGGGTGCGCAGGGCATCGGCATCGCCCTGGACCGTCACCGCAGCCGGGTTGACGCTGACCGAGCTGACCTGGAAGCCGCTGCTCGGAGCGCCACTGACCTGGGCGTCGATCGGCACCGTCCGGGTCTGCTGGGCGCCGACCCGGATCTGGACCCGGACCGTCTGGGGCTCGATCGCGACCGGGCTCAGGGCGTTGTTCAGGGCGTCGACCGCGATCAGCGGCACTTCCTGGTCGACGTCCAGGCCCGATGGCTGGATGACGACCCGGGCGATCGCGGCGGTGGCCAGGCTGACGACCGAGGCCGGGCCCGAGACGACGACCGAATTGGCCGACAGGACCGGGGTCTGGGGCTGCAGCCCGGCAACCGGCGTCCCTTCGTCGACCTTCACCGGCACGCTCTTCGAGATCAGCGGGTCGAGCTGGACCTGGACCACCTGGGGGTCGAAGTCGAGGATCTGGACCCGGGGATCGGCCGCCTGGACGTGGACCTGGACCGTCGAGAAGGGCGTGCCCGCCAGCGGCGTCGCGGTCGACAGGTCGACCGTCGCGGTGAAGCTCGCCCCGGACAGCCGGTCGGCGACATCGGTCGGGGCAAAGTAGCGGATGTTGGTCACGTCGCCCAGGTTGCTGAGCAGGACCGCCGAGGCCGGCTGGTTGGCCGGGTGGATCGGGATCGTGCCCGGCCAGACCTGGGCGTTCTGGGACAGGACCAGGCCCGCGTACAGGAACGTGGCCAGGACGACCGAGCCCAGCTTGAGCGGCCAGTTGCGGGTGATCCGGGCAACCAGGCGGCGCAGGGTCTTGGTCACGGCGCAGCAGGCCCCAACGGCGGCGGACTGACCGGCGGGTTGGCCGGCGGGCTGGGCGGCGGACTGGCCGGCGGGATCGGCGGCCCGGCCGGACCGGGCGTCTCGTCGGCCACCCGGCGCAGGCGGGCCAGGCGGGCGCTCGCCGGACCGAGGCTGCCCGACGGCATCCGGCCCAGGAACGAGCGCCGGCCGCCGGATGAGTCGAGCAGGCCGCGCAGGGCCCGCTCGAGCTGGACCGGGTTCAGGTTGCGCACGATCCGGGCCCGTTCGACGAGGCTCGTCTGGCCGGTCTCCTCGGACACGACGACCACGATCGCATCGGTCTGCTCGGCGATCCCGACCGCGGCCCGGTGGCGGGTGCCGAAGCGCTCGGCGGGCAGGATCGTCGTCTCGGCCAGGGGCAGGACCGCGCCGGCGGCCACGACGCTGTCGCCCCGGATGATCACCGCGCCATCGTGGAGCGGCGAGCGAGGCATGAAGATCGTGCGCAGCAGGTCGGCGGTCAGGTCGGCGTGGAGCATGACCCCGGTCTCGGCGATCTCGCCCAGGGCGGTCTCGCGCTCGATCACGATCAGGGCGCCGAAGTGCTCGGCGGCCAGCCCGCCGCAGGCCCGGGCGACCTCGGCCGCCACGTGGCCGACGATGCGCTGGTCGGCGCCGCTCAGCAGCCAGGCGAACGAGCCGACCCGGCCGATCCGGTCGAGCGCCCGGCGCAGCTCGGGCTGGAAGACGACGACCAGGGCGAACACGCCGACCAGGGCCCCGGTCTCGAGGACCTGGCGGAGGAGGCGCAGGTCGAAGAAGCGGGCCGCGGCGTAGACCAGGAGCATGACCGTCACGCCGATCACCAGGCTGACAGCGCGGGTACCGCGGATCAGGCTGAACAGGCCATAGATCAGGAGGGCGGTGATCCCGACATCGACGACCGTGTTGAGCTGGACCTGGCCGAGAATCGATTGGACGAGCTGCATCAGGCCCAGTCTAGGTCGTCAGGCACACAATCCGGCGAGTCGGCTGTCATCTGGCAGGAGTCGCGTTGCGGCGGCGCACAGGCGGTCCCGCACCGCGCTGTCGCCCGACAGCTCGACCAGCCGGCCGAGCAGCAGCAGCTTGTCGCCGGCCAGCGTCCGCCAGCCCCGGGCGACGTACAGCTCGACCAGGACCAGGTGCAGGTCGGGATCGTCGGGCGCCAGGCCGAGGGCGGAGTCGGCGGCATCAAGGGCGGCTTCCTCGAAGCCGGCCGAGGCCAGCTCGCGGCTGGCCGACACGATCGCCCCGATCCGCTCCGGTGACGCCTCGGCGGCCATCGCCGCCTCGAGCCGGGCGCTGACCGCCGCGACGTCGATCGCGACGAGCTCGACCGGCGGCGCGACCGGGACCGGGACGGCCCCGTCGGAGACGGCGGGCTGGTTGGCCGTCGATCCGTCCATGCCCGCCGGCAGGCTGACCCGGACCGGCTCCTCGAGCAGGCGCATCGCCCGGGCCAGGGCCTCTTCCGCGGCACCGCCCGGATCGTCGCGGACGAGCTCGGTCAGGTCCGAGAGGTGGCGCCGGCGGGCTTTCGATTCGGCCAGCTCGAGGGCGCGCCGGGCCGTGTCGCAGGCATCGGGCAGGCGGCCGCTGACGGCCTGGATCTCGGCCAGCAGGTCGAGCGCCCCCGCGGCCTCGGCCGGCCGGCCGGCGCGGACCAGGGCGTCGGCCCGGCCGCCCAGGGCGGCCTCATCGCGAGGCGCCAGGCTGAGCGCGGCACCGTACGCCTCGAGCGCTTCATCGAGGCGCCCGAGGCGGACCAGGACGGCGGCCCGGCTGGTCTGGGGCAGGGCCCGATCGGGAGCCACGGCGGCCGCCTCGGCATACGCGGCCAGGGCGGCCTCGAGCCGGCCGTGGAGGGCGGCCACGTGGCCGACCCGGAGGGCTTCCTTATAGCGCTCGTAGGGCGCTTCGCTCATGGCTGGCTCGCGCTGGGCTCGTCCTGGTGTGCCCGGTCCCCGGCGTCCGCCGCCCCGATCAGCTCGACGAGGAGGGCCTTCTGGACGTGGAGCCGATTTTCCGACTGCTCGAAGATTACGCTCTGCGGCCCGTCCATCACGTCCGAGGTGATCTCCTCGCCGCGGTGGGCCGGCAGGCAGTGCATGACGATCGCATCCGGGCCGGCGACCGCGAGCAGGGCCGCGTTGACCTGGTAGGCGCCGAAGGCGTCGCGGCGCTCCTCGGTCTCGGCTTCCTGGCCCATCGAGGTCCAGGCATCGGTGTACACGACCGACGCCCCAGCCACGACCTCGGCCGGGTCGCGGGCGAAGACGATCCGGCCGCCATGCTCGACCGCCAGGGCCTGGGCCCGTTCGACGATCCGGGGATTGGGCGCGTAGCCCGCCGGATGGGCCAGGCGAACCTCGATCCCGAGGGTCGCCCCGAGGAGGGCCAGCGAGTGGTAGACGTTGTTGCCGTCGCCGACGAAGGCCAGCACGACGCCGTCGAACGAGCCGAAGTGCTCGCGGATCGTGAACAGGTCGGCCAGCGCCTGGCAGGGGTGCTCGCGCAGGGTCAGGCCGTTGATCACCGGGATCGAGGCCTGCGCGGCGAGCTCGACGGCGACCTCGTGGGGCCCGGTCCGGACCACGATCGCGTCGACGAACCGCTCGAGGTTGCGGGCGACGTCCCGGACGCTCTCCCGGGCGCCGAGGACGACGTCGTTGGTCAGGTAGATGGCGTGACCGCCGAGCTGGGCCGTGCCGGCTTCGAAGGTCACCCGGGTGCGCAGGCTGGGCTTCTGGAAGAGCATCGCCAGGGTCCGCCCGGCGAGGCCCGGCTGGGCGTGGCGGTGGGCGGCCCG